>OFGS01000012.1_pt1 | contig 73512 bp, 90 predicted proteins | sample 1521851 | NCBI WGS metagenome assembly OFGS01 (sample SAMEA3142070, study PRJEB24117) | hot springs metagenome
CACCCGTCCGCCGCTAAGATGCTAAAGCCTTCAAGAGTTTCCCCTCTCAGGCCCCAGCATCTCCGCTCGACTTGCATGCGTTAGGCACGCCGCCAGCGTTCGTCCTGAGCCAGGATCAAACTCTCAAATAAATCTATTCTCAAGTCCGATCCTTTAGCTCAATCTCATTTGCCTTCGGCCGCTGTATTTAAAACAGCCTCAAGCCTTTCGGTTAGGCGCTGTTCAATTTCCAAGCTGCCCGCCGCAGCTTTCTATCTGCGACGCTTTTATAATATACCACCTTTTATTGTTTCAATCAATCTTTATTTTCAGCTATTTTTGATGGTGAGAGCTTATTTTTTAATTTCAGCTTCAATTTTCTTAATTTTTCATCAAAAATCTCTTTTTTTCGTCAATATTCGTTGTAGTCCATTACAATAGAGGATGTTCATGTCTTGCTTTCAGCCTTTCCCATCTTCTATCAACTTCCGCTTGGAATTCTTCAACGATGTGTTTGTACTCTGGTCGTGTAAGGTGTTTGGTTCTTCCCATCATTGAAAGCCATTCAATAACAGGGATTTTCTTACCCTTTTTCTCAGGATCATATGTTATAGTGGTCTTCCCATGGTCAATCTCATAGAGCGGGTGGAAACAGCAATCAACAGCTGCCTGAATAACTCTTCTCTCCTTTGATGGTTCATCACCCCAGTTAAGCGGGCAAGCCGACAGTGCCTTGATATACACAAGCCCTTCTTCTCTCATGATTTTCTGAGCTTTTCTTGCTTTTTTGACAAAATCAATAGGGTCAGATTCTGCCACTGTGGCAACGTATGGAATATTTGTTGCAGCCATTATCTGAGGAGTGTCTTTATGGAAGGTCGATTTTCCAAACTGAGCCTTTCCAACATGTGAAGTTGATGTAGATGCTCCGTAAGGCGTGGTGTACGAAAGCTGGTACCCTGTATTCATATAGCCCCCATTGTCGTACTCAAAGATTATCATCTTATGGTTTCTCAGCGCAGCACCAATTGTAGGACCCATACCTATGTCGTTTCCACCATCACCTGTCACAAGGATAAATGTCAGGTCCCTGTCAGGAATTTCTCCTCTCTTTCTTCTCTGGTTGTACATCTCAACAAGTCCAGAAAGTGTTGCTGCACCATTTTGGAAAAGGTTGTGAACATAAGTTGTCCTGAAAGCTGTTTGAGGATAAGCTGTGGTTACAACCATGCCACACCCTGTATGGAAAAGAAGCACCACATCACCTTCAATACCTTTCAAAAGAAGATTCAAGTTAGGGAATATACCACAGCCAGGACATGCGCCATGGCCAGGAACAATTCGTTTTGGCATTGCTGTCAAATCACGCGTGTTTAGCGGAATGTTCTTGGTCCATTCTGCTTTTATAGGTTTCATATACCTTTTAGGAACATAATTTTCATCTCCCGGGTATGCTCCGATATAATCAAAATCTGGTATTTCTTTTTTGCCTTCCAGTACAAGGTTCATATCTTCAAAGAGAGTCAGAGCATCTTCCAGGAAAAAGTCCTTGCCACCAAGTCCATAGATTCTGCTGATTACCTTTGGACCTTTTTCAAGCTCTTGAAGTGTTGCTTTGATTTCAATTGTCATATTGCCACCTTTTGCACCGTAGCTTTCTTGCCTGTCTAACACTGCCAGAAGCTTTACATTTTTCAAAAGCTCCTGGATTTCTTTTTTTGGCCATGGTCTTAGCACGTTTGTTGTTGCAACACCAACTTTTATACCTTTCTGCCTTAAAATGTCAACAGCTTCACATACGGTATCATAAGTGGAATTTAAGGCAAATATAGCTATCTGTGCATCTTCCATTCTATATCCTTCAACCAGCTCATATTTTCTACCGCTAATCTTATAAAATTCCTCGAATACTTGTGGAATTATCTCATACGCTTTATCCATTGCCTTGCTGAGTTGATATTTGTTGTTTATAAGGTCGGGTTCATTCATATAAGGTCCAATTGTAACAGGATTTTCAGGATCTATTGCAACCACTCGCTTTGGCGGGAGCTTTCCAACAAACTCCTGAACATCTTCTTTATTCTTAAAATAGCTCACAACCCTCTTTTGATGGCTTGTAAAAAATCCATCATATGCAACAATTACAGGAAGATTTACATCAGGATGTTCACCAATCTTTACTGCCATTATGTTCATGTCGTAGACTCTTTGCGGGTCTTTGGCAAGAAGTATTATCCAGCCGGTATTTAATGTGAACATCAAATCGCTATGGTCACCTTTTATGTCAAGAGGTCCAGAAATTGAACGTGTAACAAGATTTAATACCATTGGAAATCTTGTTCCAGATTGAACAGGAAGCTGCTCTAAAGCATACATAAGCCCATTTGCACTTGTCGCATTAAAAACTCTGCCACCGCCCAAAGAAGCACCGTAACAGATCCCTGCAGCACCATGTTCACCGTCTGCCGCAATCAATAAAATATCATGAAGTCCATCTGCTCGCATCTGGTCAAGTTCTTCAGCAATCTGGGTAGAAGGTGTAATAGGATAGTATCCCATAATATGATAATTTATCTGTGATGCAGCCAAAGCTGCCATTTCATTCCCACTTTCAAAGATTGTCTCTTGTGGTTTTATCATCTCTTCTCACCATCCTCATACCATTTTTCATATATATCAAAATCATGTTTTGCAGAGATTTTTTCTATGTCATATTCCCTTTCAATTCCTTCAACAAGTGCACCTGTAGGACAAATATCAACACATCTTAGGCATCCTTTACAATATTGATAATCAAGTCCCAGATTAAACATCTTTAACTTACCATTTTCAATCCTTCTATCCCAAACAAAGACATAATCAGGGCATGTTGTTTCACAAAGCCCACAGTTGATGCATTTTTCTTTTATAAACACAGGAATTTTCCCAATCCTGCTGGTTATATTGTTTTTTGTTATTGTGTTTGCATATTCTACAATAGTTCCTCCAATCGGAGCGTTTTTATATCCCATAGGTCTTCTTTCTTCTTGGTACTCTACGTATTGGTATTTACCATCATATTCAAAAAACTTAGATTCTACCTGGTTATATCCAGCTTCAAGACCTGCCATGTTGGACGCAATTGTCTGTGGATATTTTTTCTCAAAAGTTTGTTTAACAATCTCTTTCACGCTATCCAAGCTGATAAACCCAAGCATTCTTACAATTGCCCCAAGCATAACCATGTTAATCCTTGTTTTAACTTCAAGGGCAATCCTTATTGCATCCACTGTTGCCACCATGCCACTTGCAAGTTTTAAAAAGTCTCGAGCCTCATCTACGCTCTTGCTTGTGTTCAGGATAACTATTCCATCTTTTCTAAGTCCTTGTGTGACGGGGTTTGTATTTACCATATTTTCGTGAAATATAGCAACCAGATGAGGCTGAACAACAGGCGAATTAATTCTTATCTGCTTTTCCTTTGGAGCAAATCTTATATACGACTTTACAGGCGAACCCTTCTTTTCAGAGCCATAACTTGCAAAATTTAAGGCGTTTAGTCCACTTCCAACAACACCTGCCTCAGCCAAAATCTTGCCCGCAACATTTGCACCAAGTCCGCCAATACTTTCAAGTCGAATTTCGTAGTATCCAAGTTCGTTTGTAGTTGGTAACATTCGCTCATCTCCTCGTTTAAAAATTCTGTTTATTAATTTTTACCCTGCTGAAGATACAAATTAACATAGTTTAATATTTCGTCTTTATTATTTCTCTCAGGATTTTCTAAGATATATTCATATACACTGTTTAAAACCTTTCCTATCATTTCTCCCCTTAAACCTAAAACCAATAAATCTTCTCCACTGAGTTGAACATCTTTTTTGTGGATGAGCTTATTTTCTCTTTTCAAATCATTGAATATTTGTAAAATTCTATGGTCTGATTTTAAAATAGAAATGGTTGTCAGAATTTCTTCAGCTTCTTTTTCCTCCTCGAAAAAAATCTTTTTGACAAGTTTATCTTGAGAGCATTCCATGGTCAAATAATTGCAAAGTTTTACAGCAGCATTAATTTTCTTTTTTTCAAACTTCAAATCTCTCATTAGTTTTTCAATTAATGTATTATCTTTCAAACAAGCAAAAAATGCAGGAACTTTGAACTTTGTAGGAATAAAATCAAAGTCTACTTGGCTCAAATACAGGTATATTTGCGAATACTCAGGAATTATAATACTGCCCACACTGCTTTCATAAAGAAGTTCAAGCCCGTAAGAAGAATTTTTGCTTTCTAAAGTCTTTGATAGTTCTATATTTATTCTTTCCTGTGAGATTTTTTTTAAAAGATCTTTTAGGCTTTTTAGTGCCTCAAAAGTTTTATTTTCTATGACAAAACTTAGCTGCGTTGCAAACCTTATACACCTCAAGATTCTCAGTGCATCTTCAAAAAACCTCTCGTGTGGATTGCCAACACATCTAACAATTTTATTCTTCAAGTCCTCAATTCCACCGAAATAATCTATAAGTCCTTCATCCGGATGATATGCCATAGCATTTATAGTAAAATCCCTTCTTCTGAGATCTTCAAAAAGACTGTTTGTAAACTCTACTTTTGGCCATCTGTGGTTTTCATATTCCTTTTCTACTCTAAATGTGGTAACCTCTATCTTGACTCCATTTATAATCACTGTTACTGTTCCATGTTTTATCCCTGTTGGAATGGTCTTTTCAAAAAGATGAATAACATCTTCAGGTTTTGCATCTGTTGCAATGTCAAAATCCTCAGGATCTTTTCCAAGCAGATAGTCTCTCAGACACCCTCCAACCAAATATGCTTTAAATCCATGCTGATTAAGTAGCTTAATTACCTTCATCGGTTCGTTTTTGAGCTGAATCATAAAAATCACCCTTTTTAACAATTGCTATTGTCAATAAAATATCATACAATTTGATTGTGTGCAAAAAACTCTTTTTAAAGGAGATGACTTGCTATGTTTGACTACCACATTCATTCTAACTTTTCATCAGACTCAAATATGAGTATGGAAGACGCTGTAAAAAAAGCTATAGAACTCAACCTTGATGAGATAGCTTTTACAGACCACATGGACCTTTTATACCCACCAGTTTCATACCATGTTTGGGATATTAACTATGAAGATTACATCAGTAAGTTTTATTCTATCAAAGAAAAATACAGCAGCAAGATAAAAATTAAACTCGGTAGCGAGGTGGGGCTGCAACCACATTCTATAGAAAAAAGCTTAGAGATTCTAAATGCCTACTCCTTTGACTTTGTAATTGCCTCAACCCATGTTGTAGACTTTCAAGATTTGGCAGATGGTGTTTTCTATCAGGGAAAAACAAAACAGCAGGCTTATATAAGATACTTTGAAGAGACTCTGAACCTCATCAAAAGCTTTGACAAATTTTGTGTATATGGCCATCTTGACATTGTCAAACGATATGGAGATTATGAGAACAAAGATTTAGATAAAGAAGAGTATTGGGATTTGATAGATGAGATATTAAAACTGCTTATTCTTAAAGGAAAAGGAATTGAAGTTAATACCTCTGGTTTTAGATATGGTCTTGGAATGCCACATCCAGAATATAAAATCTTGAAACGATTTTATGAATTGGGTGGCGAAATAATTACGCTTGGGTCAGATGCGCACTCTACAGAATACATTGCATATATGTTCGATTATACTGTTGATATGCTAAAGAGCATTGGTTTTAAATATTTAACAAAATTTGAAAATCTTGAGCCAATATTTGTAAAAATATAAGCCCTCATCAGAGGGCTTTTTCTATTATTCCGCCGCCAACAACAATATCGCCGCTATAGAACACAACAGACTGCCCTGGTGTTATGGCACGCTGTTTTTCACAAAACTTGACAAGTACTTTATTATTCTGCGCAGGTATAATTCTTGCTTTTGCCTCTTTTGCAGTATATCGTATCTTTGCTGTTACTTCTAACTCAGATTCCAATTTATCAAATAGTATAAAGTTCAAATCAGAAGCAATTAAACCATCCGAAAATACTTTGTCTTCTTCTCCCAAAACAACTTTGTTCTCCTCAGGTTTTATATCAACTACATACATCCTTTTCCCGGTAGAAATTCCAAGTCCTTTTCTCTGACCGATGGTGTAATTGTAATACGCTTTGCTCTTGCCAAGTATATTTCCATCTGTGTCAACATATATCCCTTCATCATTTATTCCTGTCTCTTTTTCAATAAAACTTCCATAGTCATTGTCCGGGATAAAACAAATTTCCTGAGAGTCAGGTTTTCTTGCAACAGGAAGCTTGAATTTCTCAGCAAGTTTTCGAACCTCATCTTTGGAGAACCTACCAAGAGGAAAAAGTGTTTTTGAAAGCATTTCCTGGGTCATGTTGTAAAGCACATAAGTTTGGTCTTTTTCCCTTGCTTTTGACCTTTTCAAGAGATATCTACATAGACTTTTATCGTATTCTATTATGGCATAATGACCTGTTGCAATGTAATCCATGCCAAGCACCATTGCCTTTTTTAAAAAAAGCTCAAACTTGATTTTCCTGTTGCACATAATGCAAGGATTTGGCGTTCTGCCTTTTATATATTCGTCGACAAAGTAGTTTATGACCTCTTTTTTAAAATCATCTTTCATATTAAAGACATAATATGGTATGTCAAGAATATTAGCAACCCTTCGTGCATCGTCAACAGCAGTAAGAGAACAACAGCTCTTTTCGCGAATCAAATCATCTTCAGTTTCGGTTTGCCAAATCTGCATTGTTGCTCCATATACTTCATACCCTTCTTCTTTCAGGATTGCAGCTGCAACAGAAGAATCTACACCTCCACTCATAGCAACCAGGACTTTTTTCTTCAAAAAATCTCACCCTTTTAAAGTAAGTTTAGTTGGTATTTTTGCTTTTTTGCTTGCTAAGATAGTCTTCAATTGCGGCTTTAATTGCCTCTTCGGCTAAAACCGAACAGTGGAGCTTGTTAGCTGGAAGACCGTCTAAAGCTTCTGCAACAGCTTTGTTAGTAATCTGCAAAGCTTCTTCTATTGTCTTTCCTTTCACCATCTCTGTTGCCATTGAACTTGTTGCAACAGCAGCACCACAGCCAAATGTTTTAAACTTTGCATCAACTATTATACCATTTTCTATTTTAAGATACATCTTCATTATATCCCCACACTTCGGGTTGCCAACCTGAGCAACACCGTCTGCATTCTCAATCTCACCAACATTTCGCGGGTTCATAAAATGGTCTAAAACCTTTTCGCTATACATATCACTTGCCCCCTTTCTTTACGCTTTCATAAAGCGGACTCATTTCTCTTAGTCTTGAAACAATTTCAGGTAAAACTTCTAAAAGATAGTCTATATCTTCCTCGGTGTTATCTTCACCAAGTGTTATTCTCAAAGATCCATGAGCAACCTCATGTTCAAGCCCAATTGCCAGAAGCACATGTGAAGGGTCCAAAGACCCTGATGTACATGCAGACCCGCTTGATGCTGCAATTCCTTTCATGTCAAGCATCAAAAGCAGGCTTTCACCTTCAATAAACTCAAATGAGAAGTTTGCATTGTTAGGAAGTCTCTGATTTCTGTCACCATTGAGTCGAACATAATCAATTTTGCTCAGCACACCATCAATGAGCTTATCTCTCAGTTTCTGAAGCTTTGCAGCATACTCAGAAAGATTCTGAGTTGCAAGCTCTATAGCCTTGCCAAGGCCAACAATTCCTGCTACATTCTCTGTTCCAGCACGCCTATTTCTCTCCTGTGCACCTCCATGCGAAAATGGATGAATCTTTGTCCCTTTTCTAATATAGAGTGCACCAACACCTTTTGGCCCATAGAACTTATGAGCAGAAAGTGATAAAAGGTCGACACCCAAATCTTTCACATCAACAGGAATTTGCCCAACTGCTTGAACAGCATCTGTATGAACAATTATTCCCTTTTCCTTTGCTATCTTTGCTATCTCTTTGACAGGCTGGATTGTCCCAATTTCGTTATTTGCAAGCATGACAGAAATCAAAATAGTGTCATCTCTTATTGCCTCTTTTATCTTCTGAGGGTCAACAATGCCATTTGGCTCAACAGGAACATATGTGACTTCAAATCCTAAACCTTCAAGATATTTTAGAGGATGCAAAACTGCATGGTGCTCTATTGTTGTTGTTATAATATGCTTGCCTTTATCTTTATTTGCAAAAGCAACTCCTTTTAATGCCCAGTTATCTGATTCTGTTCCACCGGAGGTAAAGTAAATTTCTTGAATATCTGCATTTAAGGCCTTTGCGACCCTTTCTCTTGCAAGTTCAATAGCTTTTTTTGCTTCTCTTCCGAGCTTGTAAATTGTTGAAGGATTGCCGTACTGCTCTGTCAAATACGGCATCATCTCATCTAATACTTCCTTTTTAAGAGGGGTTGTCGCTGCATGGTCAAAATAAATAATTTTTCCTTCCATATATATCATCTCCCATTATTTTTATCATTTTAGTAGGGTTTCTATAACTATTATACCCCGTTTTTTAGATATAAAACATATATGACTCGTCTGCCGTCATCTTTTTATAATCATCAACCAAATCCTGGAGCGTCACAGAATCAACAACGTTTTCTATTGCTTCTTTGACCTTTTCCCAAACTTTTCTTGTTACACAAAACTCTGCTCTTGGACAGTCAACCCCTTCTATATCATCTATACATTCAGAAGGCGAAAGTGATCCCTCAAGAGCTCTTAAAATCTCACCAATAGTAATTTTTGAAGGCTCTCTTGAAAGCATATAACCACCCTGAGCACCTCTTATACTCTTGACAAGTCCTGCTTTTTTCAAGGCTGCAATGAGCTGCTCTAAATAATGCTCAGAAATCTCCTGACGCTCTGCTATGCTCTTCAAAGATACAAGCCCTTCATCATAGTGAAGCGCTAAATCAAACATTGCTCTGACACCATATCTTCCCTTTGTAGATAACCTGAACATCTTATATCTCTCCAATTCCGACTTGTATACTCGGTTTTTATACTATGATAACACTTTTAAGGTACTTTTGTCAAGGGATATAAAAAAAGCTGTCTCTCTATCTTCGTATGAGAAACAGCATGTTTTATGCTTCTTTAATTAACAACCACATTTCACTAATAAACTTTACTTTTTTACACTCAGGTAAACCCTTTTCGCCCCATTCGTATTCTGGCCATTCTGCATCATAATTTAACCATTCATAAGTTTCTTTATTTTCTTTCTCAACAAATTATCCATGTCTCATCACACCATAATTTATATTTTTCATCTTATAAGTATAATAAAATCGTCTGCCCCTTTTGTTTCTGAAATTTTGAGAGCAGACGAATTACTTTTTATTTAGTTGGTAGCCCTAAGGGGATTCGAACCCCTGTCTCCGCCGTGAGAGGGCGGTGTCCTGGGCCTCTAGACGATAGGGCCACTTTTTGGCTGCGGGACTAGGACTCGAACCTAGACAAGGTGATCCAGAGTCACCTGTGCTACCATTACACCATCCCGCAGCGTTTTTGTAACAATCAAAAAGCATTAATAATATTAGCACACACTTTTGATTTTGTAAATAGCAAAACTTTGTTTGTATATTGAGATGATAGCTCAAAAAAGCAAAAAGGCCAAAGAGGGAAATTCCTCTTTGACCTTATACAAGCTCTATATAAACCATCATAGCACCGTCACCTTTACGTGGACCAACCTTAATTATTCTTGTATAACCGCCATTTCTCCCCTGATATCTGGGAGCTATCTTCTGGAACAGGTCATACGCAACATCTTCTTCATACAAATATCCTAAAACTCTTCTATATGATGCAAGATCACCTTTTTTTGCTATGGTTATAAGCTTTTCAGCTATTCTTCTCAAATCCTTTGCCTTTGCTTCTGTTGTCATTATTCTACCATGCTTGAACAAAGATGTTGCCAAGTTTCTCATAAGAGCCTGTCTGTGGTCTGTATCGCGTTTGAGTTTTCTTAATTTGTTCATTTCTCTTCTTCCTCCTCCTTCGGCGTGCTATCGCTCTTTTTGAGGCTAAGTCCCAAGCTGTGAAGTTTTTGGATGACCTCTTCTAAGGACTTTTTGCCCAAGTTCCTTACCTTCATCATCTCTTCTTCAGTCTTGTTGACAAGGTCCTCAACTGTGTTTATCCCTGCTCTCTTAAGACAGTTGTACGACCTTACTGAAAGCTCAAGCTCTTCTATTGTCATGTCCAGTAGCTTATTTCTCTTCGGCGGCTCTTGTTTTACAACTGTCTCAATCTTTGTAGGAATATTAGAAAGATCAGTAAACAGGTTAAAATGCTCTATTAAAATCTTTGCGGCAACAGTTAGCGCCTCATCTGGACGAATAGTTCCGTTTGTCCATATCTCCATGGTCAATTTATCATAGTCGGTTACCTGACCAACTCTTGTATTTTCAACCTTGTAGTTGACCTTTACAACAGGTGTATAAATAGAATCAACAGGGATAACACCTATTGGCTGGTTTGGCTGTTTGTTTCTTTCAGCCGGTACATAACCTTTGCCTTGATTTACTGTTATCTCCATAAAAAGTCTTGCGTCAGAGTTAAGTGTAGCAATATGATGGTCCGGATTGCAAATCTCTATATCAGCATCTGCCTTTATATCTTTTGCTTTTACTTCACATTCGCCCTGAGCCACAATGTACATTACCTTTGGCCCTGGGGATGACATCTTAATAGCCAAGCCTTTTAAATTGAGTATTATCTCTGGTACATCTTCTAAGACCCCTGGAATTGTTGAAAACTCATGTAACACCCCATCAATCTTAACTGCTGTGACTGCTGCACCAGGTAGTGACGACAAAAGTGTTCTTCTGAGCGCATTTCCAACTGTTATACCATAACCTCTTTCCAGAGGCTCGATAACATATCGCCCATATTTATTGTCTGGGCTCAGCTCTTCACACCTTATTGTTGGTTTTTGAAATTCTATCAACTTGATATACCCTCCTTAAAAATAATACACCATACACGCATATTGTGAGGGCATTTATTACTTTGAGTAAAGCTCTACTATCAGGTGCTCTCTAATTGGCATATCAATATCTTCTCTTGTTGGAAGAGCTATTACCTTTCCTACAAGGTTCTCAGCGTCCTTTTCAAGCCACTTTGGAGAAGGCTTTTTAGCATACTTCTCTTTTATCTCAACAAACCTTGTTTTTGACTTGCTTCTTTCATCAACCTCTATTACATCGCCAACCTTTACAATATAAGATGGAATATTTACAGTTCTTCCATTTACCTTGAAATGAGCATGGGATACTAAAACTCTTGCCTCGCCACGTGAAGAAGCAAATCCTAGTCTGTAGACAACATTGTCAAGTCTTCTTTCAAGCAAAGACAAAAGGTTTTCACCTGCGATACCTTTCATCTTTTCAGCCATTTCGAAATATCTTCTGAACTGGGTCTCTAAAACACCATAAATTCTTTTTACTTTCTGTTTTTCTCTCAGCTGCATACCATATTCAGAAAGTTTCTTTCTCTCCTGACCATGCTGACCTGGTGGGTATGGTCTTCTTGCAAACGCACACTTTTCGGTATAACATCTATCACCTTTTAAGAATAATTTCATTCCTTCTCTTCTGCACAGTCTGCAGTCTGGTCCAATGTATTTTGACAAGACAACGCACCTCCTCTAAAATTTTATACTCTTCTTCTCTTTGGCGGTCTGCAACCGTTGTGCGGAATTGGAGTAACATCTTTTATGAGTGTTACCTCAAGTCCTGCTGCCTGAAGCGCTCTAATTGCAGCTTCTCTTCCTGCACCTGGCCCTTTTACGTATACCTCAACAGTTCTCATACCATGGTCCATTGCCATCTTTGCTGCCTTTTCTGCTGCAAGCTGAGCAGCAAACGGTGTACCTTTTTTGGTTCCTGAAAAACCACATGTTCCTGCACTTGCCCATGCAATAGCATTACCGGATGGATCAGTAATTGTAACAATTGTATTATTGAATGTTGAATGAATGTGTGCAATGCCTTTTTCAACATTCTTTCTTTCTGAACGTCTGACAGTTCTTCTTGCTGGTCTTGCCATATCAATTTACTCCTCCTTCTTATGATTTCTTTCTCATGACACCAACAGTTTTTCTTGGACCTTTTCTTGTTCTTGCATTTGTTCTTGTCCTTTGACCACGAACAGGAAGACCTCTTAAGTGTCTCAAACCTCTATAACATCTTATATCAATTAATCTCTTTATGTTTCTTGCAATTTCAGCTCTCAGTTCACCTTCAACCTTGAAATTCTTGTCTATATAGTCTCTGATTCTTGCAACCTCATCGTCTGTGAGGTCTTTTACTCTTTTGTTTGGGTCAACCCCAGTATCCCTTAAAATTTGTTTTGACCTTGAAAGACCAATCCCGAATATATATGTCAGAGCTATCTCAACTCTCTTTTCTCTTGGTAAATCTACACCTGCAATTCGTGCCATCCTAAAAATTCACCTCCAATAAATTAACCTTGTCTTTGTTTATGCTTTGGATTTTCGCAGATTATTCTTATCTTACCTTTTCTTCTGATAACCTTGCACTTTTCGCATATGGGTTTCACAGATGGTCTGACCTTCATTTCTATTCTATTCCTCCTTTTTCAAAGAGAATTTATTTTGACCTCCAAACAATCCTTCCTCGTGTCAAATCATACGGTGATAGCTGAACAACCACTCTATCACCCGGAAGTATCCTGATAAAATTCATTCTGAGTTTACCTGACACATGGGCAAGAACTTTGTGCCCATTGTCAAGCTGGACCTGGAACATTGCGTTTGGCAGTGCCTCAACCACAGTCCCTTCTAATTCAATTACATCCTCCTTGGACAAGGCTTATCAACCCCCTACTCTTTTCTATTCTCAAATTCCTCTATTACCTTCGCAACCTCTGCGTCAGTTAGCTTTTTCTTGAGTATCTTTTCTTTTATCTCTTCTGAGACAAACTTTGTGGGTGCTATGTGTTTTATCTTTTTCTTCTTGGGCTTTTTGATCTTCCGCAGTTTTCCGTCAATAAGGTAAACATACCCGTCGTCGGTTATATCGAAAATTATAAAGAACCTATTTTTATCTCTTCCCATTTTGGACAGAACAATCTGCCCTATTTGTAGGTCCATCTTTACTTACACCTCATAACGTAATTATCTCTGGCAAGCTCTCAGTTATGATTATGGTATTCTCATAATGAGCAGAGAGCTTACCATCGAGCGTCTTTACAGTCCAACCATCCTTGTCAGTGTACACCTTGTAACTTCCCTCATTTACCATAGGTTCAACCGCCAAGGTCATGTTCTTGATAAGCCTTATCCCAACTCCAGCCTTGCCAAAGTTAGGGACCTGAGGTGATTCATGAAATTTTCTACCTATTCCATGCCCCACCAAATCCCTCACAACACTGAAGCCACGGCTTTCAACGTATCTTTGTATACTATTTGATATATCTCCAACTCTCTTGCCAGCAACCGCGTTTTTAATACCTTCAAAAAAGCTTTCTTCTGTAACCTTTATCAAAAACCTTGCTGTATCGCTAATATTTCCAACAGCAAAGGTCCTTGCAGCATCAGCATGAAGTCCGTCAACACAAACTCCTACATCTATACTGATAATATCTCCATCTTCCAACCTTCTCATACCTGGAATTCCATGAACTACCTCATCGTTGACTGAGGTACATATGGAGGCAGGATACCCATACAATCCCTTAAATGATGGTATCCCGCCATTTTTAATTATATACTCTTCAGCAAATTCATCAAGCTCTTTTGTGGTGATACCTGGTCGTATCAGTTTTTCTAATTCTTTTAAAACCATAGCAACAATTCTGCCAGCTGCTCTCATCGAGTCAAGCTCAGCTTCTGATTTTATAGTAATCATTTTTAGTCTTTGCTCCTTATTCTATGCCAAGTGCTTTTAAGACCTCTTTTGTAGTATCGGCTATTTCTTCCTGACCGTAAGCTACAACAAGTAAGCCCTTTGCTCTGTAATAATCAATTAAAGGCTGTGTTTGTGCATGATAAACTTCAAGTCTCTTTTTGACAGTTTCCTCTTTATCATCTTCTCTTTGATAAAGCTCTCCACCACATACATCACATACACCTTCTTTTTGTGGTGGCCTGTAAATGACATGGAAGCTTGCACCGCAATTTTTGCAAATCCTTCGCCCAGACATTCTCTCTAAAATCTTTTCGTCCGGAACTTCAATGTTCAAAACCTTGTCAATCTTCTGTCCAAGCTCTTGAAGTACTTTATCAAGGGCTTCTGCCTGGGCAATAGTGCGTGGAAAACCATCAAGTAAAAACCCATTTTTGCAATCCTCTTTTGAAATCCTGTCCTTGACAATTTCAATTACTATCTCGTCTGGAACCAAAAGACCTTTGTCCATATATTCCTTTGCCTTCTTACCAAGCTCGGTCTCATTCTTTACATTCTCTCTTAAAATGTCACCTGTTGAGATATGAGGTATTGAGAATCTTTTGCTCAAATACTCTGCCTGAGTGCCCTTTCCAGCACCAGGTGCACCTAAAAGTATAAGCCTCATCTTTACTATACCTCCACACTAACAATAATCCACTCTTTTTAGCTCAAAAAGCCTTTGTAGTGACGCATCAGCATCTGAGCTTCCATCTGCCTTATTGTCTCAAGCGCAACACCTACAACAATCAACAAGCTTGTTCCACCAAAGTATATGTTAAGTTGGTGTTTGAACATGATTCCAACCAAGGTTGGCAAAATGGCAATGAATGCTAAAAACAGCGCACCTGCAAACGTAACTTTTGAAAGCACTCTTGTTATAAAATCTACAGTTGGTTTGCCTGGTCTGATACCTGGAATGAATCCTCCGTTGTTTTTCAAATTGTTAGCAATTTCAACAGGATTAAATACAATTGCTGTGTAAAAATAAGTAAACCCTATTATGAACAGTGCATAGAAGAATGTATACCAGAACGAACCTGATGAAAAATATGCTTTTACAAACTTATAGAATCCTGAATTTGGGAAAAATTGAGCAATTGTTGTTGGAAGCATCACAAGCGAAATTGCAAAGATTATAGGAATAACACCTGCAATGTTGACCTTTATAGGAATGTGTGTGCTCTGTCCGCCATAAACTCTTCTTCCAACCACTCTCTTTGCATACTGTACAGGTATTCTTCTTTCGCCTTCCTGAATAACAATGATGAACACAATAATTGCAAGTGCCATTACTATAAACAGAATCACACCAATAATGCTTGTGAGTGAAAACTCGTTCAGCTTTGCAACATAGTTCCAAAGTGATACTACTCCATTCGGAATTCTTGAAATAATACCTGCAAATATCAACAGCGAAATACCATTTCCTATACCATTTTCTGTTATCTGCTCACCAATCCACATCAAAAATACAGTTCCAGCTGTAAGAGTAATTGTTATAGTAATAAAACCTAAAAATCCCTGACCCTGAGCTGTAATAACTGGAACACCACCAGTGAGCCCAGTTGCATTCTTAAGTCCAAAATAGATACCAACTGCCTGGATAAATGCCAAGATAGCTGTTCCATATCGTGTCCACTCAGCAAGTTTCTTTCTTCCTTCTTCACCCTGTTTTGCAAGCTCTTCAAGTGCAGGTATAGCAATTGTCAAAAGCTGCATAATGATGGAGGAGTTAATGTATGGAGTTACGCTCATCGCAAATATACTCATATTTTTAAATGTTCCACCTGCAACAACATCAAAAAAGCCAAGCATTGTAAGGTCGTTTATAACCTTTGCCAAAGCATCCCTATCAATATAGGGGACTGGGATGAACGCCCCCAGTCTGAAAACAAGTATCATGAAAAGTGTAAACAGAATCTTTCTTCGAAGGTCGGGCAGTCTCCACGCGTTCTTTATAGTTTCAAACACTTTAAATCACCTCTACCTTTCCTCCAGCAGCTTCTATCTTCTTCCTTGCACCTTCTGAAACCTTCTGTACTCTCACTATCAACCTCTTTGTCAGCTCTCCTCTTCCCAGAATCTTCACGCCGTCTTTCTCTATCTTGCTTATAACCCTTTCCTTCAGAAGAAGCTCAGGTGTGATTACAGTGTCATTGTCAAACCTCTCAAGCTTTTCTACATTAACTTCAGTATACACCTTTTTATTGATATTTTTAAAGCCCCTCTTAGGAATTCTTCTGGTAAGTGGCATCTGCCCGCCTTCAAAACCAGGTCGAACGCCACCGCCAGAACGTGCCCACTGGCCTTTGTGACCTCTTGTCGAGGTCTTACCGTGACCAGAGCTCTCTCCACGTCCCACTCTTTTTCTGCTTTTCTTAGAACCTGGTGCGGGTTTGAGTTCATAAAGCTTCATAGCAAAAAGTTCCCTCCTTTTTTACTTGAGTATCTCTTCTAATGTCTTTCCTCTGATTCTTGCAACTTCTTCTGGACGTCTGAGCTGTTTTAATGCCTCAATTGTTGCATGAACAACGTTCGCAGGGTTGTTAGAACCAAGGCTCTTTGTTCTTATATCTTTAATACCAGCAAGCTCACACACAGCTCTCACAGCCCCGCCTGCAATAACACCAGTACCCTCTGGAGCAGGCTTTATCAAAACCTTTGATGCTCCAAAATCGCCTATTGCTTCGTGTGGAATAGTGGTTCCAACTATTGGCACCTCAATTAGATGCTTCTTTGCATCCTCAATAGCTTTTCTGATAGCATCTGGAATTTCCGCAGCTTTTCCATGTCCTGCACCAACATGACCGTTTTCATCACCAACAACCACAATAGCAGAAAACTTTAATCTCTTTCCTCCCTTTACAACCTTTGCAACTCTGTTGATGTTTACAACTCTTTCTTTTAAATCTAATCCCTTTGGATCAATTCTCTTTTGCGCCAAGCCATATCCCTCCTTTAAAATTAAAACTCAAGACCGGCTTGCCTTGCAGCTTCCGCAAGCGCTTTTACTCTTCCATGATATGGATAACCGCCTCTATCAAACACAACCTTTGTTATTCCCTTTTCTTTTGCCCTTTCAGCTATTACTTTCCCTACATACTCTGCTGCCTCGATGGATTTTGTAGATGACAGTCTTGACTTGATTTCAGGCTCAAGCGATGATGCAGCAACAAGTGTGTGACCTTTTTCATCGTCAATTATCTGAGCATAAATATATTTCAAGCTCTTGTAAACACAAAGACGAGGTCTTTCACTTGTGCCAAAAACCTTTTTTCTAATTCTTTTGTGTCTTATAAGCCTCTTTTCATTTCTATTCACCTTTTTATACAAGCCCAATCACTCCCCTCTATTTCTTACCGCCTTTGCCGGCTTTTCCTTCTTTGAGTCTCAAGACTTCATCAGCATATTTGATACCTTTTCCAAGATATGGGTCTGGTTCTCTTACCTTTCTTATATTTGCAGCAAAGTTGCCAACCTGTTGCTTGTCAATTCCTTTTACTATTATTCTGTTCTGATCAGGAACCTCAATAGTAATGCCAGCAGGCTCTTCAATTTCAACAGGGTGTGAATATCCAACATTGAGTATAAGTTTTTTGCCCTGTTTTTGAGCTCTGTAACCTATTCCAACAACTTCCAATACTTTTTCATAACCCTTTGTCACACCTTCTACCATGTTAGCAATAAGTGTTCGTGTAAGGCCATGCAGTGCTTTGTGGAACCTCTCATCAGAAGGTCTTTGAACAATTATCTGGTTGTTTTCTATCTTAACAATCATTTCAGGATGTATCTCTCTTGTAAGTGTCCCTTTTGGACCTTTTACTGTGATGACATTCCCATCTATCTTGACATCAACACCGCTGGGTATATCAATAGGTTTTCTGCCTATTCTTGACATCATTTCACCTCCAACAAAAATAAAGTGTTGTTACCATACGTAGCAGAGGACCTCTCCGCCAACTCCTTCTTTCCTTGCCTTTTTATCTGTCATTATTCCTTTTGATGTAGAAATGATAGCAATGCCAAGTCCGCCTAACACTCTTGGAAGCTCATCTTTGCCAGCATAAACTCTTCTTCCTGGCTTTGATATTCTCTTGAGCCCTGTTATTGCTCTTTCTTTATTCGGACCATATTTTAATCTAATTCTGATAATCCCATTCTTGCCATCATCAATTATCTCATAATCTTTTATAAACCCTTCTTCTAACAAAATCTGGGCAATTGCTTTCTTCATTTTGGATGCTGGAATGTCTACAACTTCATGGCGAGCATTGTTTGCGTTTCTAATACGTGTAAGCATATCTGCAATCGGGTCTATAACGTACATCTTATTACCTCCTTCCGAATTAAAAAATTACCAGCTCGCTTTCTTGACACCCGGTATCTCTCCATTGTGAGCAAGCTTTCTAAAGCACAGTCTGCAAACACCAAACTTTCTCAAATATGCTCTGGGCCTTCCGCATATCTTGCATCTATTGTAATATCTTGTGGAAAACTTTTGAGGTCTTTGCTGTTTTATAATAAGAGCTTTCCTTGCCATTAATATACCTCCTCTTTCATTTCTTAGCTTGCAAATGGCATTCCTAAAAGTCTCAAAAGCTCTTTAGCTTCTTCGTCAGTCTTTGCTGAGGTTACAATAGTAACTTCAAGTCCTCTTATCTTGTCTACCTTGTCATAATCAATCTCAGGGAAAACAAGCTGTTCTTTAAACCCTATCGAATAATTTCCTCGGCCATCGAAAGATTTATCTGATACACCTCTGAAGTCTCTCACTCTAGGAAGAGCGAGGTTTATCATCTTATCCAAAAACTCATACATTCTATCGCCTCTTAACGTTACCATGCAGCCTATAGGCATGCCTTTTCTGAGTTTGAAGTTTGCTATTGATTTTTTAGCACGTGTGACCACTGGTTTTTGCCCAGTAATTGCCATCAAATCATTTACTGCTGCTTCCAAAGCCTTTGGATTGTCCTTACCTTCTCCAAGTCCAATATTTACTACAATCTTTGCAAGTCTTGGCACTTGCATAACATTTTTGTATCCGAACTTTTGCATCATAGCAGGAACAACTTCCTGAAAATACTTTTCTTTGAGTCTTGGTGCCATAAACAATTTACCTCCCTTCACTTTGCCAATTAGTCAATTATCTCACCACATTTTTTGCATGTTCTGACCTTTCTTTCTTCTTCACCTTCTTGAATAAATCTGTGACCAATCCTTGTTGGTTTGCCACACTTTGGACATACAAGCATAACCTTGCACGCCCAAATTGGTGCTTCTTGGGTTATTATACCACCCTGCGGCATTTTCGGATTTGGTCTTACATGCTTTTTAACAATATTGACGCCTTCAACTACTACTTTTTTATCTTTTGGCAATACTGTAAGTACTTTGCCTTGTTTGCCTTTATATTTGCCAGAGATAACTACAACAGTGTCACCTTTTTTTACATGAACCTTGTTCGGCATAACCTTCCCTCCTCAAAATAGCTTATAGAACTTCCGGTGCAAGAGATACTATCTTCATAAAATCCTTGTCACGAAGCTCTCTTGCAACAGGTCCAAAAATACGTGTTCCTCTTGGAGTTCCATCTTCTCTTATTAGCACTGCAGCATTGTCATCAAATCTTATATATGTCCCATCCTCTCTTCTTACACCTTTGCGTGTTCTGACAATTACTGCTTTTACAACATCACCTTTTTTTACAACGCCACCTGGTGTTGCATCTTTGACAGAACAAACTATTACATCTCCTATATTTGCAAACTTTCTATTAGAACCACCTAAAACTCTTATACACATTACTTCTTTAGCGCCCGTGTTGTCAGCAACCTTCAGCCTTGACTGTGGTTGGATCATCTTTCATTTCCCCTCCTTTAAAAAGCTAAGCTGTATTAAATTATTTTGCTCTTTCCAAGATTTGAACAACTCTCCATCTCTTTTCTTTAGAAAGTGGTCTTGTCTCCATAATCAAAACCTTATCTCCAACTCTGCACTCATTGTTCTCATCATGAGCTTTGAACTTTGTTGTTCTCTTTATAGTCTTTTTATAAAGAGGATGCTGAACAAGCCTTTCAACTGCAACTACTACTGTTTTGTCCATTTTGTCACTTACAACAACACCAACTCTTGTTTTTCTCATACCTCTTTTTTGCTCCACTTACATTCCCTCCCCACTTAATTCTGCTTTATTTTGCATTTTTATTTGCTCTTTCTTGTTCAAGTTCTCTTTCTCTCATTATTGTTTTTATTCTTGCAATTGTTCTTTTTACCTCTCGAATTCTCATTGGGTTTTCAAGTTGATTTGTTGCAAGCTGGAACCTCAAATTAAACAGTTCCCTCTTTAACTTCTTAAGTTCATTATGAAGTTCTTGTGTTGTCATCTCTCTAATCTTAGACGCCTTCATTTGCCTCACCACCCACTTTAGCTTCTTCTCTTGAAACAATCTTGCATTTGATAGGTAACTTGTGTATTGCAAGCCTCAAAGCTTCTTTTGCAACTTCTTCATCAACACCGCCAACTTCAAACATCACTCTGCCAGGCTTTACAACTGCAACCCAGTATTCAGGCGAACCTTTACCAGAACCCATACGAGTTTCTGCCGGTTTTCTTGTAACAGGCTTGTCAGGGAATATCTTAATCCATACCTTTCCGCCTCTTTTGATGTGTCTTGCAATTGCAACTCTGGCTGCCTCAATCTGGTTGCTTGTAATCCAGCCTGGCTCAAGCGCCATAATACCAAAGTCACCATACGCAACAAAGTTGCCTCTCGTTGCTTTTCCTTTCATTCTACCTCTTTGCTGTTTTCTCCACTTAACACGCTTTGGCATAAGCATTACTTATCTCCTCCTTTTTCAGAAGCTGCTGCTTTCTGTGGCAGGATATCACCCTTGTAAATCCATGTTTTCACACCAATTCTACCATATGTTGTATGAGCTTCTGCAAAGCCGTAGTCGATATCTGCTCTGAGAGTCTGAAGAGGAATTCTTCCTTCCTTGTACCACTCTGTTCTTGCAATGTCAGCACCACCAAGTCTTCCAGATACCATTGTCTTGATACCTTTTGCTCCGCTTCTCAAAGCCCTTGCCATTGCCTGTTTCATAGCTTTTCTGAATGAAACTCTCTTTTCAAGCTGAGCAGCAATGTTCTCAGCAACAAGCTGAGCGTCAAGCTCTGGCACTTTAATCTCTTTTATATCAAGTGATATTGTCTTTCCACCTGTTAATTTTTCAAGCTCTTTTCTGAGAGCTTCAACACCAGAACCTGCTCTTCCAATAACGATACCTGGTTTTGCAGTGTGAATAATAACTTTTACTCTTTTTGCTGCTCTTTCTATCTCAATTCTTGAAATACCTGCATGGTAGAGTTTTTCTTTTATGTGACGTCTGATTTTATAGTCTTCAAGAACATACTTTTGAAAATCCTTGTCATTTGCAAACCATCTTGAATCCCAGTCTCTAATAATTCCAAGCCTGAACCCCTTTGGATGAACCTTTTGACCCATTTATTTCCCTCCTTATTAAAAGTTACTCTCTTTCTTTGAGAACAACTGTAATATGGCTTGTTCTTTTTCTTATCAAAAATGCTCTTCCCTGTGCTCTTGGTCTAATTCTTTTGAGCATTGGTCCGCCATTTGCATAAATTTCTGCTATATAGAGCTTATCAACGTTCATATTGTGATTATTCTCTGCATTTGCAATTGCGCTTTTAACAAGCTTTTCAACTATCCTTGCAGCTCTCTTAGGCAAAAACTTTAAAATATTCAAAGCTTCATTCACAGGTTTGTTTCTAATAAGGTCAATTACAACTCTAACCTTTCGTGGAGATATCATAGCATACCTCAATGTCGCTGTTGCCTTTTTTACCTCTGTATTTGTAGCCTTTTCCAATAGCTTCTCCTCCCTTCTAAATCACAATTAAACTAATTTTACAAAAGCTTTTGAAAGCTTTACTTCAAAGCTGTTGACCTTTCAGTGTGATGCCCATGTCCTTTGAAAGTTCTTGTCGGAGCAAACTCACCAAGTTTGTGTCCAACCATTTCTTCTGTGATATATACAGGAACATGTTTTCTACCGTCATATACAGCTATTGTATGGCCAACCATCTGTGGTAAAATTGTTGACCTTCTTGACCATGTTTTAATAACCTTTTTTTCATTGTTTTGGTTCATCTTCTCAATTTTCTTTAAAAGTTTTGGGTCACAGTATGGACCTTTCTTTAAAGACCTTCCCACACTCAATCCCTCCTCAAGCAATCTTTATATTTAGATAAGCACACATCTTATTTTCTTCTCTTGACAATAAACTTGTCTGACGGTTTGTTTTTCTTTCTTGTCTTGTAACCAAGTGTTGGTTTACCCCATGGTGTAAGTGGTCCTGGATGACCAATCGGTGCTTTACCCTCACCACCACCATGTGGATGGTCAACCGGGTTCATTGCAGAACCTCTAACAGTTGGTCTGATACCCATCCATCTTTTACGTCCTGCTTTTCCTATTCTGACATTTTCATGGTCTAAATTGCCAACCTGACCAATTGTAGCTCTGCACTCTTGACTGACATACCTGAGCTCACCGGACGGAAGTTTTATCAGTGCATATTTTCCTTCTTTTGCCATGAGCTGAGCAACGCTACCCGCTGAACGGCAAAGCTGTCCTCCTTTTCCCGGCATAAGTTCTATGTTGTGTATCATTGTACCAACAGGAATGTTTTTAAGTGGTAGTGCATTCCCAACCTTAATATCCGCATCTGGACCAGACATAACAGTGTCGCCAACTTTTAATCCTTCTGGTGCGATAATATATCTTCTTTCACCATCAGCATAGCACAAGAGTGCCAGAAAAGCTGTTCTGTTTGGGTCATATTCAATTGCCTCAACCTTTGCAGGAATTCCATCCTTATCTCTTTTGAAATCTACAATTCTTATTTTTTTCTTATGACCGCCACCTCTGTGACGAACAGTTATTCTACCCTGGTTGTTTCTTCCTGCCCACTTCTTTTCTGTGAAAACTAATGATTTTTCAGGTTCGGTTTTGGTAATGACTTCTTTGTAGTTTAGAACAGATGCATTTCTACGTCCTGGCGATGTAGGTTTATAGACTATTATACCCACCTTTGTTTCCCTCCTTAAACTCAGCATTTATATTGGTGTTAGATTAAGCTGTCGAAAAACTCTATTGTTTTGCTTTTGTCTGTTAATTTCACAATAGCCTTTTTCCATGCCTTTGTTCTTCCTTCAAATCTTCCCATTCTTTTTCTCTTCGGTTTTACATTCATTGTCCATACCTTCTCAACCTCAACACCAAAGAGCTGTTCAACAGCTTTCTTTATCTCAATCTTGTTTGCTCTTCTGTCAACCTCAAATGTGTATTTTTTCTGAGGAATCATGCTCATGCTTTTTTCTGTAATTATAGGTCTTTTGATTATTTCTTCTGGCAACATATTATGCGTACACCTCCTCAACTTTCTTTACAGCATCCTGGAGGATGACAAACTTGTCATATTTGAGTATATCAAATACATTTAGGTTGCCAACCTGTAATGTCTTAACCTCTGGAATATTTCTTGTTGACTTTTGTAAATATTCATTCTTCTCAGGAATGACAATTAATGCTTTTTGGTTTTCAAGACCTAAGTTCTTTAAAACTCTTAAAACCTCTTTTGTCTTGTACTGGTTCATATCCCACCTATCAAGCACAATAAGATTGTTTTCTTTTACCTTTGACGACAGCGCACATTTGAGAGCAAGTCTTTTTACCTTCTTTGGCAAGTCTATCGAAAAATCTCTTGGTTTTTTAGCAAATACAACGCCACCTTTTCTCCACGTTGGAGCTCTGATAGAACCTTGTCTTGCCCTACCTGTTCCCTTTTGTCTCCAAGGTTTTCTTCCACCACCGCGAACCTCAGCTCTTGTCTTTGCAGCAAATGTTCCTTGACGCCTGTTTGCTAAGTGTGCAACAACAGCTTGGTGCAGAACATGAGTATTTATCGGTACGTTGAAGATTGAGTCGTTGAGCTCAATCTCACCAATCTGCTGTCCTTCTATATTGTAAACCGGCACCTTTGCCATTCTGTTTCCTCCTTCCTAAAACTTAAAGCTTATCTACTTTTGACAGAATCTCTGATGATTAAAAGCGAATTCTTATTTCCTGGAACGCTTCCCTTAACAAGCAGCAGGTTTCTCTCTGGGTCTACCTTTACAACCTGCAAGTTCAAAACTGTAACTCTTTCACCGCCCATTCTACCAGGCATTTTCTTGCCAGGGAATGTTCTTGCAGGGAATGTGTTTGAACCCATTGAACCAACTCTTCTGTGATACATGGAACCATGGCTCATAGGACCTCTTTGCTGACCATGTCTTTTGATAACACCCTGGAACCCTTTTGCTTTTGAAATACCTGTAACATCTACTCTTTCGCCCGGCTGGAAAATATCAACTCTTATCTCCTGTCCAACTTCATACTTGTCCGCATCTTTAAGTCTCAACTCTCTCAAAAATCTTTTTGGTTTTACTCCATGCTTTGCAAAATGACCTCTCAAAGGTTTATTGAGCTTGCTCTCTTTTATATCCTCAAAACCAACCTGAATTGCAGAGTACCCATCTTTTTCAACAGTTTTCTTCTGAACAACAACACATGGTCCTGCCTCAATTACAGTAACAGGTATTGCTCTTCCTGCTTCGTCAAATACCTGGGTCATACCTATTTTCTTGCCAAGTATCCCTTTTGTCATTTACATTTACACCTCCTTCAGCTTGATCTCGATGTCTACACCTGCTGGAAGTTCAACACGCATTAGTGCATCTACAGTTTTTTGTGTGGGCTTGATTATGTCAATAAGTCTCTTGTGAGTTTTAATCTCAAACTGTTCACGTGAATCTTTGTACTTGTGCGGAGCTCTGATGATTGTAATTACCTCTCTGTCTGTCGGCAGTGGAACTGGACCTGACACCTCTGCCCCTGTGTTTTTAGCAGTCTCAACTATCTTTTTTGCTGACTGCTCTAACAGCTTGTAGTCAAATGATTTCAGCTTAATTCGCATTCTCTGTGCTTTTGACATACATTCCCCTCCTCTAAAATAATGTGATTTTAACATCTTTCAAGCTATTTGCGACAGGGGAACTTTGCAACTTAGCCGTGTGTGTCCACAACCTTTATATAAAAATACCCGGAGTTTTTCCTTTTCGGGCATGAAAACACCGGGCATGAAATATTCTTTCACACCTTCCCCGTGTCGCCCGTCTCAAAGGACAAGACATACTCAGCAAAAATTCCCTGCAAAGTGGCTTTGCACCTTGCAGCAACCTTTTGCCTCATCGCAGCATATGAACATTATTTTTCACCCACACAACCACACAACGACTTTATAATTTTATAATAAAAAAAGGCGGTTTGCAAGAGAAATTTTAATAAGTTGCCCCGCCTTCTTGATAGATTTTTTTAATTAGCTCAACATCAACTTCATCCGCCCTAACAAAATGGTTTGGTTCAGCACCACAGTATGGACACGGGGAATTTAAATCTACAATCTCATAACCACAAATACCGCACACATATTTTTCTTGCATATTAAATTTCCCTCCTCAGTATATTGTACTTCTTTTGTTATTTATTTAATACCCACAAATCAAAACTTTCTATCAAGATAATCTTTTAACAATTTTATGTGTTTCTTCTCATCCAAAATTATTCTCTCAAGCAGCTTTTTGACGTACCTGTCATCTATCATTTCAATGTGTCTCTTGTAATTCTTGATAGCCTCTTTCTCGGATTGGATATCAATCTTTATCATATCTTTTAAATCTTTATCGTAGTTTACAAAGTATCCGTTCCAGTACTGGCCATAGGTTGTGTAAGAGCCTCTGTACTTTGGCAGGGCACCGAGCAGATAAATTGTGGTGCCAAGAAGGTCCAAGTGTTTCATCTCAACCTGGGCAATGCCAATTATGAGGTCTGCAAAATCTCTGTGTTTTACATCGCTAATAAAGTGCTGATACGAATATAGAGCAATTGCGGTAAACTCACTTGCGTATCCTGCATAGTCATCAAGTAAAATCTCTGCATAGTGTCTATTGGGCTCTTCTACCTTAGGTTCAGGATAAGGTGCGTCATATGCAAATTTTGCCAAATCCATTTTAACCTTTTTACCTCCTTTATACCCACAGTTTGTGCTTTTAATACATTATATTGTTCAAAGAGATTTTTGCTACCCAAACTACTTTTCAGTTGTGCAAAGTCTTATATAAGAAATGAAGTGGATATTTAAAAAACTTTGTCAAAAAATTTTTGATCTTTTGAGTTATAATAAGCTTACGGGAAACAGTGCTTTTTAAAAAGGTGGTTGGTCTTTCCTATGAAGATTAGTGTTGGAAATCTTCTTTCAGCTATCTCGCATCTTATCGATATAGCTCAAGGAATAAGAGAACATGCCCCTAAGGTTACATATATCTCCTTGCAGCTTTCAAACCTTTTAGGACTTAAACCTTTTGAAAAAAAGAAGATATACTATGCAGCATTCTTTCATGATATAGGAATAACAGTTGCAGACAAAAAATTTCTTACGTACCACATTGACCTAAACCTTGCCAAAAACCACTGTCTGCTTGGCTATGAATTTTTGCAAAAACTTCCTTTAGATAGAGACGTTGCAGAGTTTGTAAAATATCATCATGAGTTTTATAACGGCTCTGGTGCATTTGGATATGACCACTTGGCCACACCATTTGCTTCTCAGATTATAAACCTTGCTGACCAGATTGACATCGCTCTGGATTTTTCAGTTCCATATTATCTACAGGCTAATAACATAAAAGAGTGGGTTTTGAAAAAGAAAGGTGTGCTTTTTAACCCTATCATTGTTGAAGCTTTTTTGGAACTTGCGCAAAAAGATAGATTCTGGCTGGACCTTTATAACCCTCATTTAAGGCAAATTGTCATGGCCTTATCGCTTGAAGATGAGGTTTATTTTGACATAGAGCAGATGCTAAAGTTTTCTGAAGCAATATCTTTGCTTATTGACAACAAAAGTCCTTTTACTCATGTTCACTCCCAAGAACTTTCACAAATAGTTTATACAATTGCCAAAATCATGGGAGTGGATAGCGAGATGGCAAACAAACTTAAAATCGCAGGTTACCTTCACGATATTGGCAAAATGGTCGTTCCAAATGAGATTCTCAACAAAGAAGGAAAGCTGACAAAAGAGGAGTTTTATATTATAAAGTCTCATCCGTATTACACGAAACTGATTCTTTCCCAAATTCCTGCCTTCAAAGATGACATTGCTAACTGGGCAGGAAATCACCATGAGAGAATAGACAGAAGTGGATATCCAGAAAAACTTGGAAAAGATGAGCTCTCACTTTTAGACAGAATAGTAGGCATATGTGATGTCTATCAGGCTTTAATAGAGGATAGACCTTACCGTAAAGGGCTTCCTCAATCTACAGCACTGAGCATTATTTCTGACATGGTTAAAAATGGCTTATTTTTAGAAGAAGAATTTTTGCTTTTGAAAAGAGCAGTAAGCTAAAAATTCTTACTGCTCTTTGTAGATTTTACCTTTTATTCTGAAGCGTGCGCCTTTTGATATTTTGTTCTCGGCTTCTATTATAAATCCATGTTTGTCGAATATAGCTTTTGCAATTGAAAGTCCCAGTCCGCTTTCGCCCCTTTTGCCTTTATAGAATCTTTCAAAGATTTTATCAATCTCTCCTTGCAAAAATCCCTCTCCATCATCCTCAATTTTTACTTCAAACTCATCTTTTTCAGATTTTATGTCAATTGCAACCTTATTGTTCGCATATTTTATGCAGTTTGAGATAATATTTGAAAAAGCTTCTTTTAATCTGAGTTTGTCGCACAGGACATACGTTCTCGTCTGCGGGGCAAATTCGATATCCACTGCCTTAGAAAGCAAATAGCCTTCATTTTCTAAAATAGCTTCAAAAATGACCTCTTCAAGCACACCTTTTTCAAAACTAAAATAGTTTTCAACAGACTCAATCTTTGTAAGGTCGATAATTTGGTTTATCAAACTTTTCAATCTGTCAACATGCCAAATTATTTTCTCTGCAGCAGACTCCATCTTGCTTTTATCTAAAATTCCTTCTTTTAGCATCTCTGCATATCCACGCACTGAGGTTAGAGGAGTTTTGAGTTCATGTGAGATGTTTTGTAAAAACCTTATCTGTGCCTGATTATACTCCTCAATCTTTTCGATAAGTCTGTTAAATTCAGTTGCGATCATACCAATTTCATCGTTTGAAATTACCTCAACTTTTTTGTTAAACCTCATCTGGGAAGCCTGCTCTATTGCTTCTTTAAGGCGCAAAAGCCCTCCAATCATCCTACGGGATATAAAGATAGCAATGGTAGCAGCAAACAGGCAGCTGAGTCCTGCTGTTTGCAAAATGAGAAGGAAAAATCTTCTCTCAAAGTTCAAAATCCTTGCAAGATCAGTGATAATAATTACAAAAACACTTTTTGATTTTCCACTGTATATGGTGAACAAACAGGGCTTTTCCCTAATGCTTCCTATCTCAAATCCATATTGAGCATCCTTGTTCTCATCAAAAAGCTTCATTATCTTTACCCTTGCCTCAACATCCAGTTCTTTATTTGAGTATTCTATCGCACCATCACTGCTTACAATCACAATATAGTCCTGTAAAATTTTTGATTTCAAGCTTTCGAAATACGACTCAAATGGTTTCAAATTAACCGTGTTCTTGTTCTGGCTTGTAACAACAAATTCTATAAGTCTTGCAAAGCGAAGGTTATCCTCTTTCATCTGGTCAATCAAGTTTTTTTCAAACCAAGCATAAAAAAGGATAACAAAAACTATAAACATGAATAAAATTATACCCACGTACGACAAATAAATCTTAACCTTTATACTCATCTTTTTTCTCCTCAAGCTTGTATCCTAAACCCCACATTGTCTTTATCTCAACAGGCAGATTATATTGCAAAATCTTTTTTCTTAGCCTTTTGATAACATCGTCAACCATCCTCTCATCATAAAGAGCAGGGTCTCCCCATATTCTTTCTAATATATAACTTCTCTTTAAAACCTTGGTCGACTCTTTTAAAAGAAGTGCAAATGTTTCAAATTCCTTCGGCGAAAGTTCTATCTGTGTGCCATTATAAAAAACATTTCGCTGATTAAAATCAACCTTTATACCAAACATTTCTATGACATTATCCTGTTTTATTGGACTTTTATTTACTCGTCGTAAAATCTTTTTTATTCTTGCTTCAAGTTCTGAAAGAGAAAACGGCTTTGATATGTAATCGTCACTTCCAAGTTCAAGCCCCAAAACTTTGTCGAGCTCTTCTCCCTTTGCAGACAGCATTATAATCGGCACATCGCTATTTTTTCTTATCCTTTTACAAATCTCATAACCATCAATGTCCGGGAGCATAATATCAAGTATAACTATATCAGGCTCACTTTTTCCAAATTCTTCTAAAAAACTTTCGCCATTCTCAAAGGTTTTGACTGCATATCCTTTTTGGATCAAATATTCAGATACAAGTTCTAATATATCCTTTTCGTCATCAACCACATACACACAGTATTCAGACATCTTGGGATTTCCTTTCTTTATAAAAATTTAGACAATTTCATTCAAATATTTGAAAAAATCCTGAAACTCTTGTATACTATATAGTGGTTTCAAGATTTATTATAGCACAATCTGCTTATTCTTTGCAGGAGGTGAAGAATCATGATAAAATTTGGCACAGATGGTTGGAGAGCAGTGATAAGCAAAGATTACACCTTTGACAATGTAAAGATTGTTGCTCAGGCAATTGCTGATTATATCAAAGAAATTGACGATAAAAGACCTGTTCTGGTAGGATATGATACAAGGTTTATGTCAGAAGAGTATGCTCGTCTTTGCGCAGGTGTTCTTGTTGCAAACGGGATAAAGACATATCTTACAAAAAAGCCAACACCAACACCTGTTGTATCATTTACTGTAAAAAACATGAATTTAGCAGGAGCTATAATGATTACAGCAAGCCATAATCCACCACAGTGGAACGGTATAAAGTTTAAGGGTGATTATGGCGGGTCTGCTCTTCCTTCTATCATTGCCGAGATAGAAAAGCATTTATATAAAAATGAAGTAAAATTTGCTGAGCCAGAAAGTAGTAATCTCTTTTCCTATATAGACCCTGACAAGGAGTATTTTGAACACATCGAAAAGCTTGTGGATTTAAATCTCATTGCAAAATCCAAGCCATTTGCAATAATCGACCCAATGCACGGCGCAGGAGTTGGATATGTTAAAACCTTGTTAGAAAAATATGGCATCAAGCATATTCAGATAAGAGATGAGCGAAACCCATACTTTGGAGGAGTCAATCCAGAACCCATTTATAAAAACCTTGGAAAATTGATTGATACTGTTGTCCAAAACAAAGCAGACATTGGTCTTGCAACAGATGGTGATGCAGACAGGGTCGGTGCTGTTGATGAAAAAGGAGAGTTTATTGATTCGCACAGAATATATGCCCTTCTTTTGCGACATTTAGTTGAAGTAAAAGGTTTAAGAGGCGGGGTTGTAAAAACATTTTCAACAACCAATATGGTTCCTATTTTAGCAAACAAGTACGGACTCAAAATCTATGAAACACCAATTGGCTTTAAGTATATCTGTGAACTTTTCTTGAAAGAAGATATTCTCATTGGCGGAGAAGAAAGTGGCGGTATTGGAATCAAAAATCATATACCTGAAAGAGATGGAATTTTGTGTAGCTTACTGCTCCTTGAGATAATGGCTTATTATCAAAAACCAATCAGTCAAATACTTGATGAACTTTTCAAGGAAATTGGCTACCATTACTATGACAGGGTTGATCTGCATTTGCCAAATGAGATAAAAGAAAAGACCTTAAAAACTATAAGCCAGAACACCGAATTTGCTGGCAGAAAGATAAAAGAGATTCAAACATTGGACGGCTATAAATATATCTTTGAAGATGGCTCGTGGATATTGTTCAGAGCATCTGGCACAGAACCTGTTTTGAGAGTCTACACAGAACAGTTCACCAAAGATGAGGTCAAAAGGCTTTTAGATGAGGCTGTGAAGTTTATAGAAAGCATGAAATAAATCTGTGATAGGGCTTTTACCCTTTTGCTCCAAAAAAAGGGGAAGCCCTTTTTACTTTACTTCATAAAATTTTTGGAAATTATTGAAAATTTAAAAATTTAATTTTTAAGGTGAGAAATATCAATGAAAATCAACAAGAACATTTCTTTACTGATAGCCTCACAGGTCATTTCTGATATTGGGAATTGGATTGACAGAGTTGCTGTTTTAACTTTGATATATGAAATGAGTAAATCATCAATTAAAATGTCAATTTTGTCAATTGTAATGTTATTGCCTTCACTATTATTTGGTACAGTCGCAGGAAAGTTAGTTGATTCTTATAATAAAAAGTCTATACTCTTGTTAGGAGACTTTATAAGAGCTGTCTTGGTATTTTTAGTGTCACTATTGCCAAATTATGTAATAGGATTGGTATTTATAATTGCGTCAGTAACAGTTTTTTATGAAACAGCCCAAAGTAGTATTGTAGTAGAATTAGCTAAAAAAGAAAAACTTCGGCAAATTAATAGTTTAAGTAATTCTTTAAATTCTATAATGATGATTATTGGTCCATCCATAGGCGGTTTGCTTTCTTCCCAGTTAAACTTGAAATATTGTTTTTACATTGACTCTCTCACATTTCTAGCATCTATGATATTAGTTCTCATGATAGAATACAAAAAATTTCCAATTTCTAAACTCTTGTTTAATGATTACTCTAAGCCTAAATTTACTGATGGAATAAAGTACATAAAAACTAACTATTTAATTAGGACTACTTTAATGGTTAATGGTTTAATTGGATTGTCCTCAGGAACACTGAATGGTTTGATGATGATGTATGTTTTTGAATACTTAAAAACAAATTCTCAAGGTTATGGATTTATTCTTACCTCAAAAGGTATAGCAATGGTTTTAAGTTCTTTATTTACCTATAAATACCTTGCCCACATTAAAATTGAACTGATTTTTATAATGAGTTTGTTCGGCCTTGGAATCACAACAACCGTTTTTTCATTAAATAATTTATTCTTTTTAGCCTTAGTTATTCATTTTTTAAATGGAATATTCAATTCTTTTTACACAATCTCTCGAACAACAATTATTCAGCAAAACTGTGATGTCCAATATTTAGGCAGAATTTTTGCTTTAAATACTATGTTTGTAAACACTTCTTCAATAATCTCTTTGTTTGTTGGTGGAATAATAACAAAGGTCTTGAGTATTCGAACAACATTTATTATTTGTAGCATTTTTATTATAGCTTTGAGCTTTTTTACTGGTATTACGTTTTTGAAAGGGCTGTTCTCCTCATCCCCTAAGAACAGCCCTTGAGTCAATTGACTATATTTTAAAATTTCCTTAAAAACTGGCTGTAAAACTTATAAGTCATATACACATCAACTTTGCTTGTTATTTCAAATGTTGAGTGCATAGACAAAACTGGCACGCCTGAGTCTATTACATTTATCATTTTTCTTGCGATAAACATAGCAATTGTGCCGCCACCGCCTTGGTCAACCTTACCTAAAAGCCCTGTCTGCCAGCAGATGTTATTTGAATTCAAAAAGTTTCTGATTTTGCCTACATACTCTGCTGTTGCCTCAGAACCACTGTATTTGCCTCTAACTCCTGTATACTTTTCAATGGTAACACCATGGCCAATTAACGTGGAATTGAGCTTATCATAAGCACCTTCATATGTTGGGTCCAGTGCTGCGGCAACATCACCCGAAATTGCTGCAGAGTTCTCAAAACAAATAGCTAAATCCAGGCTATTCTCATATTCACCCAAAGCCTTCAAAAGCTTTGCAACTGATATATCAAAAAAGCTTGCCTCAGCACTTGATATTCCTACGCTTCCTATCTCCTCTTTGTCAACCAGATAGACCAGCGCAGTTTTTTCTGGAATTTCATCTATTGAAAAGATGCCTTCTGCTGCCAAAAAACTGCACGCTCTGTCATCTTGACCATATGCTCCAATCAAGCTTCTGTCAAGTCCTACATCGCGCGCTTTTGCAGCCGGCACAATCTCAATGTCAGCTGAAATGAAATCTTCTTCTGTGATACCATATTTTTCATTCAGGATTTTCAAGATATTGAGTTTTACCTTTTCTTTTACCTTCTCATCATTAAACGGCATGCTTCCTATGAGCACATTCAAGTTTTCAGCTGGAATTACCTCGCTTGCTTTTTTCTGAAGCTGCTCGGCAGATAAATGAACAAGAAGGTCTGTTATATAAAAAACAGGGTCACTTTCATCTTCACCAATTGCAATCTTTATCTTAGAGCCATCACTTTTCACAACAACACCATGGATGCTAAGGGGTACATTTACCCAGTGATATTTTTTAATGCCACCATAGTAGTGTGTCTTCAAAAGTGCAAGTTCATTTGACTCATATAGTGGCTTTGGCTTTAAATCAAGTCGTGGGGAATCTATATGGCTACCTATCAGATTAAATCCTTCCTTTAAAGGCTTTTTGCCTATATGAGCAAGCAAGATGCTTTTGTTATTGTTAATAAAATATACTTTATCACCTGATTTTAATTCTTGGATATTATTGTTAAATTCTTTATATCCTTTTTCTATAGCTCTGGTTACAAAATATTCAACAGCCTCTCTTTCTGTCTTTGCACAGTTTAAAAAGTTTTTATATTTTTCTGCCAAGTCAAAAACAAAAGATTTTTCTTCTTCTTTTAAAACTTCCCATGCATTTTTAGAAGTGTAGGATAGTTTTTCGTAAAGCTCTTGGCCGTAAGACTTCTCGCTCATCGTCTCTACCTCCAATATTTTTGTGTTGAGAATGCTGAGTCTCTACTTTAATATTTTTTTGCTTCATACACACTATGATATCACAATCCTCTTTTTTTGGGTATTAATTTTAATGTAAGAGTTTAAGAATAAGATTTCTTTGTCATTCACCACTTTAAAAAATATTTCATAAAATTACTTGAGAAGAAAGGTGTGAAAAATAACGCAAAATGAAAAACGCAAGGGAAATACTCAAATACATAGGACCAGGTCTTCTTGTCACAGTGGGATTTATCGACCCTGGAAACTGGGCATCAAACGTGGCTGCTGGCAGTAGCTTTGGTTTAAATCTTCTGTGGGTTGTACTTCTATCAACCATAATTTTGATAGTGCTTCAGCACAACGCAGCCCATCTTGGCATTGCAACAGGTCTCTGCTTGGCTGAAGCAACTTCAATCTATCTTAATAAATTTCTTGCTACAGTTGTGCTTTCATCTGCCATGCTGGCAACAGTTTCAACTGCTATGGCAGAGATTCTGGGCGGGGCAATTGCCATTGAGATGCTTTTTAAAATTCCTATTAAGCTTGGGTGTTTAATCATTTTACCTTTTACCATATTTTTCTTGTTTTCTAACTCATATAAAAAGGTTGAAAGGTAGATAATTGCATTTGTGTCTTTGATAGGTCTTTCATTTTTGATAGAGCTTTTTCTTGTGAAGGTTCCTATAAAAGATGTGGTCTTGGGCTGGATAACTCCAAGCATACCTTCTGGTTCATTGGTTGTGGTTCTTTCAATCCTTGGTGCAGTTGTCATGCCACACAATCTATTTTTGCACTCTGAAATAATTCAGAGTAGGCAGTGGAACACTCAAGACGAAAAGATAATAAAACATCAGCTCAAATTTGAGTTTGTCGATACACTTTTTTCAATGTTCATCGGATTTTTAATTAACAGTAGCATGATAATAATAGCTCATGCAACCTTTTACACAAAAGGTATTGCTGTTGAATCGCTGCCACAAGCTCAGCAGATGCTAAAGCCTATTTTGGGAAATTTCTCTGCCACAATCTTTGCATTTGCTCTATTGCTTTCTGGCATCTCTTCAAGCATCACAGCTGCGTTTACAGGTGGTACAATAATGGCAGGGTTCTATAGAAGACCTTATAACATTGAAGAGCTGCCAACTAAGATTGGAATCATCATACCATTGGTTTTAGCATCCATCATCATACTTTTTATCTCCGACCCGTTCAAAGCTCTGATAATCTCACAGATGCTCTTGAGCTTACAGCTGCCAATTACAATCATTCTTCAAATTTACCTGACGTCATCCAAAAAAGTCATGGGCAAGTTTGCAAACTCTTTAGTAGTTAAAATAATCCTTTTGATTGTGGCAGCAGTTGTAATAGGACTTGATGTTTTTCTGCTAATTACTTCTTTATAAAAACAAGAGTGGGCAGATGACAATAAAACCCTTTGTCTGCCCACCTCTTTATTTTTTTATTTCCTTGAAGAATAGTCGCGAATAAAGTTTTCTATTGAACGGTCATATGTTCTTTCTGCCTCTTTTGAAAAATAGCAGGCAGGAAGCTGTCCATTTTTCCTATGATAGTGCAAACACTCGCAGCATCTTCCTTTTCTTGAACACGGTTCATAAGTACATGTGCAGATTGAAAGATTTTTTGAAAGTGTGCACTCCATATTATTCTGCTCCCCCTTTTTACTGAAGTTTTATCTTCTTTATTTTCTCTTCGAAAAAGATATATAAGAAATCTCCCTTTTCAATACTATTATCTTCTATAAACCTTTCAATGTCAAATTCAAATATGCAAGCTCTGCCTCTTCTTATAATCTCTTTTGCTTCTCCGATGTCTTGGTATTCTGTAGCTTGATATATCGCTTGTTTAATTCTTTCTTTTTCCTCTTTCGACACTGCCAATTCCTCAGGCAAAAATTCTTCTGGAAACCTTCTTAGAATGTCAAATCTGAACAAGCTTTTCAATATAACCTTGTCTAAAACAAAATTATCTTTTATGGCTCTGTAAAGCTCTTTTACAAACTCTCTTGTGTTTAAATTGCTATCCACCTTACTTGAGAGTTTTTCAAAAAATTCTGAGGGAGAGACTTTTTGAAAGATGTATCTTAAAGTAAAATAGAGGTACTGCCTATTGTAAACTTTGTCTATCAAATCTTCTATCTTTTTAAGCTTATAAATCTCTTCAAAGCTAATAAAGCTATTTGAAATAACCTCATACGGCGGGTCTTTGAAAAATTCATAATTGTACTTAGTTGCTTCTTCTCTTATCTTTGTTCCTTTTAACATCTTCAAAAATCCAAGCTGAACTTCATCGGCAAAATACAATATAGTTTTATTAAGACTTCTTTTAAAACTCAAAAAATCTTCATATGGCAAACCCGCTATTAAGTCAAGATGAACAATGGCCTTTTTGTTTTCCATAAGCTTTTTCAAGTTTTTGTCAATTCTATCTATGTCATAAAATCTATCTATTGCATCAAGAGTTTGTGGGTTGAAACTCTGGAGACCTATCTCAAGTCTGAAAAGGTTATCCTCAGAAGTATTTATTGCGTCGATAAAGTCATCATCTAAGAGGGTTGGGTCTATCTCAAAGTGTACTTGAGTAGCTTGCGACTTTTGTTTGCAAAACTCTATTATCTTTATTGATCTTTCTTTGTTTGCGTTAAATGTCCTGTCAACAAACTTTATAAGTCTCACTTGCTTTTTAAAAAGATAGTCAAGCTCTTCAAAGACCTTTTCAAGAGGCGCAAATCGAACACCTTTTTCAATTGAAGAAAGACAATATGAACATTTAAAAGGGCAGCCTCTGCTGCTTTCATAATAATAGATTCTGCTGGTGTCTAAACTCTCGTCCTTGTACGCAAAAGGAAGTTTACTCAAATCAAACGGAGGATACTCTTTTTGGATATATTGCTTACCTGTTGCGATATGCTCGCATAAATCTAAAAAAGGATACTCTCCCTCTCCTCTGATTATTAAGTCTACAAACTTCCACTCTTCAAGGCTGTCAAAATACACCTCTGGCCCGCCAAGAATTATTTTTATGTCTTTTCTTGCCTTTTTTAATCCTTCAACAAGCTTTTCAACATAGCTTCTGTTCCAGATATATGTTGAAATTGCAACATATTCAGGTTTTTTACTCAAAATTTCATAAAGTACATCCTGCAAAGGCTGATTAATATTAAACTCAATATACTCACATGGATAGTTTTCTTTGCAGAGCTGATAAAGGTATCTTACTGCTAAATTTGTATGAATATACTTTGAGTTTATTGCAACAAGCAATATCATAGCGATTTTCCTTTCTGATACTAAAAACTTCTTCATTGTTTTCATATTATATCACAGTTTTTATTTCAAAAGAGCAAAAAAAATAAAAAGGCAGGTTTTTTCCTGCCTCTATTAGTTCAGATTTCAAGGGCTTAGATAAACAGATTCACACCTGCTTCGCTTGCCTCACCAAGGTATGTGGCAACACCGCCAATTTCAACACCATCAATTAACTCTTCTTTTTTTATTCCCATAACATCCATAGACATTGAACACGCAACCATCTTTATACCAAGCTCTTGCGCCTGTTTTATCATTTCAGGTAGCATCATCACATTTTTCTTTTTCATCATATATTTCATTAGTTTAGGACCAATCCCTAAAAAGTTCATCTTGGAAAGCGGGAGTTTTTCTACCCCTTTTGGCATCATAGCTCCGAACATCTTCTCTAAAAAAGATTTGCCTGAAGCTTTCTTTTTAGCATCTCTTAGAACATTCAAGCCCCAGAATGTAAAGAACATTGTCACCTCATCGCCCATTGCAGCAGCACCAGTTGCAATTACAAATGCTGCCATAACCTTGTCCATGTCGTTTGAAAACACAATGATTGTCTTTTTGTCTTCTCTCATAATCTTCTCCCCCACTTTTAAGCCTTTTTAATCTTTGCCTGAATTACACCATTTTCTTCTTTGAGCTCTAATAGCTCATTCTTTGTTTTTTTGCACCAGCTCTCAACATCACGTTTGAACGCTGGGTCTGTCACTTCAATTGTTACAACATCTCCACTTTGTGCTTCCTTCATCTGTTTAAAAAGCTGGGTAATAGGTCCTGGACACTGAAGTCCTTTTGCGTCAATAAAATACTCTGCCATCTTGATCGCACCTCCATAAATTTTTATTTTTACCTTTTATATTGTTACCCCATTTGCATGAGATTTATTTAACAAACTTCTGTAAAAAAATTTTTAAAAATCAGATTGTTAAAATAATAACATTTTTGAACACAAAAGCTTTTAAGCATTCAAAAGGAGAAAAATAGATACCAACTTTACTTTTCAACTCAAAAATTTCATCATGATATTCAAAATCTTTTGAATTTGAGCTTTGTTCTCCACATCTGACAAGCACTTTTCAGCATGACTTTCTATGATAAAATACCCCACTTTTTCTAAAGCTTTTTTGACAGCAATTATTTGAAGCATAATCTCTTCACATTCTTTTTCTTCTTCCACCATCTTGATAATTCCTTCAATGTGCCCTTTGATATTTTTTAGCCTTGAAAGAATCTCTTCTTTCCTTTCACTTTCAGGCAATCAAGCCTCACCTACTCTTCAACAATCTTTATAGCTCCCTGCGGACAAAACTTAGTACATACGCCGCATCCTGTACATTTTTCCTTGTCAATTTCAATCTCAACATCAAAAAATCCTCTTACGTTTCTTTTTATTGCACCAAATTTGCACGAACGCGAAGCAGGACAAAAGGGTGATCTGTCACACATGTTTTTGTTCAGTACTGCTTTTCTCATTCTTTTTTTTATTCTCCTTCCCCAGTAGCTTACCCCTATACCTTGGGGGTGTATTTTGTTTACATATAGTATTATAAAACAAAAAGACGAAAGAATCAAGTGCCAAAATGTAATCAAAATTTTTCTTTTTTACAGGATAACATTTTTGGGCAAAATACGTTATAATTAAATGGTGACAAATTCTTTTGATGGGAGGTTCTGCAATGAAAAAAAGCGCAAAGGTATGGCTGGCTGGATTTATTGTGATATTCATTCTTTCAAACATTGTATTTGCACAGACTATTACCGTGACTCCAAAAGAGATTGACGGGAAAACCTATGTTGATATTGACTCTTTGAAAGACTTTTTAAACTTTGACTACACCAAAACCCAAAACGGTCTAACAATTCAAAAAAAAGAACTGTCTATAAGTGAGGTTATCGACAAGGTTAACAAGTCTGTTGTGGCAATCATTGGTGACAGTAAAAAGATAAAAGCAGATGACTTTTACTACAGCAAAATCCCGGCTGGACTTTCTCACGGATCTGGCGTTGTAATTGACAAAAATGGACTAATTTTAACAAACAATCATGTAGTTGAAGACTTAAAACAGCCTTATGTTATCTTCTACGATGCCAAGGCTTACAAGGCAACTGTACTTTACAGCGACAAGGAAATTGACCTTGCAATTTTGAAAGTCAACCGCAGCAATCTTACCCCAATTGAAATTGAAAACCCAAAAAATATTTATGTAGGTCAGGAAGTTTTGGCGATAGGCACACCACTTTTTTTGGGATGGCGAAATAGTGTCACAAAGGGAATAATTAGTGGGCTTAACAGACCTGTTGATGAAGTCTATACATTTTTACAAACAGATGCTAGTATCAATCCAGGCAACAGCGGTGGCCCACTTGTTAACATGCAAGGAAAACTTGTAGGAATAAACACTCTCGGGATTGATTACTGGCAAGGAATTAACTTTGCAATTCCTGCAGAAAATATACTTTATTTTCTTGACCACTACAAAAAGTTTGGTAGAATCAAAAGATGTTACTTGGGTCTTGACTTTGAAGACAGTTGGCTCTCGTACGTTGGGCTTCCGTCAAACCTCGGTCTCAAAATCATAGATGTAAAAGTTGACAGTCCTTTAAAAGGATTTGCTCAAGAAAATGATATACTTGTTGCTATCGACAGCTATCCTATCAACTCAATTGCAGAATACAATCAAACTCTTATGAAATATCTTCCTGGTGACAAGGTAAAGATAAAAATCAAAAGAAATGGCAAAATTCTTGAAAAAGAAGTTATTTTGAAAGAGTGGCCAACAAGCAAATAGTTAAAATATATGGAAAGGGTGATAGTTATATGTCAAGAAAGTTAAAAATAGTGATTTGTATTTTTACAATAGTAGCTTTTGTGCTGACTTCTTCTGTCTTTGCGCTTGCACAAGAAGACAGTGGTATTATTGACTTTTATACAGTCTTTTCAAAAGATGACGTCAATAAGAACAGGGTTGGAAACAGTGTTTACAACTGGTCTATCTATATGCCACAGGATGCCTATATAAACAAAGACCCAAAAGGAAGTTACTTTTCAATGTCAAGCAATAGCTATAAGGCAAATATCAATGTTGAGGCAATTTTAAACAAAGAAGGCTACACATCATTAGATGAGATTTTGCTGTATGGCCAAGACCTGATTTCGGGCGAGTATTCTGGTTCAAAGCTATATTCGCTCAAAAAAGGAAAAGACAAACAAGGCCAAGAATATATTGAAGCCACAAGTGTTTTTACCGACTCTTTTTATGTATTTGTTGACGAAGAAGAAAGTTCTGGAACTTTCAATCTTATTCGAATATACTTAAGCAAAAATAAGAGATACAACTACATTTACAGACTGACAATAAGCATGGATTTAAACTTCTATTCACAACACAAAAATCTCCTCTACAAGATTGCTGACTCTTTTGAAACAAACTTTGACAGAAACAATCCCAACATAAAAGATTTAGCAGACAACGTAACATCGTGGAGAGTTCACAAGAATACAAGTTATGGATGGCAGATTGACCTTCCACCTTACTGGAAATCTACAGACATTTATAATCTTGAGTACAATTCATCAACACAATCATTTGCTCCACTTTACACAGATGAGGAGATGGGAATATCAACCCAAAAACAGCAGCAGGATACGCTGGCCTTGGCATCTCCAGACAGCCAGCAGGAATATGACGAATATCTTTCTGTCAGTTTTGTTACAAACTCAAATATCAGTTTTGACAAATGGGTTTCTCAGGAAATAAAAAGTATTGAGCTTTACAACAAAGAGCTTTTAAAAGTCATCTCATCCAAAAGTTTAAATATTGGAACAAGTAAAGCAAAAATTTATGACCTCAGAATTAGAAAAAGTCTTAACAAGACGTTTGTTGAAAAAAGACTTTATGTTGACTCAAATAATAATAAATATGTGGTAAGACTGTATGTTACAGAAGAAAAATATAACAAAGATAAGCAAAAATATGAGAGGATAATTAATTCATTCAAAGTATTGCCAGCAAAGAGCAGATACTTTGATGCTATTCTTTGGTCGGGAGATTTGAAACCACAGAATACCATGAAAACTGTGAAACTTAACAAAGCTCCATTTGAAATGAAGATTTCAAAAGATTACAAAACAAATATGCCATATTACTACTATAGCTACTTTAGTCAAATAATAGCATCCTCCATTTCATCTGCCCAAGGTATTTCAGACATTGAAACAGTGATGCTTTACAATACTCCATACTCAATCCTGACAATAAATGGTGGAATAAACGTAGACCCTGCCGAAAAAATTATAAAAAACACTATACAGACATGGGTTGAAACCAACGAATATAAGAGCAAAGCCGTAAATATGAATCTTTTAAAGTATGCTGATAAAAATCTTTCTATTTATAAGTTTACTTATGTCTATAACATTTCTAAGCTTTCTGAACTTGCAAAGGGAAATCCAAATAGAGACTTTAATTTTATGAATCTTCAGAACAGAATTATCTATATGATAAAATACAATCAATACTATTACACCATCGACCTGTCCATTCCTGTTTTGTATTATAATAGCTATACAGTTTCTGACTTTGAGAATTTTGTGAAAAGCATAAAGATAGACAAGATTGACTTTTCAAAACTGAACTTAAAGTTTGTAAAAGAGGATTTAGAAAAATTTAAGAAAAAAGAATAATAAAACTATACAGGGCTTGCCAAAAATACACATGCTTTTTTCAGCCGGCAAGCCCTTTTTCATTTACCCATTTTGGGCAAGTTTTAATGTTCTCAATTCAATTTCCTGGTCGGCAGCCCAGTCTTTAATAGCTTCTTGCTCCTTTGTGAGCTTTTCAAACCTCTTGTTTGTTTCATCTTTGAACATTATCATCTCTGTTCTAAATTCTGTCAAAAAAGCAACCTGGTCATATACAGCATTCATCCTACGGTTAAGCTCTTTAACATTTTCTTTTAACTCTCCAACATCCTTTTCTATGTTGGCTACTTTAACCTCAAGGCTGGTAAGTCTCTTCTCTAAACCGTCCATTCTTCTTTCTAAGCTGTCCATTCTTTTTTCCATACTGTCAAGTCTTTTTTCAATACCTTCTATCTTCTCATTCATAGCTTCCATTGAACTGTTGAGAGCCTTGAGTGAAGAAACTACAAGTTCTAAGATATTATTTTCGCTCATTTTAAATTCAAACTCCTTTTTATGTTACTTTTGTTTTAACTCATTTTATCATAACGTAAAATAGAAATAAAGATAAGTTTTTATCTTTCCATTATAAAGTTTCCTGTTTTTGTCTGCTTTTCTACCAAATGCTTTTTCAATTTTGTCATAGGCAGATAACACAAAAAAGCGCCAGTTATCAAATGTTTTAAGACATCTGCCAAAATCCCTGTAAAGCTCAAATATATCCATATCGTCAATTCTCTCTCCATACGGCGGGTTTGTCACAATTATGCCTTTTTCTGATGGTTTTTTTATCTTTCTTGCATCTGCCCTGAAAAATCTTATGTCTTTATCAACACCAATTTCCTTTGCGTTTGCTCTTGCAATGTGTACCATACTTTCGTCAATATCAGAAGATAGCACCTTAAACTTTTTATGATAATCAATCCTCTCAATTGCCTCAAGCCTTGATTTTTTCCATTCCTGCGGTGAAATAAATCCATTTTTTTCGGCCAGAAAGGTTCTGTTAATGCCGGGAGCTATGTTTCTGGCAATCATCGCAGCTTCAATTGCAATTGTTCCGCAGCCACAAAATGGGTCCCAAAATACTTCTCTATCCTCTTGCCATTTGGTAAGCAGGATTAAGGTTGCTGCTATGTTTTCTTTCAAAGGTGCTTTAGAAATAAGTTTTCGATAACCTCTTTTGTGAAGAGAATCGCCTGTTGTGTCAAAAAGCAGATAAGCCCAGTCATTTATCATGGCAATTTCTATCTTGAAAAGCTGCCCAGTTTCTTCAAGCAAGTTTACATTGTATTTTGATTTTAGTTTTTCAACTATTGCTTTTTTAGTTATAGACTGGCACGCTCTTATACTAAACAGCTTGGACTTTTCTGTTCTGCCAGTTATCAAAATCTTCGCATCTTTTGGCAGTATTTCGTGCCAAGAGTAGCTGTATACCCCATCAAACAGTTCATCAAAAGTCTGAGCTTTGAATTTGTTTAAGATAGCAAAAATTCTGTTTGGCGTTCTTAAATTTATATTGAGCTTGGGTATGTCTTCAAGCTCAGCTGACACAAAAATCCTTCCATTTTCAACTTTTAAATTTTTATACCCCAGCCTTATCAGCTCTTCCTTTGCAACCGACTCTGTACCTAAAGGTGTCGCAATAAAAAGTTCTATCACTTTTCATCATCCAATCTTGATTTTTGTTTAAGTCTTAAAAGCACAGTTCTGTAGCCATCAGCTCCATAGTTTAGACATCTGTTTACTCTGCTAATTGTAGCAGGAGATGTCCCAGTTCTTTTCGTAATGTCACTGTATTTTGCACCCTCAAATAGAAGCTTTGCAACCTCAAATCTTTGAGAAAGCTCCTGAATCTCTCTTACTGTGCACAAATCTTCAAAAAAATTATAACACTCCTCTATTGTCTTCAGCTCAAGTATCGCTTCAAAAAGATGGTCTGTCATCTCATTCTTAAGTTTTTCATTCATATGCTTTATACACCTCTTTTGGACTTTCACCTTCAATTCTTCTTTAAGATTATATCACTTTAAATAATTGAAGTAAACAGGACAAAACAAAAGTGAGGAACTATTCCTCACTCTTGGACGAAAAACTATCTACGTATTTTATCTTGCAAGAAGTGCAAAATTGAAGTTTTTTATCAAATACAAGATAAAGAATTTCAATTATATCTTCAGGAATAGTTGTACCGTAGTGTTTGTGAAAGACAATATTTTGAGGGGAGAGCGAAATTAATCTGCTCAGAAGTATATCTTCTTTCGAAAGATTTAATTTAAAATTTCTTGATAAAAGCTCATAAAACTCATCTTTTATTTCATTTCCTTCTCTGTCAAGGAGCAAATACATTTTAGCAGTCGGGATAACGTCTACATGTTCTATCTTTGATTCTTGAATGTCTGTAAAATATCTCAGAAGGTTTATAAACTGAAAGTATTCCCTTTCCAGAAGGTATTTATTTGTAACATCTTCCACAATATTTTGAATTGTCTTTATATAATCTTTTAATCTGAAGGTCAAAAAACCTTCAAAATTAAATTCAAAATTAGAGTCTAAAAAATCAAGCACTTTTTTTATTATTTCGAACTTCACCTTTGAAAAGCTCTGGGCACTTGTTAGTTCATTTAATCTTTTCTGACTTTCTTGAAATATCTTTTTTGCTTCTATTTCATCTAAAAAATAATAATCTTCTTTTATCAGTTTAAAAAGAAACTTTTCTCTGGTGTACTCAATTATTACATTTGCTATTGCATCAGCAACAAAATATTTTACTCTCTCATACGAATTCAAATCGAAATTTTTTTTGAGTTCATCGTCGCTTAAAAAAATACCGTAAAATGTGATATTGCCACATTGATTTGGCTCAATGGAAAGTCCTTTTACATTTTCATTCCTATCCAGCTGCCTTTTTAATCTCTCATATACAAAAACAGGGTCGTCTGCCACTCCCAAACTCAATATTTGCATTTTCTTCACATCCCTGAATATAAGCTTTAACTTTTTAGCACAATAATAAATATACCCTCAAATGCTCTTTTTCAATATGCTCTTTTTTCTACTCCTGACACAAAGGAATGATAGAACCTATATCTGAAAGCTGCAAACCCGCAACATTCAAGATTTCAATATCATACTTTTTAAGAAAATTTTTTATACTCAAATAATCTGGATGCATTGAAATATCACCATTAAAAGCCATAAGATTATTGCTAATCAATCCTCCACAGCCACCAATAAAACCATAGTTAAGCCCCTCCAATTTAATAAAGCCCGGCGATATAAGTAAGCTATCTATTCCATTTTCAATTGCCTTTTTGTAAATTCCTTTATCAGAGGTAATAATTGCATTTAAATTTACAATCAAGATTGAACATTTAGCATACCCCTGTTTTATATGAATCCTTTGAAGGTTATCTTCTTCTATTCTTTTTGCTACTATTCTATCAGTAAATTTAAAATTGTGAAAGACTATTGTGCCAACTTTTGCGATATTGTACTTTACATCCTCAGGATATTTCCCCAAAACAGCCTTCTCTCCAAATATTATATTAAATCCAAGTTTTTTCAGTTCCTCTGTGGTTTTTCTTGGTGAGTTGGGAGCGGCAAAGATTAAATTGTCTTGATAGTGAAAATAAAATATATCAGGGTGAGAAGATATCGCAGGATAAAGGTCATCACAGCTTTCACATATCACTATTTTTATACCCAAATCTTCTAACGTATAGATAAACTTATCGTACGCTCTTTTGTCAAGCAAAACACAAGCGACTTTACTCTCTGGTATATATGGAAATTTTAAGTATTTCAAGTTCTCATCTTCCCGATAAATTTATTATTATGAAGAGGTACAACTAATATTATGGAAATTATTGCAGACAAAATACCTTGAAGCAAATTAAAAGGCAAATTTGCAAGAGCAACTTTAAGTCCAAATTGTAAGTCTCTATTAATATTTAATGCTGACGAAAGGTATTTTAACACAGAGGCTTCTGACAAAAAATACCCCACTGCCATAAAAATGCCACTGACCATTGTCGAAATAATAAAAGATGCCCACTTTTTCTTTCCTTCTAATTTTTCGAAAATCAGGCCACAGATAAAACCTTCAAGTCCTTTGATGACAAAAGTAAAAGGAGCATAAATGGTATAACCAGAAGCAATATCCGCAAAGGCAGAACCAAAACTTCCGCTCATAAACCCTATGCTTTTGCCAAACAAAATAGAAGAAAGCATTATTACAACATCGCCAATGTTAAAATACCCTGCCATGAGCGGTATCTTGATGGTAAAGGTCAAAACAAACACAAGAGCAATTATTACACCAGAAAATACCCAAAATCTCACGCCGTTTTTCATAAAATCACCTCTTCAAAAATATTTCTACTTGCCTAATTCTACACAAAAAGATTCAAAAATCAAATCTTAAAACCAAAACTGTATCGATACAAAACTAAAAGGAGCTGGAAAAACCAGCTCCATGCATCTTAAACTCTTACTAAGACTACCAATGATGTTTTTTATTTTTAGATATAGGATTTAAAGTCTTTGAATTTAAATAATTTCTATTAAATCCCTGATTATTTTTATGAACTTTTCTTCTACCATCTTTGATACCTCTATAACTTCTTGATGTGATAACTTTTTTTCTAAAATCCCTGCTGCCATGTTTGTAATACATGAAATTCCAAAAACTTTGATGTTCATCTGCCGCGCTGCAATAACTTCTGGAACTGTTGACATTCCAACAGCATCAGCACCAAGAATTTTTAGCATCTTTATCTCCGAAGGTGTTTCATATGAAGGACCTTTTAAAAATGCATATACACCTTCTTTATAATCAACGCCATTTTTCTTGTACACATCTTTTGCTTTTTCAATTATCTCCCTGTCATACGCATATGTCATATCAAAAAACCTTTCACCAAACTTTTCGCTATCTGGCCCGATTGCCGGGTTTTCGCCTGAAAGATTTATGTGGTCTTTTATCACCATCAAATCTCCAGGAGAAAGCAGAGGCGAAATTCCACCTGCCGCGTTTGTAACAATCAGGTTTTTTATCCCCAAAAGTCCTGCTGCCCTTACACCAAACACAACTTCTTCAACCTTATACCCTTCATAAAGATGAAATCTTCCTTGAAATGCCAAAACCTCTCTTCCTTTTACTCTTCCAAAAACCAAGTTGCCTTTGTGTCCTTTGACAGTAGATACAGGAAAATGAGGTATCTCTGAATATTTGATTTCAACTTTATCTTCCATTGTATCCGCAAAGCCTCCAAGTCCACTTCCCAAAACAATAGCAATCTCTGGCACACTTGGAATCTTACTTTTTATAAATTCTGATGCTTCTTTTACCCTTTCATAATACGACATAAAAAATCACCTCAATAGCTATTTTATCACAATTTCTTTTAAAAAACTCTCTCCAAATCTTAAAGGTTTTACATTCAAATACTCTGCTATTGTCTGACCAATGTCAGAAAAGCTTTTTCTTGTTCCCAGGTCATATCCTTTTTTGATATTATCACCATAAACAAGTATTGGCACATGTTCACGCGAATGGTCTGTTGAAGGTGTTGTAGGGTCACAACCATGGTCTGCAGTGATTATTAAAATATCATCTTTTTTAAGCTTTTCCATGATTTCGGGAAGCCTTGTGTCAAAGTCTATTAAAGCCTTTGCATAACCATGAGGGTCATTTCTGTGACCATACAGCATATCATAATCAACAAGGTTTGTAAAAATTAAACCTCTGTCAACTTCATCCATCGCCTTCAAAGTCTTGTCAACCCCGTCCATGTTTCCTTCTGTGTGAATACTCTTTGTCAGTCCTCTTTTAGCAAAAATATCCTCTATCTTGCCTATTCCCACACATTCGAAACCTGCTTCTTTAATATTGTCAAGCAGCGTATTATAAGGTGGCTCAACTGCAAAGTCTTTTCTGTTATAAGTTCTTACAAAACTGTTCCTGTCTTTCCCCACAAATGGCCTTGCAATTACTCTTGCAACAAGATATTTTCCAACAAGAAGCTGCCTTGCTATCTGGCATATCCTGTAAAGCTCGTCAAGCGGAATTACCTCTTCGTGAGCAGCTATCTGAAACACAGAATCAGCAGAAGTATAAACAATTGGATAGCCGGTTTTTATATGCTCTTCTCCAAGCTCTTTTATTATCTCTGTACCAGATGCAACTTTGTTGCCAAGAACTTTTCGCCCAATCCTTTTTTCAAATTCCTGAATCAAATCTTCAGGAAAACCATTTGGAAATGTCTTAAAAGGCTCTTCTAACACAATGCCAGCTATCTCCCAGTGACCGGTTATGGTATCCTTGCCTTTTGACATCTCCTTGCTTTTACCAAAAACTCCAATAGGGTTGGGATTTGGCGGTGTACCTTTTATGCTTGTTATGTTTCCTATCCCAAGCTTGTATAAGTTCTTAAGCTCAATGCCTCCAACTGCGTAAGAAGTATTCGAAAGAGTATTGCTCCCCTCATCTCCGTAAAGATTTGCATCATCCAGAGCACCGACACCCACACTGTCAAGAACAATTAATATAACTCTCATTTTAAAAATCTTCCCTCCAAAAACGAATACTTGAGGTTATTTTTATTCCCCGCTTACAATTGCAACACCGCTGCTTGTGCCAATTCTGCTTGCGCCCGCTTGTATCATCAAAAGAGCATCTTCAAACGTTCTGATTCCCCCTGATGCTTTAATTTTGACCTTGCTACCGACAGCCTTTCTCATAAGAAGTATATCCTCATACTTTGCACCGCTTTTAGAAAAACCCGTAGAAGTTTTTACAAAATCTGCGCCTGCTGCGGCTGCAATTTTGCATGCTTCTACCTTCTTATCATCGTCAAGCTCAGATGTTTCAATTATTACCTTTACTATTTTATTTGAATACTCTCTTGCAACATCAACAATGCTCTTGATTTCTTCGTAAACATAATCTGTGTCACCACTTAGCATAGCTCCAATATTTATAACCATATCTATCTCATCAGCACCGTTTTCAAAAGCTTCTTTTGCTTCAAACACCTTTGTTTTAAGAGTGTTTGCACCAAGTGGAAAACCTATCACAGTTGCCACTTTGACATTTGACTCTTTCAAATATTCCTTACACAACTTTACATAATAAGGATTCACACAAACAGAGGCAAACGAGTATTTCAGAGCCTCATCACAAAGCTTTTTTATTTCTGCAGGTGTTGCAGAGGACTTCAAAAGTGTGTGGTCAATAAACTTTGCAATCTCTTCTCTGGTCATATTTTCTTCTTCCTCCCTGTAATTTAAAATTCAAAAACATCATCTTTTGTTATCTTTGCAAATATTACTTTTCTTTTTGGAACAGGTTCCCGAGAAAACTCAAATGCAGTTTTCACATCTGAGATGGCTTCTTCAAGCCTTTTTTCATCATTTGCATAGATTTTAGCAAACGGCATATTCCTGGCTATTTTATTGCCTATTTTACCAAAAAGTTGAATTCCAACCGCATAGTCAATTTTGTCTTCTTTTCTTTGTCTTCCTGCTCCAAGTTTTAGCGCGCAAAGCCCAAGTTTGAGTGCATCGATGTCCTTTATATACATATCATCATCGCATTTTAGTTCATAAGTATATTTGGCTTGTGGAAGTAAAGAATAATTGTCAACTATTTCAGGGTCTCCACCTTGGTTTTTTATAATTTCTCTAAACTTTTCAAGAGCAAATTCCTTTTCAATGCTCTCAATTGCTCTTTCTTGTGCTAATTTTTTCTCCTTTTCAACCCCAGCCATAATCATCATCTCAGATGCAAATTCAATACAAAGATTCTTCAAATCTTCATGTCCCCTGCCTTTTAAGACCTCTATTGCTTCAATAACCTCAAGAGCGTTGCCAATCATAAGACCAAGTGGCTGGTTCATATCTGTAACATATGCCACAGTTTCTCTTCCTGCCAAAGTTCCAATCTCAACCATGGTATTAGCAAGCTCTTTTGCCTTTTCATACTCTTTCATGAAAGCACCTTTGCCAAACTTGACATCAAGTATTATTTTGTCGCTACCAGCTGCAATCTTCTTGCTCATGATAGAAGATGCAATAAGTGGTATAGATTCAACTGTACATGTGACATCTCTTAAAGCATATATCTTTTTGTCTGCAGGAACAAGGCTTTCTGACTGCCCTACAATTGCCGCACCAACTTTATTTACAGCTTGTATAAACTCATCCTCTGAAAGCTCTGTTTTAAAACCTGGAATTGACTCTAACTTGTCAATTGTACCACCTGTGTGAGAAAGTCCTCGTCCTGACATCTTTGCAACCTTTACACCGCAAGATGCTGCAAGTGGTATTAAGACCAAGGTTGTTGTGTCAGCAATACCACCACTTGAGTGTTTGTCAACCTTGATACCCTCTATACTGCTCAGGTCTACCATCTTGCCTGATTTTGCCATGAGCATGGTAAGTTCTACAAGCTCTTCTTTTGACATTCCTCTAAAATATATAGCCATCAAGAAAGCAGACATCTGATAGTCTGGAATTTCGCCTTTTACATACCCATTCACAATAAATTCAAGTTCTTCTTTACTCAAGATATCTCCATCTCTTTTTTTTCTAATAATCTCTGTTACCAACATGCTTTTCACCCACTTAGTTTACTTTGTTAAAAGCTTCAGAATCTGCTCAACAAAAACAGCTCCTAAAAATATTCCAAATATACCCATTATGCCCGCAAGCGCATTTGGAGCAGGAATTGGAAGCTTTAGAAGTTTAAATATAGCACCGACAATAAATCCTGTGATAAGAGAAAGAACTATTACTTTCACCTTGGATAACGTACCTCCCGACTCAATTTTTTTCATCTTTCTTTCAAGTCAAATCCATATGGCAAAAGCTCTTTGCTATTAGTTTCTATTACTTTTTTCATATCAAAATTTGAAAGATAAATGGTGCTATCTTTTGCAAGTTCAAATATCACCTGTCTGCACGCACCACACGGCGATATAGGCTCATTCTCAGGACCGATTATATAAAGAGCTTTTATTTCACTTTCACCTTCTGATATCGCTTTAAATAGTGCAACTCTTTCTGCACACATGGAAAGTGGATATGAAGCATTTTCTATGTTGCACCCTGTATACACCTTGCTACTGCTACCAACAGCTGCCGCACCCACCCTGAAACGTGAATATGGTGCATATGCCTTTTTTTGAGCTTCTTTTGCCAAGTTCAAAAAATACGCAGTTTGTTCATCAACCCTGTCCAAATACTTCATTTTTTATACCCTCTTTCTCACGATATAGAATCTGAATTTTTTGGGTGAGAAATAGTTTGAAGAATACAAAATTGGAATGTCGTTTTGGTCAAAATGAACCTGGTCAAGCAAAAGAACAACATCACTCTTTTCAAGTTCAAGTTTTTTATACACATTATTTTTCTCAGCAAGCATTGGGATGATATCAGAGATTGCATACGCAATATATATCCCCAGTTTATCATTTAAATAATCAAATAACGACTCTCCTACAAATTTAAACTCAGATGAAAATAGCTTTGCAGGAAGTCTATCAACACAATAAACAACGGGAATACTCTCCGCAAGTCGTACTCTTTCTATTTTGATAATCTCTTCAGCTGGCGATATTCTGAGCATATGAGCCTCTTTTGCGTTTGGATAGGTTTTGGTCACAACAACATCCCTTGTGTGTGGCTTGTACCCCTGTTTTTCCATTAACTTTGTTATGCTCTGAAGCTCTTCCATTCCAGATTGCAAAATTGGCCGTGATGACACAAAAGTCCCAATACCATGTTTTCTTACAACATATCCTTCTTCTTCCAATATTCTTAAAGCTTCTCTGAGTGTTGCTCTGCTCACACCAAAAAACTTTGCAAGTTCCAGTTCAGAAGGAAGCTTGTCGCCTTCTTTAAATTTTTCTTCAATGAGTTGCTTTAACCTCTTTAACACAAGCTCATACCTTTGGGGATATCCTACTGATTCAAAGCTTTCCATTGCTTGCACCCGCCCTTTTCTTTTATTTTTTAGGCCTGTAAGGAATACCGTCGGCAGCAGGTGCAACGCTCTTGCCACCTATTCCAATTAACGCTAAAATTGTTACTACATACGGTAACATCATGATAATGTTTTTTGAAATTGATGATTCCTGCAAAGTGTAGCTTAGGGCTGTTGCAAAACCAAACAAAAGTGATGCCAAAAATGACCCTACAGGTGTCCATTTCCCAAAAATCATGGCAGCTAAAGCTATATAACCTCTTCCTGACGACATCTCAGGTGAAAAACTGTTCAAAACACCAATCGAAAGATAAGCACCGCCAAGGGCAGAAAATGCTCCACCCAGAATAACACCTAAGTATTTCATCTTTACAACATCGATACCAGCTGTCTCAGCAGCTTCCGGATTCTCGCCAACAGCTCTAAGCCTCAAACCTATGGTTGTCTTGAACAAAAACCACTGGCTAAGTATTATCAAAACAAACATTATATAAACCATCACGTTTTGACCGCTTAAAATCTGTCCAATTACAGGAATTCTATCTATCACAGGTATTCTAACATCAGGAAGTTTTGGTGTATCAAAAGGTGTTCCTTCCGGGCCATATATAGCATTGAAAAGGTAAGCAGTGATACCAGATGCAAATATGTTAAAAGCCATACCAAGGACTATCTGGTTTGCGTACATCTTTGCAGCTGCCCATGCAAATACATATGCTACCAAAATACCTGAGATTACTCCTGCTAAAAGCCCAAGCCATGCATTGTGAAAGTATGCCGAAAACGCAACAGAAACAAATGCCGAAATTAGCATTATTCCTTCCATAGAAATATTGACAACGCCTGCTCGCTCTGAAAAAGTACCGCCAATCGCCGGAAGTGCAAGCGGTACTGCCATTGCAATGGTCGATGCCCACAAATATGGATTTGTAAAAATACTGAGTATATTCATTTTACTCTTGACCCCCTACCGGTTGCAACTTTGTTTTTCTGGTTTTTATCTTTTCCATAATAATCCTGTAAAGCTCTTCAATTGCAATAAAGAAGATTATAAGCCCCACCACAACATCAGCAAGCTGGCCAGAGATATTTGTTTGCATCTGCATCTCCTGCGCCCCTGTTGAAAGTCCTGCTAAGAAAAGTGCTGCAATTACAACACCAATTGGATTGTTATTTGCAAGAAGCGCAACAACTATAGCAGTATAACCATATCCTGAGGTAAAGCTATCATATAGCCTGTGCTGCACTCCCATTATCTGAACAGCCCCTGCAAGACCTGCAAATGCACCTGAAAGCCCCATAGCCAAAACAAGTTTTTGTGCGACGTTCATGCCAGCATACTTTGCAGCTTTGATATTAAACCCTACTGCTCTGAGTTCATAACCTATTGTTGTTTTGTACATAAGAATATAAACTACCACAACTGCTAAAATTGCAATAAAAAGTCCACTTGACAACTGTGTATTTGGTACTAAAATACTCAGCTTTGCACTGTCTTGAATTAGTGGCGATTGAGGTATTGTCCCTTTGTCCATCATTGGCCCGCCTTCTAATAAATAGTGGCTAAAATAGATAGCTATATAGCTCATCATCATAGTTGTGATAACCTCATGAGCACCAGTGTAAACTTTTGCAAGACCAGGAACAACTCCACCCCACAGTGCACCCGCTATCATAGCACATATAATTATCAACGGAATGTGCAGATACCATGGAAGACCCTTTATCTGATACCCAAGATAAGTCGCAACTATTGCGCCTATCCAAAACTGTCCTTCAGCACCAATATTAAAAAGCCCTGAAGAAAATGCTATAGCAACCCCGAGCCCGGTTATTATGAGGGGTATTGCGTTTGTCAGGGTTGTTGCAAAGTTCATTAAATTCCCGTATGCTCCGCTAAAAAGAGCAATGTACGCATAAATAGGATTTTGTTTTGCTGTGATTAATATTACTATCCCACCTACAATCATGGATATAAAAATAGCAATAAGCGGCATTAAAATGCTCTGCAAAACCTTTTTTACCATCACCGTTTAGGCCTCCTTCTTTTTCTTGCCTATCATCAAAAGTCCTATTTCTTCTTTTGTTGCCATTTTACTATCCAAAATATCCATAATTCTGCCCGAATACATTACAGCAATCCTGTCAGAGAGATTCAAAATCTCATCAAGCTCCAACGAAACCAGTAATATAGCTTTGCCACTATCTCGAAGCTCAATCAGTTTTCTATGGATGTACTCTATCGCACCCACATCCATTCCTCTTGTTGGCTGAACAGCAATTAAAAGGTCAGGACTGCTTGAAAACTCTCTTGCCAAGATTACCTTTTGCTGATTCCCTCCTGAAAGGTTCTTTGCAAACAGCTTGTAATCAGGCGGACGCACATCAAATTCATGTATGAGTTTATCAGCCTCAAGAGTTATAACCTTGTAATTTAAAAATCCTCTATTAGAATATGGCTTTTTATAGTACCTTTTGAGCACAATATTTTCTGCCACTGTAAAGTTCAAAACAAGCCCGTCCTGCTGCCTGTCTGCTGGAATATAAGCAATTCCTTTTTCGTAACGTTTGCGTGTGGGAAGGTTTTGAATCTCCTGTCCATTGAAAATTATTTTTCCTGTTGATGGAATAAGTCCTACGATAGCCTCTACAAGTTCATTCTGTCCGTTTCCATCTATACCTGCTATACCAAAAATCTCTCCTCTTCTTACTTCAAAACTTACATTTTTGACCTTTTCAACACCGTTTTTTAATTTAACTGAAAGGTTTTCAACTTTTAGTACAGTCTCACCTAACCGTGGTTCATTTTTTTCAACAACAAGTTTAACTTCTCTCCCAACCATCAAATTTGCAAGTTCCTGTTCGGTTGTTTCTTTGGTGTTCAAGGTCTTTATTGTCTTTCCTCTTCTCATAACAGTTACTCTATCTGAAATTTCCATAACCTCATCAAGCTTATGGCTTATAAATAATATGGATATTCCTTGAGCTTTCAGGTTATTTATAATCTTAAAAAGTTCCCTTGTCTCTTGGGGTGTTAGCATTGCTGTTGGCTCATCAAGTATCAAAAGCCTTGCATCCCTATAAAAAGCTTTCAATATCTCCACTCTTTGTTGCATACCAACGCTCAAATCTCCAACCTTGGCCTTCGGATCAATCTCCAAATTATATTTCTTCGAAATTTCAAGAATTTTCTTCTCAGCTTCTTGAACATTAAACCTAAAACCTTTTGGTTCAAATCCCAAAACAATATTCTCTGCAACAGTAAACACAGGTATTAGCATAAAATGCTGATGAACCATTCCTATTCCTTTTTCAATTGCTTCATGAGGTCCTTTGACCTCAAGTTTTTGCCCCTCAAAATATATTTCTCCAGAATCAGGAGTATAAAGACCATAGATGATATTCATTAAAGTAGACTTTCCAGCACCATTTTCCCCAAGTATGGCATGTACCTCACCTTTTTTGACATCCAAACACACATTATCATTTGCTTGAATATTACCAAATCTTTTAGAAATACCCTTTACCTGCAAAACGTACTCCATATTCATGTCCCACCTGTCTTTATATTCTTTTTATTATTTCAATGATAACCTTTTTGAGCTTTTCTACATTTTCAGAAAACACTCTTAAAACCTCTTCATAAGAAACAGGTTTTATATCTGGGTCATCTTCTAACCCAGCATCATAGTCTGTCACAAGAGTAATATTTAAGTACCTTATTCCAAGCTCATTTGCTAATGCCACCTCAGGATACTGGGTCATTCCGATAACGTCAAACCCCATCTTGGAATACCATCTGCTCTCAGCTAAAGTAGAAAACCGCGGTCCCTGAATAACTACACATGTACCTTTTTTGTGAAATCTATATCCAAGTTCTTCTAAAACATTAATTGCAATTTCTCTCATCTGCTCATCATAAGGCTGTGCCATTGAGGTGTGCTTTACATTTCCAATATCCGAAAATGTGTCTTCCCGTCCCCATGTTCTGTCAATAAACTGGTCAACAACCACGAAATCACCTGGCGCAATTTCTTTTTTCAGACTCCCGCAAGCTGTTGTGGAAATAATCCTGTCAACGCCAAGCTGTTTTAATGCATATACGTTTGCTTTGTACGGCACTTTGTGAGGGGGATAAATATGCTTTTTACCATGTCTTGGTATAAAAGCAACTTCTTTTCCTTCTACCTTGGTTATTGCTATTTTATCACTTGGTTTGCCATAAGGTGTTTCAATTTCAATCTCATTAAAATTTTCTAAAAAAGTGTAAAATCCAGAACCGCCTATTATCCCTATCATATGGATAACCTCTCCTTTCTATTGAAAAAGCTTTTCACTTTTTAAAAGGCCTGCTACGGCATCAGCTATTGCCCAGCAGGCCTTTAAAAGTTACATGGTATTACTTTACTTCTGTTGGTATCTTTATTTTACCAGCTTTTATATCAGCAATTACTTTGTTTATTTTGTCGCTCACGCTCTTTGGAACACCTTTCATAAATGGAGCAAGTCCAACACCATTGTTTTTTAAATCAAAGTAAATGATACCACTTTTGAATTTCCCATTTAATGTATCTTTTATAACACTGTATGTTGCAACGTCAACTCTCTTCATTGCAGAGGTAACCACAGTGTTTGGTGCCACATAGCTTTGGTCTGAGTCAACACCAATTGCATAAACTCCCTTTTCTTTTGCAGCCTGGATAACACCAAGACCTGTCTGCCCTGCAACCTGGAACACAAAGTCAGCACCTTGTGCAATTTCTGAAAGAGCTACCTGTTTTCCTGATGCCGGGTCGTCAAACTTGCCAGTGTACTTGATTATAACTTTTGCTTTTGGAATCTCGCTCAAGACGCCAGCTTTAAAACCTGCAATGTATCTGTCAACAGGTGGAATCTTCATGCCACCTACAACTCCAAATACATTCTTTCCAGTTGTTCTACCAAACTTAGCTTTCTCAAGCAAAGCTGCAGCAACACCTGCTAAATAGCCTGCTTGTTCCTCTCTGAACATAGCTGAGGCAACATTAGGAAGGTCAGAAATCTCAGAGTCGATAATTAAAAATTTTGTCTTAGGGAACTGCTTTGCAACTGTCACAACCGAGTCGTGCATCAGAAAACCAACTGCAATAATTAAATCGTAATTAGCTTTTGCAAGTTTCTGTAAGTTTGGAATATAGTCTGTCATCTGTTTTGATTGAATGAGAGTTGTTTTGATCTTTAGTTCTTTTTCAGCTCTTTTCAGTCCTTCATATGTAGACTGGTTGAAACTTCTGTCATTGACACCACCAACGTCAGTGACAAGCCCTACCTTAAAAGTTTTTTGGGATGTAGACCCACTTGCCATGTTCCAAGATACATTTAAGCTTAACAAAAGTGCGGCAATCACAACAAGACTTAACACTGCATATAACCTTTTCTTCATAAAAAACAAACCTCCTTTTTTATTTTTTAGATGTCAGACATCTAACATCTGACATCTGACGTTATTATTTTATAACCTTTGTTCAAAAAAGTCAATATGAAAATTTATAAATTTGTGAATTATAATTATAAAAGACTGCCTCTGAATAGCAGCCTTTTGCCCAAATTTCTGTTTTACATATACAATTCTTTTACCCTGTTGTGAGCCAAATACTCTAATGTATCATCTAATTTCTGAAATTCTAAGCTATCTAAAGAATACTTTCTTTCAAGAGCTTTTTTGAGCATAAAGTCTGCAATATGCGGATTTTTAGGAAGAAGAGGTCCGTGCAGATACGTACCTATAACATTCTTATAAATCAGTCCTTCAAACCCATCCTTCCCGTTGTTACCATAACCTTTTAAGACCTTGCCAAAAGGCTGATAATCATGATAGGTTCTTCCACCATGATTTTCATATCCCACAACTGTTTTGGGAAACACATCTAAGCTTGTTTCAATAATAATATTTCCAATAAGTCTTTTCCCTTCAGCTTTTGTTATAAAATCCAGGATGTGAAGACCTTTTATTGCTCTTCCGCTTGCATCAATATAAGCCTCTCCTAAAAGCTGATACCCGCCACAGATTGCAAGTACCACAAGTCCATCTTCAATAAGGCTCTTAATAAGTTCTTTTAATTTCAAAAGATGTGAATACACAATAGATTGTTCCCTGTCAGATGCCCCGCCAAGCAAGATTATATCTGCATTTTTTAAAATTTCTTGATCTGCGCCTAAAGCGTACTCAAACACGTTTGCTTTAATCCCACGCCAAGCACATCTTTTCTGAAGGCATATAATGTTTCCCCTATCCCCGTACAGGTTCAAAACCTCGGGGAACATGTTCACAATGTTTATCTCCACTTTTTCATCCCATCCTTTTCGAAAGGCTGTCCACTATTTTCTTCACTTCAAAAAGAGCTGTATATGTTGGAAGAATATAGACCTTCTGAATATCATTTTGCTCAAAAACCTTGTCTAATTCTTCTTTGTAGTCAATAAATTCAAAATTAGCAAGCATATATTCACTGTATTTTACTCTCAAAGTCATATCTTCTTTTCTCTTGCCACCAAAGTACAAAGCTTTAATGTTTTTTATTCTGCACAAGATATCAAAATCAGCATCCCAAATCCATGAGATATCCTTGCCATCTGCAGCATTGTCGTTGAGGATAAACACAATTGCCTTAGGATCGGGGTCATTGCTAATTACGCTTAGTGTCTCGCTCATACCTATGGGATTTTTTACAAGTGATATTATTACTTTTTTGCTATCAACTTCTTTCTTCTCTAACCTTCCAAGCTTATTTTCAAATGTTTCAATTCTTTCCTTTATTCTTTTCTCTTCAACACCAATCAACATTGCTACCGAGATTGCTGCACAGACATTGTACAGATTATAAACACCACCCATTTTCCATTTAATGTTCTCAATATGTATATCTCTTTCCCTGTCAACAAAGTCAAAAACAAACCCTCCCGAATCCTCTCTTATGTTTGTAATGACAAACCTGCTCTCAGGATTTTTATAACCACACATCAAGCATTCATATTTCCCAAGATGCCCAACATTATAAAACAAATATTCAAGCTTGGCATTGCACAGGGGACAAAAACGTGAGTCCAAGGTAACATTGGTTTTTCGACTAAGTAGGTTTTCATCAACACTGTAAAATACCTTCTTTTCACCACTAAAACTTGCCAAGTTTGGGTCGTCTGCATTTATTATGGCTAAAGCTTGTCCAATATGGCTCAAAATCAGCTCTTTTACCCTGTCAAGCTCACCGTATCTGTCAAGCTGGTCCCTGAACACATTGGTTGTGACAAATATGTCTGGTTTTAAATATCTTGTTACAACTGGCAGTGAGCCTTCGTCAACTTCAAAACACGCAATATCATAGCTTGACCTTAGATTATTTATAAAAGCACTTACAATCCCGTTTGCCATATTCGACCCTTTCAGATTAGAAAGTACAACCTTATCACCCGAAATTAGCCAGTTTATTATGTTGTTTGTGGTTGTCTTACCATTTGTGCCTGAGATAAGTATCTTCAGTTTGCTTCTTTTATCAATTTCTTTCATGATAGAAGGACAAATCTTGATAGCAATCTTCCCCGGAGCACTTGTTGCGTCCTTCCCGAAAAGCTTTAAAGTAAACTTTACAAGTATCCCCAGCAAAATAGCAACGTAAAGTCTTATTTTCTGCAACTTAGCTCATCTCCTATTTTCTGAAAAAGTTTGTAAAATGCAAAAAGCAAGGCATTGCCTTGCCCCTCTATTTTCAAAAAAATTATCTTATTATGCCCGTGGATGGGTTTTTTGATAAACCTCTTTTAGTTTAACATTTGCAACTTGAAGATATCTCTGTGTTGTAGAAATATCAGCATGCCCCAACATTTGCTGAACAGCTCTCACATCCGCACCATTTTCAATTAGATGAGTGGCAAAAGAGTGCCTGAGCACATGCGGTGTTATTTCTTTATCTATCCCCGCGCTTTGCGCGTAGAACTTTACTATCTTCCAAAATCCCTGTCTTGTCATTCTCTCACCATTGAAGTTCAGAAACAGAGCCTCTTCATCCTTGTTTTTAGCAAGGTAAGGCCGCGAATGACGCAAATACCTCTCCACTGCCGAAATGGCATATGAACCAATTGGAATAACCCTGTCTCTTTTCTTGTTTTTGCAGATGATATATCCGTGTTCAAGATTGATATCGTCAAGATTGAGGTTGATAAGCTCGCTCACCCTAATACCTGTTGCATATAAAAGTTCAAGCATTGCTTTATCTCTGATTCCTTTAATATCATCTTCCTTTGGACAGGAAAGAAGCTTTTCCACCTCATCTCTGGTAAGTATCTGAGGTGGACTTTTCTCAAGTTTGGGAGGTTCAATCTCTATTTTTCCAATATCAACAATGTTCTGGGTTTTTAAAAAGTCATAGAAGACTTTGAGCGAAACAATTGCTCGTGCAATAGTGCTGTTTGATTTGCCACTTTTTTGCATACTGATAATGTATGCTATCAAGGTTGCCTGAGAAGTATTTTCAAGTTTTATCTTTATGTTATCTAAAAATTCTATGTATTTTTTAGCATCCCGCAAATATGAACTTATGGTATTTTGTGAAAATCTATTTTGTCTCTGAAGGTGATTACCAAAAGCTTCTATGATACTCATCTATCTTCAAATCCCCTTCTATCTATAAGTTCCTGCCATCTTATAGCAATCTCATATTAACCTGCAGGCAAGTTTTGCCACCATGTTGTCAATCACCAGTATCCCGCACGCTAAAAATATTATAATTACTCTCATAACAGCAGTTGACCTTTTATCTATTTTTACCATTCTGTCTTTAAAGAATAACATTATAAATGAATACAGAATAAGTATAATCAAAAATATGAAAACAATCAATTCTTTTAATAGCATATAAGACAAAAAGAATGCAAGCCCTTTTATCTTATACACGTAAAAAAAGACAGCAGTAGCAAGCCCAAAAGAAAATCCTTTAAACATTACAATTCCTATGTTCAAAAGCTGCATGTATCTGTGAAGGCTGGAAAGCCCCCATATACAAAGGCAAAACAGTATTACTCCTGCTGAGGAAATCAAAACATTTTTCCAATAAGCCGTGTTTCCTTGTTTTGCCATATTTATTGAAAGTAAGACAAAGTTCGAAAGTTGGCTTTTCTGATTTGTGTTCATTCCCAAGAAAAATCTTATGCCAAAAAACATACTAAGAATATACAAAACAGAAATAGATACAATTAAAAGTTTTATCCTTGTCTTCATTGTTATCTTCTCTTTTGCAAATTTTATAGTAAAATAATATGTTAATCTTTTTTTAATTATTCCCTACCAAAGAAAATAGATACCCCTTTGATTTAAAAATGAGATAGTTTGTCTTTTTAAAAAAGCGGTTGGGCAAGCTTTTGCTAACTTTGATTGAAAATCTTCCACCTGCAAATTTCAAATTTATACTGTCATAGCTGAAAAGTATTTTGAGAAAGTACTCGTCGTGTGGCAACATTTTTTGCTTGTTCATTTCAACTATAAAGAGCATAATCAAAAAGATAACAACTACCAAAATCAGCCCTCTTCTTATCCTTGTAATAAAATTTTTATATTCACAATATCTTCTGTATCTGCTTCTTCTCAAACCAAAACTCACCTTCCCATGATGGTATCATCCAGTGCTTTTGCAACAATCTGACAACTCCTTAAGGCTTCTTCTAAGGTATTTCCATTGCTACCAACTTCAATGATTATGGCATATGGTGATACATGTTGATTGTATCGTGCAGCAGAAAGGTTTATAGGTCTTGTAATCTGAGGGCATATTTTGCTGAGATTTTTTTGAAGATGTACAGCAAACAGAAGGTTCTGTCGCCAAAACGGATGATAAAGCCCAAGCTTGTCTGTCCCCACAACAAGCATAACCTTTGCAACCTCATATCCAAACGCAACTGTTGAAACCTTCACCTTTTTTGAACCACTTCCAACAGCATCCCTGTGCAAATCTATAAAGACCTTTATATCAGGATGTTCACTTTTATATCTTTCTATCACTTTCAATGACCTTGAATAAGAACCTTTGTATTCCGGATAATCATTTACATCTTTACTGTGATAAACCTTATAACCATACTGTTTTTCCAAGATTCTTTTCAGCTCTTCCCCTACTCTCACAACATTGTAGTTAAAGTCAAGTGTTCTGTCTGTTGTGCCAGGAGTGTATACAAGGTTTTGGGAAAAAGTATTGTAGCTTTCTGTTGTGTGGGTATGGTAAATTAAAATGGACGGTTTTTTCCCATTGAAAATTTTGAAGTTTGTCTTCAAAAGGGTATCAATATCAATCTTATAATCTGTCTGATTCACAATCTCTATGTTGTAAATTCCCTTTTTTTGAGTACTATTTTCAAAGTATTTCTGAAATTCGATGTTCTCATCCTGGCTTTCAGCTTGACCATTTTTCTTCTCTTCTTGGGTCTGCTGGTTATAATCTATTAAAATGGCATCATCTTCATATACAGGTGCATTTTCAACCTCTTGAAAGTTTGTTGCCGTAAATATCGGATAAGAAAACCTTACTATGTTCTCAATTTTAAAAGCCTCGTTTGCAAAATGGTAAAAAAAAATGGGTATATTAAACGAAATAATCTCTTTTGAATACCTGAAAAGCAGAGCTGTTGCTGCTTGATTTAAAAAGATTAATCTTTCAACTACAAAGCCAATGCCAAGCACAAAAAGTATAGTAGCTACTAATACAATCTTTTTAAAATCAACAACCTTAACCATTTTAAATTATTCAAAACTCCTTTTAAAACACTTGATGTTATTCAAGAACTTTCTTTTAAAATTTTTATTCTTCAATCCCCCCTTTTATTACAACTCCCTCAATTCACATATCTGTACTCATCATTCTCTTTTACCTCCGGATGAATTGCCTTATTTATTCCATCAGCTATCACAGTCGAAATGTTTTCAACAATCCTGTCTATGTCTTTTGGTGTCACAAAGAGATTACCATAGTAAGGGAATATTACCTCTTTGATAAGATTAAACCTGTCCTCATCAGGAATACTCTCCAAAAGCATATAAAGCGGCGATGACCTGTCTGTTTCATTTTTAAGTCTTTCAAGCAGAAGGTCTATGGCATCATTTGCAATAATTGCTGCGTCAACAACCATAGGAACACCAATTGCCACAACAGGCACACCAACTGTATCTTTTGTGATACCTTTTCGTTCATTTCCAATACCTGAGCCAGGGACAATACCTGTATCTGCTATCTGGATAGCAGTTGATATCCTCTCAAGCCTTCTTGAAGCAAGTGCGTCAATTGCAATTATCAAATCAGGATGTATTCTGTGAACTATACCGCTTATTATCTCGCTGGTCTCGATTCCAGTTATGCCCAGAACGCCTGGCGATATTGCGCAAACAGAGCGTATTCGCCTGTCTTTGACCTTTTCTGGCACAAACTCAAACAAATGTCGTGTTATCAATACCTTTGACACAACTTTTGGCCCTAAAGAGTCGGGCGTGACATTCCAGTTGCCAAGTCCAACAACAAGCACAGTAGATTTTTGTGACACATTTATTAAGCTTTCAAGCTCGTTTGCCAGTATCTTTGAAACCTGTTCCTGGACCTTAAAATCTTCATCGCGCAATCCATCAGCTTCGATTGTAATATAATTGCCCATAGGCTTTTGCAAGATTGCTTCACCTTTTATAGAGTTAATCTTGACCTTGGTGATTTTAATTTTATCATCAAATTCTTTTCTCTCTTCAACCTCAACACCTTCTATCTCTCTTCCAAGCCCTTTTTGGACAAGTTCCCTCGTCTCAAGGGCAAGGTCTGTTTGAATTTTAAACATTCTCTTTTCCCACCTTTCTTTTGAAACTTCTTCCTACATATTATTGTTTTCACTTTTGAGGTGGTTTAACCAAAAATGTATGTTAAAAGGGAACTGCAAGATTATGTTCTTGCAGCCCCCTCTTTTTATTGACAGGGGGGTTATTGCTTTTCTTTCAAGGCTCTTTCTGCCATCTCGATAGCTTTTCTGACGATGTTACCACAGTCGCGCGATTTAACCTCTCCCCAACCGTACTTTGACACTGTGTCGTACACTCCAAGTTCTTTTGCTATCTCCATTTTGAGCTCCTCTGACATAATCTTTTGCCTTGCCAAGCCAATCGCCCCCCTTGCGGCTTTTTCACCGCATATCTTAGTTTGTTCAAAAACTATTCAATTTATTATCCATTTGCTTACATTGATAAAATGCCATTAGGATCTTTAATTATCTCCAAGATATTTTCTTCCTTTCCAGTGATAGCATTAATATAATCAGCAAAGTACTTGCCATCGTATTTGCCCAAAAATTCATATGTGAAAACTTCTTTTCCAGAATCAAGTGGAATTATAGCAAGTGAAACGCTTTGCACATCAAAATTTTTGCTAATAAAATTTCTTGCCTGTCTTTCAGATATTGCAGGTTTAGGGATCTTCCTTGAAGTGTGAGACATATAATATGCTGTTGCATCAAACCCTACTATTTGCCCTGTGTCAAGAGCAACTCTTACTTTCACCATATCGGGATATATCTTAACACCATTTTGCAGAAGAATATAATTTATCAGGGCAGTGTTGTCCTGTTTTAGATAAAAGGTGTCAATCATGTTAGCAAAACCTTTTTCAATTAAAAACTTTTTAGCATTTTCCTTTGCTTTTGCAACACCTATTTTTGGGGAAGAGGAAGCCCTGTTGTCAATCATCCAAATTACTTTGCCACCTTTTTTAGAAATAGCTATTGTGATTGTTCTGTCGCGAATTCTTCTGTCAGGGATTATCTCAAAAGTGTAAACCTTTATTCTATCTCCTGAAAGTCCTAAATAATTGACTATGTCAGCTCTTTTAAGATTTAAAAAGTCAAGTGCAATCTTTTTTGCCTGTTCTTTGCTTATAAGTTTTTCTGGAAGTCCTTTTGGGGTCTGGCGACTAATGTGGTCAGAAAAAGGTCCGTCATATATCAAAGTTGGATAGTCTTTAAACCCTGCCTCAACTGCCAGCATCCTGCTACTTGTGACATTCTGAGCTATCCTTCTAAACCTTGATGTTCCAACTACTCTGACCTCGCCCCATCTCAGCCTTCCTTGGCTTATCTCAATTGCAAGCTCATTCAAGTTGCTACTGAGCTTGTCTGCATATGCTCGAAGTTTTTTGAGCTGTTGTCGCTGAAGCAATGTCTCTTTTTTGCCGCTCATGAGCTGTTTTGAAAGTGAAAAACTAAGGTCTCCAACTTGAGTAAGATACTTTGCTGTTCTTTCAAGTGCAACATTATTCTCAATAGGAAGCTGGGAAAGGTTCTCCTGCGCTGCAAAAGCGTTTCGCCACACCTCGGTATATAATACCGCTCTTTGTCTGTCATCTCTTGATACTTCAGCTTTAGACAGAGTAGCCTGGATGTTTTGAACATAACCTACCATGTCGAAAAATGCTCTGTGCCACATATTAGTAAGATAGTTGTGGTAGTTTGCTTTTCCTCTATATTGGTTTACTCCCCAAAGCGCTACAATAACCAAAATGCCAAGTGTGACCGCCATCACACTCCAAAGCCTTACACTTTTTAGCCTTTCCCTAAGTTCTTTGTATCCGCCTAAAATGCTCAAGTCAACCTCACCTCTTTAGCTTTTTTAAAGTTTATTTTGCAAATCTGTGCTTGCCAATGACAAGCATAACCTTCCTGCTCCAAATCCATTTGTTTGTTGTCTTTGCAGGATTGTAGTAGTATATACATCCGTTTGTCGGGTCCCATCCATTTAGAGCATCTCTTGCTGCTTTTAGTGCTGTTGGTTCAAGTTTTGCATTAATCTGCCCGTCGGACACACAAGTAAAAGCACCTGGCTGATAGATGACACCGCTGATTGTCTTCGGAAATCCGGGGTGTTTTGTTCTATTTATGACTACAGCCCCGATTGCAACCTGGCCTATATAAGGTTCCCCTCTTGCCTCCCCATTTATAACTCTGGCCAGAAGATACAAGTCTTTGTTCTGGTAGCTTGTTGACCCTTGCGTTTCAACAGATTCGTTTAAAACCTCTTTGTCAGTACTGTCCAATGCTTTTTCAAGTTTTTTCTCAATACTTTCGTAGCTTGCTCTTTTTATATCATATATAAGCTTTGCAGAATATATGCTGAGAATAAAGCTCATCAAAAGAAGCAGGATAAAAAGTGAATATCTTTTTAAAAGTTTACTCATGCTACAAACCCCCAAATATAAATTTTTCTAAAATTATTTTTTGTAAGCTTGTTTTTATTATTCAGAATCAGTGATAAAATAAATTTAGACCTTTTTGTATGGAGCAAAAAATGAGAGTATTGATATTAAGCCTTGACGCAGGCGGAGGACATTTTGCTGCTTCAAATGCATTGAAAACTGCCATTTTACAAAAATACCCTGACTCATATGTGGAAATTGTAGATACACTAAAAATTATAAGTCCCATACTGGACAAGCTTGCTGTAGGAACATACCTAAAAGCAATCAAGTCAGTACCTTTTATTTACGGTCTTGTATATGACTCTACTGACAAAGAACCACCAACCAGATGGAGCAGGGCATTGTATGAAAAGTTCTATTTTGCATTTTATAAACTCTATAATATTATCTCGGAATTCAAACCGGACATAGTAATTGGTACTCATCCATCACCAGTTGACATGGTGGCCCAGCTTAAAAAAAGAGGAAACATAAATGTACCTATAATAAGTATTGTCACTGATTTTACCATTCATCCATACTGGATAAACGAATTTGCTGATTACATCATTGTTCATCATCAAAACCTGGTGTATGAAGCGGTTAAAAAAGGTGCCCAACAAAACAAAGTAGTACCACTTGGAATTCCCATAAACCCGTCATTCGCTCAAGTATATGACAAAAAACAGGTTATTGAAAATTTGAATCTGGAAGATAGACCAACAATACTTATCATGGGCGGGAGCTTGGGGCTTGGAAACATAGAAGAGATTGTTGAAAAGGTGTGCACAATATGTGATGAAAACTACCAGATAATCGTGGTGGCAGGGAAAAACAAGGCCCTCAAAAATGCCTTGGAAGAAAGAGATTTTGGAAGAAAGATAGTAGTATATGGGTTTATTGATTTCATAGACAAGCTAATGGCAATAAGTGATATTCTCATCACAAAACCCGGGGGACTCACATGCGCAGAAGCACTGTCACGCAAACTTCCCATGATATTAATCTCGCCCATTCCTGGACAAGAAGAGAGAAATACTTTTTATCTTATAAACAACGGAGCTGCTGCGTATGTAAAAAATACCGAAAACTTTGATATAGTATTTAGTCAGATAATAAACAACCCTCAACGTTTAGAGCATATGAAGCTTGCCTGCTCGTTTCTGGGAAAGCCAAACTCGTCACCCGACATTGCAGAATTTATAAGGGGAATGGCAGGATAATCTGCTCATTCCCCTCGCTTTTACTTAATTTGTTTGAGGTAAAAACTTCAGCGGGTTTTGATTCTCTCCATTGTAAAGTATCTCAAAGTGAAGATGCGGTGGGTCCATGTACTCTATGTTAGAACTTGTTCCAACCTCTCCTATTTTCTCTCCTTGCCTTACAATGTCTCCTATTTGAATATCCTTTAAGTCTTTGAGATTGTAGTACTTTGAGATATATCCATCTCCATGGTCAATCACAACATATTTCCCATAAAGAGGGTCTTCTCCCAAGTCAATAACTGTACCGTCAAAACAAGCTTTTACATCGCTACCTTCCTGAGCTTCTATGTCAATTCCAGGGTGTTCTGTCCACTCATCAAGAGTTTTTGAATATACAAGCGACTGGTCAGAAAACTCTCTTATTACCTTCCCAATGGTAGGAAAAATTGGCTTGAAGTCAACAGGATTTATAACCTCAACATCATCCTGGCTGGTACCAGTTCCAATCTGGATGTTTGAATCCATCTTTTTGTTATCTTGTTTCTTAGACAAGGCAGTAGAGCTTTTATTTTTATTATTACTATTTTTAGAATTATTTCCCGACTGTGTAGAGCGGATAGTAGAATTTGAATTACTACTTTTATTATCTTCGTTTTTCTCTTTTGTACTGATAGATTTAGAACTCTCTTTTTTCAAATTATCATGTTTTGCTACCTCTGTTGAATCAACCTGTGGCTGAGGTATCTCGGGTAATTTAACCTGGTTATTTAAAGATTGCTTGTTTTCTTGATTTTGTTCTACCTCGTATTTTGTAAAGTCTGTGGTGGCAATGGTATAAACCGAAAATCCGATTACCAGCAAACATACAGCCACAATAATATAAAAACCTTTAGTGTCAAAAAAATCTAAAAGTTTTTCTTTCCAGTTTTTCTTGTTCACACCTCTGCACCTCCTTCTATAAAAGTATTTTTGCCATCCATTGTTTTGGTTATACATAAATAGAAATTGATATCCATAAATTTTCTTTGAATATCTCTTTGGAGTTTGATATCATAACCTTACAAAACAAGATTTCAAAGAAGGTGCAGAGAAGTGGAAAGGGAAAAGGAAAAAAGTAGGAAAAGATTTTTTCAAAAAATCTCTACCTATTCAAAAAAAATCTTGCTTGTAATAAGCCTTATTTCCATTGTGATGGCACTGATAGGAATAAAGTTTTATATTTTGTCATTGCACTATGTATCAGATAAAGTAGACCTGAAAGTCTTAGCCCAAGGATTTTTGCAAAATTCAGTCTACATATTCATTGAAGGACTTGGTGCAGCAATCTTGGTGGACTTTCTTGCAAAAACAAAAAATTAAAGGGGCTCTTTGCCTGAGCACCCCTTCTTTACTTATCACATAAATTTTAAATTCAAAGTTTTTTATATACGAAGTTAATGTCCTTCGATGGAATTGTAAAATTTGTATAACCTCCAACCCATTTAATCTCTACACGTATGTCTTTTACAAATAAACTCTTGAGTTTCTTACTATCAGTTGTAATCTTAGGAATAAATGTGGCTAACCCAACATCTATCCCTTTATTCTTGACGCCATCTAACACATAATTTGGGATTGTATTAAAATCATATCCAAATTCAAGGTTTTGCCTCCAAGGAGGGAAATATTTTTTTAAACTTTTGTCCAATGTACCTTTGACTATTATTCCTTTATACGAGCAAGGAGTTTTGGTTGGAACAATTTTGACACTTATTATGAATCTTAAATAATCTTTGCTTTCTTTAACTTCTTGAATGATAACTTCTGCTTCTGCTTTAAAAATTGATGGATTATACTTTCTGTAGCCTAATAATTTAGATTTTTCAATGGATTTATCTTTTTCTATATTTCTTTCTACAATGATTAATATTCCCACTCCTATCAATATAACTACAGCTACACACAGCGCAAGTATTGAAATAAACCTTCTTTTTGACAATCCTATCACCTACAAAAACTTTTATAAAATAGCATTATCAATGAGTCCACGCAAGAACTAAAGCTGGTTTTGACCATAAATAACGAAGATAAGCTTCTTGATACATTATACTGTCTTGCCAATAGTAACTACTGTAAACTTCTGAAGCAATAGGCCCATATCCATTTGCTGGAATAAAATCATATGACTTTGTGCGCGTAAATCCGTTTTTATCTGTAAATGAAACTAAAGCATGTCTATAGGTTTCCTTGCGTTCAACATCTACCTTCGTAACCCACTCTTTTCTGCTACTGTAATAAACCTGGGCAATTTTGCTATAGTATGAGTAAGAATGATACAATGCCGCTTTTCCATATCCCGTTACTGCAATATCCTGCTCTAGTTTAATTTTTCAAACAGTTGTTAACATTCCTTCTTGTAAACTCAAAGTTAAATTTACTTTCCATAAACACTGATTAAATAAAACTTATAATATAATCAAATCACCCCTTTATTGCCATGTAATGTTATTTTAATAATAAAAAAAACAACAAAAAAATCAATGTATAAATTAACTAAAAATAACTTGATTTTTAGATATTAATTTGTCTTATTGAACAAAAACCTTTTTATTTTGCTGGCTATACTTTTAATAAATACAAAGTAACTCTCGGTGTCAATTTCATAGTTTGGCTTCACATTTTTTGTTATAACAATTATTCCTAGATTTTTTATGCCATTCTCATAGTCCTGATAATATAGCTCTTTTATCTTTCCTCTTTTGTCCATGACTTTTATCCACAGGTATATCTGAGCGTCAGTAAATATCCTCTCAATATCTTCTTCTTTCTGTACTTGAATACCATTTATAGAGACAATAGTATCTCCCAGTTTTATTCCCATCTTGGCTGCTACACTATTTTCTTCGACATACAACACCTTTATTTTATTTTCCTCTGCTTCAAATATTGAATCTCCTTCTTTTTGTTTCTTTTGCTGATAGAGTATAATACTTTCATGAGCAATGGGGGCAAACAGAGCTGCCACCCACTTGAAAGCATAGACCTTGTATGAAAGTGCGCTTAAAATAAACAAAACAATGCTGAAAATGCTCAAAATTCCGGCACTTTTTTTGCTTATCACAGCTGGTTCATCTTCCACCGCCAAATCCCCGTATCCAAGTGCAGCAACAATAGGAGTCATAAGAAGCATAGCGTTTGGCAAAAGATTCTGTGGCTTAAAAAGAGGCCACCATGAAGGCTCAAACAGCTCAATTTTGACAACCTGCGCTGTTGTCTGATAGTTGTATGCAATTATTACCATCGGTATAGCCCAGAACCTTTGCATAAGGTAAGCACCTGAGGTGGAAAAAATGCCTTCTTTTTTTCTTCTCTCAATCACAACAGGTATTGCGCCACGAAAACCGTCCAAGAAAATTAGAAGACTTTCAACAAAATGAAGTATTGCTACAATTACCAGTATCCCGGAGATATCAACAGCTGGTCTTTTGAAGATGAGAGATATCACCGAAATAATTCCCGCCGCATATGAAAAACAAAGATATCTTGGGTTTATAAGTGCAAGAATTAAAGCAATATACCAAAGATACATAAAACTATCCACATCCACTACTATTCCAAAAAACAAAGTAATTAAACTTACTATATAACCTCCTACAAGCCCTGCGATAGAAGACTCCACAACCTTGTAAAGAAGGCTGACTCGGTTATGGCCGAGCACAGCCTGTTCAAATTCCTGTTCTCTTCTGTACAAAAAAGAAATCAAGATTACTACCACCCAGAAGTTCCAGCTAAAAAGAAGCCGAAATATACTAAGTCCTGTCAGTTCAAATATCTGCCAGAAAAACTTTAACATCATATGCACCTCAAATTTCAAAACTTACTCTTTGAAATCTCACCCTTTAAAATCTCAATAGCTTTTTTCAGCTGCAAGTCTTTATTCATTGGAACATTCATTTTGTCCTGATACTCTTTTGGCTGAGCTATTTTAACGTCAGGCTCTATACCCTTTTTGTGAATATACGCTCCACTTGGCAAAAGATACTGGCTTACTGTTATTTTTATTGCAGAACCATCTCCAAGGTCAAATACCTGCTGAACAACACCCTTGCCAAAAGTCTTCTCACCAACAATTTTTGCCCTCTTTTGGTCTTTTAAACACCCGGCTAATATTTCTGATGCTGACGCTGAATATTTGTTTGTAAGAACAACAAGCGGTGTTACTGTGTCCCCATTTTTGTATGATTTGAAATACTCTTTGTGATTGTATCTATCTTTAAGATACACTATAAGCTGACCTTTCTTGAGAAAATTACTTGCAACATCAACAACAGATTCTAAAAGTCCTCCAGGGTTAAACCTCAGGTCAATAATAAGTCCACGGCAGCCAGAGCTTTTGAGTTTGTCATAGCTATTGTAAAAGTCCTGAGGAGTATTTTCATCAAAGTTAGTGATTTTGATATATCCTATGTTGTTATCAAAAATGGAAGTAGATACAGTCTTTATTTTTATCTCGTCCCTGACAATCTTCAGGTCAATAGGCTTTGAGCTGCCATCGCGCAAAATTGTAACTGTCACGCTTGTTCCTTTTGGTCCTCTCATCAAACTTACTGCCTTGTCTATATCTTTGGAAGTCAAATTTATCCCGTTTACTCTTATAATCTTATCTCCAGGCTTTATCCCTGCCTTGTATGCGGGAGAGCCTTCAAACGGTGTTACAACTTCGATATAATTTTCACCTGGTTCTATTGTCACTCCTATTCCAAAATACGTGCCCTTACTCTGTATCATGAACTCATCAAATTCTTTTTTAGTAAAATACTCTGTGTACGGGTCATCAACACTTGCAGCAATCCCATCTATTGCACCGTCTATAATTTTCTGGTCACTGATATCCTTAGGCTCATAATAGTACTTTTTTAAAAGCCATATAACCTTAGACACCTTGGGATTAGTCGCTAATTTGTTTGCATATATAGGACTTCCAAAATAGGCATAAGTGGTCACAATATATGTGACAATTGCAGTAATTAGAATTATTGCAAAAGTTTGAAGTCTTTTTTTCATGCTCTTTTCAGCTCCTTACCTTAGGAAATTGAGCGGGTCAGTAACATCTCCGTTTATTCTAACCTCAAAATGAAGGTGCGGACCAGTAGCATACCCAGTTGCACCAACATTGCCGATACATTCACCTTTTTTCACTTTCTGTCCCACCGATACGTTGATTGAAGAAAGATGAGCGTAGAGGGTTGAAATACCACTGCCGTTATCAATAATAACAGTTTTACCATAACCAGACACCCAGCCAGCTAAAATCACATCACCGTCTGCTGCTGCCAAAACACTTGCTCCATACGGTGCTGCAATGTCTATCCCTGTGTGCATTTTGTTTTTCTTCAAAATTGGATGAAACCTCATGCCAAAATATGATGTTATCCCATAATACCCTTCAAGCGGCCACAAGAGCTTGCCACCTTTATATATGCGTTTTGTCTTCTGTCTTGCCAAAATCTCCTTTATTTTCTTGGAAAGCTCATTTGAAATCTCCTCTAAACTATCCAGCATCTTTTCCAATTTGTCCTGCTCTTTTTCAAGTTCTGATAAAAGCTTCTTCTTCTCATTTTGTTCTGTTAAAAGAGTAGCTGAATAGTTTTCAAGCTCCTTCTTTTCCCTGTTCAAATCTTCCTTCAGAAGAACAAGTTCTTCTTTCTTATTTTTAATTGTCTCAATGCTTTTTGTGTACTCATTTAGTATTTGCTTATCATATTCAATTATGTCGTTAAAAAGATACATTCTTGTAAAAAAATCTGAAAGATTTTGAGAGTCAAGTAGCATTTCAATATATGACACAGAGACAGTATTTAGCTCATAAATACATCTTATTCTCTCTTTGAACTTTTCATAATACATTTCTTTCCTTTTTTCTTCTTCTTTGAGCTCAGCCTCTGTTTGTAAAATCTTGTTTTCCACAGATGCAATGCTTGCCTTTAAGCTTCTTATCTTTCCTTCCACATCATCAATCTTCTTGTCAAGCTCATCTATTTGCGATAAAACTTGCTTTTGCTGTTTTTTAACCTCTACAATTTTTTGCTGTGTCTTTTGCTTGCTTTTTTCAATAGATTTGAGCTTGTTTTGATACTCTTTTAAGGTGCTTGATATAGCAGTTTCAAAGAAGATAACAAAAATAAGCAAAATAGAAAAAAATTTTAGTCTATTTTTCAAAGGTCAGACCCCCTCTTTTACAAAGGACAAAAGAGGCTTGATTTTCAGGCTTTTAAGTATCTTCTTAGAGAAATTAAGCTTCCCAGTATGCCTACCATGCT
>OFGS01000013.1_pt1 | contig 71018 bp, 66 predicted proteins | sample 1521851 | NCBI WGS metagenome assembly OFGS01 (sample SAMEA3142070, study PRJEB24117) | hot springs metagenome
AGGGCGACCTTCCGACGACCACAAACCTAGGAAATCTCGCAGCTATTGATTTCCCTCTCTGCAAGGCGGGTTACGCCGTACTCTTCCCTATCTTCGCTTTTTTCTATTCATACATAATACTATATAAAAATCATACGAATCGTCAATAAGGTTTGCCACATTTTCACTCCTTTATACATATGATAAAAAAGAAAAGCTCCTCGAAGGAGCGAAACATGTAAAAAGGATGTGAGCATATGCGTAAACGTTACAATCCGTACGCTTGGCCACCGTGGCTCAGAAAGCTTCGCTTTATTGCTGAACAATGCATCATTCCGATTACTGTTGTTCAAGCGATCCGTACCATTTTATTTCCAACAACAATCGACGTCATTTTACTCGCTATTTTCATTTTTCTTTCATTCGCTTTACATTACGATTGGATTTGATTTGTTTCTTTCTTTTCTTCCCACTTTCCGATGACATATTCAATGTTTTTCATTTGCCAATACGCTCGTTGCCAAGTAGCTGTCATTTGTCGATGATGTCGCTGTTGTTCGTACTGATGAATGAGATGAACAAACCGATGTGGATCCACAAGTAAATGAAAAAATAAAAGTCGTTCATCTTCTTCAAGCGCTAATGTTTGTTCATATTGTGAAAGCCAATGTACAGCGTCATCACATATCATCGGATACGTATGCAAATATTGTCGGAAAAATAAAAGTAAATCATGAAATGGAGGCGCCCAGCGCGCTTGTTCAAAGCTAATAAAATACGATGTTCCGTCGTCTCGTTCGACATAATGTTGAAACGACGGGCGACCGTGAATATAACAAATGCGAACCGTCTTTTTCTCCCGCATTCGCTCGCGCCACTCATTTAACGTATGTTCAGAAAATGCAATGGCACGCATGACGTCAAGAAAATGGGTGCAGCATTGTAGTTGAAACGGAGACATATACCATTGTTTTTCACATGTTTCTATATAATGAGTCAATGTTTTTTTAGCGTTCTCAAGGGAAAGTTTGCGTTCTTCGTAATACCGCTCGATTTCTGTTTCTGTCGTTTGTATTTCTTTTAACGAATGTTTATGCCATCGTGCCAAATCATGAAAAAACGATGCCGCTGGATTCGTTTTTTCTTTTAACCATGGCATAATATAGTACCATTGTCCATCTCTCTTTTTCGTTTCATAAATAGGGATGGCAAGCGGGATGCGTAAGCGATGAGCTTGATCGATCGCCTGCCAATGTGCTAAAGATTTCATTCGTTTAAGCGCATATGTTCCTTTTATTGTTTTCCATTTTTTCACATTCTTCTCTTTTTGCACCGTTTTCATCGCCATGCAACCCTTTTACACTTTGCTTGGCGTTGGAATGTATAACAACTGGCCTTCGTGTATATCCGCACCGCTCTCTAAATGGTTTGTACGCAACAATTGTTGAACAGAGACATCGTATCGCTCGGCAATCTTGTCCAACGAATCACCTTGTTGGACAATACAAATTTTCAAACGTGCAAACGCCTGTTCTTCATTTTTGCCGAATAGCTTTGTTAAGTACAAGGCGTTTTCATTTCGTTTTTCGTTCGTATCTCTCCCTTTCATTTCAAGTTGAAACGATTGTTTTTCTTCTTTTTGTTCTTCTGCTCGTTCATCTTCTACTTGCTCATGTTGAAAAGATGGTTCTTCTACTTGTTCATTTTCTTCATGAAACATATAAAACGTTGGGACGTTGACGATACTCCCTTGTTCTTCTTCTGTTTCTTCCTGTTGATACACTTCTTCCCGAGCAACTGCTTCAAACAGCTCGAAATCGTCTACGTTGTATGGCTCCCATTCGTCATCTTCGCGATCATTATCCATTTGAATACCATGAATCGCGACTTCTGCAATTAAACGTAATTCATCTTTTCTTAAATCATAGTCGAACGATTCAATCATCACATACACTTGTTCAATGTCATCAATTCGCTCTTTCGGTACGGTGACATCGATCGGAAATTGATGCAAAAACTCGCCAATTTGCTCATCATTTATACGTACATGTTCCACATAGCGAACCGCTTCAAACGGTTGATCGTCTTCTCCGTCTTCTTCTCGGTTCGTATATTCTCCTGATAACTCTAGCACCCCACGAATGTACACATAATCTTCTTGTTCCTCAATCGTAATCGTCGGTTGTAGCGAAATGGATAATAATTGATCAACGTGATGTTCACGTCGAAAGGCAATCGCTTCTTCAATTGAAAAACGCAACATACTCATCTCTCCTTCAACGTCCAAGTCATTTCACATTACTATGAGTATGAGAAGGAAAAAAGAAGTATGCATAAAAAAAAGCGACGCCTTATAGGCAATCGCTAATTTTCGCAAACGCACGTCGCGCTGCTTTAATCGTCTTTTCAATATCTTCATCCGTATGGGCAGTCGATAAAAACATGCCTTCAAACTGAGATGGTGGCAAGAAAATGCCTTCGTTCGCCATTTCTTGATAATAGCGAGCAAACAAGTCTAAATCGGATGTTTTCGCCGTTTCGTAATTGATGACACGCTCATTTGTAAAGAAAATGCCGATCATCGAGCCAGCTTGGTTAATCGTATGTGGAATACCGTATGTTTTTGCCGCTTCGCTTAATCCTTCCGCCAATCGATTCGCTTTTTTCTTGAACGTTTCATATGTTTCTGGCGTTAATTGACGCAACGTTTCATAACCTGCTGTCATCGCCATCGGATTTCCGGATAACGTGCCTGCTTGATAAATCGGACCGCTTGGCGCAATTTTCTCCATGATCTCAGCACGGCCACCGTATGCGCCAACCGGTAGCCCTCCACCGATGACTTTTCCAAGACATGTTAAATCAGGAGTGACACTATAATAGCCTTGACCGCTATAATAGTCTACACGGAAACCTGTCATCACTTCATCAAAAATAAGAAGTGCACCGTATTCGTTCGTCACATCGCGCAACCCTTGCAAGAAACCTGGTTCTGGCGGAACGACTCCCATGTTTCCAGCGACAGGTTCTACAATGACAGCTGCGATATCTTCCCCAAACTTTTCGAACGCATAACGCACGCTTTGTAAGTCGTTATACGGGACGGTAATCGTATGTTGAGCAACCGTTTCTGGCACTCCCGGACTATCAGGCAAGCCGAGCGTCGCGACACCTGATCCGGCTTTAATTAAAAGCGAATCCCCATGTCCATGATAACAACCTTCAAATTTCACAATTTTATTTCGTCCTGTATATCCTCGCGCCAAACGAAGAGCGCTCATCGTCGCTTCCGTTCCTGAACTAACCATACGAATGATTTCAATAGACGGCATCCGTTCCATCACAAGTTTAGCAAGTTCATTTTCGATTAACGTTGGGGCTCCGAAACTTGTTCCTGTTTCTGCTACTCGTTTTAACGCCTCAACGACTTGGTCGTTTGCATGACCTAAAATCAATGGCCCCCATGATAAAACGTAATCAATATATTCATTGCCATCAATGTCGTAAATTTTTGATCCTTTTCCACGCGCCATAAAAATGGGATCCATTTTTACCGATTTAAATGCGCGCACCGGGCTATTTACCCCGCCAGGCATCAGTTTCACTGCTTCAGCATACGCTGCTTTGGAACGTTCATAGCTACGCATCACTTTTCCTCCTTTAACCAACGAGCAACGTCTTTCGCAAAATACGTTAAAATTAAGTCGGCTCCTGCTCGCTTCATGCTCGTTAACATTTCAAGCACAACCGCTTTTTCATCGATCCAACCATTTTGTGCTGCTGCTTTTACCATCGCATATTCCCCACTCACATTGTAAGCAACGATCGGCAAATGGAAATGATTTTTCAAGTCGCGAATAATGTCTAAATAAGACAGTGCCGGTTTCACCATTAAAAAGTCGGCTCCTTCGCTCACATCTGCTTGTGCTTCACGAAACGCTTCTAGGCGATTGGCAGGATCCATTTGATACGTTTTACGATCGCCAAATTGCGGTGCGCTATGCGCGGCATCACGAAACGGTCCGTAAAATGCCGAAGCATATTTGACCGCATAAGACATGATCGGGACATATGTAAAGCCTTCTTCATCTAACGCTTGACGAATCGCTGCCACAAACCCGTCCATCATATTGGACGGTGCGATGATGTCCGCTCCGGCTTTCGCTTGACTTACTGCTGTTTTCGCTAACAATTCAAGCGTATCGTCATTGATAATCGTCCCGTTTTCTACGATGCCACAATGGCCATGGCTCGTATAATGACATAAGCATGTATCTGCAATAACAACAAGTTCAGGAAACTCATTCTTTATCGCACGAATAGCACGTTGAACGATGCCGTGTTCACAATATGCTTGCGAAGCAATATCATTTTTTTCATTCGGCACACCAAACACGATAATAGAACGAATGCCTAAGTCAACAGCTGCGCGCACATCTTCAATGGCATAATCAAGCGATTGCTGATATACACCAGGCATGGATGGCACTTCATTTTTTATTTTTTCTCCTTCGATGACAAAAATTGGATAAATGAAATCTTCCGTATGAAGATGTGTTTCACGTACCATAGCTCGTAAATTGGCCGTTTGTCGCAAACGACGGTGACGTGCAAATTGCATATTATTCACTCCTTGAAAAATATTGGTGAAGTTGTTCAACCATCTCATCGATTGTATATGTATGTGGGCAAACGTGAACAGGAAGCCCGAACTGAAGCGCTGTTTGTTTCGTAATCGGACCGATACATGCGATTGTGACGAAAGACAAGTCAACGTTTTCCCCTGCGATCGCTTGTGCAAAACTATGTACCGTCGATGAGCTTGTAAATGTGATCGCATCAATCATTCGTTGCTGAAGAAAATGAATGAGTTTTGGCTTTGCTTCTTCGTTGTATGTCGTTTCGTATACAATCCAATCGGTCACGTTCGCTATGTTGCTTAATTGTTCGCGCAACGTGTCGCGCGCTAAGTTTCCTTTCACAAGCAAAACGCGCGCATTCGCTGAAAGCAACGGCTTTAACGCTTCGGCCAAACTTTCAGCAACAAACTCGTTTGGAATCAAATCAACAACGACGTTTCGTTTTTGCAATGCTTGCGCTGTTTTTTCTCCTACCACCGCCACTTTCGGCCACGTCGGTGGCTTCATTTCGCCAATTTGCTCGAAAAAATATTTAACGCCATTTTGGCTTGTAAATACGATCCAATCAAACGTATGCCACTTGTGCAACAATTGCTGATCCGTCTGTTTCGCGCGTACGATGCGAATGAGCGGCAGTTCCACAGGAATTGCACCGTATCGTTCTAACGTTTGCGATAACGCTTTTGCTTGCGCTTTCTCGCGCGTCACAAGCACCCGTTTCCCCCGAAGCATTTATCCCAGCTCCTTTAATACACGTTCAATTAGCTGTTTCGCTCCTCGTTCAATTAATCGTTGTGCCGCTTCTATGCCTACTTCTTCTGGCTCTGTTCCTCGCACAACTTCTTTTAATACTTCTGTTCCATTCGGCGTTGCAACAAGCGCTGTCAGGACGACGACATCTCCATCAACGGATGCGTATCCAGCTACAGGAACTTGGCAACCGCCTTCAATGCGCTGTAAAAATGCGCGTTCCGCACGAACAGCGCGCGCTGTTTTCTCGTCAGTCAGCTTGTTTAACCATTGCAGTAGTTCTGTATCATCTTCCCGACATTCAATGGCCAATGCTCCTTGGCCAACGGCTGGGACACATATGTCGGTCGGTAAATATTGTGTCACTACTTCTTTCGCCCAGCCCATGCGATGCAAACCAGCAGCTGCCAATATGATCGCATCGTACTCATCTGTTTGTAGCTTGGCTAAACGAGTGTCAATATTGCCGCGAATCCATTGGATTTTCAAGTCTGGGCGAACGGCTAACAGTTGTGCCGAGCGGCGTAAACTGCTCGTTCCAACAATCGCCCCACTCGGCAATTGTTCAAACGGAATATGCCCTTTCGAAATAAGTACATCACGATGATCTTCACGCTTCGGTACACATCCGATCATTAATCCGTCAGGTAAAACAGCGGGCATATCTTTCATACTATGAACTGCAAAATCAATTTCGCGATCTAGCATCGCTTGTTCAATTTCTTTTACAAACAACCCTTTGCCTCCGACTTTCGATAACGTCACATGTAAAATTTGATCGCCTTTTGTGACAATTTCTTTTACTTCAAACTCAAATGGCGCACCGAGCTGTTTCAGTTGCTCGATGACCCAATTCGTCTGAGTTAACGCTAACTTGCTTCGGCGCGAACCAACAATGATTTTTCTCATCATGCTTTTCCTCCAACAGTCGCTAAAAGTGAAATTGTGATAACGTGCCAAACAAAAAGAAATTAATAAGCAAAATAAGAAACGATCCGATATTCCAAAGCGCCATTTCTTTTCCTTGTATTCCTTTGACAGCTCGCTTATATAAATAAAAACTGTATGTTGCAAATACAGTAAACGAACCGAGCACTTTTGCGTCATATAAAACGAAATGATCTACTTTCATGTATGCCCAAACAATACCTAAAATTAAACTTAATAATAAAACTGGTACACCGACGCCATTTAACACATAGGAAAGATCGTCAAGCTTCGCTAAGTCGCCGAGTCGCCATAACCGTTTTCCCCATTTTTTTTTCTTTAATAGCTCATATTGAAGCAAATATAAAAGCGAAAACATAAATGAAATCGAAAATGCTCCGTACGATAAAATGGCCATCGTAATATGAATAAACAATAGCTCTGACATGAGCTGTTCAGCAATGCCAACAGTGTACGGCGTCGGTGCGAACGTATGCAACGAAAGAATAAAAAACGCTAATACGTTTGTAAAAAAGACGAGGAAATCAACGCGCAGCCATCCGTTAATCGCAAGCGATAACGTAATAAGCAGCCATGCGTAAAACGACAGCCCCTCCGCAAGCGTTAAAACAGGAAATCTTCCTGTTTCGACCATTCTCGCAAAAAAGAAAAATGTTTGCATCCCCCAAACAATAGAAAGCAACCCGAAAGCAATACGGTTTGCCTTCCGGTTGTGGTGAAGAAAATCAATAAAATAAAACAAAACGGACGATGCATGTAAAAGAAGCGAGAGTTCATACCATCTCGTCATGTCAAACATATATGATCTTCCTTACGATTGAAAAGATGGTTCTGTTGCTCGCTCGTGAACACAGCTCATCTCTTTTTGTTGCTGCTTCACTTGTTGTTCAATATTGAAAATTTTCATAAACAACTGAAGCGCTTCTTCTGCATTGTCCTCTGCAGCCAATTCTTTTGCGCGCAAAATCGGGTCACGCAACAATTGATTGACGATGCTTTTTGTATGTTTGTTTAATACTTTTTTATCTCGTTCCGATAAATGTGGCAATTTTCTCTCTAAACTTTTCATCGTTTCTTCTTGAATGAGCATCGCCTTTTCGCGTAAAGCTGCAATAATAGGAACGACACCGAGCATATGCAACCATTGTTGAAACTCGTCCATTTCCTCAGCAATCATGCGTTCAATTTCCTCTGCTGCCTTTTTTCGCTCCGCCAAGTTTGCTTCAACAATATCTTGCAAGTCGTCAATGTCATATAAAAAGATGCTATCTAACTCAGCAAGCGCAGGATCTAAATCGCGTGGTACAGCAATATCAATCATAAAAAATGGACGACCTTTGCGCATTTTTTCAATTACTGCCATCGTTTCTTTTGTGATGACGTATTGCTTTGCGCCCGTCGAACTAATTAAAATATCCGCTTCTAGCAACGCACATTGCAATTGAGATAACGGCTTGGCATCCCCGTTAAATCGTTCCGCAAGTTGCTGCGCTTTTTCAAACGTGCGATTCACCACTGTTACGCGTTTGACGCCGCTTCCGTACAAGTTTTGCAACGCCAATTCTCCCATTTTTCCCGCACCTAAAACGAGCACATGTTTATTTTTCAAATCGCCAAAAATTTTTTTCGCAAGCTCGACAGCTGCATAGCTAACAGAAACCGCATTTGCACCAATTTCTGTTTCGGCATGTGCACGCTTCGCTAATGTAATCGCTTGTTTAAATAGCTGTTTAAACACCGTGCCTATTGTGTTTTCTTGTTGCGCTAAAAGGAAACTTGTGCGCACTTGCCCAAGAATTTGCGTTTCTCCTAAGATCATGGAATCAAGACCGCAAGCGACGCGGAACAAATGTTCAATCGCTTCACGTTCCTCATAAATACGTAAATACGGAACGATTTGTTCTTTATCAAGCCCAAACCAATCCGCTAAAAATGTTTTTATATAATAACGCCCTGTGTTAAGTTGATCGACAACCGCATAAATTTCTGTGCGGTTACATGTCGAGACGATGACGTTTTCTAACATACTTTTTTGCTTTTGTAGCGCTTTCATCGCTTCAGCAAGTTCCGTTTGATTAAACGTCAATTTCTCACGAATTTCGACAGGGGCTGTACGATAGTTTACGCTGACAACGACGACATACATTCCCATCACCCCGAATTTTAAAGTCATCTCATTTCATTATAGCACGTCTATTTTGTTTTTTCCTTATAAAGTGTGAATACAATTTGACAACTTTCGATCTTTCTTAAATGCTGTTCATTTAGTAAACTAGTGAACAGGTGCTGTTTTAAGTGTCGCACGGAATTGGGGGATTTTCAATGAAAAAACGTGGTATTTTTTCTGGCATTATTTTAATCGGTTTTGGAACGTACTTTTTACTAGAGCGATTTTCACTTTTTCCTTCTTTCCATACGTGGCCAACGTTGCTGTTCATGATCGGCATCGCTTTTTTAGGCCAAGCGTATATCGGAAAAGACTACTCCGCTATTTTGTCCGGTGTGGCGTTTACTGGGATCGGCATTCATTTTCATCTCGCTTCACGCCTTTCAGCGTGGCCAGATGATATAAGCGCATTGACGTTCATTATCGCACTCGGGTTGTTGTTACAATACGTAAAAACAAAGCAAGCATTGCTTCCTACCATTTTATTATTTACGCTATCCATTATTTTTTTATTTTCACATCGGCTTCAACAAGTGTTTACGTCCGTGACATTTGATTCACTCATTCACATTTGGCCGATCGCATTCGTTTTGCTCGGATTGTACTTATTGTTCGTAAAAAAGGGGTAAATATACAAAAATGTGGGTCACTCACCCACATTTTTTATTTATATCCATTTTTGCAACGCACCCCATGCTTCATCTTTCCCTTGACCTGTCTCTGCAGAAAAAATAATGAGTTCGTCATCTGGAATAAGGCGCAATGTTTCTTTAGCGACCTTCGCATGTTGCTGCCATTTCCCGCGCGGAATTTTATCCGCTTTCGTCGCAATGACGAGCGTTGGAATGTTGTAATGCTTTAAAAATTCATACATCATCACATCATCTTTCGTCGGGGGATGACGCAAATCAACGATCAACAACGCTGCTTTCAATTGTTCGCGCGTCGTAAAATACGTTTCAATCATTTTTCCCCACGCTTCCCGTTCTGTTTTTGATACTTTCGCAAATCCATATCCCGGTACGTCGACGAAGTATAACGCATCATTAATTCGATAAAAGTTTAATGTTTGTGTTTTCCCCGGTTTAGATGATGTGCGCGCAAAATTTTTTCGGTTAATCATTTTGTTAATAAATGATGATTTTCCGACATTGGAGCGCCCAGCAAGCGCAAACTCAGGGAGTTGGCCTGCTGGGTATTGTTCTGGCTTCACAGCGCTAATGACCATTTCTACGTTTGTAATTTTCATTTTTCTCCACCTACCAAAGCATGTTCAAGTACATCATCAATATGTGAAACGAGAACAAACTGCAATTGTTTTTTTACGATCTCTGGAATATCTTCTAAATCTTTTTCGTTTTCTTTCGGTAAAATGACTTTCTTTAATCCGGCGCGATGAGCGCTTAATACTTTTTCTTTGACACCGCCAATGGCAAGTACACGACCGCGCAACGTAATTTCTCCCGTCATGCCGACAAAGCGGCTGACCGGTTTCCCTGTCAAAGCAGAAATCAGCGCTGTTGCCATCGTAATCCCTGCAGATGGACCGTCTTTTGGTACCGCCCCTTCTGGCACGTGAATGTGAATGTCTAGTTTTTCATGAAACTCTGGATCAATGCCTAATTGTTTTGCTTTCGAGCGAATGTATGTAAATGCTGCTTGGGCAGATTCTTTCATCACATCGCCTAATTGACCGGTAAGCGTCAATTTTCCTTTTCCAGGAGCAATCGATACTTCAATCGCTAGCGTATCTCCACCAGCTGCCGTATATGCAAGCCCTGTCGCTACGCCGACTTGGTCTTCGCTCTCCGCCTGTCCGTAATGATATTTCGGTTTTCCTAAAAACTCGCTCACATTTTTTTCTGTAATAACAATTCGTTTTCGCCCTTCTGATACGATTGTTTTCGCTGCTTTGCGGCAAATGGAAGCGAGCTGACGTTCTAAGTTGCGCACACCTGCTTCACGCGTATAATAACGAATGACTTGCATGATCGCATCATCGCGCATATGAAGCATTCGTTTTTGTAATCCGTGCGCTTCCATTTGTTTTGGCAATAAATGTTCTTTTGCAATGTGCAACTTTTCAATTTCTGTATAACTTGGAATTGTAATAACTTCCATGCGATCTAATAATGGACGCGGGATTGTTGCGAGCGTATTCGCTGTCGCAATAAACATGACTTTTGATAAATCGTACGGCTCCTCAATGTAATGATCGCTAAACGAATGGTTTTGTTCTGGGTCCAATACTTCCAATAACGCCGCAGACGGATCACCGCGAAAATCGCTTGACATTTTATCAATTTCATCAAGCAAAAATACAGGGTTAATCGTTCCCGCTTTTTTCATTCCTTGAATAATCCGACCTGGCAAAGCACCCACGTACGTGCGACGATGACCGCGAATTTCCGATTCATCACGCACTCCACCGAGCGAAATGCGAACGAAATGTCGATTTAACGTTTTCGCAATGGAACGAGCAAGCGATGTTTTCCCAACACCCGGTGGCCCAACTAAACAAAGAATCGGTCCACGTAATGAATTGGTTAATTGTTGAACAGCTAAATATTCCAACACGCGCTCTTTTACTGTTTCAAGCCCATAATGCTCCTCGTTTAAAATTTTTTCCGCCCGATGAATATCGTGAATATCTTCTGTTTGTTTCGTCCATGGCAACGCAAGCAACCAATCTAAATAGTTGCGAATAACCCCGCTTTCAGCAGAGGCAGCTGGCACTTTTTCATAACGCTCTAATTCTTTTAGCGCAGTGGCTTTCACATGTTCTGGCATCCCTGCTTGTTCAATTTTTTCGCGCAACAAATCGATTTCGCCCGCTTTTCCTTCCTTTTCACCGAGCTCTTTTTGAATCGCCTTCATTTGTTCGCGCAAATAATATTCTTTTTGCGTTCGCTCCATTGATTGCTTCACACGCTGGCTAATTCGTTTTTCTAAATGTAAAATTTCTTTTTCATTATGAAGAATTTGAATGATTTGATGGACGCGTTCTTTCACATCCACCGCCTCAAGCAACCGTTGTTTTTCTTCAAGCTTTAACGGCAAATGGGAAGCGATAATATCGGCCATTCGTCCCGCTTGCTGAATGTCCATGACAGACGTATAAATATCTGCGGACAATTTTTTAGATAGCTTTATGTACTGCTCAAAATATTCGAGCATTGTTCGACGCAACGCTTCAAACTCTATATCTTCCTTTTCGTTATCAACAAACGGTTCCACTTGCACGACATAGCACGGCTCTTCACTTACCCACTTGACTACTTTTCCACGCGATACCCCTTCCACTAACACACGAAACGTTCCGTTCGGGAGCTTTAACAATTGCTTCACTCGTGCAATCGTCCCCATCTCGTATACATCTTCAAGCTCTGGATCATCAATTTGTACATCTTTTTGTGACGTTAACAACACGAGATTTTCTTCCACCATCGCTTTTTCCAACGCTTGTACTGATTTTTCCCGCCCAACGTCTAAATGCAACACTGTCGTTGGAAACACAAGTAATCCTCTTAACGGCAAGAGTGGAATGACTTTATTTTTCTTTCTCGCCACAGCCCCGCACCTCCATCATACTTCTATTGCCCTATTGTATAGTACATTATAGCGTTTGTAAAATCTTTCATCGTAAAAAATCGACTTCAACGCTCCGTTGAAGCCGATGACTCTCACATTCGTTCTGTTTTTGGTAAATGATGACGCATCGGAACAGAACGAACATGTTCGTGAAATAAAAAGGAAAGAACATCACTAATATGATCAACAGGAACAATTTCAATGTCTGTCACTTGTCTTAAAATCGACTGCATATTGCCGCGCGGAATAATGACCGTTTTCGCTCCAGCTTGCTTGGCTGCCTTTACTTTCGGAAAAATGCCACCAACAGGCTTCACGTTTCCATGTACACCGATTTCTCCAGTCATCGCTACGGTTGGATCAATCGGTAAACGATAAATCGCAGAGTAAATACCGATCGCCATCGCAACACCAGCCGAAGGACCATCAATCGGAACGCCGCCCGGAAAGTTAACGTGAATATCATATTGATCCGCAGGAACACCAAGTGTACGTAAAACAGTAATGACGTTTTCTATCGAGCCACGAGCCATACTTTTTCGCCGAATCGACTTTCCTTGTCCGCCAATTTGCTCCTCTTCGACAATGCCGGTCATATTGATCGTTCCCTTTTCTTTTGTCGGCAATACCGCAACTTCAATTTCTAATAGTGCTCCGCTATTTGGCCCATAAACTGCTAATCCGTTTACTAATCCGACTTTTGCTTCTTGCCCTACTTTTTTCTCATATCGCGGTGATAGTTGGCTCGATTGAATCACCCATTCAATATCTTGACGCAAAATTTTAGACCGTTTCTCCGAAATGACGATTCCCGCTGCAATTTGTAGCGTATTGACCGCTTCTCGTCCATTCCGAGCATACATCGCAAGCTCATCAACTGCTTGTTCCTCAATTGGAAGGTTTACTTTTTCAGCGGCCTTTTTCACAATTTGGGCGATTTCTTCTTGCTCTAACTCCCTAAAAAATACTTCCATACAGCGCGAGCGAATGGCTGGCGGAATTTCATTTGGCGTTCGTGTCGTGGCACCAACAAGTCGAAAATCAGCTGGCAATCCGTTTTGAAAAATGTCGTGAATGTGGTTTGGAATATTCGGATTTTCTTCGCTATAATATGCGCTTTCAAAAAACACTTTACGGTCTTCTAACACTTTTAACAGCTTGTTCATTTGAATCGGATGCAACTCGCCAATTTCATCAATAAATAACACCCCACCGTGAGCATTCGTTACTGCTCCTTGTTTTGGTTGCGGAATACCGGCTTGTCCCATCGCTCCTGCTCCTTGATAAATCGGATCGTGTACAGAACCGATAAGCGGATCAGCAATACCGCGCTCATCAAATCGAGCAGTCGTTGCATCTAATTCAATAAATACAGCATCTTTTCGAAATGGAGATAGTGGATTTTTTTTCGCTTCTTCTAATACGAGGCGGGCAGCTGCTGTTTTTCCGACACCAGGTGGGCCGTAAATAATGACATGTTGTGGATTCGGTCCACATAATGCCGCTTTTAATGCTTTCATTCCATCTTCTTGGCCGACAATATCATCAAACGTTTTTGGACGCACTTTTTCAGCAAGTGGTTCTGTTAATGAAATGGAACGCATTTTTCGAAGTTGTTCCATCTCTTTTCGTGCTTCTTTATCAATTGAAATTTTTTGTGTGCGTTGACTTTTTAATAAATTTAAAAAGTAGAGGCCGATAATAATCCCGAAAAACAACTGAATAAGCAGCGCAATGTTTGTCCAATTCATGGCGTTCCTCCTGCATATGTATTGTACGCATAGTATCTCCGAGCAAAGAAGGAAATAAACAAAAAAAGATCGACTTTCCGATTCGGAAAATCGACCTTTTTTTCATTTACGCTGATGTTTTTCGTTCGTACTCAACAACCGTTCCGTCGTGTAAAATGAGAAGCGGCGCTTTTTCTCCGCGTACCGTCTCTGCCGTAATGACGCATTTTTTCACATCTTCACGCGACGGTAATTCAAACATGACGTCAAGCATAATCCCTTCAATAATAGAGCGTAGACCACGCGCTCCTGTTTTTCGTTCAATCGCACGTTTTGCAATTTCACGAAGTGCTTCTTCTTCAAATTCAAGCTCGACATCGTCAAGTTCGAGCATTTTTTCATATTGCTTAACAAGGGCATTTTTCGGCTTCACTAAAATATCAACAAGCGCATCTTCATCGAGCGGTTGTAAGCTCGTAATAACCGGAAGACGTCCAACAAACTCTGGAATTAATCCGAATTTTAATAAGTCTTCTGGCAACACTTTCGACAGCAAATCTTTTTCTTCAACTTCCGCCTGTACATCTGAGCTAAAGCCGATCACTTTTTTCCCGAGACGACGTTTAATAATTGGTTCTAAACCATCAAACGCCCCACCACAAATGAATAAAATGTTCGTTGTATCAATTTGAATGAACTCTTGATGCGGATGTTTTCGTCCGCCTTGTGGAGGCACGCTCGCAATTGTTCCTTCCAAAATTTTCAATAACGCTTGTTGCACACCTTCTCCCGATACGTCGCGCGTAATGGAAGGGTTTTCTGATTTGCGCGCAATTTTATCGATTTCATCGATATAAATAATTCCTTTTTCTGCACGTTCAATGTCGTAATCTGCCGCTTGAATAAGCTTTAATAAAATGTTTTCAACGTCTTCTCCGACATATCCCGCTTCTGTTAGCGATGTCGCATCAGCAATTGCAAACGGCACGTTTAAAATGCGAGCAAGTGTTTGAGCTAGTAATGTTTTTCCGCTTCCTGTCGGCCCAATCATTAAAATATTGCTTTTCGCTAATTCGACATCATCAATTTTGCTGTTTGAATTAATGCGCTTGTAATGGTTATATACCGCTACAGAAAGCGCTTTTTTCGCTTCGTCTTGCCCGATGACGTACTCATCTAAAATTTCGCGAATTTCCTTTGGCTTCGGTACGTCTTTGAACTCCACTTCTTCTTCCGATCCAAGCTCTTCTTGCACAATTTCTGTACACAATTCAATACACTCATCGCATATGTATACACCTGGGCCAGCAACAAGCTTGCGCACTTGTTCTTGCGTTTTGCCGCAAAACGAGCATTTCAACTGCCCTTTTTCATCATTAAATTTAAACATGATTTCACCCCTTATTTCTCTACTATCATATGTACACGAAAAAGAAAAAACGTTATGTATTCGTCATTTTATCATAAATCTTTAAAAGTATGCCAATAAAAACGCAAATGTGCGCGAAAAGTTAGAAAACTTTTATTACTGCAACTATATGTGGAAAGAACAAGGCACGTGATGCACCTTGTTCTTTCTCTTCTCATTATGCAACAACTTTGCTGTTTTCAACAAGGAAATCGATTGCTTTGCGCATTTTTAAGTCTTCTTTTAAGCCATCTAATGTACCTAAAAGCTCTTTTAACTTATCGACCGATAAGCTGTAAAGGTTCGCCATTTCCTCTAGTTCTTTTTCTACTTCTTCTTCTGTTACGTCAATGTTTTCTGCTTTGACGATCGCTTCAAGCGTCAATGTGACGCGAACACGTTTTTCTGCTTCTTCTTTCATTTGTTCACGAAGTGCCGCTTCATCTTGTCCAGAGAATTGATAGTATAAGTCAAGGTTTAACCCTTGCATTTGTAAACGTTGCTCAAACTCGCGAATCATGCGGTCTGTTTCGTTTTTCACCATCACTTCTGGGATGTCCATTTGTGCGTTTTCTGTTGCTTTTTGAACAACTGCATCGCGAAGTGCCGCTTCTGCTTCTTCTTTTTTCTCTTTTGTTAAACGCTCTTTAATTTTTTCTTTTAGCGCGTCTAATGTTTCTACTTCTTCATCTACGTCTTTCGCAAACTCATCATCAAGCGCAGGAAGTTGTTTTGTTTTAATTTCGTGCAATTTAATTTTGAACACAGCTGGTTTACCAGCTAATTGCTCTGCATGATATTCTTCTGGGAACGTCACTTCAATGTCTTTTTCTTCCCCAGCTGTCATGCCAATTAATTGCTCTTCAAATCCTGGGATGAATGTACCTGAACCGATCACAAGAGAATAGTTTTCTGCTTTTCCGCCTTCAAACGCTTCGCCATCAACGAACCCTTCGAAATCGATGACGACTGTATCACCGTTTTCTACTGTTCCTTCTTCTTTCACAACGAGCTCTGCATGACGCTCTTGCAAACGTTTTAATTCTTGTTCGACGTCTTCGTCAGTTACTGTATCATCTAATTTCTCTACTTCAAGCCCTTTGTATTGACCAAGCGTCACTTCTGGCTTCACAGTCACTTTTGCAGTGAAAATCAAGCTTTTTCCTTTTTCCATTTGCTCCACGTCGATTTCTGGACGATCGACTGGCTCAATGCCTGTTTCTTCAACAGCTTTTGCGTATGCCTCTGGCAATAAAATATCTAACGCATCTGCGTATAAAGATTCAACGCCGAAACGTTTTTCAAATAAAGAGCGAGGAATTTTTCCTTTACGGAATCCTGGAATTTGTACTTTTTTCACTACTTTTTTAAACGCTTCATCTAATCCTTCGTTCACTTTTTCAGCGTCTACTTCTACTGTAAGAACGCCTTGATTGCCTTCGAGTTTTTCCCATTTCGCCGACATGCTTATTTCCCTCCAACTTCAAAAATTCATGTAAATGAACTACATATATGTAGGCATACACGGTTTTATGTGTAATACAACCACTATATTATACCATACAATTATATACTTTCAACAGAGAGCCACAATTTTTCTGCTTCATAAAGTTTGGCAACGAGCGGATTTGTCCATACCGTTTGTCCCGTTTCACATTGCTCAACATATGTGTATAACGCATTTGCCCATTGTTGTGCGGAACCTTCTGGAAGAAACGGGTATGTCACAAACATGTAACGAAGCCATATTTGTTCACACCATTCATACATCGTTGGATTTTGTGTCGCCCACGTTTGTTCGATGATATTAAGCACTTGTTCTATCCAATGCTTTTGTTGTTGTTCATCGAGCTCAGCTGGAACGACCGTCATCGTTTGCCCAAATTTTTTTACGGTCATCGGCTCCGTCACTTGTTCTTTCCTTAACATGTGTAACATCGTCGTTTTTACAATTGGATGTTTCATTTCATCATGTAAATAGCGAGCAAAAATAGAAACAAGGTGTGGAACGGTGCGCACATCTAATTGGTGAAGGGTGCGTAGTTGTTTCGTCCATTGATCGCTTTCGAAAATCGATTCGTATTGTTTTGAGCGTTGTTCGTGCTGAGACCGAATCATTTTTTCACTAAACTGTAAAAGCGGTAAAAACGGTGTGCAATCCATTCCTTTTCGCTGAAGTTTATGAATGACTGCGACAACTTCATCGTATTGTTGTAAATGGACGAGCATAGAGATGTATACCGTCCAATCCCCTCTGCCGCGCTCTAACAGTTGCTCACATCTTTCTTTTGCCTCTTCTACATGTCCCATTTCAAATAAACAGACGACAAGTGCCATTTCTACATCATCATCGTGAAGTTGCAGCTCTTTCAATTGTGTCAAGTACGTATACGCTTCTTTATATCGCTTTTCTTTTAACGCATTCATCCCTTCTGTTAACAACCGTTCTTTTACATATGGATGCGGAACGACTTTTCGTTTTTTCATATTCGTTCACCTTCGCTTACATTTGCCTTTTAGTTTAACAATGTTTTTGACCAAACTCAACGAAAAACGCCCTCGACGAATCGTCAAGAGCGTGCTTTTTCATAGGCGATAATATATGGTTCATAAACGAACGTTAAGTCGATTTCGTCCCAACCTTTTAAAAGAAGCTGTTTTCGATACGGGTCAATATCAAACGCGCTTGTAAATCCTTCGTCATCAAAAACGACTTGTTGTTCAAGGGAAATAGTCAGCTCATAATCTGACCGCTCCGCTTGTTTTAATAAATACACGACATCTTCTTTTGAAAGTTTAATTGGAAGTAAACTATTTTTTAAACAGTTGTTATAAAAAATATCCGCAAAGGAAGGAGCAATGACAGCACGAAACCCGTAATCAGCAAGCGCCCAAGGCGCATGTTCGCGCGATGAACCGCAACCAAAATTTTCATTTGCCACTAAAATCGTTGCTCCTTCGTTTTCAGGGCGATTTAACTCAAAATGCGGGTTTGGTGTCCCGTCTGGAAGATAGCGCCAATCATAAAAAAGAAATTGGCCAAATCCTGTGCGCTCAATTCGTTTTAAAAATTGTTTCGGAATAATTTGATCCGTATCCACATTGGCACGATCTAAACCAGCGACTTTTCCTTTATGAATAATGAATGGTTCCAACGCGTCTCCCTCCTATCGTACCGCTTCTTTATACAATGTGCGCACATCAACAAAATGTCCATAAATTGCCGCCGCAGCTGCCATCGCTGGACTAACGAGATGCGTACGTGCCCCTTTTCCTTGCCGTCCTTCAAAATTGCGATTTGACGTTGAAGCACAATGTTCTCCTGCTGGCACAGTATCTGGGTTCATACCAAGACACATGCTACAGCCGGAATCGCGCCATTCAAAACCTGCATCAATAAATATTTGAGCAATGCCTTCTTCTTCCGCTTGTTTTTTCACTTGTTGTGAGCCCGGAACGACGAGCGCCCTTACACCCGGTGCGACTTTTTTTCCTTTCACGATTTGTGCCGCTTCTCTTAAATCGCTGATGCGTGAATTCGTACACGATCCGATAAACACATGTTGAACAGCAATATCCGTCATTTTCGTTCCTGGCTTTAGTCCCATATACTGCAAGGCTAACTGAACTGCCTTTCTCTCCGTTTCGGTTGCAAACTCTTCTGGATAAGGGACGGTTCCATCAATTGGAGAACTCATCGCAGGCGTTGTCCCCCATGTAACGGTTGGAGCGATGTCACTTCCATCCATATGAATAACACGGTCATATACCGCTCCTTCATCTGTGCATAACTGTTTCCACTTTTCAACGGCCTGTTCAAACGCTTCTCCTTTTGGAACATATTTTCGCCCGCGCAAATATGCAAACGTTACATCATCCGGAGCAATTAACCCTGCGCGCGCGCCTGCTTCAATCGACATGTTACAAATCGTCATCCGCTCTTCCATCGACAAACGACGAATAACATCGCCTGTAAACTCAAGCACATACCCCGTTCCGAAATCAACACCAAACTTTCCGATAATCGCTAAAATGACGTCTTTTGCTGATACACCCGGTGCCAATGCACCTGTGACGTTCACTTGCATCGTTTTCGGGCGGTGTTGCCATAACGTTTGCGTCGCCAACACATGTTCGACTTCACTCGTGCCGATTCCGAACGCTAACGCTCCAAAAGCGCCATGTGTTGACGTATGACTATCCCCGCACACGATTGTTTTTCCCGGTTGCGTCAATCCAAGTTCCGGACCGATAACATGTACAATGCCTTGTTCTGGACTGTTTAAATCGGCAAGCGGAACGCCGAACTCACGACAGTTCCGCTCCAATGCCGTCATTTGATTTCTTGCCACTTCATCTTCAACGACGAATCGATTGATCGTTGGAACGTTATGATCCATCGTCGCAAACGTTAAATCTGGGCGGCGCACTTTTCTTCCTTTTTGCCGCAATCCTTCAAACGCTTGCGGCGATGTCACTTCATGAACGAGATGTAAGTCAATGTATAATAAATCTGGCTTCCCATCTTCACGGTACACAACGTGCTCATCCCAAATTTTTTCAATAATCGTCTTTGGCGCCACCTCAATCCCTCCTACACATATACTTGCATAATTCGTTCAATCGCTACATCATCTAAAATGGCATCTTTTACTTTTTCGACCATTGCTGTCGTCGATAATACACAATCACCTTGTTGGGCAATGTCTGCGGTACGATATCCCGCATCCAACACCTGCTTAACAACTCGCTCGATGACATCGGCCTCTTCTGTCAATCCGAACGATAAGCGAAGCATCATCGCTGCTGATAAAATCGTTGCAAGCGGATTCGCTTTATTTTGTCCAGCAATGTCTGGAGCCGAACCGTGAATCGGTTCGTATAATGCAGGTCCGTCAACAGACAAGCTTGCCGACGGAAGCATGCCGAGCGATCCTGTTAACATCGATGCTTCATCGCTTAAAATATCGCCAAACATATTTTCTGTGACAATCACATCGAACTGTTTTGGCGAACGAACGAGCTGCATAGCCGCATTATCGACAAGCATATGTTCAAGTTGAACGTCCGGAAAACGCTTAGCGACTTGTTCAGCTACTTCCCGCCACATGCGACTTGACTCTAACACATTCGCTTTATCAACAGAGGTGACTTTTTTCTTCCGCTTTTGTGCAAGAGTAAAAGCAAACGTGATGATGCGCTCGATTTCTGCTCGTTTATAAAACAACGTATCAACAACCGTTTCTTCTCCTTTTTCCACACGTCGTTCACTCGGTTTTCCGAAATATAAACCTCCGACTAACTCCCGAACGATAACAAAGTCGGCTCCTTCAATCACATGTGGTTTTAATGGTGAAGAAGCTGATAAGCTGTTATAAAACGTCACCGGACGAATATTTGCAAACAAGTTCATTTCTTTCCGAATTTGCAACAGTCCTCTTTCGGGACGAACGTGCGGCGGATGACTGTCCCATTTCGGTCCACCAACAGCACCAAGCAATACCGCATCGCTTTGTTTACACATTTGAAGCGTTTGTTCTGGAAGCGGAGTTCCTTCACGGTCAATCGCTTCTCCACCGATCAAACCGTATGAAAAATGAAACGTATGTCCGAAACGAACACCAATCGCTTGCAAAACTTTTACCGCTCCTTTTGTCACTTCTTTTCCAATGCCATCCCCAGGTAACACAGCGATACGATACATAAAACATCCCCCTTTATTATTGCGCGGCAAGCGCTTGTTCTTCTTTCATTTTTTCAATGACAAACATGCGATTGACGGCGTGAATATATGCTTTTGCTGATGCTTCTAGCACATCTTGTGCCGTTCCACGCCCGCTTGCTTCTTTACCATCGAGCGATACTTTCACATATACTTGCGCTAAAGCATCACGTCCGCTTCCAACGGATTCAATGCGATAGTCAAGCAACGTCACCGGCAATTGCAGCGCTTTTTCTAAAGCGTTATATAGCGCCTCGACGCTACCAGCCCCCGTTGCTGCTTCTTGAATGTCGTTTCCTTCTCCATCTTTCAACACGACAACTGCTGTTGGAATTTGATTTGTCCCGTACTGCATTTGAATCGAACATAATTGATAAAAGTTTTTATACGTATCTAGCTTTTCATCTAAAATAAGGGCGATTAAATCATCATCGGTAATATCTTTCTTTTTATCTGCTAAATCTTTAAAACGAACGAATAAACGATTCACTTCTTCTTCTGTTAACGAATAACCAAGCTCTTGAATGCGTGTGCGAAACGCATGGCGTCCCGAATGTTTTCCGAGCACCATCGAATTCGATTGCACGCCAACAAGTTGCGGAGATATAATTTCATACGTTGTTTTTTCTTTTAACACTCCATCTTGATGAATGCCTGATTCATGGGCAAAAGCGTTTTTACCAACGATCGCTTTATTTGGAGGGACAATCATTCCTGTTAACTTGCTTACGAGGTTGCTCGTTCGTTTAATCTCTTGCAAGTTCAAGCGCGTCTCAGCTTGGTAGTAATCTTTGCGAATATAAAGCGCGACCGCCACTTCTTCAATTGCCGCGTTTCCTGCTCTCTCGCCAATGCCATTAATCGTTCCTTCAATTTGTGTCGCTCCCGCTTCAATAGCCGCAAGCGAATTTGCGACGGCCATTCCTAAGTCATCGTGACAATGAGCAGACAAACTAATTTTTTCAATATTCCGAACATTTTTCTTTAAAAAAGAGAATATGTCGCCATATTGTTTCGGTGTAATGTAGCCGACTGTATCTGGAATATTAATGACGTTCGCTCCTGCTTCGATCACTCGTTCAATAATCGTCGCAAGAAACGGAAGATCGCTTCGACATGCATCTTCTGCTGACCATTGTACAATCGGAAAATATTTTTTCGCGTAACGAACAGACTCAACAGCTGTTTCAATCACTTGTTCTGGTGTCATGCGCAATTTATATTGCATATGAATAGGTGACGTGGCGATAAATACGTGTAATCGTGGTTCCGCCCCATCTTTTAGCGCCTCCCACGCCGCATCAATGTCTGACTGAACAGAGCGAGAAAGACCTGTAACCGAACAGTTGCGAACGGTTTGAGCGATCGCTTGAACGGCTTGGAAATCACCTTTTGATGCGGCAGGGAATCCCGCCTCGATGATATCTACACCGAGGCGTTCTAACTGCCGAGCAATTTCTAGCTTTTCATGCAAGTTTAAATTGACGCCCGCAGACTGCTCTCCGTCACGCAACGTCGTATCAAAAATGTTAATTTTTCGCACCGACCGTCACCACATCTTTCTGTTTAGCGTTGACAAACGGCATCATTTTACGTAATTCGCGGCCAACGACTTCAATTAAATGCTCGTTTTCGCGACGGTTAATCGCGTTAAACTCCGGACGATTCGCTTGATTTTCTAAAATCCAACCTTTTGCAAACTTCCCTGTTTGAATGTCTTCGAGCACTTTTTTCATTTCTGCTTTTACCGCATCGTTAATGATGCGTGGACCTGTAACAAAGTCACCCCATTGTGCTGTATCAGAAATAGAATAGCGCATGCCTGCTAAACCGCCTTCGTACATTAAATCAACAATAAGTTTTAACTCATGCAAACATTCGAAATATGCAATTTCCGGTTGATATCCGGCTTCAACGAGCGTTTCAAATCCTGCTTTGACAAGAGCAGTCAACCCGCCACAAAGAACCGCTTGTTCGCCAAATAAATCTGTTTCTGTTTCTTCTTTAAACGTCGTTTCAATTACACCTGCTCGAGCGGATCCGATCGCTTTTGCATACGCAAGCGCTGTTTCTTTCGCTTCGCCGCTTACATTTTGATATACAGCAATTAACGCTGGCACACCTGCTCCTTCTGTATATGTGCGACGAACTAAATGGCCTGGTCCCTTCGGTGCAACTAAAAAGACATCCACGTCGCTTGGTGGGACAATTTGGTTAAAATGAATATTAAACCCGTGTGCAAACACGAGGGCATTGCCCGGCTGTAAGTTTGGTGCAATTTCTTCTTTATATACTTTCGGCTGATGTTCATCTGGAAGTAAAATCATTACAATATCAGCTTGCTTTGTCGCTTCATCCACTGGCAAGACGACAAATCCATCTTGTTCCGCTTTTTCCCATGATTTACCTTTTCTCAACCCAATGATCACATCAACGCCGCTATCGCGAAGGTTTTGCGCATGGGCATGACCTTGAGATCCGTATCCGATAATCGCTACTTTCTTTCCTTGAATGTAAGCTTCGTTTGCATCGCCATTGTAATATACTTTTACCATAATAAAATCCTCTCCTTAATTTAAATGATGAATAGTGATTTATTTGTTGATGATGCGCGTTGTGAACCGCGCGGAAACGCTGTTGTTCCTGTTCTTGCGACTTCCTTTAATCCGTATGGCTTTAATAAGTCGATGAGCGCATCAATTTTTTCTGGCTCACCTGTTACTTGAACGACAAGACTATCGCGCGCCACATCGACAATCGCTGCACGAAACGGTTCAATTAATGTATAAATTTCACCGCGCGTCGCCGCTGTAACCGCCACTTTAATTAAAGCAAGTTCTCGAACGATAATCGCTTGATCAGTAATATCTACAACTTTTAACACATCAATTTGTTTGTTTAATTGCTTTGTAATTTGTTCAGCAATGCGTTCATCATCTACATTGACGACAAACGTCATACGTGAAACGCCTTCTGTTTCTGTATGGCCAACTGTAATGCTTTCAATGTTGTAATGTCGCTTCGTAAACAAACCTGTAATGCGATTTAATACACCTGGACGGTTGTTTACTGTCATTGTAATAATTCGCTTCACCATTTCACCCCCACCATCTCATGTAGCCCTTTTCCAGGTGCCACCATCGGATATACGTTTTCCCCTGGATGAACATGAAAATCAAGTAAAACCGGGGCATTTGTCGCAAACGCTTCTTTCAATACGTATTCTGCTTCTTCTTCCGTCGTTGCGCGCATCGCTTTCATGCCGTATGCTTCCGCTAACCGAACGAAATCCGGTTGATTCGGAATGAGAGAATGAGAATATCGTTTTTCATAAAAGATTTCTTGCCATTGACGCACCATGCCGAGCGCTTGATTGTTAACGATGACAATTTTAATTGGCAAATTCAACTCTTGAATAACCGATAGCTCTTGTAATGTCATTTGAAACCCACCGTCACCAACGATCGCTACAACCGTCGCTTCTGGTTGCGCCAATTGAGCACCAATTGCCGCTGGCAAGCCGAATCCCATCGTTCCAAGCCCACCGGATGTAACCCAACGATGTGGTTGTTTAAATTTATAATATTGAGCGACCCACATTTGATGTTGACCTACATCTGTCGTCACAACCGCTTCACCGTTTGTATATTCGTGAATCATTTCAATGAGACGTTGTGGTTTGAGTACACCCGGTTCGCGTTTGTACATGAGCGGATATTCACGTTTCCATTCGTTTAACTTGTTAAGCCACTCTGATACATCTGGTCGCTTTCCGTTTTGTTCAATTAATTGAATGAGTGCTTCTTTTGCATCACCAACGATTGGAATTTTTGTTGGTACATTTTTTCCAATTTCCGCTGGATCAATATCGATATGAGCGACCGTTGCTTTTGGTGCGAAATGCGCTAAATTTCCAGTCACCCGATCATCGAATCGTGCGCCGACATTAATGAGCAAATCACACTCATACAGAGCCATGTTTGCTGTGTACGTTCCGTGCATTCCTGCCATCCCGAGAAATAGTGGATGATCGGCAGGAAAACCACCAAGTCCTAAAAGGGTATGAATGACAGGAATATTTTGTTGTTCAGCATATTGTTTTAACTGTTCATGGGCATTCGCATGGAGAACACCTGCTCCCGCTAAAATGACCGGGCGCTTTGCTTGACTAACTGCTTCAACAAGCTTGCGAATTTGCAAATGGTTCGGTTTTGTTGTCGGCTGATAACCTGGCAACTGTACATCTTGTTCGTAATCAAACTCCGCTTCAGCGACGGCCATATCTTTCGGAATATCGATTAATACAGGGCCTGGGCGCCCAGTCGTCGCAATATGAAATGCTTCTTTAATGATTTTTGGCAGCTCGTGTATGTCGCGTACTTGGTAACTATGTTTTGTAATAGGCATTGTAATTCCTAACACATCCGCTTCTTGGAAGGCATCTGAACCGATGACATTTGATGCCACTTGCCCTGTAAAGACGACGAGCGGAATAGAGTCCATCATTGCATCTGTTAAACCGGTCACGATATTTGTGGCACCCGGTCCAGACGTGGCAATGACGACACCAGGTTTTCCTGAAATGCGGGCATATCCTTCCGCTGCATGAATAGCGCCTTGTTCATGACGTGTTAGCACGTGGAATACGCCTGACTCATAAAGCTTGTCGTAAATCGGTAACACAGCACCTCCCGGATAACCGAAAATGACTTTTACGTTTTCTGCTTTGAGCGCCTCAATTAACATGAGCGCTCCACACAACGTTTGCTTTTTTGCTACTCTTTCTTTCACTTTCATATTCGCTGCCATTTTTTCACCCCTAAAAAAATGTGAAATAAAAAAAGCCTTCTCACCCCTCCATCGGTCCACGTGGACCAAAGGGGCGAAAAGGCTTGCATCCTTTCCGCGGTACCACCCTTCTTCGTGGCAAAGCCACCTCAGGAGCACGCGACAATCGTCGCAGCGCTCGTTTTAATAACGAGTGACGTGCACCCGTCCGTCCCTACTAGAAATCGTTCAGGACGGCGCTCGGAGGGGAGTTCACTAGCGGAGACATCACCGGTTTTCAGCTTCCCCGGCTCTCTGTAGATGCCTAACCCGCTAGCTACTTATCCTCTTCAACGCTTTTCTCTTATTTACTTGTTATCCTGCATTCACATTTTGTGTAGCATATACTTTTACACCTTCAGAAACAACTCGTTTACGAAACTCTTCTAACAACCGTTTCGTATGTTCACCCGGTACACCGTCACCAATGACACGACCATCGACTTTGACGACCGCAATGACTTCTGCTGCGGTTCCTGTTAAAAATACTTCGTCTGCCGTGTACACATCATGACGAGTGAACGGTTCTTCTTTAACGACATAACCGAGGTCTTTGGCGATGTCCATGATCGCATCGCGCGTAATGCCTTCAAGTGCCCCGACATATCCTGGTGGTGTATATAACACGCCATTTTTGACGATAAACACGTTATCTGCTGAGCCTTCAGCGACATATCCTTGGTCGTTAAGCATGAGCGCTTCGCTGACGTTTGCTAAATGCGCTTCAATTCGTACTAATACGTTGTTTAAGTAGTTTAACGATTTTACTTTTGGACTTAGTACATCTGGTCGATTTCGTCTCGTTGCTACCGTAACGACTTCGATGCCCGTTTCATATAAATGTTTTGGGAAGATCGCCAACGGTTCAACGATGACGACCACTTGCGGCTTTGGACATTTGTATGGATCAAGTCCGAGGTCACCGACACCGCGCGACACAACTACGCGAATATAAGCGTCCTCAAAGCCGTTTTTTTGCACCGTCTGGACGATAATATTTGTTAATTCTTCTTTTGTGTACGGAATGTTTAATAAAATGGATTTCGCTGAATTGTATAAGCGATCAATATGTTCTTTCATACGAAACACGTTGCCGCTATACACGCGAATGCCTTCAAACACCCCATCCCCATAAAGAAAACCGTGATCGTATACAGAGATTTTTGCATTTTCTTTTGTGACAAATTCATCGTTCAGAAAAATCCACTGTTCACTCAATGTTTTTCCCCTCTTCCCCTGTTCGCCGTCTCCTGCTTCTTATGTTGAGTGCGACTTTTGTTAGATTTATTTGAAAATTATCATACGACCATTTACCAAAAGAGTCAATACTATTTCATTGAATTTTTTGATTATTTAGATTAGTTAAAATGTTATGTATCCGCTTACATAATTGATATATCAAGGAAAAGAAAGGGGATAAAAAATTTTGAACATTTTTTGACTAATAAAAAAAGTCCTCTTGCGTACGCAAGAGGACTGTGTTAGCGTCCCAGGAGAGATTCGAACTCCCGACCGACGGCTTAGAAGGCCGTTGCTCTATCCAGCTGAGCTACTGGGACATATGATCTTGGTTTGGACAATTGTTATTGTAATGATGTTTATGAAAAAAGTCAATAGGGGCGGCGGAATTTTCTTGCCCCTATTGTGTTTTGTATATGCCCGTTACATCATGAAGGAGCTGCCCGTCAATGTTGTAAAAATGTACGGTTGTGTTTGTTTCGTCTATATGTAGCATGGCATATGTTTTTTCACGACGCAGGCGCGGTAAATAAATGCTTCCTGGATTAATGAAAAGGACGTCATCGATTTGTTCACATCCTGCAATGTGCGAGTGACCGAAGCAAACGATGCGTGCTCCGACTTCTTTTGCTTTATAATATAGGTTCATGAGCGTCATTTTGACGTTGTACAAATGACCATGTGTAATGAAAAAGCGAACACCGTTCACTTCTTCAACAAGATCGGTTGGAAAACGACGTTCATGGTCGCAATTTCCTCGCACAACAAGCATATGTTGCAACGCTTCATGATCGCTCGTTAACTCCGAGTCACCGCAATGAATGATTGCATCGACATGTTGTTTATGACGTGAAACGATTGTTTGTAATTCAGTTGTTAATCCGTGGCTATCGCTTATGATTAATACGTTCACGACTCATTCCCCTTTTCAAACAGCTTGTCCCATATGCCCAAAAGATGTTGTAACGCCTTTGCCCGATGGCTTATTTCATTTTTCTCCTCTTTTGTTAATTGGGCCATCGTCCGTTGTTTTTCAGGAACGTAAAAAATCGGGTCGTACCCAAAACCGTTTTCACCTATTGGCTTTTCTGTAATATATCCTTCGCACACACCGTCTACGGTCGCTGTTTCCCCATTCGGTTTTGCAACAGCTAACGTGCAATGAAAACGGGCGGTTCGTTGTTCAAAAGGCACACCTTGTAACTTTGTAAGCACTTTTTCCATGTTTGCTTGATCGTTTTTTCCTTCCCCAGCGTAGCGAGCCGAGTATACGCCCGGCTCACCGTTTAGCGCATCAACGATTAAACCAGAATCATCTGCAATGACGATTTCATGAAGCATATTCGCAATCGTCGTGGCTTTTAATATCGCATTCTCTGCAAACGTCGTTCCCGTTTCTTCAACATCGGGTATGTCATCGTAATCCAGAAGCGAACGAACGTCGATTCCTTTTTTCGCAAACAATTGTTGAAACTCGGCTACTTTTCCTTTGTTTTTTGTAGCAATGATCATTCGCTTCACTTTGCTTCTTCCCCTTCCGAACGATGTTGCATAATTTGTTCCGCAAGAGAACCGAGCGCTTCTTTTTGTCGAGCAATAAGCTCATGAATGCCTTTTTCAGCAACCGTTAATAAATCGAGCAACTGCTCATATGAAAATGTCGCTTCTTCCCCTGTTCCTTGAATTTCAACAAAGCGCCCCGATCCTGTCATGACAATATTCATATCGACATGCGCTTTTGAATCTTCAACGTAATTTAAATCTAAAATAATGCCATGCTCTTCATCGATTCCGACTGATGTAGCAGCTAAAAAATCTGTAATCGGTAGCGCCGGCAATTTTTTTTCTTCGACCATTTTTCCGAGTGCCAACGTCATGGCGACAAATGCCCCTGTAATTGACGCTGTGCGCGTTCCACCGTCTGCTTGAATGACATCACAATCAATCCAAATTGTTTTTTCCCCTAATTTTTGCAAATCAACAACAGAACGAAGCGCTCGGCCAATGAGCCGTTGAATTTCCATCGTTCGCCCTGACAACTTTCCTTTACTTGCTTCGCGAATGTTTCGTTGCTCTGTCGCGCGCGGAATCATCGCATACTCCGCAGTAATCCATCCCTTTCCACCCCCGCGCATAAACGGTGGAACTTTATCTTCAATGCTTGCTGTACAAATGACTTTCGTATCGCCAATGGCAATGAGCACTGAGCCTTCTGGATGTTTTAAATAGTTCGGTTCAATATGTACGGGACGAAGCTCTTCGTTTGTTCTACCATCTACTCTCACAAAAAATCCTCCTCAATGTATGTTCACGAAATAAGAGGCAGGAACACTGCCTCTCGACGATGAATCTTTATATAGTATAGCAAAAAATTGGTTTCAAAAACTACCTGTGTTCACATTTTGCGGCCTTGTTACCGGTTCTGATAACGGTTTTCCACTTTCATCAACTAATTGTGCTTTTCCGTTTACGGTAATAGCCACGCTCTCCACTCCTGGCTGTTCTGTTAACGACAACACTAAACAATTGAGCACATGCGTCGAAACAACGTTTTTCTCCGCGCTGCCATAAATCGCTTCGTTAAAGTTTAACGTCACTTTCCCGTCTTCATATTTTGGCGCTTCTAACAGTTTCGCATCTGCTTGAAAGTCGCTTAATAACCCAGAACCGTAGCTTGGTCCTTTAATCAGCTCATTCACAACTGCTGCTAACTCATCTTGTTCGCTATTCGGTACGCGTCTTGTTACCGGTACATAATACGTTTGTTTCCCGTCTTGTGCTAAAAAGTAGACGATGACCGGATGCGTATTCGTAATGTCTACAACGCCATTCGTTTCAATATTAATTCCGTCATCTCTGCTCAGTTCATCGCTAATTGGTGTTCCGTTGACCGGCATGACGTTTTGATCATGACCGTTCATGCGAATTTTCACACGTTTCACATTATCAAATTGCGTCACTGTCCATGTGATCGCTTGTAAAATTCGCTTTTCATCTTCTGGGCGATAATTAGCAAATTCTTTTGAAAAATCAATGACAAGCGTGCCATCTTGCTTTAAATTGACGCTTAATACTTGCGTGTCAGCTGGAAGAACGGCCCGAAATCCGTTTGGCAACAGCTCTGAGATTGGACCATTTTCCACTAAATATTCAAGCACTTGTTTTGCAGCTGCGTTTGTTTTTGGTAAGGCAAACGTTTGTGGAACGACAAAGCCGTTTTTATCAATTAAATACAATTCGCGTTGAACGGTTTCTGTCGCTTGTTCTTTTTCTGCTGCTTCTTTTTCTTGCAACGCTTGCTCATCTTCTATATACGTTACATCTTTTGGTGGATCAATCTCTTTTGTTGCTTTTTCACCTCCAAACAGCCCACATCCTGAAAGAATAAAAACAAACATTGTTACAACGACCCACGCACGGCGCATGGACTCCCCTCCTCACACGGTTTGTACTACTATGTATACGAGCCGTCTAAAAAAGTAGAACAAAAAATCCTTCGGCATATGCGAAGGATTTTAAGATAATTGAATCGTCTCGACATGTTCAATGGGATGACCGAACCATTTCGAGGCAATTTGTTGAAACATTTCTTTCGAGCCGGTCGTTAAAAATATATGCTTCGGGCGTTTATTCCCCGTATAAAGCAAATGGCTATGATGCAAAATCGTGCTCACTTCCCGTGCTGTTTCATCGCCAGAACAAATAAGTTTGACGTGATCCCCCATATATTGTTGAATCAGTGGACTTAAAAGCGGATAATGTGTACAGCCTAAAATGAGCGTATCAATCGGTCGATCTTTTAACGGTTCAAGCGATTCGGCAACAATTTGTTTTGCTTCTTCTCCTTCAAACTGTCCGCTTTCAACTAAAGGAACAAACTTTGGACAAGCTAAACTTTCTACTGTTACATCACTATTAATGGATTTGAGTGCTTGCTCATAAGCCCCGCTTTTCACCGTTCCGATTGTGCCGATGACACCGATATGATAGTTTTTTGTAATTTTTAATGCGGTACGAGCGCCAGGATGAATGACACCGATCACGGGAATGTTGAGCGTATCGCGAATTTCTTCTAGTGCGACAGCGGTTGCTGTGTTACATGCAATAACGAGCATTTTTATGTCATATCCTAGTAAATAGTTCGTCATTTCCCATGTAAATTGTCGAATTTCTTCCCGTGGTCTCGGTCCGTACGGACAGCGTGCCGTATCTCCTAAATATACAATTTGTTCTTTTGGTAGTTGGCGCATCATTTCTCTGGCAACAGTTAATCCACCAACGCCTGAATCAATAACTCCAATCGGTCTTTCCAATGTATTCGCCTCATTCTTTGTTGATGTATGACAAAACATCTTTCATTATAACACACATCAAATCAATAGAAAACCGGCTTGCCTGAAATGAAAAGGCGAGCCGGTTCTCTTTATAGTTCAAGTTCTCCCATTCGAAGCAATTCAACGACAGCTTGTGAGCGCCCCTTTACCCCAAGCTTTTGCATTGCATTCGAAATGTGGTTACGAACTGTTTTTTCGCTAATGAACAGTTCACTAGCAATTTCTTTCGTCGTCTTGTCTTGCAACAACAGTTCGAATACTTCTCGTTCTCTTTTTGTGAGCAGCGGCTTCTGATTCAAGTGGATAACCCTCCTTGCTTTTACCAGACCGAAACGGATGGGTATATATTTAGTCAACATATCGTATGCAAGAAGGGCTATAACGGTTACATATTTTCAGCTAATCGCGCACGCGCACGTTCGTCCCAAGCGACTCCTTTTCCTGTCGTTTTTGACATTTGCACCATCGTCCCACGCCCTGTAAATGCAATCGCTCCATCTTGTTTTTTTCCAACGTAATGTAAATCGACAGAAGAATTGCCGATGTGTGCGACTTTTACACCGATATGTAGCTGCTCACCAAAATATACTTGTTGCAAAAAGTCGCATTGTAAATTCGCCACTACCGGAATGGCATCATGCTCTTTCCCTAACCAATCATTCATAAAGCCGAGATGTTCAAAAAATGCAATGCGCGCTTCTTCAAAATATACAAAAGGAACCGTATTGTTTAAATGGCCAAACATATCTGTTTCCGAAAAGCGAACACGCACCGGATGAAAAAAAGAAAAACGTTGCTCCCATTCTTTCATATCGTCAATATAAGAGATTTTCATCTTCCCTCTCCCCCTCTATACAAGTTTAGCTAACATCAGAAACATAAGGTCGACTCTTAAAGAGTCGACCTTTTTGTTACACTTCATCGCTACCGAAGAAATTGCGGAACATTTGAATCGTTGCTGCGCGGTTCAATGCCGCAATAGACGTTGTGAGCGGAATGCCTTTCGGGCAAGATTGCACGCAGTTTTGTGAATTTCCGCAGTTTGCTAGTCCTCCATCACCCATAATTGCTTCAAGCCGCTCTGCTTTATGCATAGCCCCTGTTGGATGTGCGTTAAATAAGCGCACTTGCGAAAGCGGTGCCGGACCGATAAAATTTGATTTACTGTTGACGTTTGGACAAGCTTCTAAACATACGCCACACGTCATGCATTTAGATAATTCATATGCCCATTGCCGCTTGCGTTCTGGCATGCGCGGCCCTGGACCTAAATCGTACGTTCCGTCAATTGGAATCCATGCTTTTACTTTTTTCAAAGAATCAAACATGCGGCTACGGTCAACTTGCAAGTCGCGAATGACCGGGAACGTGCGCATCGGTTCTAAACGAATCGGCTGCTCAAGCTGATCAACAAGAGCTGTACATGATTGACGCGGCTTGCCGTTAATCACCATCGAACAAGCGCCACACACTTCTTCTAAACAGTTCATTTCCCAAGCAACAGGCGTCGTTTTTTCTCCTTTCGCATTGACCGGATTGCGCCGAATTTCCATGAGCGCCGAAATAATGTTCATATTCGGACGATACGGAATGACAAACTCTTCTTCGTAAGGGGCTGTATCCGGACGATCTTGTCTTGTGACAATAATCCGAATCGTTTTATTTTCGCTCATGATTTCACTTCCCCTTTCTTTTTCGTGTAGTCGCGCTTGCGCGGTTTAATGAGTGATGTATCCACTTCACGATAATGGAATGATGGACCATCTGGCGTGAAGCTTGCCATCGTTGTTTTTAACCATTCTTCATCGTTTCGCTCAGGAAACTCTGGTTTATAATGCGCTCCACGGCTTTCGTTACGGTTATAAGCGCCAAGCGTGATGACGCGAGCTAACTGCAACATGTTGTAAAGCTGACGTGTGAACGACGCACCTTGGTTGCTCCATTTTGCCGTGTCATTAATGTTAATGTTTTTATAACGCTCAAGCAATTCTTGAATTTTTTCATCTGTTTTTAATAATTTATCGTTATAACGAACGACCGTGACGTTATCTGTCATCCATTCGCCAAGCTCTTTATGCAAGACGTAGGCGTTTTCTGTGCCATCCATCGCCATAATTTGCGCCCATTTTTCTTCTTCTTGTTTTAAATAGCGTTCATATAAAGAAGAAGGCATCGCATCTGCTGATTTTTCAAGCCCTTTCATATATTCAACTGCTTTTGGACCAGCTACCATTCCGCCATAAATCGCTGATAATAACGAGTTTGCACCGAGACGGTTTGCTCCGTGCATCGAATAGTCACATTCGCCTGCCGCAAACAATCCTTTAATGTTTGTCATTTGATCATAATCAACCCATAATCCACCCATTGAGTAGTGAACAGCTGGGAATATTTTCATCGGCACTTTTCTTGGGTCTTCACCCATAAACTTTTCATAAATTTCAATAATGCCGCCTAGCTTAATATCGAGTTCTTTCGGATCTTTATGCGATAAATCTAAATACACCATGTTCTCGCCGTTAATACCGAGCTTTAAGTCGACACATACATGGAAAATTTCACGCGTCGCAATATCGCGCGGAACGAGATTTCCGTAAGCAGGATATTTTTCTTCTAAGAAATACCAAGGTTTTCCGTCTTTATACGTCCAAACTCGTCCACCTTCTCCGCGCGCTGACTCACTCATTAAACGAAGCTTATCATCGCCCGGAATAGCTGTCGGATGAATTTGGATAAACTCTCCGTTTGCATAATACGCACCTTGTTGATAAACAATTGATGCTGCTGAACCTGTATTAATGATAGAGTTTGTTGACTTCCCGAAAATGATCCCTGGACCACCTGTTGCCATGATGACCGCATCTGCTGGGAATGCTTTAATCTCCATCGTTGTCAAGTTTTGTGCGACAATTCCGCGACATACTTGCTCATCATCTAAAACAGCACCTAAAAACTCCCAACCTTCATATTTTGTCACTAAACCAGCGACTTCGTGACGGCGCACTTGTTCATCAAGCGCGTAAAGAAGCTGCTGTCCTGTCGTTGCCCCTGCATATGCAGTACGGTGATGCTGCGTTCCACCAAAGCGACGGAAATCAAGCAATCCCTCTGGCGTACGGTTGAACATCACACCCATGCGATCAAGCAAATGAATAATGCCTGGGGCCGCTTCACACATCGCTTTTACTGGAGGTTGGTCAGCTAAAAAGTCCCCACCATATACTGTATCATCGAAGTGTTCCCACGGAGAGTCCCCTTCTCCTTTTGTATTGACCGCACCGTTAATGCCACCTTGTGCACAAACAGAGTGAGACCGCTTCACAGGAACTAATGAAAATAAATCTACTTTTACGCCTGCTTCGGCAATTTTAATTGTTGCCATTAAGCCGGCAAGACCCCCACCAACAACGATAATTTTTCCTTTACTCATGTCTCCTCACTCCTTCAATGTTGTGGATTAAACGAATGCTAAAATCGCGCGTATACCAACGATCGAAAGCGCGACAAAAATCCCCATTGTCACGTATGTAGAAATTTGTTGTGAACGAGGAGTCACTGTAATACCCCAGCTAACGAAAAACGACCATAGCCCATTTGCAAAGTGAAATACCGCAGAAACGATTCCAACAATATAAAATGCAAGCATAAACGGGTTCGCAACGATGTTCGCCATCATGTCATAGTTCACTTCCGCACCAAATGCGGCTTGAACGCGCGTTTCCCATACGTGCCAGACGACGAAAATGAGCGTAATAATCCCCGTTAAGCGTTGCAACATAAACATCCAGTTACGAAAATATCCGTAACGACTGACATTGTTTTGTGCCGTAAATGCGATATATAGCCCATAGATGGCATGGAATAATAGCGGAAGAAAAATAATGAAAATTTCTAAGAAGTACCGAAACGGTAACTGCTCCATAAAAGCGGCCGCCTTGTTAAATGCATCTGCTCCTCTTGTTGCAAAATGGTTAACAACTAAATGCTGTGTTAAAAACAGCCCAACTGGAATGACTCCGAGCAATGAATGGAGTCGACGATAAAAAAACTCTCGATTTTGTGCCATACATAACCCCCCTTAAATTGTCATTTTCCTTTTCTATGAGCTCCCATCCGCATCTACTAGACAATGAACAATAGAAGTGTAAACACTTCCATTTCCATTGATCATTGTCACATTCATTGTACTCCCAGAATGTAGGAGCGTCAAGAAAAGGTGTTCACGAAATGTTCAATCATTTAAAATTTTAAAACAACTATACCTCTAGTGAAGTCCGAAATAAAAGAAAAGTCAATACTGTTTTTCACATTGTTGTGCGCTATAATGAAAAAATAGAGAGGGGAATTGAACGTGAGCGGGCATGAACAGTGGAAACAAATGAACATTTCTGCTTTTAGCGACTTTTTATTTCGGAAAGAATTGTTGCCAAATTTATTCGGGAAAGAAACTCCATTTATTTTATATTGGGCAGGAAAAGATTTAGCGAGAAAATACCCGCTAGCTACAATCGATGATGTCATTGCTTTTTTTGAACAAGCGGGTTGGGGAAATTTATCGCTGCTTGAAGAAAAAAAAGATCAATGTGAACTTCAATTAGAAGGACCGCTCGTTGCGATGCGGTTCGATTATAGTGAAGATTGTACATTTCAACTTGAAGCGGGCTTTCTTGCCCAACAGTTTGAGCAACAAAAAGGATATGTCACAGAAGCGTTTGAACAACAAAAACGACGCGCCAAAACCGTTTTATTCACAGTCAAATGGGATCGAAAAGATGAAGCTGACCGATGATGGTCAGCTTTCGTACGTTTGAAGCGTTTCATGAATTTTTTGGGCGACGTGTTTTGGAATGTTTGCTTCTTGTATTTGTTCAACAGTCGCTTCTTTCATTTTTTTAATCGATCCGAAATGTTGCAATAACGCTTGTTTCCTTTTTGCCCCAACCCCTGGAATTTGATCGAGAATGGAATGAAACGCAGATTTTGAACGAACTTGCCGATGAAATGTAATCGCAAACCGATGCACTTCTTCTTGAATGCGTTGCAGCAAATAAAACTCTTGACTATTTTTCTCTAATGAAACGATGCTCGGTGGATCACCAAAAAGGAAATGGGATGTCCGATGTTTCTCGTCTTTCACTAACCCAGCGATCGGAATTGATAACCCAAGTTCGCATTCCAACACTTCTTTTGCGGCTTGTATTTGCCCTTTTCCTCCATCGACAACAATGAGATGAGGGAGCGGTAAACGTTCGCGTAATACACGAGTATAGCGTCGGCGAATGACTTCGCGCATCGACTCGTAATCATCTGCCCCTTGCACCGTTTTTATTTTATATTTACGATATTCTTTTTTTTCCGGCTTTCCGTCAATAAATACAACCATCGCAGCAACAGCGTCTGTTCCTTGAATGTTTGAGTTATCAAACGCCTCGATGCGGTGAGGCGTCGGAATCCCGAGCGCTTCACCTAGCCGTTCAACCGCTCGAATCGTTCGTTCTTCGTCACGTTCAATTAAAAAGAACTTTTCTTGCAGCGCAATGTGCGCATTTTTACAAGCTAAATCAACAAGTTCTTTCTTTTTGCCGCTTTTCGGCTGTGTGACGTTTACATCGAGCAATTTCGCCGCCATTTCTCCATCGATTTCTCGGGGCAATACGACTTCGCGTGGCTTTAAATGATAATGTTTACTGTAAAATTGACCTAAAAACGTTAAAAACTCTTCTTCCGGCTCTTGGTACAGCGGAAACATCGACACGTTTCGTTCGATGAGCTTCCCTTGGCGAATAAAAAATACTTGTACGCACATCCATCCTTTATCGTACGCATATCCAAAAATGTCGCGGTCAACAAAATCATGTAAAATCATTTTTTGTTTTTCCATTAATGTTTCAATATACGAAATTTGGTCGCGGTATTCTTTCGCCCGCTCAAACTGTAACTGTTCCGCTGCTTCCATCATCTTTTCTGTCAATTTCTCTTTGACTTCTTTATAGCCGCCGTTTAAAAACCGCGTAATTTGTTCAACAATTTGTTTATTTTCTTCCTCCGATACGTCATATTCACAAGGACCTAAACATTGTCCCATATGATAATATAAGCAAACTTTTTTCGGCATTTTCTCACATTTTCTTAACGGATATAAACGATCGAGCAATTTTTTCGTTTCATGTGCCGCTTGGGCGTTTGGATATGGACCGAAATATTTCCCTTTATCTTTTTTCACCGTACGCGTAATGATCAGACGCGGATGCGTTTCCCCAGTAATTTTAATAAAGGGATAGCTTTTATCATCTTTTAACATGACGTTATATTTCGGATCGTATTTTTTTATTAAGTTCATTTCTAAAATGAGCGCTTCTAAATCGGAAGATGTCACGATATATTCAAAATCAGCAATTTCATTCACTAAGCGAAGTGTTTTTCCGTCATGTGTGCCTGTAAAATAAGATCGAACACGATTTTTCAACACTTTCGCTTTTCCAACGTAAATGACCGTTCCGTGTGCATCTTTCATTAAATAGCAGCCCGGCTGATCGGGCAAAATCGCTAACTTTTCTTTTAATCGCTCATTCACGGTTTCCCTCCTCTCGCCATTCATATACTGTGATGCGCCCATATACAGGATCAGATAATAAGCTCGATTCATACGTCCGAATCGGGCGAATATATGGACGAACGTCTATCCCTTGCACTTGAAACCCTTTGACGACATGATCAGTCACATACACTTTCGCATGTGAAAATGCGGCTTTGTCACGTTGAAAAACATGAAATGAAAACACACGTTCATGAGGAAAAGAAACACGTAAATACTCAAGAACACGCGTCTCTTCCCACGTAAATAAAATAAACGGTTGTTCTTTCTGTTCAAAATCATACGCCAACTGATACGTCGCTGGCAACTGTGTCGCTTGATGGTTTACCCCTTGGATGCCGATTACCGTTTGAGAAACGAGTAAAGCGAGCATAACAGCTAGGCGAAGGCGCGATGTCGACTGAAGGGGAGTTGTGAACAAAAAGAATGAAACGATGATGACAATCGGCAATATATGCCTTGGCTTTTCAATATTTTGCGCAAATAGCGCCCAAAGAAAATACGTCAATAAAAGCAAACGATATAAATTCGGAAGAAATATATGCTTCCACGTCATCAAGAACAAAATAAAAAAACAACTAAGTAGCCATACAGACTGCTTTGCCATGCCTGTCCAAATGATATTATAAAAAATAAGCATATATACTCGCTGCCAAAACGGCGCTTCATCCGTTGAAACCGTTCCTCCCCATTGTGTAAAATGCCCTGTTACAAACGAAAATGCAAGCTGCCAAAAACCTTCTCCTTCTGTTGCAGCCACTGCACTGATCCAAATGAATTGAAACGCAACCGCTGCCAAACTGTATAACAGAAGCTGTTTTAAACGATACCTCCGCTTCCACCAAACATATAATATACCAACGCCAAAAGGAATGTATGATAATCGAATACCAAGCATGATGCTAAATAATAATAACGGTAGCCATTGCACGTGAACACGGTCCGAGCGAAGCGCCTGTTCTAAACTCCACACATACCACCATAAAAGAGCGAGAGCACTCCCCTCCGACATCGGTTGTGAAACAATTAACATGACATAGCTAAGCGATTGGACGAGTGCTGTCATGAAGAGCGCATACTTTTTTTCCACGTATGCTTTGGCAAGCAAATAAATAGGAATTGTCGCACTCATCATGAGTAATCCGTTCCAAATCGCAAGCGCTTTGGCAGCATTGTGAACAAACGAATGAATAAGCATGCCACCAAAAATAAAATACGGGTATCCTGGAAAATGTGGTTGCATCGCAAGTAAATCGTATCGATCAAGCGCGAGGGCAAAGTCCACTTCATCCCACGTTGCTGCAAACGGGCTGGCATAGACGAAATACGATACGCATACGGTAAACAGCACGATGATTGAAACGATTCGCACAATAAACCCTCCTAAGTAAAAAAGTACAAGGCTCCCCTTGTACTTTACATCACTTGTTGTTCAAGCACCTTCTCATTTTTTTCGTTTTTTTCTTCTTTCGCACCATAACGTGTTTTCACAAGTAAATAAATGACGACGAAATAACCAATATATGCTAACACTTCTTCAAGCGATGGCATCGATGAATAACCGAATAACGCCTTGAAGAAAATACCGACGTCGCCAGAAAGAATCGGTTCTTGTCCTGTATCGCGCACGAAATGTTCGTGATCAATTGGATGTTCCGGCATAAACCATGTAATATCGTAAACGTGCGGCATGACGCTACCGATTATTTTTAAATCTTGCAACATTGAAATGCCTTGTACAAGCAATCCAGCTGCAATCAAAATAATAAATGCACCTGTGACTTTAAAAAACGTTTTTAATGGTACGCGCATCGTTCCTTTAAAGAACATGTAACTGACAACAGCAGCGATCGTTAAACCAGTAATGGCGCCCCATCCTTGCACCGCCGCCCCGATGTTTCCACCTGTAATGGCAGCGAAGAAAAAGACCGTCTCCACGCCTTCTCGCAATACAACTAAAAACGAATGCATCACCATGCCAAATACATCGCCTTTAGACACGTATTTACTCATTTTTCCTTCCATACTACTTTTTATATCTTTGCTATGTTCTGCCATCCAAAATACCATTTGCGTCAGCAAGATGGAAGAAATGAAGATGATGCTCACCTTTAAATATATTTCACTTGCCATCGTGGAAAAACCAGTTAGCACAACTTGGAATAATAATGCCACAATGGCGCTTGCAAACACAGCTAATCCTGCGCCGAGCCAAACATATTTCACATACCGTGATTGATCAATGCGCTTCAAATACGATGTAATAATCCCAACAATTAATAGCGCTTCTAACGCTTCACGAAACGTAATGAGCAGTGCTTGAACTTCCAAACCACGCGCCCCCTTTCTTTACTTTCTTTTTCTTGCGGCATACACAACAACAGCAGCAATAACTATCACGATCGCAATGATCGGAATCCAGTTTTTGATATCAGATAAATCCGTCCATTCCTTCTTTTTTGCTGCTGCTAATCGATCTAAATCTTCCTCTGTAAAATGACCCGTTTCAATATTTTCTAATTCAAATTGATCTTGTAACGCTTGTAAAATGGTTTTTTTGCTTTCTTTAAATTGATTGATGTTTGACTCTTTTTTTCCTACTCCAAACAATCCCGGATTTCCGAGCGATTGCAAGGCAATATCAAACTGTTGCTTTAATTTTTCATCAAGTTTAGCATCTTTTTGTTGTACAATCGGGGAAAGTGCTTTATATGTAGCAAATGCTTTCGCTAATAAACGTTTGCTCGTATCATAATTATCGAAATTTCTTTCCACATTTTCTAAACGACGGGCAACGTTTAACACAAGCACTTTTTGCATTGCTGAAACGATTGTGTCTACATCTTTATTTTCAATCGCCTCTAAAATAATGGCAGACGGTTCAGGACCCATATGCATATCGATTTCTTTTTGCACCGTTTCATAAATGGCTTTCACTTCATCAAACTTTTTCTCTTGCGCTTTCGCGACCATCTCTTTATATGCTTCAGCAACCGCTTCTTCGTTCGGATCACCGTATGAGTAAGCGAACGAAGACATAGGAGCTGAAGTGAAAATTAATATCATTGACAAACAAAAAAATAAAAGCTTTTTCACTCCGATCTCCTCCTTCGATGATAATGATAATAATTATCATAATTATTGTCAAGAAAAAACGCTAGAAAATGACTCTCTAGCGTTGCTGAATAGAGCGCATATGCCTTCTTTTCACCGGACGGCACATTTCTTTCACGATAGCCGGAAGAACATGTTTTAAGTAAGCAGTAAATTTAATAAACGATTGCCCTGTCGTTCTCACTTGATATACAATCGGCACTTCTTTTAGACGAAATCCTTTGCGAACTAAATTTAACGTCAATACTTGAGCGTAGTTGTAATCATGAATAATTTCCGCTTCTTCCATCGCTTCACGTGAAAATGCCCGCATACCTGATTGACCGTCGTAAATCCATGTTTTTAACAACATACATTGAAGCAACGTAAACATATAATTTCCGATGCGGCGATGCCATTTCATCCCATGAATCGTTCCTAAAAAGCGGGACCCCATTGTATAATCCGCTTCTCCACGTAAAATAGGCATAATAAGATCAGGAATTTGCTCTGGCGGATATTCATTATCTGCATCAATCATGACACCGATGTCAGCATCAAGTTCGACACATTGTTGTAAGCCGGTGCGTACAGCTGCCCCTAACCCACGATTTCGTTCGTGTCGATAAATGAAATCAGCTCCTGCTTGTTTCGCTACATGAACTGTACGATCCGTTGATCCGTCGTCAATCACTAATACGTATACGTTTATATTCGGTTGAATTTGTCTCGGAATACGACGAATGACTTCTCCAATCGCTTCCTCCTCGTTATGTGCAGGCAAAAATACAACGACTTTCATCTTTTTCCCTCTTTCTTCAGCGCTTCGACTAACACAGGGCCACGGCTATGGCTCGGATATGGAGCCCCTAACAAATAAGCAATCGTTGGGGCAAGGGAAACGAGGCTATGTTTTTCATCAATCCGCTTTCCTTTTTCGATCATCGGACCGTACATGAAAAATGGAACGTATCGTTCTCCTTCATCTAAATGGCCATGTCCACCAATGCCATCTGCTTGTCCATGATCTGCACAAACGATGAGCGTTGTGTTGTCCATTTTCCCTTGCTCATGCAACCACTCAACAAATTGTTGAATGAACCGATCAACTTCTTCAATTTTTTGCACATACTCATCATAATGTACACCGCGACTATGACCGGTTTGATCCGTTCCAATGAATTGAACGACGAATAAATCTAAATCTTGTTCGGCCATGATTTGTTTCGCCCGCTCCATAATGTTACGATCTGCCACATCGTTATGCATGACAGCTGTAACTGTTTCGACATCATTTCCTAGGGAATCGACAAGATGAGCGATACCGAGCACTTTTCCTTTTTTCCCTACTTTTCGAAGTGAGTCAAAAATGCTTTCTACTCGAATGCCTAGCTTCCATACCATATTTGAACGAATACCGTGCTCAAACGGATACGTTCCTGTAAGCATCGATGTAAAACAAACGACCGTTCGGGCAGGATATACTGTTTCCATTTGTGTAAAATCTGTTCCATTGGCACGGAGCGATTTTAAAAATGGAGCGTTTGCTTGTTCAAAACGATCTTTTCTCATTCCATCAATCACGAGGACGATGACGCGATCGCTCAACGGCTTATCATTTGGAGGCACATTGTTCGTATAATGACCGATCACTTTCGGCTTCCAGTCAAATAAATAGCGATGTAAAATAAATGACCATATAAAAACAAATGCGTAAAAAGCAATGAATGACGGAACATATACATCATGTTGCATCCCGTATTCCCACGTAGAAAGAAGAAGCAACACTTTCGGTAATTGTTCTTGCGCATTTCCGCTCGTAGAGTCGCTATTTTTTAATACGAGTTTCCAAAAGCGAGTGAAGTTCAACCATGTTGTTCCAATGCGTAAATGATAATATAACGTTCCCCAAAAGAAAACGGTAAAAAAGAAGTAGAGACTGACGGCAAGCAAAAGTAAGCTCGTCGGAACGAAAGACCAAATCATTAAAAACATGACGTACGGAATCCATAAATAGTTACGTAAAAATAGCGGATAGTCATATACGTAGTACAAAACGAAAAGAGGAATTGTAAGTAAAAAATGATAAAATAACTTTTCCCCTTCTTCCCACGTGATGCCATCAAATAAATGGAAAAGAACCATTGTTCCGATGACAAAAATTGGGGTGAATGGCTTTCCTTCATTTAATAAGTTCCAGCATCTTGCTGCTATTTTTTCAAACTTCGATGCTTTTTTCATGCTGCGTCCTCCTTTCGAACGAATGTCCATAATGTCGGGATGCGAAACCATACATATAGCCCGACGACATAAGAAAATAAAAATTTAAACAAATGGGTCACTAGCGCAAGGGCATATGCTTGTTCCCAATACGAATGAATGCGCGTTAGCGCAAATGCCATAACGGCTTCATACGTAGCTAACCCTCCTGGAGTCATTTGAAATATTTGTCCTCCAACGGTCATACTATTTACCCATAACGATTGAGCAAATGAAAGTGGAAAAGCAACCATTTTCGCCATTTCAAACAAAACGACGGCTTCACATATCCAACTGAAAACAATAGCAACAACAATTGGCACAAAGCGACGGCTTTTCCATATCATGTTCCAATGTTGTTTATGTTTTTGTAACCATGACAAATCGATGCGTCGAAGGACAAAAAACAAAACAACGAGCCCGCCAAAAATGAGGGGGAAAATCATGGCGGAACGGATAACGGTGTGCATATAAACGATTGCACCAAAAAAAGCAAAGAAAAACAAAACGATCAAGTCGAGAAGGCGTAATATAATAACAGATTCGGCAACAATCGTAAAAGGAATGCGATCTCTCCTTGCACATATACCAATGCGGGCAACATCGCCCACTTTAATCGGAAAAATGTGATTAATAAATAAACTAGCAAATAATCCATCGACACACGTTTGAAAGCGAGCCTGAGGCAAATACCATTTCCATGCCATTGCACGCAAAACGAAGGCAAGCCCATACATCATGAACATATAACTTGCGTGCCCCGGTTGCGAAACAAGCTTATGCATAAGATTAAGCAACAGTTGTGCATTAAAATGTTGAACGGTCATCCATATAAATATGGCTATACATACAAGACTAATGAGCCGTATAACGATATTGATTTGTTTATTTTTCATATTGCTTCGCCCATTCAATCGTCTTTGCTAAGCCTTCTCGTAACGATACATGCGGCTTATATCCGAGCTGTTCTTTCGCTTTCGTAATATCTGCCCATGTAGCGACGACATCGCCAAGCCGAGAAGGTTCGTAATGAATGCGCATATGTGGAAAATGGATGCGCAACTCCGCAAGCAACTGCTTCATCGTCACCGGTTGACCAGCTCCAAGATTAAACACATCACTTGTTCCTTTTCGCTCTAGCGCTCGAATCATTCCGTCAACAATGTCATCAATAAACGTATAATCGCGAGCGGTATGTTCACCGTAAACGGTAATCGGTTCGTCGCGCAACAATTGACGAATAAATTTACTAATCGCCATATCCGGCCGTCCCCACGGTCCGTATACAGTAAAATAACGAAAAATCGTCATCGTGTACCCATACATATGTGCGTACGCATGACAAAACGATTCCGCACTATATTTTGCCGCTGCATACGGGGAAACGACTTGTCCATTCGCCATCTCTTCTTTTAATGGCTGAAATGCTCGGTCACCATACACAGACGAAGAAGAGGCGAATAACACATGTTCAACCTCCGCCTCTCCTGCTGCTTGTAATACGTTTACCGTTCCTTTTACATCATAATCAATGTACGTGAGAGGCGCTGCTAATGAAGGCTGCACACCAGGCAACGCCGCTAAATGAAACACAACATTCGGGCGATGATGTAAAAAAATTTGCTTGAGTGCATCTGACTGTAAAATATCTACATGATAAAAATGAAAAAAACCGACGTCTTTTATTTGTTGAAGCTGGCTCTGTTTCCGACACGTTGAGTAATATGGGTGGAAGTTGTCGATGACAACGAGTTCATGTCCAAGTTCAAGTATTTTTTTTCCGAGATGACTACCGATAAATCCTGCTCCACCTGTGATACATACTTTTGCCATTTGTTCGACTCCCTCATCGTTTATGCGCTACTATTGTATCACAATAAAAAAGCCGCGTGGTATGCGCGGCTCTTTTATTTATTCAATGATCGCACCAACAGCATCAAGCACAGCTTTGCTATGTTGAGCTGCCTCATCTTTTTTGTTCTCTGCAATAGCGTTGTACCATTTTTCTGCCGTAGCAAACACTTCTGCAGCTTTTTGTTCACCTAATTTTGCTTTCACATCTAATTCAATCGCTTTTAAGAACATGTTTCCTTCTAACGCTTTTGCTTTCGCTTCGACAACGTTATTTTCGTCTAACTGTGCCGGTGCTTTCTCATGATAGCCTTTCATTTTGCCAAACAACGCTTTTGCAAATAATGCACTCACTTCTTGTGCTTTAATGTTTTTGTAATCATTATTTAATGATAAAATTTCATCTAAGCGAGTTGTCGCAGCTTCATCTCCTTCAGCTAAAGAGCCTTTGATCGCTTGTAAAAAGCCCCATGCTTCAGCTTGTTGACCTTTTAGCTCATCTTCAGCCTTTCCTTCTTTAACACCTGCTTCAATTTTTTCAGCATATGATTTTGATGCTAAATAGTAGCTGCGATAGATCGATTTATCCGTTAACTGAATGTACACTTTAAAATCATCTACGTTGTTTGCTTTTAACGCTTCTTCTTGTGCTGCTAAACCAGCGTTAATGCTTTGTTCAAGGCTAGATTCTCCTGTTAATTGATAATATTCATCACGTTTCATCGCTGTTGGGACGAAAATTTCCGCTGCTAGCAACTTAATTTGTTCGAACAATGTTGTCGCTTTTTGTTGGTCGCCAGCTTCAAGTGCAGCTACAACGTCTTTTTGCAATTTCTTTTGCAACTGATAAAAATATGACTGCGTCACTTTATCTACAATTTGGCGCGCTGGATGTACGTTTAGTTCTCCGCTTTTTCCACCTTGAATCGCTGCTTCAATCGTTTGAGCAAATGTACCATCTAGTTCGTTAATTGGCTTTTGCAGTTGCTCTGTATATGTTTTTTCTACAAGGCTCCAATCAACTGGTTGTCCTTCTTTCGCCTTTTCTGTTTCAGCTTTGATCGCTTTATAAGCATCAATGAACGTTTGAACGTTTACTTGCTCTTCTGCTTGCTCGGTTTCAGCTTGTTGCTCTTCTTGTTTTTCCTCTACTTTTGTTTCTTCCTTCTTCTCTGTCGTTTCTGTTTTTTGTTGTCCGCAACCTGCAAGCACTCCACCTGCTAATAAAAACATGGCAAATACAGCTTTTAATTGACGTTTTTTCATTTCGTATGTATCCCCCTTTTTGATAACGATTATCATTAACCGTTATCATTATAGTAGAGAACGATTTTCAATGTCAATATAAAATTTCAAAAAAATACCTCGGATTTCTCCGAGGCGTGTCGATTATAAATGTTTGCTTAAAAGACCAACAAGCGCTTCTTTTGGTTGGAAACCAACCGTTTTGTCGACAACTTCGCCATTTTTAAAGACAAATAACGTCGGGATGCTCATAACGCCAAATTTACCAGCTGTTTCTGGGTTGTCATCGACGTTTACTTTCACAACCTTCACTTTGCCGCCAAGTTCGCGGTCTACTTCTTCTAATACAGGTGCAATCATTTTGCAAGGTCCGCACCAAGGTGCCCAAAAGTCAACGAGCACAACTCCTTCTTTTACTTCATTCACAAACGTTTGATCTGTTGCATTTACAATTGCCATGTTTCATTCCTCCTTAAACATTTCAGTTCCATGCACATAGTATACCATTGAACGTATTCATTACGCCAATCTTTTGCTTCGCTTCTACTATTTCCTTGTCGTCAAAAAATATGCTGAAAAGAAAAGGCAAAGCATCATGCTCTGCCTTATGAATGTACTTTTAACTTTTTAAACTCCTCAATTAAAAGCGGAACGACTTCAAATAAGTCACCGACGATGCCGTAGTCTGCTACTTTGAAAATATTTGCTTCTGGATCTTTATTAATCGCTACGATTACTTTCGAGTTAGACATACCTGCTAAATGTTGGATAGCCCCAGAAATCCCGCATGCAATATATAAGTCTGGCGTAACGACTTTTCCCGTTTGACCGATTTGAAGAGAATAATCGCAATATCCTGCATCGCATGCTCCACGCGATGCCCCAACCGCACCGCCAAGCAAGTTGGCTAACTCTTTCAACGGCTCGAATCCTTCGGCACTTTTGACGCCACGTCCCCCAGCAACAATCACCTTCGCTTCTGACAAATCGACACCTTCCGCTGTTTTTCGTACAACATCACGAACGATTGTGCGTAAATCTTTTATATCTACTTGCACGTCAACAACTGCACCTGTGCGCGTTTCATCTTTCTCAAGTGGAGCAATGTTATTCGGACGAACGGTAACAAACATGAAACCGTCTGTAACAATTTTCTTTTCGAACGCCTTACCAGAATAAATTGGTCTCGTAAAGACGATATTTCCTCCCGTTTCTTCCACAGCAACAACGTCGGACACGAGACCAGACTGCCATTTTGCAGCAAGTTTTGGCGATAAATCTTTCCCAAGCGCTGTATGTCCGAATACAATTCCTTCTGGCTTCTCTTGCTCGACAACCGCTTGCAATGCTTGAGCATAACCGTCTGGTGTATAAGCCGCTAATTTTTCATGCTCGACAACAATGACACGGTCTGCACCGTAAGCAATGAGTTCATTCGCTAATGAGCGAACGCTCGCTCCGACAACGACAGAAACAACCTCTCCGCCTTCCGCGATCGTTTTCGCCGCAGCAATTGCTTCAAATGATACGTTGCGCAACGCTCCGTCGCGCACTTCTGCTAATGTTAACACTTTTCTTGCCATAATCCCCATCCCCCTATTAAATAACTTTTGCTTCTGTATGAAGAAGTGAAACGAGTTCTTTTACTTGCTCCGAAATGTCCCCTTGTAAAATTTTCCCCGCTTCTTTTTTCGGCGGCAAAAAGATTTCAATCGTTTTCGTTTTCGCTTCGACATCATCTTCTTCTAAATCCAAATCATCAAGCTCTAATTCCTCAAGCGGTTTCTTTTTCGCTTTCATAATCCCCGGCAATGATGGATAACGTGGTTCATTTAAACCTTGTTGTGCCGTCACTAATAACGGTAACGATGTTTCAATCACTTCTTCGTCCCCTTCAACATCGCGCACCACTTCCACATTACTTCCATCAATTTCTAATTTCGTAATTGTTGTTACATAAGGAATGCCTAACAATTCCGCAACGCGTGGGCCAACTTGACCGGAACCACCGTCAATCGCTACGTTTCCTGCTAAAATTAAATCGGCTTCTTTATCTTTTAAATATTCCGCAAGCACTTTTGCCGTTGTATATTGATCGCGGTTTTCTACATCATCTTCAATGTTAATAAGCACCGCTTTATCTGCTCCCATCGCAAGTGCTGTGCGAAGCTCTTTTTCCGCATCTTCGTTTCCAACTGTAACGACTGTCACTTCTCCACCGTGTTGATCGCGTACTTGAATGGCTTCTTCAATCGCATATTCATCGTACGGATTAATGATAAATTCCGCACCTTCTTCACTTACTTTCCCATTTTGAATCACAATTTTTTCTTCCGTATCAAACGTACGTTTCATTAATACGAAAATATTCATGTTTCTCTCCCCCTCTTATTTTCCTCGGAACTGTGGTGTCCGTTTCTCAATAAATGCAGAAATGCCTTCTTTCGCATCTTCCGTGACAAATACTTGCCCAAAAAGCTGCGCCTCTTTTTCCACACATTCGTGGAACGTTTTTGTTCTTGCCTCATTAACAAGCTGCAATACCGCTTGAACAGAAATCGGGCTCTTTTGTGCAATTTTTTGTGCAAGTTGCTTTGCTGTATGAAGCAACTGTTCTTCTGGCACCGCTTGATTTGCTAGCCCCCATTGAACCGCTTCTACTCCTGTCATCGGTTCGCTTGTCCACATCATTTCTAACGCTTTTGCCATACCGACATGGCGTAACAAACGCTGCGTACCTGCAAATCCAGGAATAATGCCAAGCTGTAATTCTGGCAAACCAAGTTTGGCCGTTTCAGATACGATGCGCAGATGGCAACTCATAGCCAACTCTAACCCTCCACCAAGTGCAGCACCGTGAATGGCCGCAATAATCGGCTTTGGAAACTGTTCAATCTTCTCCATCACTTGTTGCCCTGCACGAGCGAGTTCAGCTGCTTGTTCGCTCGCATCAATCGCTGTAAATTCTTTAATATCCGCACCAGCTGAGAAAAATCTTCCTTCCCCATGAAGAACAATCACGCGTACTTGATCATCTTCTTTTAATGCATCAAGCCGTTCTGAAAGCTCTTTCAAAACAGAAGAGGCTAAGGCATTGGCTGGCGGGCGATGAAATGTCAAAATCGTCACATACCCCTCTTGTTGAACGGAAAACATGTTCCCCCTCCTTCGTATATATCGGAAGGTTGTTGTTTATACACAACAACCTTTCGTTACCAATTGATGAACCGGCTTTGCTAATGCGACAAGATCATATTTTTGCTCATTCATTACCCACGTTGTCACCATTTCGTCAATGGTTCCGAAAATCATTTGACGCGTAAGGCGTACGTCTAAATCTGAACGAAATTCCCCTTTGTCAATCCCTTCTTGTACAATGCGATCAACTACTTTTAAATATCCTTTCAAAATTTCATTAATTTTCAGACGTAACGATTTATTCGATTGGCGAAGTTCCAATTGGGTAACGATTGCTAAATGCGGATCTGCCGCTAACATTTGAAAATGTTTTTGAATCAACAAGAACAATTTCTCCGACGGACTCGAAATTCCTTCTATTTCTTCTTCAATTTTTTCAATAAAATAGCCCATTTTTTCTTGAAACAACGAAATTAAAATATCTTCTTTATTTTTAAAATACAAGTAGATTGTACCATCCGCTACACCTGCTTGTTTCGCAATTTTTGAGACTTGAGCTTGATGGTAGCCGTTTTCAGCAATGACGATCACAGCTGCATCAATAATTTGTTTAAACTTCGGTTTATCGCGTTTCAACTTTGCATTCTCCCTTTCAAAAATATGAATGAACAATCATTCATATTTTTATTTTAAAGAGAGGCCAAAAGCGTGTCAAGAAAAAACGTACAAAGGTTATTTTTGCTTTTCTTTTTCTTCTTCAACAAGCGCACGGCGCAATATTTTCCCGACTGCTGTTTTTGGCAATTCTTTTCTAAATTCATAAATGCGTGGCACTTTATATGCCGCCAATTTACTTCTCATAAATTGGTCAAGCTCTTCTTCCGTGCACTGTTCCCCTTCTTTCAGCACAATAAACGCTTTTACCGTTTCACCGCGATAAGCATCAGGTACACCAATGACGACCGCTTCTTGCACTTTCGGATGTTCATACAACACTTCTTCTACTTCGCGCGGATATACGTTATAACCGCTTGCAATAATCATATCTTTTTTCCGATCTACAACAAAGAAATATCCTTCATCGTTCATATAGCCTAAGTCACCTGTATATAACCATCCGTCCCGAAGCGTCGCAGCCGTTTCTTCTGGACGATTCCAATATCCTTTCATCACTTGCGGTCCACGAACAACAATTTCTCCGATTTCATTCACATTTGCTCGTTCGCCCGTTTCCAATGAAACGATCATCGCCTCTGTATCTGGCCAAGGCACACCGATACTTCCTTTGATTCGTTTTCCATCCCAAATAAAATTAGAATGCGTCACTGGAGAGGCTTCTGTTAAACCGTATCCTTCAATAATTTTTCCGCCTGTTACCGTTTCGAATTGTTCTTGCACTTCAACTGGAAGTGGAGCTGAACCGCTAATGCATATTTTAATCGATGATAAGTCATATTTTTTCAAACTCGGGTGGTTCAGTAGCGCGATGTAAATCGTTGGCGCGCCCGGAAATAGCGTTGGCCGCTGTTTTTCGATCGTTTTTAACGTCGTTTCGACATCAAACTTTGGCAATAAAATCATTTTATATCCTTCCATAATGGATAAGTTCATGACCGCAGTCATCCCGTATACGTGGAAAAACGGAAGCACTCCGAGAATCGATTCGTTGCCACGTTCACATTTATACATCCATTTCGCGCACATGAGCGTATTCGCTGTTAAATTATAATGTGTAAGCATCGCTGCTTTCGGAAATCCTGTCGTCCCCCCTGTATATTGAAGCAGCGCAACATCTTCGATCGGATGAACATCCACTTTTTGTACTTTTCCACTTGCTAGCGATAATGCTTTCGTAAATAAATGGCAATCCCCTTCATGTTTGACGCGCACAATCATTCCTGTTTGTTTCTTTTGTACAAACGGATATAATACGTTTTTCGGAAACGGCAAATAATCTTTTATGCTTGTAATGATCATATGTTCAACATTTGTATGCGCTTTCACTTTTATGATTCTCGGATAAAGTAAATCAAGAGCAATAATGATTTTTGCACCGCTGTCATTTAACTGATATTGCAACTCCCGTTCGGTGTATAGCGGATTTGTTTGTACAACAATGCCACCTGCAAACAAAACGGCATAATAGCTAATGACCGCTTGAGGGCAGTTTGGCAACATAATCGATACGCGATCGCCTTTTTCTAAACCGAGCTGCTGTAAATACGACGCCAACTTCAATGCTTGCTCATATATTTCTTTGTACGTCAACTCCTTTCCTAAAAAGTGAATCGCTGTTTTGTGCGGAAACTGCTCCGCTGCTTCTTGCAAAAATTGTTGCAACGGCTTGCGCGGATAATCAATCGAATGAGGAACTTGCTGAGGATATAACGCTAGCCATGGCTTCTCCATTTTGTTTCCCCCTTTTTCTATAAGATTATTTATATTTTATAATATTTTCTGAAATTTTTGTATCAAAAAATAAAAAGGTGCCTACTGACACCTTTTATGCAAAAAATGTGAGGTATATGACACCTATAAGCAAAAACACACCGCACAATACAAGCAATACTTTCGCTAACGTTTCCATTTCTTTCTCCTCTCACCGTATACTTGCTCCGATGACAAACGACAAACCGATAGAAATGACCATCGAAATAAATCCTACCGCGCGATTATCGTTGGCAATTTCGTCGTCAATGTTAAACTTCGGTGTTAAAAACTCATAAATAAAATAACCGACTAACAACAAGACAAAGCCATAAATCCCCCAACCGATCATCGTTAACAGTGAATCGTGATGATCGATTGAATAACGAAAAATATTCGCAATACCAAATATTTTTCCGCCTGTCGCCATCGCTACCGCCATATTTCCTTTTTTAATTTCTTCCCAATTTTTATATTTCGTCACAAGCTCAAAAATAGCTAAAAATAAAACTAAACATAAAATGACGACACTAAAATTGGCAGCAATATGAATCATCTCATTTTCCCAAAAAGCGCTCATAGTTCCTCCCGTCACTGTAATTCGACAATGGTGACGCCTGTTCCCCCTTCGGTCGCTTCACCAAACCGAATGCTTTTCACCGAACGATGATTTTGCAAATATTGTTGCACTCCTTTTCGAAGTGCGCCTGTTCCTTTTCCGTGAATAATGGACACGCGTGGGTATCCTGCTAATACTGCGTCATCAATATATTTTTCAACGCGAAGCAACGCATCTTCATATCGTTCACCACGCAAATCTAGCTCAAGCGGAACGTGATAATCGCGTCCTTTCACCGTCGCAATCGGCTTTGTCTCCATTGGTGTTGGACTGCTTACATACTGCAAATTTTCTTCATCCACTTTCATTTTTAAAATACCGATTTGCACAAGCCACTCTTTATCGGATACTTTCTCAATTAACTGCCCTTTTTGATTGAGATGAGTGACTTTCACTTCATCACCAGGTTGTAAAGGTTGCTTTTCTTTTTGCACTCGCTTTTTCTTTTTCGTGTCGATTTGCGGTATAGCTTCTTCTAGCTTTTTACGCGCAGCGATGAGTTCATGTTCTTTCATCGCGATCGCTTGTTGTTTTTGCATCTCGCGAAGGTTTTGAATGACTTCTTCTGCCGTTTTCATCGCTTTTTTCACAATGAATTCTGCTTCTTCTTTCGCTTTTTCTAGCAAACGATCGCGTTGTTCATGCCATTCGTTCCACTGCTGTTGTAATTCGTTTCGCAGCTGTTCCGCTTCTTGACGAAGTTTTTCTGCTTGCTCCCACTCTTCTTCTGCCCGCTTTTTGCTTTGCTCTAGAGAAGCAATCATATTTTCGACTTCATTGTTTTCCGCACTAATATACGTTCGTGCGCGCGCAATAATATGTTCATCTAATCCGAGCCGTCTAGAAATATCAAGCGCATTGCTTCGACCAGGAATACCGATCAATAGTTTATACGTCGGACTTAACGTTTCGATGTCAAATTCAACACTTGCATTTATCACACCACGACGATTATAGCCATATGCTTTTAATTCAGGGTAGTGCGTTGTCGCTACCACTCGCGCACCACGGTTATGCACTTCATCTAAAATAGCAATGGCTAACGCTGCACCTTCTTGTGGATCCGTTCCTGCACCAAGCTCATCAAATAAAACGAGGCTATGCTCGTCCACCTGTTTTAAAATCTCAACAATATTGACCATATGAGAAGAAAACGTACTTAAACTTTGTTCAATCGATTGCTCATCTCCAATATCGGCATACACCGAACGAAATACGGCCAGCTGCGATCCGTCTAAAGCGGGTACTTGCAATCCAGCTTGCGCCATGACAGTAAACAAGCCAATCGTTTTTAACGTGACCGTTTTTCCTCCTGTATTCGGTCCTGTAATTACCATTGTCGTATAGTCGCTCCCTAGTTCAATATCGTTTGGAACGACTTGATCAGGTGGAATAAGCGGATGACGAGCTTGAATGAGGCGAATATATCCACGCTCATTGATCGCTGGCTTCGTTGCTTTGATCGCTTTAGCGTATTTTGCCTTAGCGAACAAAAAGTCAAGCTGTGCGAGCAATGCCACGTTTTCAACAATCGTTGTCGCCTGCTCTCCCACAGAGGCAGATAATTCACTTAAAATCCGTTCAATTTCTTGTTTTTCTTTGACACGCAATTGTTGCAGTTCATTGTTTAATTCTACAACCGATTGCGGTTCAATAAATAACGTCGCGCCCGATGAGGACTGATCGTGTACAATGCCGCCATACGTATGGCGATATTCTTGTTTGACCGGAATGACGTACCGATCGTTACGAATCGTAATTATCGCATCAGACAATGTTTTTTGAGCCGATGATGAGCGAATAATACTTTCTAACTTATCGCGCACTCGCCCTTCAATCGTGCGTAGTTGGTGGCGCAACGAACGAAGCCGATCGCTTGCTTCATCAAGCACTTCCCCGCTTTCATCAATACAACGATATATATGTTGCTCAAGCTCAACAAGCGGAACGATTTGCTCGGCATATGCCATCATATGCGGAAGCTCTGCCTCGGTCCCTTCTAAAAATTTTTTCAACTGCCGTGCTGCTCGCATCGTGCTTGCGATATCGAGAAGTTCATGTGGGCTAAGCGTTCCCCCGATGCTTGCACGCTTCGTTTGTGGACGTACATCAAATATGCCACCTAGCGGCACGTGACCGCGCAAACGAAGAACCGTTGCTGCTTCATCTGTTTCTTCTTGCCAACGCACAACTTCCTCAACAGATGATGACGGCATAAGCGCCACAACTTTTTCTTTTCCTAACGAGGAAGACGCATATTCCGCAAGTTGTGCTTTTACTTTATCAAACTCAACAATGTGTAACGTTTTTACGTGCACAAAGTAACCCTCCTGCTGTTTATTTTCGCAAAAAAGACATGAGTTGGTCGACATCCCATGTATTTATGACCGTTTCTTTGCGAATCCACCCTTTACGTGCGAATGCAACACCGAGTTCCATATCATCCAACATACGAATATTGTGTGCATCCGTGTTAATCGCAATTTTGACACCAAGCTGTTGCGCTTTTTGTAAATAGGTGTACGTTAAATCGAGGCGATGTGGATTGGCATTTAGTTCTAGCACCGTATTTGTTTCTTTCGCAAGCTGTAACAATTGTTCTATGTTTACAGCGTATCCGCTTCGCTCGCCAATTAACCGTCCAGTCGGATGAGCAATCATATGAACGTATGGATTCATTAGCGCTTCTTTTAGACGTTTCATTATCGTTTCTTCTGGTTGTGAAAAAGCGGAATGAATGGAAGCGATGACAAAATCAACAGTTTGTAATATATCATCAGAAAAATCTAACGTTCCATCTGGTAAAATATCCATTTCAATGCCAGATAAAATAACAAAGTCATCGTATTGTTCGTTCAGGCGAGCAATTTCTTCTTGTTGCCGTTTTAATCGTTCGACAGTTAACCCATTTGCTACTTTTAAAAACTGCGAATGATCGGTAATCGCCATATAACGATACCCTTTTTTGCGGCATGCTTCCGCCATTTGTTGAATCGAAAACGCACCGTCGCTCCATGTCGTATGCATATGTAAATCGCCGCGTATATCGGATAAAGAAAGGAGCGGCGTCCCGTCATATGCATCGACTTCTTGTCCACTTTCACGCAGTTCTGGAGGAATAAACGGCAAATGAAAATGAGCAAAAAATTGCTCTTCTGTCGCAAATGTTTTCACTTCACCTGTTTGTATATGCTCGACGCCGTACTCGCTAATTTTTTCACCACGTTCTTTCGCTAACTGACGCATGCGCACATTATGATCTTTTGAACCAGTAAAATGATGAAGCGTCGTAGCAAAATGTTCAGGAGAAACGATGCGGAAATCAACATTGACAACATACTCATACGTTAACTGCAACGATACTTTCGTTTCACCGTTTGCAACAACGTCATGAATATGTTCAAGTTGCAACAACTGCTCACGAACAAGCGAATCATCGTTTGTTGCAATAATAAAATCTAAATCTTTTATCGTCTCGCATACACGGCGCAAACTGCCCGCGCGCGAAAACTGAACAATCCCTTCCATCTTCGCAAGCTGACGTTCGACGTCTAAAGCCACTTCAAGCATAAACGCAATCGGCAACCGCTCAGGGCGCGCATGGAGATTAGCGAGCGCAGCTAAAATGTTTTCTTCTGTTTTTGCGCCAAAACCGCTTAATTGTCGCACGCGTTGAGCTAAACATGCCTCTTTTAATGTTTCGATATCGGTCACGCGTAACTCATGATACAGCTTAGCAATTTTTTTCCCGCCAAGTCCCGGCAATTTTAAAAGCGGAAACAATCCTTCAGGAATTTCTTTTTTTAACTGTTCAAGCACATCGCTCGTTCCTGTCTGTAACCATTGTTGTAAAACGGCTGCTGTTCCTTTCCCAATGCCTGCAATCGATGTAAAATCAGCAATATCTGTTAAGGCACGTTCATCTCGTTCTAACGCTGAAGCTGCTTTGCGAAAGGCGGACACTTTAAACGGATTTTCTCCTTTGATCTCCATATATAAAGCGATTGTTTCAAGCAAACGAATCGCTTCTTTTTTACTTTTTTCCATTTTATTCCCTTCCTTTCGACGAAAAAACTTCTCTCAAACGGAGAAGTTTTTACGCCATATATTGCACGAGCATATGCTTCACAAAGTCGGATAAAATCGGTGTATGCTTGACGATTAAACTAGCGATAAATGAGTCGTGGAGCGGTTGTTGAATCGCAGCCACAGGAACAAGGGCACTCACGTATAAAAGCACGAATAAAAGCAAATACACTTCCATAAATCCAAGCGCCCCGCCTGCCCAACGGTTTACGCTTTTTAAAAGCGGCAACTGTGCGACGAAGTCTAACATTGAACCGATCACTTGCATCACGATTTTCGTAACAAAAAACAAAACAGCAAAGGCAATCGCACGATAATATGCTTCATCTAAATTGGTGCTTTCAATGAGCAATTTCATCGCCTCACCATCGCCGAAGCTCGGATACGGCACCCACAACTTCAGCCGTGGCGCTAGTTGGTCGTAATATTTATACGCAACGATAAACGCGATAAAAAAACCTGTCATATGAATAAATTGCAAAATAAATCCTCGTTTCAATCCAATCATTAGACCCATGAGAAGGATGAAACAAATGAGCAAATCAATCATCGCTGTCATCATCCTTTTCTTTATTCATTTTTCGCAAAAGACGATCGTATTCATCTTTTAGTTTAATATATTCATGAACGATATTGACAGCCGTTAGTACGGCGAGCTTACTCGTATCAAGCGTCGGATTTTTCGCACTAATTTCACGCATTTTGTCATCAACAATTGACGCAACGAGACGAATGTGACTTGAACTTTCTGTTCCGACGATCGAATATTGTTGCCCGTATATATCTACTGTAATGCGCGTTTTTTGCTGCTCCTTCAAACCGTTTCCCCCATTCATCCGATCTCCCGTTTCGGCAAAATTCTACCTTTTATCTTACCACGACTTGCAGATATATCAACTACCCAACGACTAAAATCGTGGGCTTGCAACTCCCCAGAAGTGCAAGCGGACGGTGTCCTCCTTCCTTCATTTGGGGTTGCATCAGGGCAGGTTGACAGCTACCCAACAACAAAAGTCATGCTTTTGTTGTTTCTTCAACGATGTAACATATCTCGTTCCACATTTCCTTTGCGTGAAAAAATCCAATCGTTTAGTTCAGACATATTCATTTTTCTCACTTCGTTTCACTGCAGAAACTATTTTTTACATTATATCACAAAAAAAGCGGGCATCGACACCCGCTCTTACTTCATAAATGGCCACCAATTCGCCCGTCCAAACGTTTTCGCCATCACCGGAATAAATAACGGCAAAACGATCAGCGCATATAAGAAAAGGCCTGTTAAAATAATTGTCGCAATTTGCAATAATGATAGCACACCTGATGGATACATCGCCGCAAACGTTCCTCCTAAAATGACCGCTGCGGAAATAATGACTGTTCCCATGTGACGCATCGCTTCAAGCATCGCTTCTTGAACAGTTTTGTCGCGATATTCATTAAAGCGATCCATTAAGAAAATGCTATAGTCAATGCCAAGCGCCATTAAAATAACGAACGCAAAAAACGGAACAGCCCAGTTCACTCCTTCATATCCAAGCATATTGACAAATACAAGTTCGGTGAATGCCATCGACGTATAATACGTTAAAATAAGCGATAACATTAAGTACGCCGGCATAATGAACGAACGAAGGAGAACAATTAAAATAATCGCAATCCCTATAAGCATAAATAATGACGTGCGCGCATAATCGTCGGCAGAAACGTCGCGTAAATCTGAGTATATGCTTGTCACGCCACCAACGCCTACTTTCGCATGTTCAAGTTTCGTACCGTTCACTGCCCGAGCGATCGCTTCTTTCACTTCTGCGATTTTTTCCATCGTTTCTGTTTCATACGGATTGGACGAAAAAACAACGTCGAACGTCACTACTTTTCCGTCTTTCGACATATACGCTTCCTTTGCTTGAGCAAATTCCTCGCTCGTTAACAATTGTGGCGGCATATACCACCCTGCCATTTCTTCATCTGGTGCATTCGCTAAGTCAGAAACGTACTGCTTTGCAGACTGTAGTCCATTTTCTACTTGTCGCAATCCATCGACGCTTTGATTTAATCCCGAGATGAGTTGATCCATTTGACCATTGAGTTGTGAAAAACCTGTAAGCAATTGCTGTTGTCCTTCATTTACTTTCGCTAGTCCATTTGTCACTTCTGGCAATCGTTGAACAATTTGTCCTTGGCCATCTGCCGCTTGCTCTAATCCTAATCGAAGCTTTCCGAGTCCAACGATGACTTCATCCATTCCATTCACGAGCGCCTGTTGTCCATTTGTTACTGTCGCAAACGATTCATTCGCTTGTTGCAAACCGAGTTGAATTCGTTGTAGCGCATCATTCACTTGAACAAACGCATAAGAGAGTGTATTCATTTGCACACTGATTTGCTCAATCGCTTGCTTCACATGTGCATACTCCGCGTCTTCACGCAAACTCGCATGCCGTTCTTCCATTCGATTCAGCGACTGAGAAAGAAGAGGCAATTGTTTGGCAATCGCAGTAAGTCCTGCTTCCATTTGTTTATATTGTTCGCTTAGTTGACGCAATCCGCTCGTTGCTTGCTCATATCCGTTTCGTAACTCATTCGCTCCATCATGCAGCTTTTTCATATTCATTTGTATCGTCTGCAATCCTTTTTCTAAATCAGCCGCACCGAGCGCTCCACTTCGCACGCCATCTTCTAATTGCTTCAATGCTTGTTGTAAATCGTTCATTCCCGTTTTCAACTTCGTCGTTCCGTTGACGAGTTCACGAATGCCGCCCGTTGCCTGCTCTAGTTTCGGGGCTGACTTGGCCATTTCACTGCTCGCTTCGCTTAAACCGGAACGAATTTGTCCGATGCCGTCTGCTCCTTTTCCTAATCCATCTTTTAACTGTTCCGCTTGCTTTGTCACAAACAATTGATCGATCGGCTCTCCAAGTGGGCGCGTCACCGAACGAACAGCGTCCACACCATCAATATTTGCAACTTCACGGCTAATTTTTTCAATTAAGTAGTAATATTGCTCGTCATTCATCGCTTCGTCGTTTTTCATGACGATTTTCGTAGGCATCGCTTCCCCTTCGCTAAAGTGAGAAGAAATGATGTTGAACGCTTTGACGGAAGGATAACGATCGCCAATTTCCGCCATCGAGTTAAAAGAAAGTTTACTATCATACGTAAATAAAATCGGCAACGTAATGATAGCTACGATCACGAGCGCCCATAGTGGTCGTGCGAAAGAAAAGCGACCTGCCACATCCCATAATTTGCTCGGCTTATGTTCAAGTGCACCTTTCATTGGCCAAAACAGCTTTTCGCCAAGTGTAGCCATAAAAAACGGCACAAGCGTAACAAGCGCAACAAGTAACACAACGACGCCAACCGCAACGGCGGAGGCGGACTGATACAATTTAAACGTCGATAATCCAATCGATGCAAAGCCGATCATCACCGCCAATCCGCTAAAAATAACCGTTTTTCCTGCTGTTTTATACGTTGCGATAATCGCTTCTGTCCGGTCTTCTCGTTTCGCTAGTTCTTCTTTAAAACGGCTAAGCAATAAAATGCAATAGTCTGTGCCAATCCCGAATAAAACGGCGACTAAAAACGTTTGGGTAAATGTAGAAAGCGGAAAATCGACGCGGTCGACGAGAAAAGCGACAATCGATTGCGACACAACATACGTCAATCCGACCGTTAACAACGGCACAAACGGAGCGACGAGCGAACGGAACACGAGAAATAAAACAACTAAAATAAAAACAACGGTAATGCCTTCTGTTTTTTTCAACCCTTCTTGTGAACTTTGTACAACATCTTCATCAATCATCCAACTACCTGTGTAATAGTGCGGCACATCAATATGCTCGATCGCCTCATAAAGCGCTGTGCTTATTTCTTTTGCTGTACGTTTGTTTCGTTCTAATTGAAGCGAAATGAGTGCCGTTGTTTCATCTTTTGAAACGAGCTTTTCTTTTAGCGTGCGATCATCAAGTGGCGAAACGATTTGCATTAAACCGAGCGATTCTTTTTTCGCCTTCAGTTGCTCTACAGCTTTCTCGATTTCTTTCCAATCTTCATTTTGCAAGCGATCTTTTCGATGAAATACGAGAACAGCGCTCATTTCCCCTTCTTTCTTTTCTTGTTTTTGTACTTCTTTTAGTAGCTCGCTAGCAAGCGAAGACGAGTAGCCGTCTGGAACGGTAATTTGCCCCTTTTCGCGCACAAGTTCCCCCATATTCGGTGCAGTCATCATCAGTACGACGGCTGCTAACATCCAAAGAAGCAAAACGGCCCACTTTCCGCGAATGATCGCTTTCATTTGCTTTCCCCCATTTCTTGTAAAATCATCGCTAGCTTTTCATACGTTTGAATAAACTGTTCAATTTCTTCATGTGAAAGTTTCGTCATAATTGCTTCCACAAGTTCATACACGTTTTGTTCTGTTTCTTCAAGCCATTTCCTTCCCTTTTCCGTCAGCGAAAGCGCAATAACACGACGGTCGTCTCCCCCTCTCCCTCGTTCAATCATTCCTTTTTCAACAAGACGATTTGTCATCGCAGTAATGGCGCTTTTATTCACCGCAAACACGTCCGCCAATTCCGTTGATGTGCACACTCCTCGCTTATATATGTAGCGCAATAAATAATATTGATCGTGCGTCACATCATCTAACTCACATTTCATCAGCGCCGCCCCTCGTTTATTCACGAGAAACGAAACGGACAAATAGCGCTCAATCAATTGTTGTATGCTTCTCTCCAACACTTCATGCCTCCTGTCAAAATAGTTCAATTGTTTAACTATTTAATAATATAACTATGAAATACAAAACAGTCAATGATGAAGGGATGGATGATATGGTTCTGTTTTTTAATTCAATCGTAAAAATATATTAAAAAATTTCAATAAAATTCCCGTGTTGCTTCAACTAACACCACGGGTTAATGAATTAAAAGTAACTATTCAGTAATGTGTTGCCAAGTAACCGTACGCAAATACAAAAATAAAAATAAAGGTTAGCAGAACACCTAATATTGTTTGATTGCGTGTATTTCCATTACTGTTTAATCTTTTAAAAAAAATCGTGAAATTTAAAAACCACAAAGAACCAATTATCGGTAGAAGAATTAGGTATAGAAACTCCATTTTAACCATCCTTGTATATTTTCCCTATTCAACCTCATTATACCTCCATTTTCTCTCTCTTTCACCACCAACATGTTGTCGAACCCCGCCATTTTTTTGACGGTGTGCCCGCCAATTTTGGCGGGCTAGACAAAAACACCATCATCCATTCGATGAGGACATGAAAACCCCCATCCTATGCTTATGCATCAGATGGGGGCTTCGTTTTATCCGCGCAATGTGGCGCCGAATTGTTGTTCGACCGCTTTGATCACTTGTTCATGAACGTTTGTTACTTCTTCATCTGTTAATGTCCGCGCTGGGTCGTAGTAACGGAGCGCAAAGGCAATTGATTTTTTGCCTTCAGGAAGGCGGTCTCCTTTATAGACGTCGAAAATCGATACGTCTTTTAATAGTTCTCCGCCCGCGGCAATAATTGCTTTTTGCAGCTCACCCGCAACAATATGCTCATCGACGACGAGCGCAATATCGCGCGTAATGGATGGGAAGCGCGGAATCGCGGTATAGCGAATGTCATCTACTTCCGCCTTCAACAATGCTTCAATGTCTAGTTCAAACACATACGTTTCTTTTAAATCAAATTCTTTTTGTACGACCGGATGAAGCTGACCGACAAAACCGATTGTCTTATGATCTAATAAAATTTCTGCTGTACGCCCTGGGTGAAGGTGATCGCGTTTGGCTTGCTTATATTCCACGCGGTTCTCTAATCCTAGCAGCGCAAATAAACCGTCTAAAATGCCTTTTGCAACGTAGAAGTCGACCGCTTTTTTCTCTCCTTGCCATACATGCGCATGCCATACTCCTGTCAAGACGCCGGCTAACCGCTCTTTTTCGTTTGGCAACTCGTTTGCATTCGTTGCTAAATATACCGAACCAATTTCGTATAGCGCTACGTTTTCGACTTGGCGAGCGCGGTTATAGCTTGCAGCTTCTAGCAAGTGTGGCACTAAACTTTGCCGCAAGACGCTTCGTTCTTCACTCATTGGCAATGCCAAACGGATCGGTTCCGCCGTTTCAAGCGCAAACATCGTCGCTTTCGCCTCGTTTGTGAGCGAGTACGTAATTGCTTGGAACAAGCCCGCATCTTCTAAATAACGGCGTACTTTACGACGCTTTGCCTGGTATGTTGTGAGCTTGCCTGGGTTTGCTTCCCCGACTGGAAGAGTTGCTGGCAAGTTGTCATAGCCATAAAGACGCGCCACTTCTTCAATGATGTCTTCTTCAATCGCAATATCGCGGCGGCGCGATGGAACAGCAATCGTAAACGTTCCGTTATCTTCTGTGAACGTAAATTGCAAGTTCGTTAAAATGCCTGCCACTTCTTCTTTCGTAATGGTTGTGCCAAGCACGTTATTGATACGGTCTAGTGTAATCGTGACAACGACCTCTTTTCGTTGCAGTGTGTTCACTTCCACCACGCCGCCAACGACTTCACCGCCAGCATATTCCGCCATTAACATCGCCGCGCGGTCAAGCGCTTCTTTTGTCCGCGCTGGGTCGATGCCTTTTTCAAAACGTGTGCTCGACTCGCTGCGCAACCCATGATCTTTGACCGCTTGGCGAACAATCGGGCTTGCGAAATACGCGGATTCAATAAACACGGTCGTTGTGTCATTTTTTACTTCCGAGTTCGCGCCGCCCATCACACCGGCTAAAGCGACAGGCTCTTTGCCGTTTGTAATGACAAGATGCTCTTCTGTCAGCGTCCGCTCTACATCGTCGAGCGTCACAATCGTTTCACCTGCTTTCGCGCGGCGAACGACAATTTCTTTTGAACCGAGGCGGTCGTAATCAAACGCATGAAGCGGCTGGCCGTACTCAAGTAAAATATAGTTCGTAATATCAACGACGTTATTATGCGGTCGAATGCCGGCTGCCATTAAACGCGCTTGCATCCAAAGCGGAGATGGACCAATTTTCACGTTTTTCACAATACGTCCCGCATATAACGGATTGTCTTCTGGCGCGTCGACGCGTACGGAAATGTAATCATAAACGCTTTCGCTGTTTTCGTGAAGTTCGATTGCCGGCAACTTCACGCTCCGTCCTAAAATAGCCGCTACTTCATAAGCAACGCCAATCATGCTTAAACAATCGGCACGGTTTGGGGTTAATCCTAATTCTAACACTTCGTCATCCAAGTAAAGTAGTTCTAACGCATCCGCTCCGACCGGCGCATCGCTTGGGAAAACGAAAATGCCATCAGCGTATTCTTTCGGCACTAATTTTGATTCCACGCCAAGTTCTTGTAACGAACAAATCATGCCGTTCGATTCCTCACCGCGCAATTTGGCGCGTTTAATTTTGAAATTGCCAGGCAATACCGCACCAACTTTCGCAACGGCAACCTTTTGTCCTTTTGCGACGTTCGGTGCCCCACAAATAATTTGCACCGGCTCTCCTTCACCGATATCAACGAAACATTTGCTTAATTTATCAGCATTCGGATGTTGTTCGCGCTCAAGTACATGTCCGATGACGACACCTTGTATTCCTTTATTGCGCACCTCAACACTTTCCACTTCAATGCCTGCTTTTGTGATGCGATCAGCCAATTCTTTTGCCGTAATATTTGTTAAATCAACATATTGTTGTAGCCATTTATATGAAACAAACATCATGCCAACCTCCTTTTACACCCGATTAAATTGTTGCAAGAAACGAACATCGTTTTGATAAAAATGACGAATATCATCAATGCCGTACTTCAACATCGCAATACGCTCTGGCCCCATCCCGAACGCAAAGCCTGTATATTTTTTCGAATCAAATCCCGCCATCTCCAGCACGTTCGGATGAACCATCCCAGCACCTAAAATTTCAATCCAGCCAGTACCTTTACATACTCCGCATCCGTGTCCGCCGCAATTAAAACATGACACATCAACTTCGACCGACGGCTCAGTAAATGGGAAGAAGCTCGGGCGGAAACGAATGTCGCGGTCTTCACCAAACATTTTGCGAGCAAACTCGCGCAACGTTCCTTTTAGGTCGCTCATGCGAATATGTTCATCAACGACAAGCCCTTCAATTTGCGTAAATTGATGCGAATGTGTTGCATCGTCGTTGTCGCGGCGATACACTTTTCCCGGGCAAATGATTTTTACTGGACCGCGTCCTTGATGCTTTTCCATCGTGCGCGCTTGCACAGGTGACGTATGCGTACGCAATAAAATTTCCTCTGTAATATAAAAGGAATCTTGCATATCGCGCGCAGGATGACCTTTTGGCAAATTGAGCGCTTCAAAGTTGTAATAGTCTTTTTCGACTTCCGGTCCTTCGGCAATCGTATAACCCATGCCGATAAATAAATCTTCAATTTCTTCAATAACGCGCGTCAACGGATGATGATTCCCGCGTCTAATCGGGCGTCCTGGAAGTGTCACATCAATCGCTTCCGCTGCTAGTTTTTTCTCGACTTCTGCTTGTTCAAGCGTTGCTTGCTTTGCTTCAAGCGCTGTTTGAATCGCTTCGCGCACTTCGTTCACAAGCGCTCCCATCACAGGACGCTCTTCAGGAGACAATGCCCCCATGCCGCGCAGCACTTCTGTAATTGGGCCTTTTTTGCCGAGATATGCGACGCGCACGTCATTGAGCGCTTTTAAATCGTTTGCCTGTTCAATTTTTTCAAGTGCTTCTTGTTGAAGCTGTTGTAACCGCTCCTTCATAAAAACCCTCCTCTGATCTATATAAATAAAAAAACTCGCCCCTCACATAAGGGACGAGTGCACTCGCGGTACCACCCTTGTTAGCTATGCCGTTCGCATAGCTCACTTCATTCAGATAACGGCTTCCACCGGAACGCCTTTACATTTTGCATGTGCAAAATGGTCCAAGCGCCAACTCCCGAGGTGAATTCACTTGCTTCTACCATAAAAACGCTCGCAGTCTATGGCGTTTTCTCCCTGAATGGCGATCGGCAAGCTACTCTTCTCGATCATCGTCTTTTCATCATGAAATTCTTCATTTATTATAAGCAAATGTGCCATCAGGTGCAAGGTAATCATGCAAACATACGTTTATTTTTTCTGTAAATGATACAGTAAAATGCCTGTCGCAATGGCGACGTTTAATGATTCCGCTTTTCCATAAATCGGAACATATAAATTCGCTGTCGTCTGTTTTAGCCATTGCTCACTCACTCCGCTTCCTTCGTTGCCAACAATTAATGCAAATGATGACGAAGGAGCGACAGAACGATAGTCTACCCCATTTTGAAGCGATGTGCCATAAATCGGAATATGTTCATTTTGAAAGCGAGCCATCCATTGTCCGATGTCTCCTTTTATAACAGGAAAATGAAACAGTGAGCCTTGCGTCGCACGAATGACTTTTGCATTGTATACGTCTGCGCTCCCTTCACCAACAACAACGACGTCTACTCCTGCGGCATCTGCGGTGCGAATGATCGTCCCTACATTCCCCGGATCTTGAACGGCATCAATGAACAATGCTGTTTGTACATCGTCGACGTTCCAATGCAATTGTTTGCATACCGCTGCGATGCCTTGCGGTGTTTCCGTGTCGCTAATTGCTTTCATCACGTCATTTGTCACGATCGTCATCGGAATATGCGCAACGTTCCAGCTTGCTGGAATAGTCGCATGTTCAGCGATGATGATTTCTTCAATATGAACGCCGCTTTTTATTGCCTCTTCGACTAAATGAAATCCTTCAATGAGAAACAATCCGGTTTTGTCGCGCTCTTTTTTCGTTAAAAGTTTTTTCCATTGCTTCACTCGCTCATTTTTCGGTGATTCAATTCGTTTCACTCGTTGTTCCCCCAATGTTTCGCAATAAATTCATCGCGACCTGAAGCAGCGCGGTCTTCTTTATAGTGCTTCGGATTTTTTTTATGGTAATTTTGATGATATTCTTCTGCTAGATAAAACGTTGTCGCAGGTAAGATTTTGGTGACAATCGGTTTTGAAAAACGTCCACTTTCTTCTAGTTGTTTTTTCGATTGCTCCGCTAATGTTTTTTGTCGCTCATTATGATAAAAAATAGCTGTTCGATATTGCGGACCGCGGTCATGAAATTGCCCGCCATCATCCGTCGGATCAATTTGACACCAATATAACTCTAACAATTTTTCGTACGGAAACACACTCGGATCAAACGTAATTTGCACCGCTTCATAATGCCCTGTCGTCCCTGTTTTCACTTGTTCATATGTCGGATTTTCCACATCACCGCCGGTGTATCCAGAAACGATGCCGTAAATGCCATCAAGCTCTTCAAACGGAGTGACCATGCACCAAAAACAACCTCCAGCAAATGTTGCTTTTTCCATCTTTCTCTCTCCTCTTTTAATGAATAGTAGTTACCATTATAGCAAAAACTACGTACGCAATACATAAAGAATGGAGTGAAAACAATGGACTTCAACTTACGTGGTGCCGTGATGGCAAACGTCGCAAACAGCTCAAAAGACCAATTAGAACATACGATCGTCGATGCGATTCAACAAGGGGAAGAAAAATATTTACCTGGTCTTGGCGTCTTGTTTGAAGCATTATGGAATCATGCAACAGATGAACAAAAACAATCGATGCTTGCCACATTAGAAGAAGCAGTAAAAAAATAGCCTTCCATGCGAAGGCTATTTCTTGCACAATTTATTTTAAGGGGGGATTTTTATCGTCTAAACGCTTTCAATTTTTTCGACAGTTCCTTTGTTTGTAGGTATATTTCTTTATACATTTCGAAAATTTCTTTATATCTTTCTACAGCTCGGCTATTCGGCTCAACAACTTGTTCTACGTCTTTAAATATACGAGCACAGTGTTCTAAAGATGGGAACCACTTACAACCGTAGGCCGCAATCATCGCAGCTCCCATACTTGGACCTTGTTCATTCTTTAATTTTTCGATTGGTGTAGCGAATATATCTGCTTGAATTTGTAACCACTCTTCACTCTTTGCCCCACCGCCAATCGAAACGACTGTATCCACACGTTTTCCACTCGCTCTAATGATTTCGACAGATTCATTTAAAGAAAACGTAATCCCTTCTAATACAGCGCGCGCAAAATCCCATGATGTATGAATAGCATCCACTCCGATAAAAGAAGCACGAATATCAGCATCTGCATGAGGAGTTCTTTCCCCAACTAAATACGGTGTGAACAATAGTCCGTTCGCTCCAATAGATGATTGATACGCTCGTTTGACAATTTCAGAAAAAGACATGTGATTTAAAAACGTTCGCTTAAACCAATCAAAACTATATCCCGCAGCTAACGTTACACCCATAATATAGTACGAATTTGGTTTTGCGTGATTAAAATAATGTACTTTTCCTCCAAATTCTCTTTCACCAGTTTGTTCAAATGCAAGCACGACACCAGATGTCCCGATACTACACATCGTTTGTCCTTCTTCTAAAATGCCCGCACCAATTGCCCCACATGCGTTGTCTGCTCCACCAGCAAATACTTTTGTATTTTTTGACAATCCGGTTTTTTCTGCTATTTCCGGCAATAATGTACCAACATAATCCGTGGACTCAACTAATGGCGGACATAAATGAATATTAATATCGAGCGCCTGACAAATTTCCTCACTCCACACCTTTTTACTTATGTCTAGGAGCAACGTTCCTGCTGCATCAGAATATTCCATAGCGATATGACCCGTTAGGCGCATGCGAACATAATCTTTTGGTAATAAAAACGTACGGACTTGTTTATAAAGATGCGGTTCGTGCTTTTTTACCCATAATAATTTGGGTAACGTAAACCCTTCGAGTGCCCGATTTTTTGTAATGGACAACAACTTATCTCTTCCAACTTTCTCTTCAATTAATCGGCACTCTTCTGTCGTTCTTGTATCGTTCCAAAGAATGGCTGGACGTACAACCTCATTGTTTTCAGATAATAATACTAGCCCATGCATTTGTCCAGAAAAACTGAGTCCGACAATCGAACTGGGATCGACATTTGATACTTGCAACACTTTTCGTAATGCAGTAATCGTTTTTTCTACCCAATCTTCTGGATTTTGCTCGCTATATCCTGAATATGGTTGATAAAGGGGATACGCCTCTGTGCACTCCCCTTTTACTTTTCCAGTCCAGTCAACAAGTAATACTTTAACTGCACTCGTTCCCAAATCGATGCCAATGACGTGTTCCAAGTTCATCCCTCATTTCGTTAACGAGCTACACAAACTTCAAGTAAATATTGGTTAAGCAACGTTTTTAAACGTTCTTGCCGTCCTGAACGATTGGAAATATCGCGAAGATTTAATGCATATGCCTCTAGTGTATGGAAGTCGGCCTTCCCATCAATGATATCCCGGCCAATTCCTTCTGTATAGCTTTTATACCTTTCCTCAACAACTGATTCAAACACACGATCCTCAATTAAACGATACGCCACTTTTAGTCCAATCGCAAAGCTATCCATTCCGGCAATATGGGCGTAGAATAAGTCTTCTGGTTCAAACGAACCGCGTCTTACTTTCGCATCAAAGTTCAATCCGCCTTTTCCGAGTCCGCCATTTTGTAAAATTTCGTACATCGCAAGAGTAGTAGAATACAAGTCTGTTGGGAATTCGTCGGTATCCCAGCCAAGCAACGGGTCGCCTTGGTTGGCATCGACCGAACCGAGCATTCCGTGAATGCGCGCTACGCGAAGTTCATGTTCAAATGTATGACCTGCCAATGTCGCATGGTTTGCTTCAATGTTGAATTTGAAATAATCTTTTAGTCCATACGTCTGTAGAAACGCTAATGCTGTTGCAACATCAAAGTCGTATTGATGCTTCGTTGGTTCTTTTGGTTTTGGCTCAATTAAAAATTGCCCGTCAAAGCCAATTTCTTTCGCATAGTCAACCGCCATATGCAAAAAGCGGGCTAAATTGTCCAGTTCGAGCTTCATATTTGTATTTAACAACGTTTCATAGCCTTCACGCCCGCCCCAGAATACATAGTTTTCTGCACCAAGTCGTTTGGCAATTTCTAAGCCTTTTTTCACCTTTGCTGCTGCATACGCAAACACATCTGCATTGCAAGAAGTGGCTGCACCATGTACAAAACGAGGATGTGTAAATAAATTAGCTGTATTCCAAAGCAACTTGGTTTTGCTTGTTTTCATGTATTCTTCGATCATATCAACAATCGTATCTAAGTTTTGATACGTTTCTTTTAACGTCGCTCCTTCTGGGGCAATATCGACATCGTGGAAGCAGAAAAATGGAATGTTTAGCTTATCAAATAACTCAAACGCTGCCTCCACACGCGCTTTTGCCAAATCCATTCCGCTGTATCGGTTCCACGGGCGGATCGCCGTACCAACCCCAAACGGGTCTGCCCCATCCCCAACAAATGTGTGCCAATACGCCACCGAAAAGCGCAAATGCTCCTCCATCGTTTTATCCCCGACTTTTTCTTCCGGATTATAAAACTTAAACGCAAGCGGATTTTTCGATGCCGGGCCTTCATACACCACTTTGTCAACGTTTTCAAAATACGCCATACTAAAATCCTCCTCGTCATTTAGTGAAATCGAACTTCTGATAACAGTATAACGCCTTTTTATTTGTTTGTCTATTAGATAAACAAAGTTTGTTTGTTATAAGTTTATGACAATTTCCCCTCTATCTTTCGGAAACATTTTAATGTCCCTTTCATTACAATGAGAGAACATAAACTAGCTCCATAAAACGGAATGAGCGCCGGTATAGACAAAAACAACATTCCTAGCAAAATAACCGAGATAGTCAGCGTCAATGTTGTTGCCGGATTAGCTATTCCGATGAAAAATGAATGTTTTATATAATCAACTACTCGCAAATGGTAATGAACATAAACCGGAAAAATATACAAGCAAACAATGAAATAAAACATCGTAATCATCAGCAAAAATGCCAAAAGTATGAGGGAGAGAATCCCTTTCGTGTAAGTCATAAATAAAAAATCAAGAAACAATACACCGGCACCGGTTCCTAAAACAAATCCTATTGCATTTGTTCGCCAAAATTCTTTTTTGTATGTGGAAAAAAACGTCTGAAATACAGGAATATCCTCTTGTCCTGTCAGCCATTTTCTCATAACAGTAAATAAAGAAATGGAAGATGGAGCGATTCCAGCCACAACCAGCCCAGCGAAAGTAAAGAAAAACCAAAGAACATTCACATACGCTAATCTCATTCCCCATTCACATAAACGAAAAAGTTTTCCTTCCTCCCAGTACAGTTGCCCTTTCATCTTCCCTCCTCCAACCATAAAAT
>OFGS01000014.1_pt1 | contig 64971 bp, 62 predicted proteins | sample 1521851 | NCBI WGS metagenome assembly OFGS01 (sample SAMEA3142070, study PRJEB24117) | hot springs metagenome
AACCTGGCCGTTAAGCCACCGCGGGCCGATGGTAGTAAGGGGGCGACCCCTTGCGAGAGTAGGTAGTGCCCAGGCTTCCTATATACCCTCACCGCCGATTCTTATCCGAATCGGCGGTTTTTTGTTTTTAACTGAATTAGCATGAATATATGAACTTACAAAGGAATATCAAAAAAATGAAGTAAAGAAGAATAATAAGTTAAATGGTAGTTAAGTTGTTGAGAGCCGAGAAAAATGTGATAAGATATAGGTGAACTACTTAGCGAAGAGAGGAAAGATATTCTTATCAATTTGTTAGTATATTTAGAAAATAGGGGTGAAGGAGTAGTACGGTAGGTGTGGCGGATGGGTGAAAGAAAGCTGGTAAATTTGGTTAGGATGTTACTCATTTCGTTAATATCTCTAGTCTTGTTTTTGAGCTTGAGCTACACATTCAAAGTCATCAACCTTCCAGAAGGTGAAGTTATTCGCTGGATGGTCCCGTCTAATGAGATTACAAAATATTACCAATTCGAAAAACCCGATAGCAAAGAGTTCGTGGGATACTTTTCTTACGATGGTGTAAGAAATACCGTTGTTTTTCAAAAAGTGATTGCAACAAAGTTAGAAATATTTGTGAATAGAGAACGTGTTGCGGTGTTCGGTGATGGGACGGGTAATTTGTGGCCCAAAGCGCTTGTTGTAAGTGTACCTGAATATTTGTTAAGAGAAAGCGAGAAGAACGAGATTAAAGTGGTTTTGCACGGTATAGTTGGAGCGGGAATAAGCGGAAGTCCTTACTTAGTGGACATGAATACTGCGATTCAGGGAGCACAGTTGATAAACATGTTTAGAAATGATATTGTTTTAGTCGGTATCGGAGCAGCGGGAGTTATTCTATACTTGTTCTTACTGGCATACACCGGTGCTTCAGCAAACGAAAAAAAGTCGTATTTTTATATCTTGATGGCTTCTGTTTTCATGATACTCGGGCTTGTTCAATTTACATACAGAGAGACTTATGGATCTGTAGAGAGTTATTTAATCTTTGAAAAACTTGCCCGCACAGCTCCCATGTTTGTTGTTACTTTCCTTCTTTTCCTCATATTTGAAAATTCGGGTTTTTATCTTAAGCCACGTTTCAAAATTGCATTCTTGATCATTCCTTTCTTACTTACAGGCTTAGTGGTTATTTCAACTAACACAAAATACGTGCACTTTTTTGGTTTACTCTCAGATCTATATTCAATGATTTTGGTAATATATATTTCCTTCATCGTTTACGTAAAACGGCTTCTTGAATACGTCTTCCCTGTTTCTTTCCTTTTGCTCACTGGAACTCAGACATTTTACGTACTCGCTACCGGATTACCAAACGAGTTAATGATACCTTATGGAAGGCTCGTATTTTTGATCTCTTTGGCGACTACAACATTGACAAAGTTCAAGCGCATAGCAGCGAGGCATGAGGTTTTGGCGAAGGAAAATGTGTTAGACCATCTCACTGGTGCATTCAACAGGAAGGTAATAGAACAGCTTCCAAAGGGTGGCGTTTTGATTTTGATAGATATAGACGGGTTGAAGAAGATTAACGATACATATGGTCATATCTACGGCGATAAACTGCTTCAGAGATTTTCTGAAATTGTAAAGAAAGATATCAGGCAGGAAGACTATTTCATACGCCTTGGCGGAGATGAGTTCTGTATTGTCTCCAACAGTATTTCTGAAAAAGATGTTGAACACATAATGAATAGGTTATACAATCGTTGTAGAAACGAGCTTGGAGTAGGATTTTCGTTTGGTTTTGCACCGTTTGATAATTTTGACAAAGCATATGAACAGGCAGATGAAAAGATGTACCAAATGAAAGAAGAAAAGTATAGATCTAACAAGAAAGGTGTATAGTGTGGTTAGTGCACAAAGGGAGGTGTAAGGTGTGAAAAGAGTCGTTCTTTTTCCATTTTTCCTTGCAATGCTTTTGCTCTCATCGGTATTTTTTGGGCAGCAATCTTTACAAACGGCCGGTACGGTTATAAAACAGTTGGAAGTTAGTTTTCCTGACCATATTTTCAAAACAGTTGGAACAAAGACCTTCAACGTTCAGTATATTAAACTCTTTGAAGACAAAGAGAGCAAAGGATATCTCATTAAAGCTTGGACATTCCAACCACTGACAACGAGTGCAGCCTCTCAGAAAGAATTAGTCTATAAGGTCACATTCACATACGGCAAAGAAGAGTATTCTTACCAGATTAACGGCGTACGCGATAAGTCATACGTTAGGATGCCACTTTTGCTTGTAATGTGCCCCGCAAAATATACAATAAGTGTTAACTCGCAAGTCATACCAGAAGAAAAGAAGACATCAGGTGGTGAGGCAGAAGTGCCGATTCTTGAACAAATCGAAGGTGCAATGTTAAGAGTATTGAAGCATGCTGATACAAAATATGTTGAAATATCGGAAGGAGTACCGGCATCGAAAGACGATTATTTGTTTGTTCAAATTATTGCTGGCACGTTCCCGACGGGAGGATACAGAATCGAAGTTAACGAGCCTGATATAGTTTACCCTGTTGGAAATAATCCTGGGAAAATAACGATAACTGGCACATTCTACAGGCCAAAACCGGGCGATATGGTCACCCAAGCATTCACTACGCCGACGAAAACCGTGGAGATTGGCAAGCTTCCAGCTGGGCAATATGAAGTTATTATAACTATAAAGGATCTTGGAGAATTTAGAAGGGTGCTCGTAGTCAAATGATTTTATTCATTATATTTTAGATAAGAGGCGGAGTGATCCGCCTCTTTGCATGTTTTATATACAGAGATTTTTGAAATGGTATAATAGGATAATCAGAGATAGAAAGAGGTGATACAAGTGATAAGACTCGGTAAACATGTCGAAGAAGCTTTAAACAAGAATCAACCAACAGTCGCACTCGAAAGTACAGTAATCGCCCACGGTTTGCCGTTTCCACATAACGTTGAAACTGCTAAACTTCTTGAGGAAATTGCAAGAAGCGAAGGAGTTGTGCCCGCCACAATTGGTGTCCTCAAAGGAGAAGTTATCATTGGCATGACCGAGGAAGAGATAAACAAGATGCTTGAAGATGAACCGCTGAAAATAGGCACAAGAGAAATACCATATGTTGTAGGGCTCAAAAAGAGCGCCGCTACAACTGTCAGTGCAACAATGCGATTCTCAAAACTTGCTGGAATCGACGTTTTTGCTACTGGCGGCATCGGAGGTGTCCATGTGGGCGACTGGGATGTTTCGCAGGACATCACCGAAATGGCAAAAACGGATGTTATAGTTGTCAGTGCAGGTTGCAAATCGATACTCGACGTGAAGAAGACTATAGAATTTATGGAAACTTTTCAGATAACTGTGCTTGGATACAGAACGGACAAATTTCCCATTTTCTACGAAGGTTTGTCAGATTTCAAGTTAGACCACACAGTTCAGAATGCTGAAGAAATCGCAAAAATTTTCAAGGCTAAGAAGGAGTTATCCATAGAAGGCTCAATACTTGTAGCAAATCCAATCCCTGAGGAATACATCGTTCCTGAGAGCGAGGTTGAGGGGTATATCCAACAAGCCTTGAAAGAATGCAGTGAAAAAGGTATAACCGGAAAAGGTGTAACTCCGTATTTACTTTCCAGAGTTGCTGAGCTTAGCAATTACAGAACGCTCAAAGCAAATATAGAACTTTTGAAGAATAACGTGAGGTTAGCATGCCAGATAGCAAAAGAGCTCGTGAAACTTCGCTAACACCACGCCTTGAACAAAAGCTAATACTTACGAAAACTGAGAAGTTCTACCTTAATATTTTGAGCACGCCGATACATCTGCTCAAAGAGAAGTATCTTCCAGTTATGGAAGTGGAAGATTACGCTGTTGCGTACTCAGAAGACCTACACCAAGTTCTTGTTGGCCTACTGCCTTTTCTTGGGCTTTCGGACAACGACGAAAAGATTGCTGAGTACATAATATACAATATCGACAGCAGGGGAAAAATAAGAATTAGCGCAGAAGAAATAGCTGAAAATTTTGGAATAGATATTTCTCACGCTCAGGAACTGATAGAACTTCTACTGACCGAATTTTCTGAGGAAATATCCCAAAACACAGGAGGACAATTCAACGAATACGTCGAACCTGATGTTATAATTACCCCGGAGAAAGTTGAAGTGCTAAGAATAGAAGTCAAAGACCCAATAATCATGAAAGCCTTAGAGATGCGTGCAGAGACACTTTACAAAATCTGCGATGAGATACGGAAGGTGAACGAATACTTTTTGAGAGGATACAGACGATATCCGCAGATATTAACTATGAGGCATCTCAGTAAGACAATTAGCTTACACACATCAACGATCAGTCGTGCCGTTAAAGGAAAGTATGCAAGTACTCCGATCGGCACTCTACCACTAAGGCTGTTCTTTGGAAAAATCATCAATCCACAAATTGTGAAAAACGAGATACAGAGACTCTTAGAAATAGACAACACACTGACAGATGCTCATCTGGCACTCATACTCAAATCCGAAGGCATAAATATATCGCGCAGGACGGTTAATAAATACAGAAAACAGGTTTCAACCGCTACGAAGGAGGGAAAGGCTTAGTTGCCTCATGTATGAAAATACTCGTTGTCAGCGATACGCATGGTTCAGTGAAAGCTTGGGAAGATATTGAAAAACTTTTTGATTTAAAACAATTCACAAGCATTTTCCATCTTGGAGATGTGCTCTATCACGGTCCACGAAATCCGTTACCTGATGGATATGACCCGAAGAGCTTAGTTGAGAAGCTCAAAAACTACCGAATAGACTACATCAGAGGCAACTGCGATGCTGATATAGACTTAAAGGTTTTGTCTGTACAAGAGATGCCGAAGGTGACAATGGAATACTTCGGAGATTTTTCCTTCTTGCTCGTCCACGGCGAGATATTCGAGGAAAATGATATAAAGCAATTTGTCAACGACACGAGCGCTCAATTCATAATTCACGGACACACACATATACCAAAGATAGAGGAAATAGACGGAAAATTTGTGCTAAACCCCGGCAGTACATCACTACCCAAAAATGGAACGTCGAGGAGCGTCATGACTATTGAAATCGACGAAAACACACTCCTTACGAAATTCTACAACCTCGATACCGGAGAAGTATACATGGAAAGAACATGGACATTGAGCGATTCAAAATTGATAACTGAATAATTGTCTGAAGTGCTAAAAGGCATGAACAGAGCTGAGAGAATAATCCTTTACCTGATAATTCTTGGCTTACTTCTCTTCTCAAATGCAATAATCTATCAAACTTTCTTTTATGCACCTTCCCAAAAGAAGGCAATTAATTTGGCATCTGTTTCGGTTGAAAATACCGGTAATGAGGTCGTTTCCGCTTCAACTGATGGAACTACCACACAAAATGTGGAAACTCCAGATTCAACACAACTAACGCTCAAAAGCTTTAATGAACTTAAGAAAGATATTGAGAATCTCAGAAAAGCTCTCTACAACAACTCCATAGTCGAGTACGTTATATACAGCGTTGTCGACTTTGAAGGGAGCACTCTGACATTTGACGAACTCGGAGGCTTTACGAAATACGGAATCTCTTCTAAGCATAACCCGGATGTTAACATCTTCAACCTAACGCGTGACAGGGCTTATTACATCCTGTACACAAGGTACTATGTTCCGAACAGAATATATGAATTCCAAAGCATCAGACTGCAGGTAGCCATGATGCATATGTGCACTTTATTTGGCAAGAAGGCGCTAACAATAGCATATTCTGTACTTCCAAGAAGTGAACTAATTTATTTGAAAGATTCTGACCCGAGGTTTCCATGGATAGTTGAAAAATTAAGAACAGCATTCTCACAGCACGCCCGTCAAATTGGAACGAGATACCCTCAATATCTCAAAGGCTGGTTGAACAGAATAAACAAAGTCTTCTACATTGGATAGTTTCTGAACAGGCAGGTGTTTTGCAAAAGTGGAACTTGAGAATTTTAAAACACTTGAGGGAAGAACTCAGATTAAGATAAACATAGAAAGGTCCATATTCATCGCGACTCTACATCAAGCAAGTTCAGAAGAAGAGGCAAGGGCTTTCATATCAGAAATCCATAAAACTTACATAGATGCAACGCATAACTGCCCTGCATATAGGGTTATAACTAAGAGCGATATTGTTGAATTTTCCTCAGACGCGGGAGAACCATCTGGAACAGCTGGACTTCCCATGCTTAATACATTAAGAAAATACGGCTTGTTGAACGTGGCAGTAGTTGTAACGAGGTACTTTGGCGGGGTGAAACTCGGCGTTCGAGGGCTCATCGATGCGTACTCTTTAGCTGTTCAAAGAGCTATTGAGGAAGCAGAAAACAATAATCGCATAATTGTGAAAAGAAGAGCATACAAGCAAAAATTAAAGATAGATTTCCTTTCATACGGCAAAAAAATGCAACAGCTCAGCTATATCGGAGTTACCATACTTGATATTTCGTACACCGAAGAATATGCTTATCTTGAAGTGTTGCACGATAAACCATTAGACCTACCCGAAGTTGAGAGTAGAGAAGAAGTATACGTGTAGAATAACCACAATAAAGGAGGCAAGAGAAATGGTATCAAAAAGGGCAGTTGAAACACCCGCAAGTCCAATAAGAAGATTGGTCCCGTACGCAGACGAAGCTAAAAAAAGAGGTATAAATATTTACTATCTCAACATAGGACAGCCGGATATAAAGACTCCAAGCGTGTGGTACGAATATATCGATAAATACAAACCAGAAGTCGTTGCATACACTCATTCTCAGGGTCTTTTAGAACTCAGGGAAGCTTTTTCAAAATACTACGCAAGGCATAACATACACGTGAGCGCCGACGAAATAATGGTAACAAACGGTGGAAGCGAAGCGATAATGTTTGCTCTTGGTGTCGTATGCGACCCAGGTGATGAGGTTATCACAATAGAACCATTCTACGCAAATTACCTTGGATTTGCTTCCTATCTAAATGTCAAACTTGTTCCCGTGACTGCCCACACTGAAGACGGCTATCGACTGCCGCCGATGAGTGAATTTGAAAAGGTTGTCAGCCCAAAAACGAAAGCTATTCTCTTCTCAAACCCGTCGAATCCAACGGGCACAGTCTACACCTACGAAGAGATGAAGCAAATTGTTGAATTCGCAAAGAAGCATAATCTTGTGATAATCTCGGACGAAGTGTACAGGGAATTCACATTCGACGGCAGGAAACACATATCAGTATTTCATTTCGAAGGAATCGAAGAACAGACGATAATGGTTGACAGTATATCGAAAAGGTACAGCGCCTGCGGCGCAAGGATAGGAACGTTGGTAACCAAGAACAAAGAATTTTACAAAAGCGCTCTCAAATTTGCACAGGCAAGGCTTTGTCCAGCGGAGACAACACAATTCGGTGCTATTGGATTGCTTACACTTGGCGAGGAATACACAAATTCAGTGAGGGATGAATACCAAAAAAGAAGAGACGCAACATACGAAGCGATGAAAGAAATCCCTGGGGTAGTTGTACACAAACCTGAGGGAGCGTTCTACCTCTCTGCAAAGCTTCCAGTTGACAATGCGGAAGACTTTATAATCTGGATGCTCAAAGAATTCAACGTTGACGGAAAAACGACGATGGTATCACCGCTCAGCGGATTCTACGCAACGCCAGGAGCAGGAATGAGTGAAATAAGGATAGCGTACGTACTTGAAGCCGAAAAGCTCGCAGACGCCGTGAGGATACTTGGGGAAGGGATAAGGGAATATAATAAAAGAAAATAACAAAGGGTAGAAGAAATAAAACAGGGGCATTTGTGAAATGCCCCTGTTTGTTTTTCTTAGAAATTAGAAAACAGCGTAGAACCACTTCAATATCTTTAATCCATCCTTTGGAACGAAGAAATCCTTCAATGTCATATTTGCTGAAATGACGTCTTCATCTCCTGCGATTATGTTTGCATCAAGGTCAATGTTGTAAGGTTGAAATTCAGTTGAGCTGATTACAGGGAATGTGTAAACATCGTTTTCTAAAGCTTGTAAGTAGCCCTTTGATATTTTAACATAGTAGTCTGTATCTAGATTTGGGTAACCCCCTTCAGAAAGCTCATAATACGAGGTAACACGGAACAAATACAGAATATCAGACATTCCTGACAGACCTGGATTGTACGGAGTAATTGTTGCTTTCAGTGTTCCATCCATTACCTCTGTTGCTACCAATGTTTCAGGAAGTTCGGCAGGAGTGATAGAACTTGTAGCAAATGGCGTAGTTGTTGGATATGCTTTTCTATATTCTGAATATGTGAATCCTTCTTTCCAATTGAAGTAACCAAACACGTACAAATCTGTATCGTTCTTCAACGAACTTGGAATTTTGTGGTCCTGGTCATGTGAAGCTACACCAAATGCAGCAGTCTTTCCACCTACCAACCAGTCTAAGAAAATGTCTTCAAAACGATTTATTCTTTCACTATCTTTAAAATCAGATGTGCTCAAGTTAATTGTTTTATCGGTGTATAACTCGAAATTTCTTAATATAGCAACTTTCTGAACGCCTTCTTCAGACCACAATGATGGATAATAAATTACCAAATCACCTTTGCCTTTTGGCAGATGTTCAGCGACCGCGACTTTGTTGCCACTAACATCGTCAATCGATGGAAAGCGGTGTTCAATCAAGAAGAATATTCCGAGTTGCGTATTTGTAGCAAAATCACTTGGCAGGTTGATTGTCAGCGTCGCTGCATCTTCGTCGGTTGCATTTCCAACATCCACCGGTACAAAATTCGTTTCCAAGAGCTTGTAATGTATAAAAAACACCTTTGTTGCTGAATAAGTATCACTTGGTTCAGCAACAGCCACGGAATAAAGACCACTTGAATCGTTGACAGTGAATTTATATACACCATTTGTTCCTGTCAACTTAGTCCAAGTGCCATTTAAACCGTCCCTTGCAAAAACCAAAGTTGCGTTCGTAATATGCCCGTGTCGTGATGTTTGGATAACAACTTCCTTAGGATTTTCAGCCGGTGTTAGGGGTATACAAGAAACCAAAACTGCGATCGCAAAAGCTAAGACTAAAATTCCATGGAAATACCTTCCTTTAACTCTCATAATATCATCTCCCAAAATAGGATGGGGTTTTTTACCCCGGATAAATATTTAGACTGTTGAAGATATCAAACGTTCATAAATAGTAGGATAAAAGGACTCATTCGGGGAAAAATATATTTGAAAAAATTGTTAGAGGTTAACGTATGAATGATGAAATTCAAAAATTAATACAATTGGGTGACTATTCAAAAGCTTTTGAAATGATTGATAAGCTTGAAGATAATGAGCCAAAAAAGCATAACTTTCTTGGGATGATATACTTCAACCAGGGAAAACTAACTGAAGCAAAAGAAGCATTTGAAAAGGGACTTAGATATTCCCCAATTGATTCTGATTTATTATTCAATTATGGATATGTTTATTATTCAATTATGGATATGTTTTGAAACAACTTGGGAATGACAAAGAAGCTTGGAGATACTTAATGAGAATACACGACAAAGATTGGGCTGTGTACGATTTACTCGGGGATACTCAACTGAGCTCTGGAAACATTCCGATGGCTTTGAAATACTATTCAAAAGCGGCCCAGCTAACTGATAATCCAGAAATGAAAAACAAGTTCATGGAACTGTACAAGAAAGAGAAAAAAGACACGAAGATAGCATTCTTATGTCTGCCAGTGTACGAAAATTTTCTTAAAGATATCGCTGAAGTGCTATCTCTTACTTATGATACAAAGCTTGTTGTGACTGAAGACATCAAAACCTTACAGGAAGCTGTAAGATGGGCTGATATAATTTGGCTTGAGTGGGCGAATGAAATGGCAATTTTTGTGACGAAAAACATACCAGAACTTTCTAAAAAGAAGGTTATCTGCAGATTGCATAGTTACGAAGCACTTACTGATTTTCCTGAAAGAATAGATTGGACAAAAATCGATCATTTGATCTTTGTTGCAAAGCACACACAGGAGATCTTCCGTGAGCTTCACAAGACACTTGATATCCCGAACGTGAAAGAGCATGTTATTAGCAATGGAATTGATCTGGACAGATTTAAGTTCACTTTGCACAAACCAGGCTATAACTTAGCTGTTGCGGCAATTATAGGTCACAAAAAGGATCCAACAATGTGGATTCAGCTTCTTGCTAAACTTAAAAGAATTGATAAGAATTACAAGCTCCACATAGCTGGAGAATTCGAAAATTTCAGATACAAGGTTTATTTCAATTATTCAATCAAAGAGGTTGATTTAGAAGAAAACATGATTTTACATGGTTGGGTGAAAGATATTGAAAAATTCTTGGAAGATAAGAATTTTGTCTTATCCACAAGTATACATGAAGGTCATCCCTACAACATAATGGAGGGCATGGCAAGAGGAATAAAACCGATAATCTTGAATTATCGCGGAGCGAAAGAACAATGGCCAAACGACTTAATTTACAATACTTTAGACGAAGCCTTAGAAATTATAACTAACAAATCTTACGATTCAGAAAGCTACAGAGCATTTGTAGAATTAAACTATTCGCTTGAGAAACAGATTGTGGAAATTTATAGATTGATTAAAAGCATTGATGATAAGACATATAATACACAAAAAACAAGTGTCTCTGTCATTTCAAACAAAGACGTGGTTGAGGACAAAAATAAAGAAAACTTGGAAAAAGCTAAAAGTGCAGATGAGATAAAAGATTATTACGATAATTTTTTAGAGAGATTGAAGTACGACCATATTAGAGAGAATCCAAGACATTCACGTGTGAAAGATACTCTTTCAAAACTCGTCAGACCTTATATCAAAGTTCTTGACATAGGCTGCGGGACCGGCATCACGTCATACTTTATGGCTTCTAAAGGTGCAATTGTTACTGCGATCGATTTGTCTGACAAGTTGATCGAATTTGCAAAGCAAAATTCTTATCATTCCAACATTACTTACATCGTCGCTGATGCTACAAAATTAGAACTAAACAGGAGCGACTTTGATCTTATCACAATTGTAGATTCTATGGAACATATTCCTCAAAACATCGTAAATGATCTCTTCAAAGTTATAAAAAATCACAGCAATTCTTCAACAGTGATTTATCTAAATATTCCGGATGCGAGGTACCAAACTTTCTTAAGAAATAACTATCCGGACAGATTGCAAATAGTTGATGAGACGTATTATCTTGATTTTCTTTTCAAAAAATTCGGTGAAATTGGTTTTGAGCCTATTTATGTAAACATATACGGATTAGACGTACCCTATCAGTATGACGAAATAGTCTTTGTCACAAAAGAATACCTTGAGAATACTTACAATGTGGAATTTTCTAAGTACAAATAAAAGAATGGCGATATATTTAAACTTTTAATTGTTAGAATTGAAAAGGTTAAAGGGTCTCATACAGCTTTTTAAGTTCCAACCCAATTGTTATTTTGCTATGATAGTTTTCAACATATTTCCTGGACCTTTTCCCTATTTCATGACGCAGTTCACCAGATTGTAGTAGCTTTTCAATCTCCTCTTCTAGTGTAACGGGTGTTGCATTGACTAACGGTAAATCGCTTGGATACTTGTCTATCAGATCCTCCCTGATGTAACATACAACTGGTTTTCCAAGTGCCATTGCTTCAACTGAAAGTATACCATGGGCACCTAAGATTACCTGATCAATGACAATGTCTGAATTCAAAATTGTACTTAAAACCTTATCATGGGGTAATCCACTTAGCCTGATATATTCAAAGTTGTATTTTAGTAGAAGTTTTTCAATCGCATTCTCAACAAAAGAAGTTCCTTTTACGTTTGTTCGACTTGGAGCATGTACAATAACTGGTCTTTCGTTGACGGGTTCTGGGTACTTTGGTTGAAGAACTTCTGTGTCTACTGCTTGTCGTATTAGTTTTATGTTTTTAAAAAACGGCTCTATATATTCATATAACTCATAATCTGAGATGACAGCGCAATCGACAAATCTTGATATTATCTTCAACTTTTCGATCTTCAAATTGTCATCACCAAGGTGCATCTCGTCGCTGTAAAACGGATTCTTTTGCTTTGCAATAGATTTTAATCTCACATCGCTCCCCCAGAAATTCATCAACACTTTTTTACCCATAAATTTAAGTGCAGGTAAATCGAGATTCTGGTGAATTAAAGACTCTCCAAAATGAAAGTGGAAAATATCAAATGAGTTTACTAATTCGGTGAAAATCTTAATCTCTGCACCAACTAAGTCATAGACGTGGGTTGCGCCTGTAATTTTGATTATTATGTCATCTTTGTATCCAAAAGGATGCTCTTCAAAAGTCAGTTTTCTTGCATTTACACCAACTTTTCTTAAAGCATCGGTGTATTCCCAAAGCTGGCCAGCTATTTCGATTGGGGCATGTAAAACTCTCAAGAAATTCCCTCCTTTAGTTTGAAGTATCAAAATTATCTTTCACGAAGTTTTTTTGCAGGATTACCTGCCCAAATTTCATAGGCAGGAACACTCTTGGTAACTACAGATCCAGCCCCTATAACAGCTCCTTCTCCAATTTTAACACCCGGCAGTATTATCGATCCAGCACCTATATCAGCTCCATCGCTTATTATAACTTCCTCAAAAAGTAAGGGTGCGAAATATACAGGAATGTCCAAATGCGTTAAATCGTGCTGCGATGTTAGTATGGTAACTTTTGGACCAATTCCAACAGCTCTACCTATTTTTAACCCACCTGCACCGTGGAAAAAGCACTGTTGGCCAATCCATGTGTGATCTCCTATGGATATAATATTCTTATAATAACCTTTCAATATAGTGTAGTGACCTATGTATACATTGTTACCAATCTCTATATTTTCCGGATGAAAAACCAGTACTCCGTGCTCGAAAATAACGTTTTCTCCGAGCTTTTTGAAATCTTTAATGTCAAACATACCTGTTCCATGTGACTTATTGATTTTGTTATTCTCTATCTTCATTGAATATCATCCTTTCCAATGATTCAACAACATATTCAATTTCCTCCATTACCATATCGTTGTATATTGGTATAGCAAAGGCTTTATCATGAAGTACCTTTGCATTTGGAAAATCTTCGGAAGAGCATCGATAAATATCCTTGTAATAGCTCAATTCATGTACAGCAAATGCTCCTACGGTTGTTTCGATACCATACCTCGAAAGCTTCTGAATAATTTCAGAATTTGTAAAAGCGTTGTGCATTACAACGAAAGCCTGATAAGAGTTTACGCAATCATCCGTCGTCTTTTGCAAACTTAGTCCTTTTATCTTTTCAAGTCTTTTCATATACTCATTTGCGATTTTTATTCTTTGCGAAACCATTTCATCGAGTTTTTCCATTTGTACGATTCCAAGTGCAGCCTCGAACTCATTCATCCTATAGTTAAGCCCTGGCATTAAGAATTCTCTGTTATTACCTACCTGGAAGAATCCATGATTTCTTAGAGCAAATATTTTTCTCGCAATTTCGTCATCATTCGTGACAACTAACCCACCTTCTGCTGTTGTAATTACTTTTCTTGGATGGAAACTGAAACAACCAATATCCCCGATAGTACCACACTTTCTGCCTTTGTAAAGACTTCCTAATGCACCTGCAGCGTCTTCTATAACTTTCAGTTCGTACTTTTTTGCTATCTCTAAAATTACATCCATTTCTGCAGGATTGCCAAAAAGATGCACGGGCATAATTGCTTTTGTTTTGCTTGTTATTTTTGATTCAATTTGTTTAACGTTTATGTTATAAGTGTCTAAATCAACATCAACAAACACAGGCTTTGCCTTAACAAGCTCTATGACATTTACAGTTGCCGGAAAAGTGAAAGATGGAACTATTACCTCATCACCTTCATGTATGTTCAAAGCTAAAAGAGCCAAGTGAAGAGCTGCAGTTCCAGAACTAACTGCTATACAATATTTAGTACCAAGGTATTCTTTGAGTTTCTCTTCAAAAATTCTGACTTGTTCTCCTTGAACAAAGTATCCACTGTCAAGTATTTTTCTAAAATTGTTCAGTAATTCTTCTTTGTCAGCAATACATGGCATAGAAAGTCTTACTCTCATGTTCTTTCCTCCTTAATATACTTTATTGATACGACTTTTATACCACTCGATCGTTCTAAGCAATCCTTCGTTTAAATCAACTTTTGGATTGTAATTTAATATTCTCTGAGCCTTTTCAATATTTGGGATTCTCAACTCCACGTCGATATAATTCTTTGGAACAAATATGATAGGTGAAGATGAGCCGGATAAATAAATTACCTTCTCTGCGAGCGAAAGAATGGTAAGCGTTCCCCTGGGATTTCCAATGTTGAAAACTTCACCTATGGCCTTATCGTTTTCCAGAGACAAAAGAATTCCGTCAACCATATCGTCTATGTAACACCAAGATCTAATTTGTGTACCGTCCCCGTGAATTTGCAATGGTTCATTTTTTATGGCTCGAACGACAAACTGGTGTATTGCACCCTCACCGATCTGTCCAGGTCCGTACACATTAAATGGTCTTAAGATGGTACTTCTTAGTCCAAATTCCTTATTGTATGCATTGATTAAATGTTCGCCCGCAACTTTACTTACAGAATATACCCATCTTGCTTCTCCTACAGGTTGTAAATTTGTTGAGGTATCTTCTGATGATTTAAAAGCTGTTACGCCAAAGACCTCACTCGTGGAAAGGAAGACTAATCTGTGGAGTTTATCAATTAGTCCTTTCTCCTTAACAACCTTGAGAAGAAAATAAGTACCAATAGTATTGATTTCCATAGTCTTGACAGGGTTTCTTAAAACAGTATCCACGCCAGCTATAGCTGCAAAATGGAGAACTATGTCAGTGTTTTCGGGAATTGAGGAATATAGAAGCTCATAATCTAGAATGTCACCTTTTATTATAGATATATTGTCGACGTTCAAATTGAAAGTATCGCTTTTTGAATGGCGATACATGTTATCGTATATAATTATCTTATTATCATTACAAAGTCGCAGAATAGTATTCCAACCGATAAATCCGGCACCACCGGTAACGAAAATCACCTTATCTCTTATCATATCTCCACCTCACCGAAAGTTTTCTTGGCTGCTCAAATTTATGATTCTGTACCTCTTAAACCATTTCCTTTTTCAAGCTCTTGTAGTCCATTTTCAACATCTTGCTTATAAATCTCACTGAAAAGTCTTGAAAAATTAGCGAACAAGTGGTATAATAAAAACACAAATAAGCCGAGGTGGCGGAATTGGCAGACGCGGTTGACTCAAAATCAACAGGGGTTCAAACCCCGTGCGGGTTCAAGTCCCGCCCTCGGCACCAAATCAAAAGGCGGTGGAGAAATCCACCGCCTTTTTTCAGTTGGAGGGATGGCTATCCAAGAAGCCTTAAAACATTCATTGCATTAGCATTCGACTGTCCTATGATGCCTATCGTTGCTTGCTGTTGCAATCGTGTCCTTAACCAGTCCATTACTCCACGTGCCATGTCTGTGTCTGTCAATGTACTCACGGAGGAGGTGAGGTTGAGCATTGTTGTACTTAGATTCCTTGCAGCGCCTTCCAATCTGTTTGTTACACTGCCTACGTAAGAACGCGTATTCGAAACACTTTCGATCGCTGTGTCTAATGCCTTAAGTGCATTCTGCGCATTTTCGACATTGTTGAGATTAACGTTTTCCAACCCAAGAGATCTAATGTCCATGCCCGGGAGGGTGACTCTCATTTGCTGACCTTCATTTGGACCAAGTTGCACTTGCATGTCTCTAATATCACCGCCAATAACTCTCCTGTTGTTATAGGTTGTCTGCTCGACAACCCTGTTAATGCCTTGCGCTAACTGACTAAATTCCTGCTGCAAAGCCGTTCTGTCAGCTTCCGATAACGTTCCGTTGGAAGCCTGTACTGCAAGTTCTCTCATTCTTTGGAGATTGCTCGATACGTTCTGAATACCGCCTTCCGCAACGTTCATAACACCAATTGCGTTGTACACACTCATCATTACCTCACGGTAACCGTTCACTTGCGAACGAATCCTTTCAGCAATTACAGTTGAAGCTACGCTTTGTTGAATAGGAATAGTAGCCTGTGCCAAACTTTGAGCTTGTGTATTCTGTGTTGATTGGAGATTTTGCAAATACCTTATTGCCCACATACCGACGTTATTATTGATACGCATAACCATCCCTCCCTACAGGGCATGGACGAAAAGAGATTTTTTGCTTTCACGTATTTAGACTTTGTAAATTCCGAAATCGTTCAAAAATTTTTTTCAGAGATATTTTAAGCTAAAGAAGTCCTTTGTTTTTTCCGATAATAACAATGGATTTCGGGAAGTGGGGATCCCCGAAAAATAACTTTGAGAACTAAGGACAAAAACCACATGGAGGTGGAGAGGTATGAGGATTAACCACAACATTAGCGCACTGAACAGCTGGAGAAACATCAGCATGACGAACATGGACATGAGCAAGACACTTGAGAGACTCTCATCTGGATTAAGGATCAACAGAGCAGGAGACGACGCAGCGGGTTTGGCAATCAGTGAAAAGATGAGGGGACAAATCAAAGGTCTTGACATGGCAATCAAGAACTCGCAAGACGCTATCAGCTTGATTCAGACAGCAGAAGGAGCACTGACAGAAGTACACTCGATACTCCAAAGGATGAGGGAACTTGCAGTACAAGCATCAAGCGATACGAACACAGACGTAGATAGGAACCAGATACAAGCAGAACTCAACCAGTTAAGAGAAGAAATTGACAGAATCTCCAGGACAACGGAATTCAACACGAAGAAATTGTTAGATGGAAAACTTGAGAACTTCAGATTCACACCAGATGCAAAAGTGGTTACAGGTGGAAATATTAATGTTTCTCTTGGAACAATCAGAAATACCGCTGGCGAAGGAACATATGTAATAGAAGTTGGACAATTAAACGGAAGCGTTAGCAGTGCAATCGATGTTAGAATTACAAGAATAGACGCATCCGGCTCAATAACCACAACATCAGCAACGATAGGTGCAGGTGTTGTTGCGTTAGGTAATATTACATTCAGATGGACAGGCTCAACATTTAGCATTTCTGATTTCGGAGGAGCACTGCCATTGAACGAAGTTATAGATAGCGCAGTTGTAAGAGTAGAGGCATTGTACACGTCAAATACACAATTGATATTCCAAATAGGTTCAAACGAAGGGCACAACATGATAGCAGGAATTGACAACATGAGTGCAAAGTCACTTGGACTAACAACAAGTACACTTAAAGTGACAGACCAAAATAGTGCGGAAAAAGCGATAATGGTAGTAGATGGAGCGATACACAGGGTAAGTACAGCGAGGGCAGCGCTTGGTGCGATTCAGAACAGGCTTGAGCACACGATAGCGAACCTTGGAGTAGCAGCAGAGAACCTGACAGCAGCGGAAAGCCGAATAAGAGACGCAGACATGGCGAAAGAGATGATGCAATTCACAAAACAGCAGATACTGTTGCAATCGAGTATGTCGATGCTTGCACAAGCTAACGCTCAACCTCAACAGGTGTTGCAACTGCTCAGATAAACAATTTAATATCAAATGTTTAACAAAAGCGGGCTTCACGCCCGCTTTTGTTTTTTTGCTTTTAGGAAAGTGATTTACGAAAGATGAATAATATTTTAGAAGAATTACAAAATATCTTTTCTCCTTCGGAGGGGACATACATATGGAGAAATCTAACCGTTGCCTAATTAGTGTTGCTATGATTACGAAAAACGAGGAACACAATTTAGATAGGGCTTTGGGAAGCATTAAGCCTTACGTTGACGAAATTATTGTTGTTGATACTGGTTCAACAGACAAAAGTGTTGAAATAGCGAGAAAGTATACTGATAAGATTTATTTCTACGAGTGGCACGATGACTTCTCAGCTGCCCGTAATTATTCTTTACAATTTCCAACATGTGAATGGGTGCTCATATACGATGCTGACGAAGAAGTAAGAGAGGATTTTGCTGGCATAAGAGAATTCTTGGAGAAATTGCCTGATGATGTTAATACTGTTTATCTTCCTACACTTAATTATCTCGACTGGGATCTCAAAAAGACTGAGATAGCGTCAACGGCGAGGGTTTTTAGGAACGGCACCGTGAAGTATGAAAATATCATTCATAATCAGGCTATTTACAAAGGTAAGATAGTGGAAGCACCTTTCACGATATATCACTACGGATATATTTGGACACGAAAATTAAGAAAGAGCAAGTATGAAAGAACAAGAAATCTTATCGTTAAACTTTTGAATGAAACGAAAGATTTACCTTCACAAGAAAGAGTTTACTACCTTTGTCAATTATATAAGGCAGAACTCATAGGTTCAAGGAAGTACGTTTTATATGATATAGTCCAGGAAATACTGAGTATCATAACATCTGATAAGAAGATGCCATCAATAGGCCTTGAAGTGTTGTTCATGCATTCACTAGATCTTAACAACAAGGGTTTCAGGGAAGAAGCTAGAAATTTGTTACACTTCCTTTTAAAAGTCGAGCCAAGTAATCCAGACCCGTATTATGCTTTATTAGCTGTAGAAGAGGCTGAGGAAAATTATAGTAAGGTAATAGAATATGGAGAAGAATTTCTCAAGAAGATAGATTATGTTGAGAAAAATCCTGAGAAGTTTGCTTGGACAATAATTTCTATCAAGTACGTTCCTTCAGCTCATGCCTTATTATCTATTGCATATCTGAGGTATAAGAATGTAAGGAAATTCAAGGAACATTTTTCTAAGGCGTTTGATAAATCAAGACTCTTGCCACATGAAGTTCAGAAGTTTGTAACCGCACTTCTAAAAGAAATTGCGAAAACTGACGACAGCACATTTTCTAAGGTCTTGAATGAATTAGCGGAAATACTACGAATATCAGCAGAGTATGAACTAAAGATAAGTGTCTTTGAAATACTAGAAAAGATTACAAATTTGCACGTGGAATTTGATTTTTCTTTGTTTAGTCCTTTTTTAAACACGCGATTTGGAACACTTGTCTTGGAAAAACTGAAGAGTGGTAAAGACGGTCTAATATCTTATGTTCTTGGTGAAAATGAAGAAGAAATATTAGACAAAATAAAGGAATACGGTATAGAAGGGCTTATATTCTTCCACGAAAATATGAGTGATGATGATCCAGTCAAACTCAAGATTCTAAACAAGTTGCGCAAGTTTGAAGATGAGACGATTTCCGGAATCTCAAATGCACTTATTGGTGATATCAATCTCCGGAAAGCTAATTATTCTCTTGCACTTGATTATTATAAACGCGCTTCTCAGGTCTTTCCAGAATTGTCAAGGTTCATAAAATCTGTACTCGATGATCTGAAGACCAAACTTGATCCAACGATAGAAGGCGTTTTTAAGGAACTGAAAGAATTTTACATTAAAAACAAGGAATTCATGGTAGGAAATTTAAGAAATTTTCCAAAAGCAGAACTCGAGCGTCTATACCTTATATCAGATAGTGACTTTGCAAAGTATGTTAGCGCAGTTAACATTGCGGTATCAAATAAAGAAATGGCAAAAAGGCTATTTGAAAGCATAACTAACAAGGAAGACTTCCAGTTCTTAGAGTATAAGTATGCTAAACTGTTTGAAGAATCAGATAAGGATGAGGACTTAGGAAAAGCGCTTGATTATCATCGTAAGGCAGTGGAGAAGAATGTAAATTTAGGTGACATTTTAATAGGTACGTATAGATTTGATGGTTTCTATCCCCATGAGGAATTTGGAAATTCTCAAGATAAAATAGTATGGGTTGGGAATATCTCCGAAAAGCATTCTGGACTTGGCGTAATTTCGCCAATTAGGGTTTGGAGGAAAGGGGAAAAGTTCTATTATGCATCACCATTTCACACAGATGAAGCAATCAAGATTTATAAGGAAAGATTAAAGACTCACAAGCTACCAAGGCTTACTGTGAATAAGAAATATATTCTTGAAGCTCTATCATATTTAAATGCATCAGATATTAAACTAATTGAAAAAGATGATGAACATCTAAAAATTGTTAAAGCGTGTACGCTTGAATTGGGCATCGAATATTCTGAGGTTTCCAAAAATATATTAAGTTATGAACTTATAAACACCGCTAAGGAATTTAATAGTGCGTTGAAGAATGTTCAAAGTGGAGTGCTCTTCTATTTTGTGCCTGATTTTGAGAATCGAGAAGATATGGTTTGGTATTATCCACTATTTAGAATCATTAGAACAAGAAAGCAAGTGGAAACGGAACTTAGAAATCTTGGGTATACTCACATAGAGCATTTTGTATTTGACGAAAACACAAGAGCAGTGTTATTTAAGAGAAAATAATTAATATTTCATTATCCATGGAGGTGAGGTTATGCGTATTAACCACAACTTATCGGCTCTTAACGCATGGAGGCAGATTACACTCACAGACTCAGACATGAAAAAGGTACTTGAACGACTTTCCTCAGGTTTGAAGATCAACAGAGCAAGCGATGACGCAGCAGGTTTGGCGATAAGCGAAAAGATGAGAGGACAAATCAAAGGTCTCGACATGGCGATTAAGAACTCACAAGATGCAATTTCGCTCATCCAAACAGCAGAAGGTGCGCTGAACGAAGTACACTCTATTCTTCAAAGAATGAGAGAACTGGCTGTTCAGGCTGCAAGTGATACAAACACAGACGTTGACAGGTCCAGCCTCCAAGCCGAAATTGACCAACTAAGAGAAGAAGTGGACAGAATAGCGAGAACTACGGAATTTAACACGAAAAAGCTCTTAAATGGTAACCTTGAAGGATTTAGGGCTACACCAGATGCAAAGATTGTTGCGCAGGGAAACATCGATTTAGACATTACTGCCGTAAGTTCAGCTGCAAGCGTAAATGAAGGGACAATTATAGTCGAAATTGGTCAGTTCACAGGTAATACAACAGGTGCTCTCGACGCAAGGGTTGTATTAGTTCAAAGCAATGGAGTAAGCACGGTTGTAACATCTTACTCACAAGCCTCTGTTGTTATTGGTGGTGTCAAAGTAAAGTGGAGAAATGATAGATTTAACATCAATGAATTCGGAGCTTTGCCGCATGAATCAGTTATTGATACCGGTGTGGCAAGGGTCGAGAAAATTAACACGAGTGGAAACCAGCTTGTTTTCCAAATAGGTGCTAACGAAGGCGCCAATATGATTGCTGGTATTGATTCAATGATGGCAAAGGACCTTGGATTGATTACAAGTGTACTTAAAGTTACAACTCAAAATGCCGCTGAACGTGCAATTAGCGTCATAGACGCGGCAATTCACAAAGTTAGTACAGTTAGGTCTCAGCTCGGTGCTGTTCAAAACAGACTTGAGCATACAATAGCAAATCTCGGTGTAGCGGCGGAGAACCTGACAGCAGCGGAAAGCCGAATAAGAGACGCAGACATGGCAAAAGAGATGATGGAATTTACAAAGAGACAGATACTGTTGCAATCTGGCATGTCGATGTTGGCTCAATCGAATGCTATACCGCAAAATGTTTTGCAATTGCTGAGAGGATAACAGTTTTAAAAAGTAGAATAGGGCGGGGATACCCCGCCTTTATTTTTATTCCGTGATTTCTCAGTGTGGTATAATTAATGGGAAGAATTCTTAAGAGGTGATTGTATGGGATTGATAGAAGTTTCTGGACCGGTTATGACAGGTCCTTCGAGTTCACATACACTTGGTGCACTCAAGATCGCCCGATTTGTTTACAAGCTCATGGGAATTCCTGATAGCGTTGTATTTACACTCCACGGTTCGTTCGCACTAACGTACAAAGGTCACGGAACAGATAGAGCATTACTCGCAGGAATAATGGGACTAAAACCAGATGACCCGAAAGTGAAGGATGCGTATAAAATCGCCGAAGAAAATGGTCTGAAATTCGAATTCGAATTCGCAGACTTAGGTGACGTCCATCCAAATACAGTGCTTATCAAAGCTAAAAAGGGCGAAATCTACAATGAAGTTGAGGGCTCATCAATCGGTGGAGGAGCTATAAGGATTACGAAGATCAATGATGTTGACTGCTCCTTAGAAGGCAATTTACCTGCGCTTGTTGTTGTTAACAAAGACAGGCCCGGTGCGTTGAAATCTATCCTTGATTGTCTCGATGTGAATATTGCCAACGTTTATCTGCGAAGAGTTAATGCCCTTCAAGGAATCGCACTGACTATTATAGAACTCGACGAGAATCCGAAAGAGGAAACCGTTGAATGTTTAAGAGGACTGAAATGTGCATTGGAAGTGTATCAAGTTAAACTCGAAGAAGGTGAATGGGTGTGAAATATTCAGAACTCATAGAAATATGGAAAAATACGAATCTCGAATTCAGCGAGGTTATATTAGCTCAAGAAATGTTGGATACCGGCAGAGATCCGGTTAGGGTTAAGCATAACTTGAAGGCATTGCTTACTGTCATGTTAGAAGAATCTGAGCGAAATTATGGAAAAAGCTTTGAGACGTTAACTGGACTCACTGGAAACAATGGCCAAAAATTATCATTTCATACACCCCAAATGCTGAGCGAGTTCAGCCACGTTGCAACGGTTGTCGCAATTTCGATGGGCGAATCCAACGCATCTATGGGCAGAATAGTCGCTTGTCCAACAGCTGGTTCATGCGGTGTAGTCCCGGGTGCTTTGTACGCACTTTATAAAGTCAAAAAAGCTGATTTTGATTCATTACTAAAAGCTTTTATCGTCGGTTCTGGCGTGGGAAATGTGGTGGCAAAGCGAGCCACTCTATCCGGTGCAGCGGGTGGATGTCAGGCTGAGATAGGGACTGCAACAGCAATGGCTTCTGCTATGCTCACGTATTATTTTTCCCAAGACCCGATAAAGGTAGGAAATGCATCTTCGCTTGCTTTAAAAGCGTTGATGGGATTAGTTTGCGACCCGGTTGGAGGATTCGTTGAAGTTCCTTGCGTCAAGAGAAACGGTAATGCGGTAAACGTTGCAATTGCTTCTTCTGAAATGGCGCTTGCAGGGATTGAGAGCGTGATACCATTTGATGAAGTTGTGGAAGCGATGTACAACGTTGGAAAGTCGCTTCCTGAGTCATTGAGAGAAACCGGGCTTGGCGGCATTGCGGCGACAAAAACGGCGCAGGAAATAGTTGAGAATATACGAAATAAGTGGAATACTTAAGTATGCTTTTTTGATGTCGTACTTTTTCTTTTATCTTATCTTTTGAGCGGTTTGAGAATTTTTCAGTCTTTATATAGAATAGATTATGATGAGTCATATATTCAGAGGGGGTTGAACCGTATGGCAGAAGTTATTAGAGCTCCAAGGGGAACAACGCTGACGTGTAAATCATGGCTAACCGAAGCAGCAATGCGCATGCTTATGAATAACCTCGACCCGGAAGTTGCGAGAGACCCTGCCAATCTCATAGTATACGGTGGAAAGGGTAAGGCTGCAAGGAACTGGGAAAGCTTTTACAAAATAGTTGAAGTCCTTAAAGAACTTGAAGATGACGAGACATTGATAGTCCAGAGCGGTAAACCGGTTGCTGTTTGGAAGACGCACGAGTGGGCTCCACGTGTGCTTATTGCAAACTCCAACCTCGTGCCGAAATGGGCGACTTGGGAATATTTCAACGAACTTGAAGCACGCGGGCTTATAATGTACGGTCAAATGACCGCAGGTAGCTGGATATACATAGGTACGCAGGGAATTTTGCAAGGTACGTACGAAACGTTCTACGCAGTTGCGAAGAAATATTTTGGCGGAACGCTAAAAGGAAAACTCGTATTGACGGCAGGTCTTGGCGAAATGGGCGGAGCCCAGCCACTTGCAGTCACCATGAACGATGGCGTTGTTATCGCCGTTGAAGTCGACAAGAGGATGATTGACAGAAGGCTTAACACAGGATATCTCGATACGTGGACAGATAGTCTTGATGAAGCGATAAGAATGGCGAAAGAAGCGATGAAAGAAGGCAAGCCGCTGTCGATAGGACTTTTAGCAAACGCTGCAGATGTGCATCCGGAACTCGTCAGAAGAGGCATAATTCCTGATGTAGTAACGGACCAAACAGCCGCTCATGACCCGTTGAACGGATACGTGCCAGCAGGCATATCGTTTGATGAAGCGCTCAAATTGAGGAAAGAGAATCCGCAAAAATATCTTGAAATGGTTTACGACAGTGTTGTAAAACATGTGAGTGCCATTTTGGAAATGAAAAAACAAGGTGCAAAAGTATTCGAATATGGAAACAACATCCGCAGACTTGCGCAAGACCACGGCGTGAAAGATGCATTCGATATCCCGGGTTACATGCCTGAATACATAAGGGACCTTTTCTGCGAAGGTAAAGGACCGTTCAGATGGGCAGCGCTTTCGGGTAATCCAGAGGATATATACAAGACAGACCAGAAAGTGATTGAACTCTTCGGCGAAGATGAGCACCTGAGAAAATGGATAGAGATGGCGCAGAAAAAAGTGAAATGGCAAGGATTGCCAGCCAGAATCTGCTGGCTTGGTCAAGGTCAGAGAGCCGAGATGGGACTTGCGATGAATGAAATGGTGAAGAAAGGCGAACTTGAAGCGCCGATAGTAATTGGACGCGACCACCACGACACAGGTTCTGTTGCAAGCCCGTATCGAGAAACAGAAGCGATGAAGGATGGAAGCGATGCTATCGCAGACTGGCCCATCCTCAATGCGATGCTCAACGTTGCAAGTGGTGCAACATGGGTTTCGTTCCACCACGGTGGTGGTGTCGGAATTGGATACTCGCTCCATGCTGGTGTTGTTATCGTTGCCGACGGAACTGACTTGTCGAAGAAGAAACTCGAAAGAGTCTTAACAAACGACGTTGGAATGGGCGTTGTGAGGCACGCAGACGCTGGGTATGAAATAGCGATAAACACAGCCAAAAAGCATGGCATAAGGATGCCGATGCTTGATAAGTAAGATAAAATTAGGAGATGATTGAGTGTACGTCGGACCGAGTAAGTACGAATATATAAAGGATATAGAGTTTGATACAAGTGAGCTCATACAATTTTTGGAGAGCAAAAAAGAGCGATTGGATGTTTACCACCGCCATGTGGCGGTGGTAACTTGTCATATAAATGAACTCACTTCCGAAGCTGAGCAAAATAGCAAATTCCCATTCTACCTTAGTTTCATAGTTACGACGTCAAACGAAAAAATCGTCGGTATATCCATTTCACCACCCATGTCTCGTACACCAGCGATTTACAAATTAAACGAATTCAAAACGAAAGAACATTTCGAGCAGAAATTCATTGAAATATCTGGTTTAAAAGAGCAACCGACGTGTCAGTGCGGGATATTGAAACTGCCGTTAAAAACGAGATTTGTAGCCATATCCGGAAACGAAGAATTTCTAAAAAAGGAACTATTCAGCGAAAAGGTGATGGGAGTTGAATCGCTCTCGTTTTCGAACAAGGTCGATGACAAAATTTTAGAGCTCCTTGAAAGATACAGGAGCGGTTGGTACAAAATCTGCAGAACGGCTATAACCGACGACGGGATAAATTTCTTTGTAATAGACAAAAAACTTCCTGATGAGTTCAAACCTTTATTCTCAGAGGTTATTGCACTATTGAGGAAAAAGTACAATTTCCAACCGGCGAAATACTTTCCAATTACTGAAAAAGTATTGGGATCATTCAATGCAGAATTGAGCCTGCTTTTTTCACAAGAACCTTTTACACAGGTCGACAAATTGCTTTCAGATTATGAAAAGATCAAGAAGGACTTGATGAAGTACTTTAGTGAATGAAAACGAATTGAAAAGCGAATGCATTTTGTTGATTTTAATGGTAAAATACTTTATATACTGAAGAATATTGGAGATGATAATTTGAAGCCAAGAGGTTTGTTTCTCTCATTTGTTTTATTATTTTCACTGTTTTCTACGCTATTCGCTGTTAATTTTCCAACACCCACGCCGTACAAATACATAAACGACTATGTTGGCGTAGTTAATGAAGAATACGCGAAGAACATAGTCTCGATAGGCAAGGAACTAGAAGAAAAAACAACAGCGCAGATTGCTGTGGTTATTATTGACACATTACAAGGGCTTACCGTCGAAGATTACGCAGTTGAACTTTTCAGAAGATGGGGAATTGGTCAGAAAGGAAAGGATAACGGTGTACTGTTGTTAGTGGCAATAAAAGACAGAGAGATGCGCATAGAAGTAGGATACGGACTTGAAGGAGCTATTCCCGACGGAAAAGCTGGTCGAATACGAGATGAATACATAATTCCTTACTTCAAAGAAGAAGATTATTCGAAAGGTGTATACTATGGATACTTAGCGCTTGCAAAAGAAGTGGCGAAAGAATATAATGTTGAACTCACATTCGATGTGGACGCAGAATTACCTGAGGAAGATGAAGTTCCAGACATTGGGGAGATAATATTTATATTCATTATGATTTTCATAGTCCTTTCGATTTTCTCTGGTAAAGGATACGTACGCTACGGAGGACCGAGGGGACCTCTTGGACCAGGTGGGTTTGGCGGTTTTGGAGGCTTTGGCGGAGGTTCTGGAAGAAGCTCTGGTGGCGGATTTGGTGGCGGACGCAGCGGCGGTGGTGGTGCAAGTGGGAAGTGGTGATTTGAACTGATTTAATCTAAATCACTGGGAGGTTTAAGAAACAATTATGCCTAAAGAACAGAAACTGAACATACTTCTCTTAGAGGGTGTTGCTATCTTTTTCGTAATGCTCGTGCACGCCGGAACACCGAATTACATATATGCGTTTTTTAGCTATGGTTTGAGTTCGTTAGCATTTGCGAGAGGATACCAATGGAAGGATAGAGGATTTAAAGAATTAATTAAGTCAAGAGTTCTTCTCGTGCAAGCATACTACGTAGCCGGGTTTATTAATACTTTGATATATTTAATTTTGGCACCGCAAAATGTTTTGCAATATCCTAAGTATGTGTACATTACTAACTATCTTATTGGGAGAATGGACAAACTTGATCAAGTAGCAATTAATGCAGTTCCATTATGGTTCTTTCTGATGCTATTCTTATCAGAAGTTATGTACTATTTTGTGAATAAGAGTAGCTTTTTGTTAGCCGCTTCTGTACTCTTAGCGATAATCTTTAGAATCATTCCTCATGAGCCGTTTATTTTCAAGATCGACTCGGCCATAGTTGCATTGCTATTTTTCTGGCTCGGAAAAATTTGGAGAAAATACGAGCTTGAAGTTAGACCTCTGGACTTCGCACTTTCAATTCTTGCATTGATTTTGATTAGCCAAACAAATGGAGACATATCGTGGAACAACCAATGGTTTGGAAAGAGCGGATTTATCGCCTTGCTGGGGGAGATAGTGGCGGTATTCGTAGTCATATATCTTTCAGAGATGGTGAAAGCTATAAGCTTAGACAAATTTTTCTACAAGTTGGCTTTCAATGCGTTGTTTGTAATTGGATATCACATGCTCTTAGGGAGCTTGCTCTACGTAATTTTGAATTTATTTGGAATAGTTATATCCGATGTTATGTCACTTTTAAACAAGATCTGGTATATTTACTTTGCATTTGATTTACTAATAGTGTATTTAGCAATAAGATATATTCCAGCAAAAGTTAAATCGCTGTTGATTGGTGACTTTCGGAGGGTATTGAAATGATTAATAAACAAGAACTTGTATCAGTGATAATACCTGCTTATAACTTGGAAAGCTACATCGAAAGATCACTGAGAAGCGTTTTAGAGCAGACGTATGAGAATATAGAGATTATAGTAGTTAACGACGGTTCAAAAGATAGCACTGCAGAAGTTGCAGAGAAGATACTCAAAAATGCTGGGAAAATTTACAAGATAATCAATCAAAAAAACCAAGGGGCAAGCGTTGCAAGGAACACCGGGCTTACAGCAGCGCAAGGGAAGTACATAAAGTTCTTAGATGGAGATGATACACTCTTTCCGTGGACAGTCGAAGAGCTTGTAGGGGCGATTGAGGAGAATAAATGCGATATAGCATTTGGTGGTCAAAATGTTGTGAATCTTAAAGGAAAGATTTTGTATCGATATGATGAAATGTATGAGTATACTCAAGGAGTTTATGAGTCAAAGGAGATCCTAAAAAAATTTCTCCTACAAACAATGCATATATCATTGAATTCTTCTATATTCTTAAAAGAGATAATTGATAAAAACTTCATCAAGTTTACACCAGGAACTAGGTATTCAGAAGATAATGAGTTTATATCTAAGTATCTCTATTATTCAGGAAGTGGTTATGTGTTCAATAAGGCTGTTGCAAATGCACTTTATCGTATAAAATCTACAACTAAGATTCCAAGTTTATCAGTATTTCATAACGTTGGTGCAATGCTGAGGCTCAAAAGGTTTTTCGAAGAACGAAGAGAAAGAGAAATTGCTAAGATTATAGAATCAGAATGTATACCTGCGGCATACACTTGGACTATTGGAAATTTGGCGTTTAATGGATACCCACTCTTTGATTGGCTTAGAATCGCAAGAATGGATAAAGTGAGGAGAAATGTCATATCTTACAAAATTCACAATAAAAATACAAAATTTGGAAAGCAGCAAAATTTCTTAATTAGTCTTTTCCGCTTCTCTCCATTTTTAGTCTACGTGCTTCTTAGAAGCTACTCATATATCCTAAAAATCTTGCATCGATAAGTTTGATAACGATATGGAGGTCTCTAGGATGAATAAAAAATATCTACTAGCAACGGCGTGTAATGAGAAGTACGAAGAGTTCTTAATAAATCATTGGTTGAGGTCCTTAAAATCGAATTGCACATTAGAAAGCATTGATATCGTCGTTATAGACTATGGACTATCTGAAAATGCACGCAAAATTCTTAAAAGTGAAGCTGTTTTAATCAAAATCGCTGGAAAATTTAAAGGTCATATTAACAACACGAGATTTTTGGAATTGAATGATTTCTTACTTGAAAACGAAAACTATGAGCAAGTAGTGTTATGCGACTCAGGGGATATAATATTCCAGTCGGATATCTCTCATCTTTTCCAGTTAGAACCTGAAAAGATAAAAGCAGTTTGTGAAGAAATATCACCAAATATGGAAATCGTTGCCAACGATAAGAATGTGAAAAATGCTGACGAAATAAAGAAGTTTTTGTCTGACAAAAAATTGATAAACGCAGGCTTTGTCATCTATCCACGAAAACAATTTGTTGAACTTGTATGGTCAATGAACGAAATTATTAGAGATTTGGATGCTTGGGGAACGGATATGGTAGTCTTGAACTACTATGCATACAAAAAAGATTTTTATCAGCTTCATCCTAAGTATAACTTTATTCCCACTACGACGCAAAAAAAGTACAAAGTGAAAAACGGAAAGTTCTATCTTGTAGAAAATGGAAAAGTTGAACTAATCCCAGTTGTTCACAATGCAGGCAGACACAAGTTATTCAGGCCAATCCTAAACTTTGGCTACGGAGAAAGTTACAACATTCCGAGACCGCTCGCAATTTTTGCGTTGAGGACATTCTATCAAGTTCTATCGTTGTTCAAATCTAAAAGATAAAAGGGTGAGAACTCTCACCCTTTTCTATTTCGATAATATTCTGTTTATAATTTCCTTTACATTTTCACCGCTGGCTAACTTTTTGCCCAATTTAATAGTGTTTTCTCTCCATACTTGATAATCCTTTTCAGATACTTTACTTAGTATTTCATCAATTTCTTTCAAAGAATTTACCCCAAAACCTATATTGTATTCCTTTACGGTTTCGTATATTGCCGATTCTTTCCAAACAATTAGCGGCAATCCGCTAACTATATACAAAGATGCCTTATGAGGAGAATTGTATTTAAGATAGTGTCCGACCGTTCCGCTTATTCCGTTGACTTCTTCACCGTCCCATACTAATCCAAAGTGTCCTTCAATTTTGTATGGAAGTTCATCGGGATGAAACACACCTTTGTATTCCAAAACGCCGTCTTTTGTATCACCGTCATAACCTTTTCCGTATAGATAGACTGTGTAATTTAACGGGTTTACTTCTTTTATTATCTTTTTCAAGAATGTTGATTTTGAAAGATTACCTGCGAAAGAAATTACGTATTTTCCTAAACTTGGTAGAGTCTTGCTCATAACTCTTTCGTATACTGGGGTATCGAGGATGTAATCAAACAAGCCGAGAATGTAGATTTTTCCCTTATATCCTAATTTCTCTTTTATATAATCTGCCATTTTCTTTGAATGACATACTGCATGTGTAAAGTTTGAGAATACAAGCTTTTCCCTTGTGAAATCTATGCTTCTTGCAAGTCTTATACTTTCTATATCGTGAATTACAATGCATCTTTTGGCATTTTTGAACGCCTTCCTTAGTGCAGGGGCTATTAACAAATCGAGCCCTGTTCCGTTTTGGAAAAACACGATGGCATTATTTGCGAAATTTCGCTTAAGGTACAATGAAATAAGCCTACTTAGACTGAAAATCCTTGAATTACTATCACTTGCTTTTTTGAAAATGTCGACTCTTTTGAATTTAGCACTCTCAAAAATGATTTCGACGTCATTTTTGGCCTTGTAACCCGCATTAAATTTACTGCCCCAGTGAAAATATGGGACGTAATAAATCTCTTTACCTTCCATTTAACCACACCTCTGTCTTCCTAATTGAAGCTGTTATTACTTCATCCATGTTATAGTACTTGTATTCCGCTAATCTTCCGACAAATATATATTCACCTGTCCTTTCTAATCTTTCGACTTCCTCAGTATATTTTTTCCTTCTTTCCATGTTTTCACTTGTCATAACTATGTAGTATGGTTTGCCATGTGCTGTTGGATATTCAAAACAAACAGTAGTTTTCGAAGATTTTTCATCAAGAAAATGTTTGTATTCAGTTATTCTGGTCCAGTCATAGTCGTTTGGGTAATTAACCACAGCAACCGGTTGGTAGAACTCTATATCAAACGTTTTCAATACAAGATTTAAAGACCTGTACTCTAACTTTCCATGCGAAAAATCAAAAAATCTGTCCAATTCACCAGTATATACTACAAGGCTTGATTTCAGGTAATCTCTGATTTCAAAATAATCTATTCCCATCATCACTGTAATGTTGTCATGGTTCAGAATATTTTCGACGAGTTTTGTGTAACCGTATTTTGGTATGCCTTGATATTTATCAGAGAAGTACCTGTCGTCTCTGTTGGCCCTTACAGGTATTCTTTTTGCTACATCGGGTAATAGTTCTTCAGGATCTCGTTCCCATTGTTTAATAGTATAATTTTTGAAGAAAAGCTCATAAAGCCTTTCGCCAACTTGTGAGACAATAACATCGCGGAAATTTTTAGGAGGATTGTTGAATTTTGATTTCTTAACTTCATTTGATAAAAACTCTTCAACTTCGTATGTGGCAATATTGATGCCGAAAACTTCGCACAAAGTATCTCTATTGATCGGAAAGGGTATTAATTTACCCTCTGCGTAGCTTAGAACTTTGTGTTGATAATAATTGAATTCAGTGAACTTATTGACGAATTCCCAAACTGTCTTATTGTTTGTGTGAAATATGTGTGGACCATAAGTGTGAACCGTTATGCCATTATTATCTTTGTAATCATGGCAGTGACCAGCGATGTGTTTATGCTTTTCGATAACTAAAACCTTTCTACCACTTTCAGCCAAGATTCTTGCTGCTGTTGAGCCAGCTAAACCTGCACCAACTACTACGGCATCAAAAAACATTAAAAAATCACCTCTTCGTATTCTTATTTTACATAATTGACATTCTCAACCTTGAATGATAAAATATATCTTGCCTTACGGCTTTTGGGAGGTCGTCTAATGGCAGGACTGCGGACTCTGGATCCGCCAGTGGAGGTTCGAATCCTCCCCTCCCAGCCAGTTTAAGAAAGCCCCTTTTCGGGGCTTTTTATTTTTATCTCATGTCATCCAACATATCTTTTATTCCACTTGCCACAAAGTTTATTTCGAATTCAAATTGTTCGCCTGTCTCCATGTTCTTTATCATCACAACATTTTTCTCAATTTCGTTCTCACCGATTATTACGCACAATTTTGCGCCCGTTCTTGCTGCGTTCTTTAATTGTGCACCTAATCCTCTTTCCATTATTTCTAAATTCACCGCTATTCCTTCGTCTCTGAGCTGCTGAGCCAATCTAAATGCAACATTTCGCACTTCGCTTCCGCCAAAGTGTGCGATGTATACCTCGTTTATTCTCATATCCTCAACTTCCACATTCTCAGCCTTTATCGCAAGGACTAACCTTTCCATACCCGCGGCAAAACCGAGCGCAGGAACATCTTTTCCTCCGATTTCCTTTATCAACCCATCATACCTTCCGCCACCTGCGATTGCGCTCATCGCACCGAGTTTGTGGTGGTGGACTTCAAAGACTGTTCTGTTGTAGTAATCGAGCCCTCTAACAAGCCTCGGGTCCTCGATGTATCTTATCCCAGCGGTATCAAGCAATTCTTTCAACTCTTCGTAATGCTTACGTGCATTTTCTCCTATGTAATCGATAAGCTTTGGTGCGTTCTTTGCATACTCGACATCGACTTTACAGTCCAAAAGCCTGAGTACATTTCGCTCGTATCTGATTTTACAGTCATTGCATAAGTTATCCAAGTGTTGTGAATAGTATTCTTTCAAAGCTTCCTTGTACTTTGCTCTGTCTTCCGTATCCCCAAGAGTGTTTATATGTATCTCAAAATCTACCAACCCAATTTCTTTCAAGAAATCATTGACAAATATTATTAACTCTGCATCTGCAAGCGGTGATGGACTTCCGAAAATCTCTGCACCGAACTGGTGGAACTGCCTCTGCCTGCCAGACTGCGGGCGCTCGTATCTAAACATCGGTCCGATATAGAAATACTTCTGCGGAAAACCGACAGTTATTAGCCCATTTTCCACGAATGCCCTCACAACCGGTGCGGTACCCTCGGGTCTCAACGTTATACTTCTTCCGCCCTTGTCTTCAAAAGTGTACATTTCTTTCTGAACGATGTCTGTATCTTGCCCAACACTTCTAACAAATAATTTAGTCTCTTCAAAAATCGGTGTTCTAATCTCCGTGAAACCGTACAGCAGCGACAATTTCCTCGCCTTTTCCTCTATCCAGTACCAAAACTTCATCTCCTGCCCGTACAAATCCTCTGTTCCCTTTATTTTTTGGTACACAGTTTTTCCACCTCCGAAATTCGCTTCTTCGCATCATCCTTTGCGCCTTCGTCTACAAATTTCCATTCTGGTCTTATGGGTAACTCCAATACCTTGGTGTAATACTCCAAAGCTTTGCAGTAATCCTTCTTCTTTTCAAAAAGTCTCCCGTACATATAGTAAGTGTACAAATGATTCGGATTATTCTTCAAAGACCTTCCCAAATACTCTTCAGCAAGCGCCAAATTTGGGAATAATGGAACTTCGAGATTTCTAACTCCTGCAAGAAAGAACGGTTCCCATTCGTTAGGTCCGTATTCCATAGCTTTATTCAAATTGTAGTCAATCTTGCCAACTAACGTCAGAGCGAGCAGATTATTTTTCTGAACCCTGTGAGAAAGCACGACGGCTAAGCTATAATACCCTTTCCAGTATTTCGGATTCTCTTTTATTACTCTATCAGCGATATTGTAGGCCTTCTCGGAATATTCATATCCCTTACCGCCCCAGCTGTACAATTCCGTGTAGCCAATAACCACATCGCATATCTCAGATATGCTCAATTTTCCTAAATCCAGACTTTTCAAAAACTCATCGAGCTCTTTTGCCTGTCGGTTGCCTATCATGTATTGGATTTTGTAGGAAACCTCGCTTTGAGCCTGCACTAAAATGCTTAGAAGTATAAAACTGATGATTAAGAAAGCTGGAATTTTTTGCATTTTGCCTCCTACATAAAATTATGGTATAAATATTTTAGTCAAAAGATAGGCAAGGGCAGGACAACTTGTTTTTCCTTGGCTTTCAAGCCATTCAAGGAGTCTGTTGCCTGCCTTTAACCATGATAAGTTGGTTGGGTTTGAAACCCTTGTCATCACGGAGGTTTGGTTCAGCAGGTCCCTGCCTTCGCCTTTCTATCAAACAAAAGGAGGTCATATCATGCATAGCAAAGTTTTCTCCATTTTCGTTGGCATTGACGTTTCCAAAGAAAAGTTCAACGTCTGTGCCATTCACAACCCTAATTCCATCATCTTCGAGCGTGCTTTTGAGATGTCTAAGCAAGGATTTGCCTCCTTTGTTGACAGTCTTTCTTCTTTCCCCAAAGACTCCATCGTTTTGGCTATGGAGTCTACTGGGTGCTATCACCTCAATTTGCTTTCCTTCCTTGCCCTTAACGACTTCTCTTGTATCGTATCTCTTATTGTCAAAGATTCTCCGTCTGCTTCTTAAAGACCAAAACTGACAAAATCGATGCTCGCTCTATCGCTTGCACTTTATTCTACCTTCAACACCAGCTTCCTTCTTCCCCATTCCTCAATTCTGAGTTCCGTAATACTCTTAGGAAACGTGAAAGACTCATCCATGAGATTTCAAAAGTCAAGAACGATATCGAAAAGCTTCTTAATCTCCTCTTCCCTGAGCTTGAAAGATTTACCAGTATCTACAGTGATTCTATCTTAAACCTTCTTTCTTCTTTCCCTTCTGCTAAAGCTATTCAAAATGCTCCTATTGATGCTTTGAATGCTTTCTTCTCAAAACCTGCTGGAAGAAAACCAAAACTTTCTGTTGCTTTTCTAAAAGAACTTGCAAGCAATTCTATCGCTCAATACTGGCCTGTGAATGAGAAGTTACTTATCCAGAGTATCAGAGAGCTCAGATTCTTCGAACAACAACTCAAAGAATGCGATGAAATACTTACTCAATATTGCAAATGTTCTTCAATCGATGTAGATATTGAACTACTCACTTCAATTAAAGGCATCGGCCAAAATAGTGCGATGCATTTCTTAGCAGAAGTTGGTGATATTTCAAGGTTCAGTTCCTACAAAAAGCTCATTGCGTATTGTGGACTTGATCCAAGCATATATCAATCAGGTAAAAGCAAAATTGAAAGTCATATTTCGAAAAGAGGTAATGCGCACTTAAGACGAATAGTCTGGCTAATGTCAGTGAGTGTTGTAATACACAACGAATACTTTAGAGAATACTTTGAGAGAAAAAGAGCACAAGGATTACCGTACAAGAAAGCGATAATGACAGTAGCGCACAAGTTGTTGAGAACGATGTATGCGATGTTGAAAAAACGTGAAGGTTTTGCATTATCTACTTCAGAATAAATTTTTAATTTTACATAGTTGACTCCTTGTTATTTTACACTGTTCAAAGCCCATCTTCTAACGGCATAAGCTACTCCCGCTTCATCGTTTGATTTTGTTATAAACCTTGCGTATTTTTTTACTTCATCGTGCCCGTTTTCCATAACCACGGGATAGCCGACAATTTTCAGAAGCCCTATGTCGTTAAAACTGTCACCCAAATACATCGTCTGCTCAGGCGTTACGTTGAAATACTTCAACAGATATTGAAAGGAAGATTCCTTTGAAGAATTCGGACCAAAGACTTCGTAGAACGTTTCATTACCTAAGGTGTTGTTCTTCACGACACTCGTTTGATTCTTAAGCCCATCCAGCGCTTCCGAAATTGCCTTTACAACAATTGGCTCATCGCCGACAACCGCGATTTCTGCAATCGAAACCTTTGTTTTTAGATATTTTAACACATCATCCACAACATTCAATCTCCAACTATTCTGCTCCAAATACTTCGCAAATGAACCATTGTACGGCTTATCGATGTACATATCTTTTTCTTCGAGAAAGTCTCTATAAACTATGTAAAACAAATTATTTCTTCTCGCACTCTCAACAACGCGGATAGCTATCTGCACATCTAAATCCGATTTGTAAATTACCTTGCCTTCCATCCATTGATAGATGAAAGCTCCATTTTGGAAAATAACAGGCACATCAAGTCCAAGCTCTTCGATGTAAGGCTTGGCTGAATAAAAATTCCTGCCGGTCGCAACGCTTACATGCAGTCCATTTTCCATTGCTTCCCGCAAAGCCAATACATTATCTTTTGGTATATGCTTTTCTTCGTTCAGCAATGTACCATCCAAATCAGTGACTATTAACTTAATCATTAAGAATACCTCCCTATTATCCTACTAACCTGCGGCTCAGCGGGACACAACAACCTTACCTAAGTCTCCGACTATTATCTGTACTCCTTTTGGTTTTGCATCAGCCTCTACGATCTCAACTTTCTTACCTATCAACGAAGAATCAATCCTGTACGAAAAATTCGATATCTTCACTTCGTCCATAAGGATAGAATTCTCTATCTCACAATTCTCAATAAGTGCGTTATTACCAATCGATGTGTAAGGTCCGATGTATGCATTTGAAATCGTGCAATTATCTCCGATAATCACAGGTCCTCTAATTACGCTGTTCACTACCTCTGTGTTCTTTCCAATGCTTACTCTTCCTTGTAGTACCGATGTTGCTTCCACTGTGCCTTCTATCTTAAACTCTTCGATCACATCATCGAGAATCTTGTGATTTGCTTCAATCAAATCCTCAGGTTTCCCTGTGTCTTTCCACCAACCGTAAATGATATGACCTTCCACGGACTCTTTATGCTGAATCAACCAATCTATAGCATCGGTAATTTCCAGCTCATTCCTCCACGAAGGTTTTATATTCGCAATCCCCTCGAATATATCCTTCCTGAACAGATACAAGCCGATTATCGCAAGATTTGAAGGTGGTTCTTTTGGCTTTTCGATCGTTTTGACAATCTTGCTCCCTTCCATGACAGCAATACCGAACCTTGTTGGGTCCTGGACCGGAGAGAGCATTATCAGAGCGCTGAGTTCCTTCTTCTCTTCGAATTCTTTGACAAAAGGTCGTATATCGTCCATGATGAGGTTATCACCGAGGTACATCATGAAGTCCTCATCGCCGAGGAAATCCTTTGCCATAAGAACAGCATGAGCAAGTCCTTTTGGCTCTGGTTGAAGGATATATGAAAGTTTTACACCATACTTGGAACCATCGCCAAGAGTTTCTTGGAAATCGTTGATATTTTCTGGACTCACTATCATGCCTATCTCATTTATACCCACACTCTTTATCTTCTCGATTGTGTAGAGAATAACAGGCTTATTCGCAACTGGAATAAGGTGCTTAGCTGTTGTGTAAGTAAGTGGTCTCAACCTTGTACCTTTACCTGCGCACAGAATAATTGCCTTCACTGACAATTCCCCCTTCCAATTGAATGTTGTAGCATTGTAGCAAATCAATTATATTACAAAATTTCGCATTTTCAAAGAAATTTACAGTTAAGAATTCTGTACATACACAAGTATACCGAAGAATCATTAAGAAACCGTGTGAACAAAAGCAGATAATTAAAAACAGGTGTTATTTCTGAGGTTAGTGAAAATTTGGACGATTTGGATTACTTATACTCTGATGTTATCATTAAAATGCATAGTTATCGATAACTAAACTTTGGGAGGGACGAAAATGAGCGTTTCGCATGTTTTAAAACTCGTTGAACAGGAAGGAATCAATTTTATTGACTTAAAAGTCGTTGACCTATGGGGTAGGTGGAGACATGTAACATTAGCCAAGACAAACTTTTCCGAAAAGACTTTTACTGAAGGTGTAGGATTCGACGCGTCGAATCTTGGATATGCAGAAGTTTTCAGCAGCGATATGGTCATAATTCCTGATCCTGAGACAGCGATGATAGAAGAATACGACGGAGAAAAAGTCCTCTCTATGATATGCGATGTCTACGAAGTAGAGAACATGACACCATGCTCACACGACCCAAGAACAATACTTAAGAAAACACTCGAATCGACAAAAGACATAGCCGATGAAGTTTACCTCGGTCCTGAGTACGAATTCCACATATTTGAAGACGTTAGGTACGATGTAAAATCCAACAGAGTCATGTTCGAAATAGACAGTGCAGAAGGATTTTGGAAATCGAGCGAGACAGGGGAGTATTTCATAGGCAGGAAGAAAGGATACCACAGAATCCCGCCATTTGACAAATTCATGGAAGTAAGAAACGCGATAGTCAAGAAACTTCTGGAATACGGCGTTCCGGTAAAATACCACCACCACGAGGTTGGCACATGCCAAGTTGAAATAGAACTTCCACTCGTTGAAGCTCTAAAAGCAGCGGACTACACAATGATAGTCAAGCACGTTGCAAGGCTTGTGGCAAAACAATACGGCTACATCGTAACATTCATGCCAAAACCGATGTACGATGAAGCAGGAAACGGAATGCACGTACATCAATTCTTAAAGAAGAATGGTAAAAACATCTTCAATGGCGACAAACTTTACAACCTTTCACAAGAAGCGCTCTACTACGTTGGTGGCATTTTGAAGAATGCACCAGCTCTCATGGCATTCACCAATCCGTCTACAAACTCATACAGACGTCTTGTCCCAGGATTTGAAGCGCCGACAAACGCAGTATTCGCACTTGCCAACAGAACATCGGCGATTAGAATACCTGCATACGTGAAAGACCCAGAAAAGCGCAGAATTGAATTCAGAACAATAGACGCCACATGCAACCCATACCTTGGATATGCAGCCATGATACTTGCTGGCGTGGATGGAATAAGAAGAAAAATAGACCCAACCGCTGAAGGCTTTGGCCCATTTGAAGGAGACATGTACGAAAAAGAACTCAAACCACTTCCAAAATCGCTCGAAGAAAGCTGTAAAGCATTAGCTGAAAACAATCAATTCCTAACAACATTCCCGAAAGAACTAATAACCCACTGGATAAATGCAAAACTTGTGGAAGAAAGACAAGTAAACGCAATACCTCATCCAAAAGAATACGACCTATACTTCGACGTTTAAAAAATAGTTCCTCCTCGTACCAGTACCCCCAGCCCTCGCTTCCAGCCAGCGAGGGCTTTGTTTTTTCAAAAAAATATATTGACAATTTCATATTACTGATATATAATCAGTACTGTGAATTGACTAATACATACGAAAAGAAAGAAGGTGAGACGATGAGGCGAAGATGCGGCTGTTCAGGACACGGAATGCATGGACCGCATAGATGCGAAGAGATGGGCTTTTCCATGGGAGATTTCTTAACAGCGGTTGTCTTAAATGAGCTTTCAAAAGGAGATATGCACGGATATGAGCTGTATGAAAGAGTTTCGAATTTGGAGTACTACCCATTCAAACACGATCAGAGCGTTCTCTACAGCCTTCTAAGAAAACTAAGTAACCACGGGCTTGTTGAGTATAGAATAGAAGAAGGTAGCGGAGCACCAAGAAAGGTTTACAGCATTACCGAAACTGGAAAAGAATACCTCAAAGAACTCAGAATCTATATTCAGAAACTCAAAGAATCATTTGAAGCGTTCTTGATGAGCTAAATAGTTAACAATTTCAAAAAAGGAGGGAACAAAGATGAGATTTGCGATACCCACAAACGATAGTAAGATGGTTGCAGATCACTTTGGAAGAGCTGAGTATTTCACGATAGTGGAAATCAAAGACGGAAAAGAGTTTGAAAGGAAACTTGTTGAAAATCTCCATGCAAAAGGTCACCACGGACATCATGGACATCACGGACACGAAGAAACCCACGAAACCAGCTGCTGCAACGGACATGGAAACGGACACGGAAATGGAAACCATCATCACGGACATGACGACGTATTCGAATCGACAGGACAGATAGACGCAGTCGTAGCAGTCAGGATGGGACAGCACATGTATGAAGAGCTCGTTGAAAGAAAAATAGACATCTACCTTGTAGAGCCCGGAACATCAATCGACACGATTGTCTCAAAAATGATTTCTGGAGAATTGAAAAAGATAGAGCCGAGGAAATAACGAGGTGAAGGACAACCCCCAGTTTAATAAGCTGGGGGTTGTTTGTTTATCCAAAGTCAAGACCGTTTGTTTGAACAACAATCCCATTCTCTCAGTCAGAATATTGGAAGGTGTGTTGGCTTGAGGAGATGTACACAAGAATGGGGGGAGTATGATGAAAAAAAGTGTCAACTATTCGCATGATATTTGGTTAAGGTGCGATAGCAAGACAGGGTTGTACTATCTGACGACGGAAGTAAGAGGACTGAAGTTCAAGGAATACGGTTATCCAACATTAGAACGATACTTGGTTAAGGTGGGAGGGATGGAAAACCCCAGGGAAACGGAAAGAGTGTACATCAGCGACGCTCTGCTTAAATACTTTGGTTCTGACCTCCCGAAGTGCTTAGACGCAGAACTTATCAAGACAAAGCCCTGGACATATTACCTTGTTCCAAGCAACACTTTCCAAACATTCATTATCTTGCTTGACAAAGGTGGGTTAGTCACTTTTGTCGAAAAACTGCCGAGAAACACTCGAAATTTTGTAATCCTGCCTGCGAGTGAAGTACAGTGGGATTTGGTGGTTCTCACACTGCCAAAGAAAAGAAGAAAAGAAGCAAAAATCACGTATGCAGCCTTTTCAGGATGTTGCGGCACGAGAATGGAAATAATCATAACACCTTATGGGGAGATTATAAGGCCGGAGTTGCCGCGGATTTAGAGTAGACTCCACCTTTTTATTCCCTTCTCTCTTCACAGTTTATGTTGACTATTGTATATACTGATATTTGTATTAACCGTTAACAAGAAAAACAATTTCCATGGTATAATACAATGTAGCTGAGCGACTCTATGAGGGGTTGAAATTCTAAGATCTAATATGCCACAAACCACAGGAACTATGGTGTTAAAAAGGCTGTTTATTGGCAAATATCTTTGTACATTCCCATAAAATTTCGACACAGTTTGCGGATCCAGTGAAGCGTTCCTAACTATTCTCACAAACTTTCTAAAGGTGTTTAGATTATATATTGCTGCATGATTTCTTCTTTTGAAATTTTAGAACTTTGTGAACCTGTCTTATATTAACTATGAGGGATTTAAAGCCATGACAAGGCCTGATTAGTGGAAGTGGTACTGGGGAAACGGAAAAGTCAGTATAGCACAGAGTTTGAGCTTCCCTACAAGGGATTGAAACAATTGTGAGCGTCGCTATGAGGGTTTGAAACATATGGCTCTTGTTTTTTCCTCATAGTGATATGTTTTGAGCTTCCCTATAAGGGTGTAAAGACCCCCAGCGAAAGCTGGGGGTTATTTATTCACATATTTTTCGTATATCTTCTCTAATCTTTCCTGCAGTTCTTCAATCTTACTGTTATTTTCAACCACTATTCCCTCTTCAACAATATCTTCCTGCCTTTTCAGTATCTCTTCAATTGTCTTTTCGTCGTACCGTCCGCTTAGACGTTCTCTTATCGTTTCAGGACTTGCAACAACTGTTATCGTCAAATCGCAATTCTTAATCCCAAGCCTTCTTTTTATCGCTGCTTCTATGACTATGTCTTTCCCTTTCAGCTCTTCGAGCCTTTTGTCTAATAGTTTCAACATTGTAGGGTGTACTATCTGCTCGAGCTGTCTTAATTTCTCTTCTGATGCAAAGACTATCTTTCCTACTTCTTTTCTGTCGTCAGTTCCGAACGTTTTCTTGATTACTTCTTTGTTTATCTCAAATGCCTTATGACCCAGTTCATCTACGTTTATGTACTCAAACCCTTTACCAACAAAAAACTTTGAGACAGTGCTTTTTCCAGTGGCTATCTTCCCCGTGACACAGATGGTCATAGCAACCTTTCACCGAGAACTTTGTCCTTCATCTTCTCATATTCGTCGTTGTTCAAAATCATGAGGCTTATGTCATCATCTATCGTTTCTGAAAGTTTCTTTACAGCATCCTGCACTGTTTTTTCATCTTTGACGACAACCACAAATTCTTCATCTTTTAGAAATATTGCAACTGGATCGAAAATTGTTTTGAGGATTTCGACGTATTCTTTCATCATTCTACTTCAACCTTTCTCTGTGCAGAATCTTGGTAATTGTATTCCTCAAATCCGCCTCTTCCCATGAGTGCGTATGTTATCTTCTTTCCAAGCTCGACACCCGGCTGGTCATATGGGTTTATATTTAGCAGATGTCCAGCGATAGCAGTTGCGAGTTCGTAGTACATGATGAACTGTCCAAGGTGGTACTCGTCAATTTTCGGGAAGTTTACGGTTATCGATGGTCTTCCGTGCTTTGCAAGTGCAAGCTGCGTTCCTGTTTGTTCACTGTTGAGGAGTGTTGAGAGTTTCTTGCCACCCAAGTATGCCAGCTCTGGTTCGTTTTCGTGGAGTTTTGGAATTGTTATTTCTCTTTCGAACTGCTCAGTTCTCAAGAATGTGATTATCTTGTCATCTGGACCTTCGTTGTAGAGCTGTACTTGTGAGTGCTGGTCTACCGCACCGAGTGCTTTAACCGGTGTCTGACCAACGTTCACTTTATTTCCATCGTTGTCGTACATCTTTCCGAGGCTCTCTGCCCAAAGCTGTCTGTACCAGTCAGCGAGGTAATACAATCTGTTCGAATATGCCATCATAACAGAGATATTTCTGCCTTTTTTGTAATGCAAGTAATGTGTTACTGCAAGCAACGCTGCAGGATTTTCCCAAAGCGGCGATTTTATGGTTTTTTCGTAAGCGTCCTTTGCGCCGATTATGAGTTCTTCAATATCCAAACCTGCTGCTTTGGCAGAAAGCAATCCAACTGGAGTAAGGACGCTGAACCTTCCGCCAACATCTGGTGGTATATCAAGCATGCGTATGCCTTCGCTTCTTCCGAGTCTTCTCAGTACACCTTTTTCCGGGTCTGTTGTGAAGATTATATGTTCCTTCGGGTCTAATCCGTACGCATCGAGTATTCCGCGAACAATGAGGTAGTTTGCCATTGGCTCTGCCGTTGTACCAGACTTAGAGATTATATTGAATAGCGTTGTCTTCGGGTTTATACAATCAAGCACAGCGGCGAGATTATCTGGATCCACGTTGTCAACGACGAAAATCCTCAAAAATCCGTTTCTTTCTTCAACATTCATAGAATTCCAGTTGAACGGTCTTAGTGCGTTTTGAAGGGCGATATTTCCAAGTGCTGAACCGCCAATACCAAGCACTACGAGACTGTCGAATGTGAAGATAAAATCGCTCAGTTCGTTTACCGAGTCTATCCATTTTCTTGTAAGAACGGCATTAACGAAGCCTGGTTTGTTTTCGTCAAGCTTTTTCAAGAATTCTTCCACTTTTCCGGAGTAAGAATCTATTTCTGTGTAATCAAGCCCTCCTGCAACATTCTCAGAGAGGGTGTAAGTCAAATCGAACTTTAACACGTTAAGGCACCTCCGTTTTTTGCTCTCTTAATATTCTAATCTAAATATTACAACGATTGATTGCTAAGTCTGTTTTCTGATTTTTAAAGAATTAATACTTGATAGGTGCAATTATTGGAAGATCCTTAAGCAAATCCCTTGGATTAAGGTATGTGAGCTCAATTAAAAACGCACTTGCAACGACTTGACCTCCAACTTTTTCGACCAATCTCTTAAGTGCCAAAGCAGTACCGCCAGTTGCAAGAACATCGTCGACGATTAGTACTTTTTGCCCGGGTTTTATAGCATCTTCGTGTATATGGAGTTCCGCTTTCCCGTACTCGAGTTCGTATGTATCGCTTATCGTTTTGTATGGGAGTTTTCCAGGTTTTCTCACAGGAACAAATCCCTTGTTTAGAATATATGCAAGTGGAGCGCCTATCATGAATCCTCTTGCTTCTGGACAGACAATAACGTCGAACTCGTATTTCTTTGCTTCTTCAACAATCGTATCGATAGCGTGTTTAAAAGCTGTTGAGTCTTTGAGAAGAGGGGTTATATCTCTGAATATAACTCCTTTTTGTGGGAAGTCTGGAATGTCTCTTATAAATGCCTTTAGGTCCACTTTGAAATGCACCTCCGTTTTGTTTTTTACGCATATATTTTACCACAAAAGTTTAAATATTGAAAATAGTAATGCGGAAAATATACCGCTGTACAGTGGGGCCTGCAACCAAGAGAATAGTACTCTGTTAAATATCCTTTCGTTGCGAATCCTCGTACCTCTGGCATACCCTACGCCGACTATGCTTCCGACTATTGAATGCGAAGCCGATATTGGCAAACCAATAGCGGAGAATAACCACAAAGTTACGGCGGATGCACTGATACTTACCATCGCTGAAAAGTCATCAAGCGCAACAAGCTCTCTTCCAATTGTATAAATACTGCGTTTTCCGAAAAAATAAACTCCAACAGCAAGGGACAGCCCACCGACTAATAATAGCAAATACGGATTAACACCCTGGGAAAGTAGAAGTCCTGTGATTTTTCCGGCATTATTGGCTCCGAAAGAAAATGCACCGTAGAGTGTGAAAGACCATAAGAAAGTTCTCAACACCAATTCTCTGACGCCTAAGTTTTTAATGCCTCTAAAAATTAACGCAAAGATTTTAAAGAACAAATATGCGATTGCAAACGAAGCAACAGGTGTGGCGAACCAGCCCAAGGCTATGAACAAAAGCACTTCTGTATTTACTTCTTTCAATAAGAACCCTACTCCAACACTTGCTCCTACAATTGCCTGCGTCATTGAAATAGGCAAATTAGCTCGCAAGAAAAATAAGGCAACCGCTGCTGAGGAGATGTTTATTATAAGCGCTCCGGCTGTATCTACCTTGACGAGGTTTGATGCAACTTTCAAATTTGGCATACCTTCAATCAAAGAGCCCAAAAGGATGAAAATTATAGAAAAATAAAGGGCTTTTCTCATTTTAAAGATGCCGTTTGCTATCGTTGGACCGAGGAGACTTCCGGCATCGTTGGCGCCAATAATTACAGAAACGACAACAGATGGTAAAAGCAGCAAAAATACCGTAAAGTTCATCTATCCCACCCCTGGAGAAATATTAGCAAGACTGAGAATATAATTATACAACTATTTGCTCATCTTTGGCAATAAAAAAAACAAAGAGGGCACAACTGTACCCTCTTTTCTGGTTTTTGGAGCAGGCGGTGGGACTCGAACCCACACCCTCCTCCTTACCAAGGAGGCGCTCCACCTCTTGAAGCTACGCCTGCACCAAGCGAATCATTTTTGCCGAAAGATATTTTACCAAAACAGGTAATTGAGGTCAAGATGAAAAATTAGAAACTTATTCTTCCTCTTCATCTTCTTCGTCTGTATCGATGAAGAAATCCTCGTCACCCATCATATCTTCCCAAATCTTTACGACATCGTTGAACTCTTCTTCATTTTGCACGGAGTCAAGGAAAACGTTTCCCTCGTCGTCTTCTGACTTGACGAACAAGTATGTATCTCCAAATTCAGAGATTTCTTCATTCTCTACGAAGATTTCTTCACATACCCAGTAAGTTTTTCCTTTGTTTTCGACTTCGCCAAGCAGTACGAAGTGGTGTTCGTTTCCTTCCTCGTCCATAAGCGTGAATGCGTCGATGTGGTCATGGTGTTCATGATCGTGGTCGTGTTCGTGACCGCAATCACATTCGTGATCATCGTGATGATGGTGTTTGTGTTCGTGATCAAACATGTTAATCTCTCCTTCCTCAAAGAAATATACGATTAAATGATACCACACATTCGCTAATTTTGTTTAATTTTGTGTTAAATTTATGTTCTCTTTGCTTTCGGAGTGTTATTCCGAATAAGAGATGAGTTTTCTCATAATCGTGTCAGAAAGTTCGCCCTTTAAACCGGGTGTATTCGACAAATTGACAAGCATCCTGATGAAGGCTTCGAACGAATCTCTCGGCACAACTTTTGAAAGTTTGAACAGATTTTCAACGATCGTTTCGACATTGTTCTTGAGACTTTCGAGTTCTTTGTCATCTACCGTTGTTATGAAATCGACGAGCCTTATCAAAATTCCATTAGCTTCGTGTATATCAAGCTCCTGAGGTATGTGACCTTTTAAGAGTATCTCAGACGGGCTGTACATGGAACCTGATATGCTCTGATCTACGAATACCTTTGCTGCCTCAGGTCCAACTATCCCGCTGGCAAGGATGTAAGAATATTCTTTCTTTTCCTGTTCGTTCATAAGTGAAAGCACCCGGCTCAGTTTATACCAGCTTCTCGGGCTCGGCTTTATGGAGGTTTTCAAAGAGACGCCTTCGCGAACGGACAAAAATTCTGGATATTTGGAGATAAAACTAATGACTTCCTCTGCAACGTTTACCTGCCTTGACCAACTTATCCACTCTTGTGGGTCCGGGTGGACTTCCAATATAAAGAACCTGCTCAGAAAAGCCGGATCGGTTATTAGCTCCACCTGGTCGTAATTTTCATCTGGCGGGTTCATGGAAGCCATTATCCACGTACCTTCCGGAAGTACGTGGTTGTGTATCCTTTTATCGACAAGCAGCTGCATTATAGCATTTCTGATGCTTCTGTGAGCTCGGTTTATCTCGTCAAGCAGTATTATAGTATTCCCATCCTCGGGCCACCAATCTGGTGCCAAGAATTTTGTCTTGTTCTCATCTCTTGCAGGCAGACCTATCAAATCTCCGGGCTCCATCTGGGACAGAACGAGTATGATAAGCTTCCTGTTTGTCTCTTTTGCGATGTCTCTTGCAATGTCGGTCTTCCCAACACCAAAATGGCCGATGAGAAGAGGAATTTCTCCGGCTTCCATTATCTTTTTTGATAAGTACTTTGCTTCGTTGACTGTCACATCTAACACCTTCCTTTATATTCCCTTTTCATTCTTCAGGTGGAAGTTCGATATCTTCAGGAATGACTTCGAATGGGGCGATTTCTTCCTTTGTAGCAGCATCTTGATTGCTGTCTTGCGGGATTTTTTCTTGAGATTCTGATGGCTCGGGCGTTTCAAATAAATCCTTGCCAATGCTTTCAAACGAAGCTCCACCGGCTTGTCTTACTAATTCTTCTATCATGCTTTCATCTTTAAACGTATCGGTGAGGCTGTACACAAATGTCCTTCCCAGTTTTCGCCTCTTAATAACCCCAGCTACTAGCAGCTGCTTGATTAAATTGGACGAATCCTTACCGCGCATGCTGTCTATCTCGAGCTTAGTTGCCTGCCTTCGAACAGCAAGAAATACCGCAATTTCCAATTGAGATGGAGACAAACTTCCGAGATTTCTTCGCTTGGCAACCTTAGAAACAAAATCGGAAAACTGCGGTTTTGTGTAGAATCTATAGTAATCCTCTATTTGTTTCAACTCAACTCCGTACTCTTCGCCGGAATACCTTTCTTGAAGATATTTCAAAACCTCATCAAGTTTTTCTTCAGGCAGTTCGGTAAGTTCAATAAGCAATGTTTTCGATATACCTCGGGAAGCGAATATAATGGCTTCAACAAGAGAAACATATCTTTTCAAATCATCTTGCAGTTGCGACATCTTCTTTCACCACTCTTCTTAAGACCATGTCGTCGTCAATTGTATACCTTTCAAACCTTATCAACTCGAGCACAGCTAAGAACTTAACGATGATTTCATACCTTGAATTGCTATTTCTCAAAATCTCGTACAGGCTTACATTGTCATATATTTCTTCTATCTCAGCCATTATCCTCTCGAGAGAATAGTTCTCTTTTTTAATAACATAAACCTTCTGCTTAACTTCGACTTCTTGAATAGCCGCTTTAACGATCTTAACTAACTTCTTTTCGTCGACCTTCGGGAAAACGTATGGAATCTTTACGGGATACTGATCGGGATTGCTGCTGTTTGCAATGTGTTCCGTTAACTCTTTCAACCTCGCGTATTCCTCAATTCTGCGTATCAACAATTCCCTTTTGTATTCGTACTCTTTCTTTTCCTTTTCGCTCATCGGAAGCAAGCTTTTCGATTTCAGTTCCAAAAGATACGCAGCGGTCGCTATGAACTCCGAAGTTATATTCAAATTAAATTCTTCCATCTGGTTAACATAGTACAAAAACTCATCCGCCAGCTGAGAAATGGACAGCTGACGGATGTCTATTTTCTTTTTTTGAACTAAATAAAGGAGTAGATCCAAAGGACCTTCAAATTGCTCTAACTTAAAATGCAGTTCCATCGCCTAATTAAAAGAAACCCTCTTCCTCCACTATGGATTCGTACGGGATTTCATATACTTCGAGGATGCCTGCAACACTCTCTGCGTCCTTGCTGTCAACCTTAATGGAAACTTGCCTGTTTTCGCCATCTTTGAGAGTGAGTATTGACAAGATGTTAATTTTGTTGTTAGCGAGTACGTCTATGACTCTCTTCAGCTCTCCGGGCTTGTCTTGTAAAGTGAGATTGATCCTTATTCCATGCTCATCCATTGCGGCGATTTCAGTCATCGCTTCGAGAACTTCCTGTATCGAGAGCACGCCGATGACTTCGCTGTTGGAATTCACAACTGGAAGTATCGTTTCCTTGTTTTCGATGAGCATCATCGCCGCTTCTTCGATTGTTGAATCTTCAACGATGTAGAAATCTGGGAAGACAACATAAGAAGCTACCTTTTCATCCATTTCTACTTCTTTAACGACCGACTTGTGGAGCAAACCGTCAAATTTGCCATCCTCGTCGAGAACAATACAGTAATCGCATGAAAACCTTCGCATCTCGTGTAGAGCTTCTGAAATTGCCTGCGAATTCTTTACCTTGGGAAATAGAGTATTTACCCACCTTACTGCTTTCATGAATAAAACCTCCTTTACCTGCCATTTTGGTTATGGATTCTTAGAAATAGTAGTAATAAACTTCACCGCTATCTGAACAGTACACTGCAAATGAATTGTTTGAATTATTTATCTTAAATACTTCAAGAGGATAATCGCCCGTATCTAATGTGGTTATATCCTTGCCATTTGATGTGACCATAACCTTATTATACGGTGCGCTGAGAACCGCAACTTGTTCTCCCACCTTAGCGACATACGTAGGCGTGTAAGGAACCTTGAATCCTCCTATGATTTCATCGTTCTTGAGTATATAAATCGTTGAATTCGACATAGAAGCTATGTAATAAACCTCTCCGTCGAAATACGCACTTGATATGTAGGAAGCCAATTTTGTCAGTTTACCAGTTGCCAAGTTGTAAACCTGACCTCCGCGTGTGTCGACAAGCAAGTCATTTACCAAAATAGAGGGTGTCGTAAGACCAATTTTCAAAGGTTTTTCGTTAAGAAATTCAACATCGTATGAATCGTTCCAAAGATAAGTACCTAAAACTTTTCCTTTCCATAGGAAGATATAAGCTGCTGAACCTGAGAATGTCGATTTAGACACTGCTTTCAAATTGGTGTCGTATATATGTAAAGCCCCGCCTTCCAGCAGTACGTAAACATTCTTTCCATCGAAAAGGCTACCCTGAATACGCCTTTCAAATTTGACGCTCTGCAAGAGTTCACCATCGAGAGATATTTTCGAAAGGTAAGGTCCTGTCCTGTCAACGACCAAATACCCATTTTTTAAATCATACACGGCGATAACGAAGTTTCCAATGTAGTTGAAATACGATAAAATTTGCTTGCTTGATATATCATAAACCGCCATATTGCGGCTGAACGGATCAATAAAAATCACGTCCCCGTTAGTTCGAAAATTCCTGAACGAGTACTTTATACCAACGTACACCTTTTCAATAGTTACAGAGAATACGCTTGAAAAGAAAATGGTAATGAATAAAAAGGATACCACCAATCTTAGCGCGCGTCTGTGCATACTCTCTTCAACAACTCCTTTGCTACTTCTTCCTTAGTACCTTCCAAATTCACAACTGCTTTGCCTTTGAATATTATATATACCTCTGTCTTATCGCTTCCCATCACTTTTCGAGCATCGTTTGCAACTATAACGTCGGCATTTTTCTTTACAAGTTTTTCGTAACCGTTTTCTATTATATTTTGAGTTTCTGCGGCAAATCCGACAACAATTTGACCCGGTCTTTTGTGGTGACCTACATATTCTAATATATCAGGTGTCTTACCCAATTCAATTACAAGCTTATCGGAAGATTTCTTAATCTTCTCTTTAGCACTTTCAACAGGTGCGTAATCCGCAACGGCGGCACACATAATAAGTATATCATAGTCATTGTATTTTTCCAAAACCTTTTCAAACATCTCGCGCGCGCTCTCGATCTTCACGATTTCATCGACGAAGTAAGGATATTCCATACACGTAGGTCCGGTTATCAAACAAACCTCTGCGCCTAACCTTTTCGCCGCGTTCGCAATTGCATATCCCATCTTACCACTTGAGTGATTCGAAATATACCTCACCGGGTCAATGCTTTCCCTTGTTGGACCCGCTGTAACGAGCACCTTCTTGCCTGCAAGTGGTTTTTCTTCAGCCAAGATATTTATGAATTCTATAATCTTTTCATTTTCAGGATAACGTCCTCTTCCAACCTCTCCACAAGCCAAATGCCCGACTTCTGGCTCTAAGACTTTCCATCCCAATTTCTTAACCTTTTCCAAATTCTCCAAAGTTGCGGGATTTTCGTACATCCGAGTGTTCATCGTTGGAACGATGACCTTGTTTTCCTTGTTGAATGCGAGTGCTGTTGTTGTCAAAAGATTGTCAGCAAAACCATTTGCAATCTTTGCAATCGTATTTGCCGTTGCCGGCGCTATAACAAAAACATCAGCCCATTTCGATACTTCGGTGTGTATTATCCAACCAGATTCAATCTCGTACGTATCAGTGTAAACTTTACAATTTCCGACTGAGGAGAATACAACAGGATTGATAAGCTTTGCTGCATTCTCTGTCATTATCACCTGCAGATTCCATCCTTGCTTTCTAATCTTACTTGCCAAATCGACAGCTTTGTATATAGCAATCCCAGAAGAGACACCTAATAGGACATTCATCTTGCCCACCACCTTTACCGTATCGTATTTTTCACCATACGAATATACCTTGTACATATTATTATATCATGTACCACTTCCGCATGTGAATTTGATTTCTGTATTAACGAAAGTACCTCACTCTGATGGATATTAAAATCACTCGGAAACAGCATGATGTTACGAATATTTAACAAACATGGAAGCGTAAAGATGTCATAAACAGATACTTTTTCAAGTTCAAAATTATCAATGTAAAATTATAATAATTTATATACATTACATTTGTAACAACAAAACTTTAATTATAATAGATGGAATTACTCGAATGAGTTATAATGTCCAAAAATCTATGAATTTTATAATCTAAGATTGATAAAGTTGTCATATCTATCTAAATGAGCCAATTTGCTTCGTATTTTACATGAACATAATAGTAGGTATTGACTTTAAAGAATCGAATATGTTAAAATATGAAAAAATTTTTTAAGCGTGTTACATTTCCAATTTGTTCCAAGCAATTGTGAAAAGACACATTAGGCAATTTTCCATGATTCTCTTCAAGGGAGGGTGAAGGTATGAGTAGTTTGAAGAAAGCCGTCTTAGTTCTTCTTTTAGTTAGTTCTCTTAGTGTGTTTGCAGTTGTGAAGATTGGTGCTCTTTTGCCACTCACAGGTGGGGTCTCTGCGTTCGGCGATTTGGTAAAGAAAGGTATCGAACTTGCGCATGAAGAAAGAGGTACAGTTCTCGGCGAGAAGATCGAAGTTGTCTACATGGACACGAGGAGTGAGAAAACAGAGGCAGCTAACGGTATCGCAAGGCTTATTGATAAAGAAGGCGTTATCGCTGTTATAGGCGAAGTTATCAGCGGTAACTCGATTGCAGCTGGTGAAATAGCAGAAAAGAAGAAAGTCCCGATGGTCAGCCCATCTTCGACAAACCCACTCGTAACGCAGGGCAAGAAGTTTGTTTCAAGGGTATGCTTCATCGACCCGCTCCAGGGAACAGCGCTTGCAGAATTTGCAGTTAAAACGTTGAAAATCAAAAAAGCAACAGTCCTCACAGACGTCGAACAGGACTACAGCGTTGGTCTTTCTAACTACTTCATCGAAAGATTTAAAAAATATGGAGGGCAAGCACAACAGCTGAATTATAAATCAGGGGACAGTGAATTCAGCGCCCAACTATCACAAGCGTTAGCATTCGGAGCTGAAGCGATAGTTGTTACAGGATACTACAACGAGATAGCATTGGTGGCACAACAAGCAAGGGCACTCGGATTCAAAGGACACATACTTGCGGGAGACGGAGCAGACGCGCCAGAGCTTATAAAGATAGGCGGTCAAGCTGTAGAAGGACTGTACTTTACTGCTCACTACCATCCAGATGCACCGATAACGCAGGTATCGAAGAAGTTTGTTGAAGCATTTGTGAAAAAGTACGGAGTGAAACCGTCCACGCTATCGGCGCTTGGATACGATGCGTACATGTTGGTTGTAGAAGCGATAGACAGAGCGAAGCAAAAGAAACCAGAACTTATAGCTACAGCAATCAGGTCGATTAAGAATTTCCAAGGCGCTACGGGTGTTATCACAATCGATGGGAATGGAAATGCAACGAAAGACGTTGTTATTGAGACAGTCAAGAACCAACAATTCGCCTTTGCAGCTAAGATTTCTGCAAGTGAATTAAAATAAATTCTGCTTTCAATTAAGAGTGGGTGGTCAATGCCACCCACTTTTAACGAGAGACTTTAAAACTTTTTTGGGAGGGATGTGTGTGAGGAAAACGGTCGTTGTACTCTGGCTTTTACTTGTCCTCAGTGTCTTTGCTGAGATTAAGATAGGTGTACTCCTACCGCTGACAGGCGGTATTTCTGCTTTTGGTGACTGGACGAAGAAAGGCATAGAGCTTGCCTACAAGCAAAAGAACACAGTTCTCGGTCAGAAGATTGTACTCGTGTATGCAGATACAAGAAGTGAAAAAACGGAAGCTGCAAACGCTATGGCAAGGCTTGCCGACAAGGAAAAAGTCGTTGCTGTAATAGGAGAAATCGCAAGCAGCAACTCTATGGCAGCAGCGGAAATTGCTGAAGCAAGGAAAGTTCCGCAAGTAGCTGTTACGTCAACTAACCCACTCGTGACACAAGGCAAGAAGTTTGTTTCAAGAGTCTGCTTCATCGATCCATTGCAAGGTACAGCACTTGCAGAATTTGCAGCTAAGAACCTCAAAGCCAAGAAAGTGGCAATATTTGTGGACATAGAACAGGACTACAGCGTTGGTTTGACGAACTACTTCGTCGAAAGATTTGAAAAGAAATACAAAGGCCAAGTACTCAAGGTACAGTACAAATCAGGCGACCAAGAGTTCAGTGCACAGATTGGACAAGCAACTGCTTTTGGAGCAGATGTAATAATGTTCACAGGTTACTACAACGAAATAGCACTCGCTGCTCAGCAAGCAAGATCCATGGGCTACAAAGGATACTTCATCGCAGGTGACGGTGCGGACGCTCCAGAGCTCATTAAAATAGGTGGTAAGGCTGTTGAGGGACTCTACTTCACAACACACTACGTACCGGAAGCTGCGACGACGAAACTTGCTAAGGACTTCGTAGAAGCATTCAAAAAAGAATTTGGAACACTCCCAGCGATGAACGCAGCGCTTGGTTACGATGCTTACATGCTCGTCGTAAACGCTATTGAACGCGCAAAATCAGCAGATCCTGTAAAAATTAACGAAGCAATCAGAGCTACAAAAGGTTTCCAAGGCGTTAGCGGAAACATCACGATCGATGCTAACGGAAACGCAATCAAAGACGTCATTATAGTAAAGGTTAAAGATGGGAAATTCGCATTTGAAACAAGGATAACGCCAGAAAACTTACAATAATTCGCAACAACGCCCGTGCTCTGTGCTAACCTCACAGGCACGGGTTTATATTTTTGAACATTTTTGAGGAGGTGTCGATATTGACCATAAACCTTACTATCTTTGTTCAAAATCTGTTCAATGGGTTGATGGTTGGTGGGTTGTATGCATTAATAGCTGTGGGATACACAATGGTGTATGGTATACTGAGACTCATTAACTTCGCATTTGGTGACATCATGGTCATGGGTATATACTTCGCATTTTACGGAGCTACGCTCATTAGATTCAGCTTTCCTCTCGCTGTTATATTCTCGCTTGGTGCAACGGCTGTACTGGGTGTTCTTATCGACAGGCTTGCTTACAAGCCACTGAGAAATTCGCCAAGAATTTCAGCCTTGATAACGGCAATTGGTGTGTCGTTCTTCATTGAAAGCTTTGCGGTTGTTTTCTTCGGACCGAACTACAAAGCATTCTTAGAGGCTTTGAAAAACAAAACTATTGCCTTTGAATCGTTCGTCTTCGGCAACGTCTACCTTCCAAAGATCATATTCATCATCCTTGGCATAACCGCTGTTGCTTTGGTTCTGCTTTATCTGATTGTCTACAGAACAAAAATGGGAATGGCAATGCGAGCAATATCTGCTGACATACCGACAACATCATTAATGGGTGTCAATGTTGATAATGTTATTGGCTTTACATTTGCTATCTCATCCGCCTTAGCTGCTCTTGCTGGCATCATGTGGGCTTTGAGGTACCCGAGCTTCTATCCATACACCGGTTTTGTTCCGGGACTTAAAGCGTTCATAGCGGCTGTTCTTGGTGGTATAGGCTCCATTAACGGAGCAGTCCTTGGCGGTATACTGCTCGGTGTCATAGAGATGATGATAATCACATTTTTCCCAACCCTCATGCAGTACAAGGATGCGTTTGCGTTCATAATCCTTATCCTCATACTCCTTGTAAGACCAGCAGGGCTACTCGGCAAACGCGCGGTAGAGAAAGTTTGAGGTGAGAGCAGATGAAGAGCAAGACGAAAAGGGATTTAACACTGACCGTACTATTCGTAATTTTCGTTGCTATTTTGCTTGCTATTGCCAATGTTAGATTCGATTCTTACCAAAGACAAATACTATCACTGATGGCGATATACGGAATAATGGCTGTGAGCTTGAACCTTGTTAATGGTATAACTGGTGTATTTTCACTTGGTCATGCAGGTTTTATATTACTCGGTGCGTATACATCGGCACTTCTCACAATTCCGCCTGACCAAAAACAGATGATATTTATCATTGCACCACCGAGCCCTCTAATAGCGAACTTGCACACCGACTTCTTTACGGCGACGATAATAGGCGGTCTTGTCGCAGCTTTCGGAGCGTTCATAATCGGATTTCCGGTTTTGAGACTTTCGGGAGATTATCTTGCTATAGCGTCGCTCGGTTTTTCAGAAGTCTTAAGGATATTTGCACTAAACCTGCAATCGATAACGAACGGTTCTCTGGGCTTAAAGGGACTGCCAAACTACACGAACATCTGGTGGAGCTGGGGCTGGCTCTTAGTTACGGTATTGTTTATTGTTAGCTTGGTAAAAAGCTCATACGGTAGAGCACTCTTAGCTATACGAGACAACTCGATAGCGGCTGAAGCGATGGGAATAAACGTCTTCAAACACACCTTGCTTTCATTCGTTATCAGCGCATTCTTTGCAGGCGTGAGTGGAGCGCTGTATGCCCACTGGCTCACCACGATAGACCCGAGGATAACGACATTCGGTCCAATCCTAACCTACTACGTGCTCATTATGGTCGTTCTCGGTGGACTTGGTAGCATAAGCGGGTCGATAGTTGGTGCAATAATCTTCGCGTTCCTCATGGAATGGCTCAGAGCGTTCGAACAGCCATTCACACTCTTTGGAAAAGAATTCCCAGCGATACAAGGCATGAGGATGCTCGTTCTCTCAGTGCTGTTTGTCATAACGATGATCGTCTGGAAGCGCGGAATATTTGGAAGAGGAGAACTAACATGGGAAGGAATAATAAGATTTTTCAAGCGCATCAGTTCAAGAGGTGGTAAACAATGAGTGAAGTCAAGACAAATAACAAAACTCAAAAGCCTGTGATACTAAAAATGGACCACGTAACGATGCAATTTGGAGGATTAACCGCAGTCGATGATTTTGACAATGTTGCGTATGAAGGCGAAATCCTCGGCATAATAGGTCCAAATGGTGCAGGAAAAACCACAGCGTTCAACGTCATTACAGGCATATACTTCCCAACAAAAGGAAGGATAATATTTGAAGACATAGACATAACACCGTACAGACCGCACCAGATAACGCATCTGGGCATTGCAAGAACGTTCCAGAACATAAGGCTCTTCGGAACGCTTACTGTTCTTGACAACGTCCTTGTTGCAATGCACCATTTGTTGTCAACAAGAGATGCTGATGCGATACTCAAAAAGCACGGTAAAGAACCAAAAATCAAAGGACACCTCTGGTTCTGGAGGGCGGTCAGCAAAATAGGTTACAAAAACCAGGAACAAGCTATGCGAGAAAAAGCTATGCAATTGCTCAAAAAAGTCGAGCTCGACCACCTTGCGGACGAAATAGCATCATCACTCCCATACGGTCAGCAGAGAAAACTTGAAATCGCAAGAGCGCTTGCGACTGAACCGCGGCTACTCCTGCTCGACGAACCAGCGGCAGGTATGAACCCGAAAGAATCCGAAGAACTCATGGAATTCATAAAATACATCCGAGATGAATTCAAACTCACGATCATACTCATCGAACACGACATGAAAGTCGTCATGGGCATATGTGAAAGAATAATAGTTATGGACTCAGGAAAGATAATTGCTGAAGGAACACCTGAAGAAATAAGTCGAAATCCGAGAGTTATCGAAGCTTACCTTGGTAAGGAGTGGGAACATGCCGGTGCTTGAAGTTGAAGGCTTACACGTATTTTACGGCTCAATCAACGCAATTAAAGGAATATCGTTCAAAGTTGATAAAGGAAAAGTCATAACGCTTATCGGCGCCAACGGCGCTGGTAAGACGACGACGCTATCAACAATCGCTGGCTTGGTTAAAGCAAAGAGGGGAAAAATCATCTTCGAAGGAAAGGAAATTCATAACCTGCCACCGCACCAGATTAACAGACTTGGCGTATGCCTTGTTCCGGAAGGTAGAAGAATCTTCCCAAACTTAACGGTCATGGAAAACCTCATGATGGGCGCATTCAACAGAAAAGACAAAGAAGGCGTAAAACAAGACCTTGAATGGGTCTTTTCACTATTCCCAAGACTTGCGGAGAGAAAAAACCAACTGGGCGGAACGCTCTCTGGTGGAGAACAGCAGATGCTTGCGATTTCGAGAGCGCTCATGAGCAGGCCTAAACTACTCATGATGGACGAACCATCGCTTGGACTTGCGCCTATACTTGTTGAAGAAGTCTTCGAAATAATCAAAAAACTTAACGAAGACGGAATGACAATACTGCTTGTTGAACAGAACGCAGTCGGTGCGCTCAACATATCGCACTATGGATACGTACTTGAGACAGGAAACATAACCCTCGAAGGAAATTCCAAAGATCTACTCAAAGACGAAAAAGTCAAAAAAGCATACCTCGGGTTGTGATTTGTTAATTCATTACGAACTCCAAAATACCCGGTTATAGCTGAATACGACCGTTCATACCCGTTTTTTGGATTGTGAAATATACAATCGATAGTTGTCGAAAAGAAGTATGCACAATATTTTGGGTGGGGATTTTGAATTCCCCACCCTTTTAATTTGACAAAAGTTTTCCGTTGATGTACTATATATTGTGTACAATCCTAAAAATATCCAATATAATGCGTTAAATATCCTATTTAAGCACCTTTTTGAGTTTGTGGGGGAATGAGTATGATATTTGAAAAACCTCTTTTGCGAGTCGTGAGGGTACTGTACGGCGACCATCCAGAATTGCCTTCCGTCAGCGTATATTTCCAAGGCTGTGATGCTTTTCCAAAATGCGCAGGCTGCCACAATCCTGAGACGTGGGAATTCAACGAAGATTTTTCCGTTGACTTTGAAAGTCTCAAAGAGCACGTCATTTCAAAACTTCAAACACTGCTTAAAACGTACGAAAAAGTCAGCTTGGCGTTACTTGGCGGTGAGCCACTGTCGTTCAGGAACAGAAGATATTGTTATTTACTCGCTAAAGAAGTTAAAGAAACATTTGGCGACAAAGTCGTCGTAATCGTGTACTCTTGGAGGACGCCGAAAGAACTGCTTAACATGAACATACCGCTGAGCTATTTCGATGAATTCGTACTCGGAAGGTACAACCACAAATATCACAGAAACGGATTTCCAGCTTCGGCAAACCAGCTTTACTTAAATAAAGAACAACTTATCCAGATATTGCAAATTATTAGTGCAAGGGGGACAAGGTATGTCAAAGTTAGTTGATATTCTCAAAGTTTTCAACTTCGAAAATGATTTCGTGGAAGAGATTTCTCAAGTTCCCGAAGTTTTTCTTGGTTTAGAAGGCATTGACTGGCAGCTTGATATAGTAAGATTCACTGAACACTTCTTCAACAATGGAATACTCAGCTCTACGATAGATGCCAACGCAAACGTTAGGAGCACGAATGTATATACATACTTCAACGAGGTAGTAAAACCCTGGTCGAAACTCTACTCGCTTTATTACATATACCAGCGCATGAAGTCGCTCTTTGGCAAAGAGGACGCAAGAAAATTTCTGAGGTACGAATTGTATGGCGACGTGTATCTTCACGATGCGCACCACTCAGCATTCGAGCCGTACTGCTATGCCTACTCGCTCAGGCCCATTGTCGAGAAGGGCTTGTTCTTCATCGACAGCATAAAATCCGTCCCAGCAAAGCACCTGTCCTCATACATACAGCACGTTATCCAGTTTGTCATGTTCGCATCGAACCAACAATCAGGCGCTGTTGGACTGCCCGATTTCTTCGTCTGGCTTGCGTACTACTACAAAAAGGACATCGGATCTGGAGTAATACCAAAAGGGCAAGAGAAAGAATATCTGTATCAGATGTTCCAGATATTCACATACTCAATCAACCAACCAATTAGGGGTACGCAGTCTCCGTACACGAACTTCACATACCTTGATAGAAATTACATAAAGTCTATATTCAATGGCGAAACATATCCCGATGGCACGCTGATTACTGACTATGTAGAGGACATAATCGCACTCCAAAAAGAATACTGGCAGTGGATAAGCGAAGAAAGAGAAAAGCAGATGTTCACATTCCCAGTCTTAACTGCATCGCTGCTCTACAAAGATGGAAAATTCATCGACGAAGACAGCGCGAGGTTCATAAACAAAGTGAACTTGAAATGGCAGGACACAAACTGGTACATCTCAGACAGCATCGATGCCGTAGCTTCTTGCTGCAGGCTCACGAGCTCAACTCGTGAAATAAAATTCAAAATGGGACCGGACAAGCTCTCTGGAATGGTCAATTCCATAGGTGGTTCTGACTTGAACATCGGGTCATTCAAAGTCGTAACGCTCAACCTTCCAAGAATAGCGCTCGAAGCGAAAAACAAAGAGCAATTCTTGGAAAAATTGAGGGAAAAAGTCAGAGTCGTACAAAAATCCTTGGCAGCAATAAGGAACATAATCCAGGAAAGGATTCAGCAGGGCGTCCTGCCGCTTTACAACCTTGGCTTGATGGATCTCAACAGGCAGTACGGAACGGTGGGAATCAACGGTGTATATGAAGCGATGGAAATTCTTGGACTAACAACAGTTGACATCGATGGCGTGAAGTACACTCAAGAAGGCGAAGAGTTTGTAGCCACTCTGCTCGATGAGATAAGAAAACTTAACGACGAGGCATTTGAAAAATACGGCTTTACATATAACATCGAGCAAGTCCCTGCAGAAAAGGCGGCTGTTACGTTTGCACAGAAGGATAAAATCTTATATGGAATAAACTACATACTCTACTCTAACCAATGGTTGCCACTAACGACAAACACCGACATGCTCAATAGAATAAAATACTCAGGAATATTCGACAAGAAAGTTTCAGGCGGGGCGATACTGCATATAAACATAGACTCACCGTTCAGAAGCGAAGAAGAAGCTTGGAACATGGTTAACTTAGTAGCTCAGATGGGTGTTGTGTACTTCGCATTCAACCAGAAAATCAGCGTATGCCAACACGGGCACGCATTCTATGGAGAAAAATGCCCAACGTGCGGTGGAAAGAAAACAGACGAATACCTGAGAATCGTTGGCTACTTAGTCCCTGTGAGCTCCTTCAACAAAGTCAGACAAAAAGAAGAATATCCAAAGAGGGTATTCTACTGATAATTAAAGCAATCCCCATCCCCCTTTTGCTTCGCTGATAATATTGATGTCAAAACATTCTCAACTGTCCCTCCGGGACAGTTTTTTTCGTCGACTTAATCTTCTTCATTTGTCCTTCCTTCAAAATTCCAACCTTCTTCTCTATATCACTCTTCTCAACGATAATATTCAATATCTCCCTTGCCCTATCGACTATACTCTGCGGCAATCCCGCGATAGCCGCAACCTCGATACCATAGCTCCTGTCCGCCACACCTTCAATTACCTTGTGCAAGAAGATAACACCATCTGCTGTCTCTTTTACATCAACTGTAAGGTTCTTTATCCCATCGTACGCATTAGCAAGCTCTGTCAACTCAGTAAAATGCGTTGCAAATAACGTCTTGCACTTCACCTCGTTATATATGTACTCACTCATAGACCATGCGATACTAATACCATCGAACGTACTTGTCCCCCTTCCAACCTCATCGAGCAAAACGAGGCTCCTCTCCGTTGCTTTCGAAAGAATCAGTGCAACCTCGCTCATCTCTGTCAGGAAAGTACTCTTTCCTGTTGAAATATCGTCCCTTGCGCCCATGCGCGTGAAAATCCTGTCGAAAACAGGTATCTTCGCAAAACTTGCCGGCACAAAACAGCCAATCTGCGCCATTAGCGCAATCAACCCAACTTGCCTGATGTACGTACTCTTTCCGCTCATATTCGGACCTGTCAATATGAACATCCTGAGCCTGTTATCCATATACGTATCATTCGGCACAAAGCTGTCCACAAACCTCTCAACAACAGGATGCCTGCCCTGCAATATCTCAAGCTCGCCATCTGAAAGCACGGGCCTTGCGTATCCGTACAGACTTGAAACGTATGCAAATGTAGTGTAAATATCTATCCAGCTAAGCGTCTCGGCAACTTTTTGCAACTGCTCAGTGTAGACCTTTATCTCATTGCACAGATTCTCAAACAACGCCTTCTCGAGAGCCTCAACCTTCTGCTTTGCAGCCATGATTTTGTTTTCGAATTCTTTCAATTCCGGCGTTGTGTACCTTTCGGCGTTCACGAGTGTCTGGAGCCTTGTGTAGTGCTCCGGAGCATTTTTCACCTGTCCTTTCGGAATCTCTATGTAATAACCAAAAACATTGTTGAAGCCAACTTTCAGCTTCTGAATTCCCGTCTTTGCCCTCTCAATTTCTTCAAAATCCTTCAACTTCTCATTTGAATGGTACAAAAGCTCGCGGTACTCATCGAGCTCTTTTGAAACCCCTTCCTTGATTATCTTTCCTTCTCCAAGCTCACCTTCTATCTCATCGTACATCGCACTTTGAATCTTCTCTTTTACAACACTTAAATCTGGCAAATCCTCAAGCAATTTTGAAAGCTCGTCGTTACTTGCCAGCGCATCACGCAGAGGTTCTATAACCTCGAGCGTGAGCCTCAGGCTTATCAAATCCTTCGGCTTTGCGCTGTCGTATTGTATCCTGTTTATTATCCTCTCCAGATCGTAGACGCCATCGAGATACTCTCTTACCTCATTCATCAACAGCTTATCTTCCAAAAACGCACTCACCATATCGAGCCGTTTCTCTATCTCTCTTCTATCCTTCAAAGGATGTAGAATAACCCACTTCAAAAGTCTCGAACCCATAGGCGTCTTTGTCTTGTTCAGCACATCGTACAAATTCTTCCCCCGTTCTCCGGGAACAAGCGACAGATTCTCGATTGTTGTCGAATCGAGAATCATATATTTCGACTCGTCGAGCGTCCTTGGAAACCTCAACTTCGCCTGTTTATTGATTGTGTAATTCAAATACTTCACTAAAGCTCCAAACGGATAATGCGCATCGCCAAGCTCAAAATGGTCGATTGAAAAAACATTGTACGCTTCCTTTATCGCATCGATTGTATTCGTATAATACCAATCATCGAGCCGGTCAATAAAAACCTTTATCTTATCCCTCAACTGTGGATACATGCTCTCCGGGCATATAACCTGCGTGATTTCGTGGGTATTTACAAAATCGATTAAATCATCTAGGCTGTCAAAAGCCTTAACGACAACATCGCCTGTTGAAGTATCTGCCAAGACAGTATATATCTCTCCGGATTTTGATTCATAAACCGACATCATGTAGTTGTTGCTCGTTGAAAGCAACTCATCTTCGATAATTGTTCCGGGTGTAATGACGCGCGTTACCTCACGCTTCACAATACCCTTAGCCAACGCTGGGTCTTCCATCTGCTCGCATATAGCGACCTTGTAGCCGCTGTCCACGAGCTTTTTCAAATAATTATCCAAAGCATGATAAGGAATGCCTGCCATAGGGGCATCCTGGCGCTTTGTAAGGACAATATTAAGCACCTTAGAAACAGTCAGGGCATCATCGAAAAACGCCTCATAAAAATCCCCGAGGCGGAAGAGCAGGATGGAATCCTTGTATTTCTCTTTTATTTCAAGATATTGCTTCATCATAGGGGTTAACTTTACATTGCCAAACAGATTCTGGCCCGAGTGACCTGCATGACCTGTCACAATACCACCTCTTTGAAAAGCTATAGGTTGACAAAAGTCGGTGAAGAGATTAAAATTTACATCAATATTTTAACATTTTTTCCAAAACATAGTAAGGGGGAATAGGAGGGAATACTATGCTTGAAGGAAAACTTGTGAAATTGGTAGAGTACAAGAAAGAATACTTAGAAAAAGCACGGGAGATGATAAACGACTGGGAAGTTAAAAAATACCTCACACCTGGTATACCATTCCCGCTAAGAATAGAAGACGAAGAAAAATGGTACAGCTCGCTCAATCCATTTGGGAATGGAACATATTCATTCGCAATACTGCTCAAAGATACGAATGAATACATAGGTGGCTGCGGGGTTAACACAGTAGACTGGAAAAACTCCGTTGCTGAAATAGGAATCTTTCTTGGTTCGCAGTACCATAACAAAGGATATGGAACGGATGCGATGGAAGTACTCATACGATTCATATTCAAAGAAATGAACATAAACAAAATAAGACTTCACACCTATTCATTCAACAAACGTGGAATCCGCGTGTACGAAAAAGTTGGATTCAAAACCGAAGGTGTGCTGAGAAAAGAAATATTCAGAGAAGGACAATACCACGACATAGTAGTTATGGGACTTCTAAGAGAAGAATGGCAAGAAAAATAAAAGAAGGGAGCTTAAACGCTCCCTTCCTTCTTCCTCTTCTCAAAATTAAGTTCAGCGATGCTCTTTTGCAGATACAAAGGCTCAATATCGTTTACAAATCGCTCATTTTCAATTTCTTCGCATGCCAAAAGATACAAATTCCTTGCTGTAGGCAAACTCAATTCACTCAACTCGAACTTATTCAACTTAACATCGCTCTCGAAAAACTCCGCCCCATCGCCAAGGAAAAGCTTTGGGCTGAATTCTCGATATCGTTCATTTATCAAATCAACCGTTTCTATGAACGGTGACACAATCTCATCAAGCTTCCCATTCTCCGGCTTATACAGAGCACTGTACAAATACCCTTCCCTTGCCTTTCTAACAACAGCGATGTATCCATTATAGAACAGCCCATTCAGCGCTATCAGTTTCAACGAACTAATCTGAACAAACTTATTGCCAATTCCAAGCCCGTAGGCAAACGAAATCCCAACACGCAACCCCGTAAGCCCACCAGGACCTATACCGATTCCGACTATATTCAGATTGGCAAAATCTACCTCAGCCATCTTTTCAACAACCTGCGAAACCTGAATCCCGTGCTTTGCCTTTGTCTCGAGCTCAACAAAAATCTTCTTTTCATCGTCCACATAACACGCAACAACTCTTGGTGTTGATGTATCCAAAGCGAAAATTTTCAAATCTCTTCACCGTTCCTTTCTGGGACAGATAATCCAAGATTTTTTAAAACAGCTACTTAAAAAGCAGTCTTCAAAAATATTATACAACAAAAATTTCAATTCCTCCAAGGTACTGTCAAAACAAAAAAGAAGTATTGGATTTTGCACCAGAAAGATAATTTCAATTCCTCCAAGGTACTGTCAAAACGTGGTTTAGGATGCATTAAAGCATGGAGAAGCAGGATTTCAATTCCTCCAAGGTACTGTCAAAACGTTTAGTATCGATGTTGTACCAAGAAAGGATTATTTATTTCAATTCCTCCAAGGTACTGTCAAAACCAAGTGGTGATAGGATAGGCAATAAGAGTGTTTGTAAAAATTTCAATTCCTCCAAGGTACTGTCAAAACCATTCCAATACTATTGCAAGTGTGGAGGTGAGCGTAATTTCAATTCCTCCAAGGTACTGTCAAAACTCGTTTTGCGTGAACGTTATCAATCCCATCTGACAGGATTTCAATTCCTCCAAGGTACTGTCAAAACATAATAAGCTTTGGTATAGCGTAAACTGTTTCTATATTTCAATTCCTCCAAGGTACTGTCAAAACTGAATAAGATCCTTAGGAATACGATTCCAAAAACGATTTCAATTCCTCCAAGGTACTGTCAAAACGAAAAATTGGACGTGGTGGAATACTTAGATTCAGGACATTTCAATTCCTCCAAGGTACTGTCAAAACAAAAATTACGCATGGGAACAACGTAAGGCAGGTGAAAACAATTTCAATTCCTCCAAGGTACTGTCAAAACTTCCAGAGCCGGTACAACCTCACGACTATAACTAACATTTCAATTCCTCCAAGGTACTGTCAAAACTTCCTTCCTGACGGTTTAAAATATTTCAATTTCTGGGGGATTTCAATTCCTCCAAGGTACTGTCAAAACAAATACTTCGACACTCGAGACAAACTAA
>OFGS01000015.1_pt1 | contig 64941 bp, 44 predicted proteins | sample 1521851 | NCBI WGS metagenome assembly OFGS01 (sample SAMEA3142070, study PRJEB24117) | hot springs metagenome
GGTGGAATACTTAGATTCAGGACATTTCAATTCCTCCAAGGTACTGTCAAAACAAAAATTACGCATGGGAACAACGTAAGGCAGGTGAAAACAATTTCAATTCCTCCAAGGTACTGTCAAAACTTCCTTCCTGACGGTTTAAAATATTTCAATTTCTGGGGGATTTCAATTCCTCCAAGGTACTGTCAAAACAAATACTTCGACACTCGAGACAAACTAATTTGCAGATTTCAATTCCTCCAAGGTACTGTCAAAACTAAACCAAAAGCATTACCAACTACAGTTGGCATCTGCAGTATTTCAATTCCTCCAAGGTACTGTCAAAACTGGAGCTAAACTCGGATTTAATGCTAACGTTCCAGCAATATTTCAATTCCTCCAAGGTACTGTCAAAACCCTGCAAAACAAAGCTGCAGATATGACGGAAAGCGATTATTTCAATTCCTCCAAGGTACTGTCAAAACGATAATTATAGCTGCCACGCCAAGCATAGCTGGTAAATTATTTCAATTCCTCCAAGGTACTGTCAAAACTCGTCCAGACGTAGCCAGAAATTTGTACGTCGCGGTATTATTTCAATTCCTCCAAGGTACTGTCAAAACTAACGATAATGGAGAGTTGAAGCGGGGTTGGTCTCAAAGATTTCAATTCCTCCAAGGTACTGTCAAAACAGTACAAAAGCGTACTTGTCAAGTCAAGTGGATTACCATTTCAATTCCTCCAAGGTACTGTCAAAACAAGAAAATGCCCGAGAATATAAAGGTCACAAGGTAGTATTTCAATTCCTCCAAGGTACTGTCAAAACACAGGTTGGAGATAAACATGGCTCTTGATATGACTCCTGAATTTCAATTCCTCCAAGGTACTGTCAAAACGCAAGAAACATTCAATGAAAACGGGGAAATGGTTATAGTATTTCAATTCCTCCAAGGTACTGTCAAAACAATTGCAAGTAGTTCCTTTTGCTTATCACTAACTTGATTTCAATTCCTCCAAGGTACTGTCAAAACCAGTAACATCAAATAACTCCAAGTCCACAGATCCTATTTCAATTCCTCCAAGGTACTGTCAAAACGCGTTTACATCAATCAAATCAGCAAATTCAGTTAACATTTCAATTCCTCCAAGGTACTGTCAAAACATTTCTACCTTGTTCAACATATTGCGCATAATTTAATTTATTTCAATTCCTCCAAGGTACTGTCAAAACTTTGCAATTCATCATGGTACCGTAGGGGGGCGATATAACATTTCAATTCCTCCAAGGTACTGTCAAAACTATTAATGCGCTTGTTAGTGCTTTTATAGGATTGTTATTTCAATTCCTCCAAGGTACTGTCAAAACACGACAGGAAGAACAAGGGTTTTGGGAAGGGTTAAATTTCAATTCCTCCAAGGTACTGTCAAAACTCTTCAGTGCGTGGTTTAGAATTAACAGCGAACACAATTTCAATTCCTCCAAGGTACTGTCAAAACCAAGTTTCAACCATTTTCTGTCAATCGGATACTCGTATTTCAATTCCTCCAAGGTACTGTCAAAACTAATGCAAACGCTGTGAAAATATTGAATGTGTCGTTAATTTCAATTCCTCCAAGGTACTGTCAAAACGAATGGTTAAAGATGTTGTATCACAGGTTTGTTGTTCCATTTCAATTCCTCCAAGGTACTGTCAAAACTCGGAATGTCGCAGACGAGCTCGCAAATGCAATAGATTTCAATTCCTCCAAGGTACTGTCAAAACGGATTAGGAATGTGATGGTGATTCAACAAGCCGCACGGATTTCAATTCCTCCAAGGTACTGTCAAAACGGAAGGATTTTTTCAACAAGGATGGTCAATTCAAAGTCTATTTCAATTCCTCCAAGGTACTGTCAAAACCTTTTGCCAGATGCGGTTTTGGTTGCGCTGACCGAATTTCAATTCCTCCAAGGTACTGTCAAAACAATACCTCCGCATTCAACCCAAGCTGATTAAAAATCATTTCAATTCCTCCAAGGTACTGTCAAAACTACTTGTGGCATTAACAATTAAATACAATACAGAAGAATTTCAATTCCTCCAAGGTACTGTCAAAACTTGTTCTTCCTGTCGTTCATTATTAATCTCCGTACTTATTTCAATTCCTCCAAGGTACTGTCAAAACATGGTTGTGGTTGAAGGGTTAGTGGTGGATAAAGAATTTCAATTCCTCCAAGGTACTGTCAAAACGGTTGTTTGGTCTAATGTAAAGTTAAAAAAGCCGGAATTTCAATTCCTCCAAGGTACTGTCAAAACATTAAAGTATCAATTAAACATGCCTGCGTTTGCCGGATTTCAATTCCTCCAAGGTACTGTCAAAACTATGCACTAAGAGCCCCAGCCGCAACAGCTGGAGCAACATTTCAATTCCTCCAAGGTACTGTCAAAACTTTTTTAACTGGTCGAATTTGTTTTTGAGAAAGGGTATATTTCAATTCCTCCAAGGTACTGTCAAAACGAACAAAACTGCCAGTCTCTTTTAGCACTCTCTTAAACATTTCAATTCCTCCAAGGTACTGTCAAAACTTATCACCTTATCCCAGTCTGTCAGATCTGCTTCGTAGAATTTCAATTCCTCCAAGGTACTGTCAAAACACGATAGACCAATTCAGGTACTTCAACTTTTACGTGGAATTTCAATTCCTCCAAGGTACTGTCAAAACACGATAGACCAATTCAGGTACTTCAACTTTTACGTGGAATTTCAATTCCTCCAAGGTACTGTCAAAACTTTCAAATGGTCTGCGATCTCGTGGGATTGATATTCATTTCAATTCCTCCAAGGTACTGTCAAAACAATGAACACAATACCATCTCTCAACTTTTTCAACTCTATTTCAATTCCTCCAAGGTACTGTCAAAACGTTCGCTTATTCAAAAGACTTGCTAGGTGATTCAGAATTTCAATTCCTCCAAGGTACTGTCAAAACTTGTTTTAAACGTTGTATAATAAAATTGCATACTAAATATATTTCAATTCCTCCAAGGTACTGTCAAAACCTAAAAGAGCGGATTTTAGGATACGTGCCCGGCAATCAATTTCAATTCCTCCAAGGTACTGTCAAAACGTAAGCATAAAATACAAAGTAAACCGGACAAAGTAGTCGGATTTCAATTCCTCCAAGGTACTGTCAAAACCAAATGTCGTATCAAACGACCTCGGGATTGCCATAGAAAATTTCAATTCCTCCAAGGTACTGTCAAAACAATTCGTCAATCCTTACCACCACGTTGCGATGCAGGGTGTATTTCAATTCCTCCAAGGTACTGTCAAAACAGATTAAGCTTGTATGGTTCATACTCTGCTAACAAGGTTGATTTCAATTCCTCCAAGGTACTGTCAAAACTTTTTGGTGCGGAAACAGATATGCTTGCTTGTGGGTCATTTCAATTCCTCCAAGGTACTGTCAAAACCATCTTTTTACATAGAAATGTATTGATTATGTAATTTTAAGTTAAAATACGAAACGCTGATTTTGAGAATGTCCTTTCTTTTTAGAAAAAATTAATTCATATTTGACACCTACTAAAATCTTCTTTCAACATATTCTGTCTAACCCCAGCGCTCTATACTTTATCTCTCTTCGACAGAAAAAACTAGATGAACTTAATGTCCTGTCTTTTATCTTTTCCGAGAACTTCTCGATTGCTGTAGTACATCTGTTTAAATTCATAGATAACAACTGAATCTTCATCTTCTATAAGTCTGTTCAGTTCAGATTTTAACTTAACAAGGTTGCCTTCGCTTATTTCCCCTTCAAAAACTGAGTTTTGTACCCATATCAGATATTTCCTACATATTTTCAGTGCTTTGGATACTCTTTTTTCAGCAATATCGTAGAATAAAATCACGAACAATTTTACCACTCCATTATAAAAGGTTCATAATCTTCTTCGCCCATTATGTGTTTTTCTATTTTGTATAGCTCCATCCTAATCAGTGTTCTATAGCTCACTTGTTTCCCTAGTTTTTTAGGCTTTATCGTTTCGTTTAACTTCTGCTCTAGTACCTCTAAGAATTTCATTTTACCTTTGTCACTCAAATAAGTTTTTTCGCCTAATTCGTCAAAATCACTATCTTTCAAAATCCCTTTGTTCACAACTTGGAATATTGCTCTATCTCCTATTATTGGTTTAAATATCTCAGATATATCCAAGTTCAACGAAAAGCGTCTGAAATTTGTTTCGTGAAGAAATCCTATTCTTGGGTCTAAATGCGTACTGTATATCTCCCTTAAAGTTATGCTATAAATAAGTGAATTGGAAAAACTTATCAATGCATTGAGTTTGTCTTTCGGAGGACGTTTTGTCCTCTTTTTAAACTCAAAATCCTCAGAGTTTATTATTATGTTGAAAGAATCATAGTAGTATTTCTTTGCATCTGCTTCCTTTTGCATCAGTCTTGGGATATCGCTACAATCATTTAATTCCAAAAGCCTGCTTTCTAGTCTAGATATATGTTCAGAAAGCTCTCTACCACGTCTGTTGTAGTATTTCATTACCGTCAGCTCGTTCTTTATTGCCCCTTCAACCAGTTTCCTTGCTAATACCAATCTTTTTCCATAGTCAAGGTAATGTTCTGCCTGTTTCAGTATTATAAACCCAGAATTGTTGTGGGTTCTTGGATAGAAACTGCCCATGTAAAAACCATAATAGTTGAATACGGAAAGAATTATTTCCTTTTGCGATAAGAATTCTAAGAGCTTTTTGTTTAGATTAATCTCCCCGAATACCATAATTTCTTTGACGTTTTCAACTGGGATGTGTTTTTTCTCCCCCTGTTCAGATGCAAACACAAGAGAATTGTCTTTTCTCATAAGTTCCCCAGAAGAGAAAATGTATATCGTTTCTTTCATAATATCAACTCCAGCAAAGAAGTTCAAAAGAACAAGTGTTGCAATAACTTTTCCTTTCGGATCTTGGTGGTTTCTCACTTTTTAGCAGTTCTTCAATTTTCTTTTCTAAGGTTTCAAGCTCTTTCATTTTTTCATCGGATAGTTCGACACGTATTACTTTCTTCTCTTTAGGAATCCTAATTTCGCCGTATTTTATCTTGGTTTCTCTCATGTAAAGAAGAAGCTGCAACTCGGCACTTTTGAGCATTCTCGATGATTTTTTTACCTCAATTATAAACTCATTTCCTTTATCTGAAGAAACCACGTCAATAATACCTGAGTCGAGGATTATTTTTTTCCTGCTTCTGCTGTATGACTCTTCATCTATCACACGCCCTATACTCATTAAGTCATTATCTTGTTCACCGATAATCTGATGTGCCAACAACCACGCTTGTCTATTACAAACCAAATAGGCCTGTATTAAAGAACCTGTCATATGAAATCATACTCCGAGGAAAGTTTTTTGTTTACAAATTCTTCGACATCTAGACCCGTGTCATCAGCATAGTAAGATTTATAGTCTTCAGCATAATAAAATCCACTTTCGAGTTCGTCTTTCAGTAAGTCTCTCAAACGTGTTTTACCATTAACCACATAGTTGAACAGAGATATCAGGAACAAACTTAACAGTTTTGAAAACTCTTTTGCTTGTTTGAAATCTAGAGAGTGAGATTGCAAGGTTTTCCATACAAGCTTTCCTGATATTGCTTGGTTTTCTTCAGTTAGTACATTGTACTTACGAGCCAAAAACAATATCGATGGGAACTGAGCTAAGTCTTCTATGCTAATATCAAATGGTATGAAGAGTTGTAGCGAGTCACCATCTATTAGTTTTACTTTCTCGTCTACAGTCTTAAATTTCAATGCTGTGACTTCATCGAATACATCGTGAACGACAATATGTCTTAACTGCTTTTTCAGCAACTCTATGGTTTTATCGTAAAAACTGTCTATGTTGACTTCCTTAGAAGTGAAGTCTTTCAGATTATCTTTTAGTATTTTTGTTCTTGGATCTCCCTTATACACGTAACTCCAACTCTCGTCATTGAATACGTAAAGTTTTGCAACAGCTTTTTTACCATTTCTATTAACGCGTCCGGCTACTTGAATAATTGAATCAAGAAGCGCAAATGCACGAAAGCCTATGTCAAAGTCCAAGTCGACACCAGCTTCTATTGATTGAGTGGATACCAATATTAACGGGTGCTCGTTGTTGTAAGCTTTTATATACTCTATAATTTTTTTCTTTCTCAGGTACGGGATTGTTGAGTTCAGTAGAAGTATCTCGGCTGAATCTCCGAAAAGTTCGTTCAAACTTCTATAGAATGATAAAGAATCTTTTATTGTGTTAAAGACGACTAAGCCTTTTCTGTATCTCCCTTCCAGCATTTTTTTAACGACAAATTCAGTCAGGTTTGACTTGTCTGTGTCTAACCATTCGATATCCGTTCGCTTAAACAACACATGCGAAGTAAACTCCTTAGGTGGTGTTAGGTCATCAAAGATTTCTTCACTATCTTCCACAAACTCCTGGAGGCTTGGCAGTGTTGCACTCATGACAATTACCTTTGTGTTGAAGTATTTTGCTAGACTGAAAAAGAGCTTAGACAGTGCATTCCAGTATTTTGGATTGTAAGCTTGTATTTCATCGAGCACAACTACGCTGTTGGCTAACTGATAAAAATTGAAATTCTCGGATTTACTGTTTCTAAAAAACGCATCGAAAAACCCAACGTGTGTTGTAAAAACAAACGGAAAATTCAAGAAAATGGTGTTGTAGTAGTATTTAAGCTCGGTTTCATAAGGCTCTACGGAGAAACTTGACTTTGAATCTTCATCTTTTCGTGTATCAACGAATCCGCTGTCGAATCTGCTAATTGCTTCATGTGGAACAAACTTGGAGAAATAATCAAAAGTTTGTTCTATTATGTTAATAAACGGAAGCACGTAGAAAACCTTTTTTGGCATTTCGCCACTTTTTAGTAATGACCTTATCAGCCGCAGTGATATGTTCGTCTTGCCACCACCTGTTGGTATCTCAACGAAAAACACGTTTTTGTTACTTTTTAAGAATTTTTCTTCCACCTTTGCTGTAATCACACTTCTCAGATGGTTTATGTTAGCTACTTCCTCATGACTCGTCCGAATTAAGTTCTCAAATTGCTCGTCTATACTTCGATTAAAGCTAATTGTTTCGTCCTGAATCTTGCTTTCTATTCTGCTAACTAGGTTGTTTGTTATAACCGAGGGTTCGAACCGGATGCCTTCCATAAAATCAACGGTGGCAAGGAAATCTGAGGTAATCAGTAATGAATTCACGAGCTTGAAGAGTAGGAACATCTCTATGGAATTCAATTTAACGCTTATTTTGTTATCCGTTGTGTTAGCTATGCGTTTTAAATTTGCCAGTAGCCTTTTTTCGACCATTTGAATCAGTTCATTTGCCTCGGTTTCACTGTAGCCATTAAATAAGCTCATGATATACTTTACTCTTTCCTTTTGTACAGAACTGATTTTTTCAGCATTTTCAAATATCATGTCTATATCATCCAAACTGCTGTGATGCTTCAGTACAGCTGTACTTAAAAGCGACAGAACTAAGAGTTCGCGGTCATCAATTTTACTTTGCTGCCTTAAATCTACAAATAAGGAAAGCAAAGTATAAAACCCGATGTCGCTGTGAGTAGCTTCAACCTTTCCATTTTTCAAGCCGTTTTGGAATTCAACAGAAAGTTTTCCAATATCATGCAAAACTACAATTGTCCTTACAAGATTGTACATTTTTTCTGCATCGACATTGAAAAACTCAAATAGCTTAGCAAAGACACTCCTTATGTCGTATGTTGAGACAAGCAAATCAAAGTACATCTGAGTTTCTTTTACATGCTCTAAGAATGTTTCAAAGTGGTTATCTTTTCTGTGTGCATAGGCATTTTCAACACTTTTAGAAAATATAAAAGGTAGTGCCATTACCTTGCACCTTCCAGAAATGTTCCTTTTTAAGTGGTTTTATCTTCTTCTCTGTCAGCATAAATATGTCTTTCTTATATATTCCAAACTCGTCGAAAGCAACCGGTAATTCTTCGAATATTGTTGTACTATAAGTTGGAACTGAAAGAAGACTAAACTCTTCTTCAACTAATTCCGCATCATTTTTTCTAACTAATGAGTTTGTTATTACCTCTGATTCTGCTACTTCCTTCAATTCGAATTCTCCAAAGTTCTCGAAATACGCAAGAAACTCATTCTTACCAAGATATACCGGATACCTCGAATATTCCTTTCTGACCGACTCTTTAAGTTCAAAATATAACTCTCTCTCATCGTCCGTAAAACTATCAAGCTCAGGAACAACTATCCTGTACCTTACAGGTTCAGCAATTATTTGCTCAGTTACCTGGAGAATTCCACCTTCTTCTTTTGATGCCAGACCGTTAGAATTATTATACTTTACAATCGCCTTTTTCAATGGCTTTCTATAAAAAGGAATAATCGATATATTGAAATTCTTTAGTTTATCGTAGAATTCCACAGTTTCATTTGTTTCACCGTTGTCAAACAGTTTATATCCGCCGAGCCCGAGAATTGCTCCGAAAATACCCAAAACAGCAGGTTTGTGGATAAAGTTATATGTTGTCAAAACTATATTGTTTGCATCGTTCTTTTTAAAAAAAGCCATATCACCGGCTATCTCAAAAGAAAACGCTTTCATTTCATGGCACCTCACAAGAGTATGTCAGATACTTTCCAATTATTGGGAATCCCTTTAACTTTGGTGATGTTTTCGTTATAGTAAACTTCAATTTCCTCAATCTCCGATTTGTCTCCTTCAGTATACTTAGAAAGCAGGCTTGCAACACCTGATAGGTCTAATGTTTCATCGTTTTCAATTTTTACTATGTTTTTCATAGTTGGCAAAACAAGCTCAGAATCTTCTTTGAGCTTTACAAACAGTAGTAAAGCATTTTCTGTTCCCATCTTAGACACAGAGTTCAGGTATGTGGCAGACTTTTTCAGTGCTTCTTTCATCAATCTGATATCATCATCGGAAATTGTTATCTTTTCTGGCAGATTTCTTGGATTCAGCACGAAGTCATATACGTAATAAGATTTCAGATTCTTTATCTCATTTCCAAGGGTAGTCTGCGAAGATTCTTTTTTCTCGTTATCCTTTTCCTTGTCCACTCTAAACGGCGAACCTATATCGACAACGTATGGTGTGTTCACAAAATATCGATTCACTCCATAGCTTATTTGCAAAGGACCGGTTATGGAGAGATTATTATCCTTTACAGCGAAGGTTATACCGAAGAATTTCACGTCTATGAAGTTATTAAAGAACTCTTTGATGTTGTCAGCATTAAACCTTTCTTTCCAGTAGTCGTATGTTTCTTCTAAGTTCCTTGGTTTGCCATCATCTCTGAATGTTCGCCAGACAAATACGTTCTGTCCGTTGTCTACCCAGTATTTTCTAACTGAGTACTTCAGTGACTTATCTGTTGCGAAAATTGTTCCATTTTCATCTGGCAACCTTCTTGGATACTTTGTGAAATCTGCATTCCAGTTGCTGTTTTCGCTCCTAAGAATAACTATTCCATAACAGCGATTTGTAAACATCTTTCCATCTGCCATACTAATCCCCCCATTATTCAGTTATTTATCGCTATTTCTATTAGAGCGAGCAGTAGTGAAATATCCCTCGAAGAAGTAGAATTTGTTTTCTCTACTAACTTGCTGATTATCTGACTTACTCAATTTGTTATTGTAATAGCTCAAAACAAGAGAAAAAGCTTTGTTGAACTTATAGTCATCGATATCGATTTTGTGTTTGTACTTATTGAAAAGCTCAACAACACGTTCTAACATAACCGCGGAAGATGAGACGTTTATGAACGGTTCAACAAGTGCGTGAGTCTTTGTTGCCGATTCAGATTGCGATAGCAGAGAGTACGTTATTTTACCTAACAAGTAATAGAATTCATAATCTCTTTCCAGTTCTTCTTTATTCATTATTTCTCTTGCCAAAGTACTCTTTTCCATATAGACACCCCCAAATACGCGGTTTAGTCTTTTGTATATATCAAACATCTTGAGTATATTTTCTATTTTTATTCTTTCCTCATTCCTTTCTTTATTCTTTCCTGAGTTTTCAAGAAAGGAACGCAACTTCTTTTTAAGTGCATTGTAGAAAATCTCGTTTATAACAGCAAGGTTTAGACTTTCATATTTTGCTCGATACACAAAATCAAATATCTGCGACCTGTAAGCCAATATATCGCCATCGTCGGTCGAAGAAAAATAATTGCTTCTTAACTTGCCATCAAAAAGAATATCAAGATCAGACTCAATATCGAATACCGAAACTCCTTCAACAAAGTAATATCTGAAGTTACTTACGTAATCAAAAAATACAAAATCATCGCTCTCACGTACAATCAAGTAAAAATCAATGTATTCAAATTCTTTTGCTGCTTCTTTCAAAATATCTCTAAACCTACTTCTTTCTATTCGTTCCCCCGCTTTAAAAAGACTTTTGAGTATATTGATTTCTCTTTCTTCCAACTGTTCATTGACAAAGAGTGGGAAGATATTGATCTTTGAGAGGAATCCGATATAGAAGTCTGCTAACTCAAGACTGCAGTCTCTACACATAAGAGTATTTAGCGATATATTTCTACCAAGGTGGGTAATGAAGGGCTTTTTGTCATTCATATTGTGAAAAACTCCGGGAATTGATAATTCAACACCGCTTTGACCGCAAACATGACATGTTCCTTTGTGAATATATCTGTTGTCTTCCTTTGAGAATATCTTCTTCTTTTTCCATTCCTGATAGAATTTTTCATACATATTTTCCGATACTAACTCACTGGATTCGAAAACAACATAAATAGCATTTGGCCCTACTGTTTTTTTGAATTGCTTTTCTCCTAGCTTTGTCTGGAGTTCATTAAGAAAACTACTCACCTTTTTGTCAATTATTTCAGCCTCTTCTTCACTGAATATCAAACTTTTTATTATTTCCTTTGAAAGCAAGTATGAAAGATCCTTTGATACATCCCTTAGGCCTTTCTCCGAATAGTTTCTTAAGATTTTTTCCTTTATATTTTCTTTGGGTAGATTGAAAATGAAAAGGTTGTAAGAATTTACTCCTTTATTTCCTCCAATGCTTTTATTTCCCTTATCATCTCCAGGAAGCTTCTTTGTGAGCTTCTCAACGTTCAAGAGCACTTTTTTGAACGCATCCTCCACGTCGTTGACGCTCTTGCAAGAGGTAATTTTGTGCTTAACTAATTCGTTGTACACATTGTTACCAGCGACAAAGTATACATCCTTCTTGTTTTCTAATGGAACTATAACGTAAAGCAAGTTGTCAACTGAATCGTTGATTTGACTATCATAAAAGCCACTTTCTTTAAGTTTGTGCGAGAATTGAATCATTTGTTTCAGCACGGTTTTCACCCCTATTCAATGAATCCAAACCCTTGAGAGTTCTTGCTTCCCAGTCCCGCATCGTATACGAATCTCAGTACCTCAGGCTCACCTTTCAGAAGATATTTTCCCTTCCAACCTTCAACAATGTAACGTTTATTTCCAAATCCGTAGTACACAACCTTCTTGTATCTCCTTTCCGCTGTTTCCTTTTCGAACAGCGGAATTATCTCGAGGTTTTTGTCCAGTTCTTGCCTGTAGAAAGCGCTCCATTTATTTCTCAGATTCATGTTCACAAGCTCAGAAAATTCCTTTTCAAATGGCGAGAAGTAAATCGTCTTGTTCCTTCCATTCTCTACATATGTCCTGTGAACTTCAATGGGTGTTAGAGCGGATACTTCTACTGCATCCAAATTTCCGAAATTCTTTTCAACAGAAACTACGCTTGAAACGTACAATTCGTTCTCTCCAAGGCGAAAGTGCTCGTTCTTGAATAAGCCATTCAAAATATCTTCCATTAACACTTTTGCCGGAGATGATATGTAAAAACTAATTTTGTTACCAAAATCAAAAACTTTTATTTTCTTAATGTATCTTCCTTCTTCTAATATCCAAGAGAAACAAAACAGTGAAAATTTCTTTGCACTTCTGAATCCGGCTTCATGCACAAATTCTCTGAGCTTCTTGCTGAAGATGTTGTATATCATAGCTTGCATGTACTTTGTGTATCCTTGAGGTAGTATTACACTTTTTGGCGATACAAACTCCAGTTTCAGCCTCATACTTCAGCTCCCCAACGAACTAAGCTTGGTTCTATTATATCACTTTTTTTAAATAGTAAACAAAATATTCCATAAAACTTACAATAAAAACTTTTATTAGTTACTTTACTTGTCAAGAGCCCTGTGCAAAGTATTTAAGCATTTAATGTTTCCAATTTCAGCTCACACTATATTAAAACTAATCGATTTGCAATTTCTGACAAAAAAGTGATAAAATATCCACAACCACACTTCTACAAGGGGGGAAGGGTATGAGTATTTGGCTACCTATTTTACTGCTGCTCTCGATAGTCTTCATAGTCTACTCAACCGTGCGCTGGAAACTGCATCCGTTCTTGGCTCTCATCTTTGCGGCTTTCTTGTATGGACTACTTGCCAAGATGAACTTGGGCGATATTGTCAAATCTATTACGGAAGGTTTTGGCGGAACAGTGAGCTCCATAGGGATAGTCATAGTTGCAGGAACTGTCATCGGTATATTCCTTGAAAAATCTGGTGGAGCATTCACCATGGCAGAATCGGTTCTCAAAGTAACTGGTCGAAAGAACGTCCCACTTGCCATGAGTCTCATAGGTTACATAGTTTCCATACCGGTTTTCTGTGATTCTGGATTCGTCATTCTAACACCACTGAACAAAGCATTGACAAAAAGAGCCAACCTTTCTCTTGCCACCACGGGAATTGCCTTGAGCTTGGGTCTCTACGCAACTCACACCATGGTTCCACCAACTCCCGGCCCAGTTGCAGCTGCTGGTAACCTCGGCGCAGACCTCGGGTTAACCATACTGATGGGAATGATAGTAGCCGTTCCCGCAATTATCGTTGGTTGGCTATTTGCAACAAAATATGCATCGAAAATACAGATTGACCCAGAACCTGAACTGACCGAAAAAGAAATTGAACAGAAAATGAAAGAAGCGCCGAAAAGCACAATGGCATTCCTGCCAATTGTTCTGCCGATAATCCTCATTCTCCTCAAATCAGTATCAGACTTCCCGACAAACCCATTTGGCACTGGCGGTTTCAAGAACTTCATTGGCTTCATCGGTCATCCAGTTACAGCCTTGATGATAGGTGTGTTAATCTCCTTCCTACTTCCAAAAAAACTCACAAAGGATATGATTTCAATGGGCGGCTGGGTTGGACAGGCGGTCACACAAGCAGGAGTTATAATACTCATAACCGCTGCTGGTGGTGCGTTTGGTAAAGTGCTCCAAAACTCTGGTGTAGCAAATCTCATTGGTGAATCGTTATCAAAAGCAAACCTCGGCATGTGGCTTCCATTTATAATTTCCGCCGCGATAAAAACTGCGCAAGGTTCATCAACGGTTGCACTCATCACAACATCAGCTCTGCTTGCACCATTGATGGAACCTCTTGGCTTAGTTTCACCAATTGCCAAAGCACTCACGGTTGTGGCAATCGGAGCTGGTTCAATGGTCGTCTCACACGCTAACGACAGCTACTTCTGGGTCGTAAGCCAGCTCTCAAAAATGGACGTCAAGACAGGCTACAAACTCCAAACATTTGGAACGCTCCTTGAAGGTTTAACCGCTGCGATAACAGTATGGATAATAAGTCTCTTCGTGATTTAATATATAATGAACATACATGCTCTGGCTTCATGCCAGAGCATGTTTCATATAACCCGTAAACGATAGAACAGGAGGCGATACAATGCCACAGTTAAAAGAACACATCAATGAAATCATCTCATACACCTTGCAGCATATTCTCCCAGACAACGCTGTAAGGCAAAAACTTGAAGAACTGAATATTCAAAAAGATAAAGGAAGAATCATCGTTGTCGCAATAGGAAAGGCAGCTTGGCGCATGGCAAAAGCTGCAAAAGAAGTGCTAAAAGAACGAATTGATAAGGGAATAGTAATTACAAAATACCATCACTCCGAAGGTGCAATAGATGGCTTTGAAATATACGAAGCTGGACACCCGATACCAGACGAAAACACATTGGTCGCGACAAAAAGAGCGCTTGAACTAACAAGCAATCTTTCAGAGGATGACATCGTACTCTTCTTAGTCTCTGGCGGCGGTTCAGCACTCTTCGAAGAACTACAAGAGGGCGTAACACTGCAAGACATACAATCAATAACCCAGCAACTTCTCAAAAGTGGAGCGAATATAGTTGAGATAAACACAATGCGAAAACATTTGTCAATTGTAAAAGGCGGAAGATTTGCCCAGCATGTATATCCGGCAAAAGTAATCTCCCTTGTACTCTCTGACGTACTTGGCGACAGGCTCGATTCAATAGCATCTGGTCCTGCATACCCTGACTCCACAACAACCGAAATGGCGCTGAAAGTAATTGAGAAATACAATATACAAGTTTCAAGTGCAGTACTTAATGCCTTAAAACAAGAAACACCAAAAGAACTCACAAATGTTGAGACGCACATAATCGGAAGTGTAAAAGTTGCATGTGAAAGAGCAATGGAAAAAGCAAGAGAACTCGGCTACAACACATTGCTTCTAACAACCACATTAGACTGCGAAGCCAAAGAGGCAGGCAGGTTTCTAAGTGCAATTGCGAAAGAAATAAAACAAAACGACCTCCCTGTGAAAAAGCCAGCTGCTGTTATCCTCGGCGGAGAAACGATTGTTCATGTTAAGGGAAACGGTAAAGGCGGACGCAACCAAGAACTCGCACTATCATCTGCTCTGGCAATAGATGGAATCGAAGGAATAGCCTTGTGCAGCTTCGGAACTGACGGTACAGACGGACCAACTGACGCAGCGGGAGGAATAGTGGATGGAACGACTGCGTCCAAAATCAGAAACGCCGGTTACAACCCAGAGCAAATGCTCGAAAACAACGATTCATACAACGCCCTAAGAGTCGCTGGCGACCTACTCATAACCGGACCTACGGGAACGAATGTCAATGATTTGATTGTGATGGTGGTGGATAAATAATAAAAAACGTCTTAAGGAATTGTTCTCATTCGATCATAGAGCTTCCTGTAGGTACCTACTAAGAAAGTTGGTTAAGGTGCGGGTATGAAGATGCTCGCACTTTTTTTGTTACATAATTCTGTCTTCAAGAATAATCAAATTAAGGTATAAAGTCTCCGTGACATTTTCTGATGTTCAAACACACAATCAAATTGCCATTACAGATTAATAATGTGCTATAATAATATAAACAGATAATGATAGCAAAAGATTTTTGCACCTCACTGTCTGTACTGGGGGAGGGTCAATGCCTCTAATCACGATAAGAGCTCAGATCCAAGCCGATAAAGAGACTGAGGAAATCTTGAAAGATGCTATGAGATGTGCAACAAAAGTATATAACGGTCTCTTATGGCACTTAAGGGAGGAGCAAAAGCAGACCGGAGCTGTTGATATTTCAAGGAAGAATCTGAACAAAATTTTGAGAAAGCTACCAAGAGCAAACAGCTACTATTCTATGTCCGTGCAACTTACTCGTGACGAAGTTCGTGCAGCATATAAGTCATTCTTTACCCTCAAAAATAAAGGTTTAACGAAACATGATGCGCCGTCTTTCCGACCAAAAGAACAACTATCTCCCATTAAGTACGTGCAAAGTGGGTTTACTGTTAAAGGTGAAGAGGTAACTATCAGTTTAGGTAGGAAACGCAATGATGGGATTGAGAAGGTATCGTTTCGAATATCGCACCGTCCCGACGTCGAATATAAGAATGTTCGTGAGCTTTCTATCATCTACGACAAGGATTCCGGGCGTATGGAAGCCCGTCTGGTGGTAGAAGCTGTGCCACAGCAAAACAATGGAGTTGGAAGGGCGGCGGTGGATATTGGCGAAACGATTCTAATGGCCGCAGCATTTGACGATGGGACTGTAATTCTTTATTCCGGGAGAATGATAAAGTCTGTTAGGAGGTACTGGAATAAAGTAAGGTCGAAGCTTGAAAGAAACTCACGACGGTGGAAAGAAATAGCACATAAGGAAAAGAGGCAAGTTGAGCATCTACTACATATAGCTACATCGCATTTCATAAGAGAGTGCTTGAAAAGAGGTGTTAGGGAAATATCAGTAGGACAGTTAGCAGGTATTCAAGAAAGCACTAATTATAGCAAAGAAATCAATCAAAGACTACACGCTTGGCCTTACAGAAAGCTAGTGCAAATGCTTAAGTACAAGGGAGCTTTAGTAGGTATTTCGGTAAATGATAACGTTGATGAGAGATTCACTTCCATAACTTGTCATGTTTGTGGAAAAGCTTTGAGCTCTAATCGGAAACACAGAGGATTATACTCATGCTCATGCGGCTGGAAGGCTCAGGCAGATGTGAACGCCGCACTTAATATTTATGAAAGAGCCTACAATGTATCTCCAGTTAAGTGGAGTAGTGGCCAAGTGGCGAGGCCCGCGGTCGTGTCATTTCGTTTAGGGTGGCACGGCGTCGTTGAACCAAAGTTCAAGTTGAAAGGCGTATGTGCCTCCTAAAAAATATGCTTCTTTAACTTGAACGTAGGATGCCACAAGTGACTATGAGGGTACTTGACAACAAACTAACATTCCCCGGAAAATCGGACAGATAAAAAATATACTATTAGTTTTTCAAATAGCACAGCTTCGGTACTCTACTGAAGCCATGCCGAGTGAAAACTTTATAAGATAATTTTTTCCGTTCCACTTCCGTGGGCAAGTCCAATTTACAAGCTTCTGAGTAAGCAATACAGTTGTAAAATTAAGGTACTATTCTCCGAGTAACTCTGACAGAAAGTTTATAACATACTTTCTCTTTAAGGAATCATGACAGTATTGGTTTTTGTAGTTTCGTAGACAACCATAACAGCTTGAATCACCGTCTGTACCACCGCATTCGCAGTTTTTAACAATGTTTAGGGTTTCATAAAGTATCTTCGTAAAATTGTCCTCGTTAGCTATTCTTTTGACATGTCCTGCTCCTCCGGGAAAATCGTCAAAGAGAACTAATGCTGGACTCCCTAGAGCACCTTGATAGTAATATAACGTACCATCAATGTCTTGGCGTTCTATTTCTAAAGCTTTACTTGTTCCCTCGATTAGCCCGTACAACATTGATAACCAAAAGGCTTCGTCTGTATTGATGAGCTCTGGGATTTTTATAATACATATGTCGGTCTTGAATTCGTAACCTAATGCGTATCTTTCGAAAGAACCTGTGCATTCTTTGCCATAAGGATTCCTATGAGTTCGAGAATACTTATTATTGTATATCTCTGCATAACCACATTTTTTGCAGACTATAAAACCGCGCATTCCGGCGTTATTTATAACCGCAAGTTTTCCACTTCCTGCTGATATTTGTATAATAAAACCGTTCTTTTCCAAGGTTATTGGTTCGTCAATTTTCTCTTCCTGAGCAAAGTGATAACGCGTGGTGTAAGTTCTTTCGGGTTTTGTCATACTAGGTTTCCTTGGTTTTTCTGATATGAAACCAAATTCTGGGGTTATAAAAATTCCTTTTTGTTTCAGTTTTGAACCGCAATATTTGCATGTATCGAATGTGTCATGTTTTTCTGCTATATCGCTGAAGTATCTCTTACATTTATCACAGATACCGTATCGATATGTTATTGGTTCTCTGTCAGGTAGTTTTTTAATATATCTGCTTGTCCAGAGTTTTCCACCAGCTATGACTTCGCTGTCGGGTGCGTATTCAGATATGGCAATTTTCAGATCTCTTGTGAGCTCAAGCCCCTTTGCCTCATCGCCGTAATGATCTATAATCAACTCGACAACGTCTACTGGAAAGCCATATTTCGGAATCACGTTACTCTGCGAGAGATAATCTATTATGTTCTTATTTTCAAGTGTGTTAATGATTCTGCTTACTTCATCTGCTCTTCTGTGTTGACGATTGTTGGAGTATTCTCTTTCTATGGTTTTTAGTTCTTCTATGTCACTTAATATTCTTCTTTCGGCTTTTGTTAATACACCGTCTTTACCTATAAACTCATTAATCCACTCCCAGTTTTGAATACCTATTTCCATTTGTATGTCTTTTGGAACTATTCTTTCTAATCTCTCTTTCAATTCTTGAGGTTTGTTATGCAGGAATTCTCTCAATACCTCCGTTATAGGTTTATCTTTTTCGAAAAAGTTTTTAACTGTGCCGTAATAATAAGGATTCTCCTTCCAAAATAGCGAGAGTACGACTGAGTGAATGTGTCTTTTGATTATTTTCTCGTTCCTTAATTCAAAATGTGGTGGCTTTATTTTTCCTTCAACCATTCTGAAAGGTTCAGAAAAATGTGAAAAATCGTGTGAACGTGCTTGTGCAAATGTAAGTGCGAAGGCCGTTGATGATATTCTTCGTCCAGCACGTCCTACTCTTTGCACATAGTTTGAAGGGGTGGGTGGGACGTTTCGTAAAAATACGACCTCAAGTTCACCAACATCGACTCCCAATTCAAATGTTGTGCTACAGCTCAGTATGTTTATTTCTCCTTTGTTAAATTTTGCTTGGATTTCAGCAGCGGTGTCTGTGGTAAGTTGTGCGGTGTGTTCTTTCACCTTCATGCTTATCGGAGGTATTGTCAAGAAAAGTTTTCTATAGTGATTATTTTCCAATTCTTCAGAAATATTGATTTCAACTAGTTGCCCATCACAACGATACGATGGGCAAACACCCTGAACATTGTAAATGGATATCTTGTTACATTTTGTACATCTGTAGACCTTGCTGGATTTGTCAACTTCCAGGGGTACTATTTTCCAGTAACTTAAATCAAGGCGATAGCCATTCTTGGGGTCTCCTGAGAGGAAACTAGTTTGTGGAACTAAGAACTTATGCCATATGTCTGAAAGGAATTTTATGGCTTCATCCGTTGTTTTTTCTTCTCCCTTTACAGCGGCTAGGCGCATCAAAAAGTCTACCCTTGAATTGATTTTGTTTTCATAAGGAATCCAACTTAGCACTTTTTTCGTTCGCTCTTCATTTCCTTTAACGTATTTAAAACAAATATCTTTATTCAGTGGTGCAAAGAACTCGTCATTACGATCTACAATGTCGGGAAATTTCACAGCACCATATTTTCGTATGGTATCGAGCAATACGAATAGAAGATCATTTGCTTCGTTTTCAGTTAGCTCTACGAACTGTTTGCGTAAAGCTGGTGGAAGTTGATTATTCGATAACAACGGCTTAAAACTTAATACCCCTAGACTGGTTAAACTTGTTTCTCCGCCACGTTCCAAAAATTCATTAAGAACATACTTCCATGCAATTTCCTCCAATTCCTGGGGACTGTATTCTTTAAAGATTCCAGATTCTTGCATTATTCTTTTAAGATACCTCGCAAGATCATTTATTCTCCACTCATTCTTAATAATCTCATCCGCAAATCGTTCAATAGTCATTGCTAATAGTCGTTTTTGTAGTATTAGATTGTATGAATTCTCTAAATATACGGAGAAGAACGCAGCATCCTGTCGGCTATCCGAAAAGATCAACATTCTCTTTTTAGTTTCTGCAGAATTTGGTACTGATGGGACATACCATCCATCATCTGAGTTCAGCTCTAATTTTGGATTTTCTCTCTCGCCGGTATGTTGGTAAAGAGCTGTGGCTAAAACACTTGTTGCAGCCTCACTTCCAAGGATCAATCGTCTGACAATTGATGAACTGGGGTTAATGCTGCCGCATGCAGGACACTTATGAATGATTCCTTCACGAGTTGAGGCCTTGATAACTTTGACGTGGTATTGAGTTCCACAACTGCAAAATTCTCCACTTTCGTTCGCCTGTCTTATGGCACCACATTTTCCACAAAGAATGTACTCATTGTCGAGATCTTCTTGTTGTTCGTTATTGTCTAACAATATCATTTCATCCTCGTTATCCGGAGCAAGGGATGTTGTTGGTACTAGGAAGAATTTTAGACTCTTCATGTCTTCGAAAAATCGTTTGCCAGGCTGGTTCAGATACAACAAGTTATCCCTTGTATTGAGCTCACCTACTATGTAAAGTGAGTTACATTTGGAACAGGTGGCAATCTCGAAACACCGGAACTCTTTGTCATCAGTCCACTCTCGCCTATTTAAGTAAAGTTTTATTTTCGGAAATAGTGATATGAACCCGCCTTCGAGCGCACGTATAAACAGATGATACCTTACAGGAAGGAGTGGTTGCGAATTTTCATCCAGTTTGGCGTTGCTTGCAACATGCACTAAGGCTGACAAATTTTTGTAATTGAATTCATCGTTATCGGATGTAAATATTCTTCTCGCCATGTCCTCAAAATACTCAGGCTTTTCCTCTATTATGTTTTGAAGCTGAACAATTCTTTTATCATCTTTGAGGACTAGATACAAAAACTTCTGCCAATTGTCTTCACAGTTGTTTCTTACGTTCTCAATCACATACTCAGGAATTCCATGTTTCTTTCCTTCAATTATTAGTTTTTCAATAACTAAATTTTGATTACTTTCATTTTCAATAATTTCTGACCAAGCCGCATAGAGGGATTCTTCCGGTTCACCCCACGGTTGACTAGAAATATTGAGCTTTTTCTTCTTACCTGTGATAATATCTTGTCTCTTTGGATCTGTTTTAATCCACTCAAATTTTTCGTCAAACAGTTGTTCAGCGAACTTTGCTACTTCTTCGAATTCTTCGTTGTTTTCACTTGCAAGTGTTGCACTTGTTCCTATGCATTGAATTTTTTCTTTTTGACCTTTAGTTACTCGATCCTTTAATCTTCTAAGCAGCATTGAGAACTCGATGCCTTTTGAGCCTGAATAAATGTGAATTTCATCTACGACAATGAATTTCCATTCAGAAGCGTGTTTTCCATCAAAAAATACATTATCGTCAGGTCTTAGGAGTAAGTATTCAAGCATTGCATAGTTTGTTATTAGAATGTGAGGAGGTTTCTTTTGCATCATTTCCCTGGATAACAGTTCATTCACTAATCTATTTTCGTTAGGATTCATTTTTTGGAATTTTTCTATAGCTCTAGATTCAGTGCTTTCCGTTTCCCCTGTGTAGCTACCAAAGGTTATATCTGGATAATTCTTCAAGACTTGACGTAGGCGCTTTAGCTGGTCGTTAGCTAGTGCATTCATAGGATACAGGATGAGTGCTCTTACACCGGGAGTAAGCCGACCAATTTCTTTCTGTCTCATAAGGTAACTCAGAATTGGTATCAAAAATGACTCAGTTTTTCCACTTCCTGTGCCTGTTGAAATTATGACATTTCTCTTATCTACTACAATTTTTCTTATTGCTTCTTCTTGATGAATGTACAGATGTCTGTCAAGAGGCAAGGCATTAGATGAAAGTTTAAGAAACTCTCGTGAAAGGATACCTTCTTCGATTAGTTCTATTAGCTTCTTACCTGTTTCAAATGGTGGTGTTGCCTCTAAGATGGGGCCTTTAACAAATTTTTTCTTATTTATTAGTTCGCTTCTAAGTTGTTCCCTAAGTTCAGGGTCGTTAAATGAAAACGTAGTTGTTAAATAATCAATGTAACGATTTACAACTGTCCGTGTTGTTTCAATTGGATCAAGCCTGTGCATGTTCTTCCTCCCTCAGAGTTATTAATAAGCCGTCAGGAAGTATGACATATCCTTCTTTGTTACACTTTTCATGCTCTCTGTGATCAGAAAAAAGGCTCTTACATTTTTTGCAATACATAATTCCATCGCCTTGTGAATCTTCAATCTCGGTTATTCTGAACTTTCCGTTCAATAGGCTATTCCAGTTAACTGTAAAGTTCCAAAAGGAATTGTCAAGAATGTCTTTCCTTTGTTGACTGCAGAGTCGTCCCCTAAATCTTCTACCAGTTAGCGAATCTTCTACTAGTGGTTCTATGTCCTGTATCCAGTATTGAGCATTTGTTGGAAGTTCTTCGCTTTCTGATTCAACTCCTTCAATATCCAGAATTCTGATTCTTTTGATTCCTTTTACAACTTCTTCTATAATCTTTTTTGGATTTACGAGTTGAACGATGAATGAACTTCTTATAGATGGTTCCATACCTGAATCTCTCCAGGGATCCTCAATTTCGAATTGAAAAACATATTTCCCTGGTTCGATCTGCTCCAGATAATTCTCGAAGTTTAATGCGTATTCTCCGTCTTTGATTTTCCAGCGCCATTCCGGAAACTCTTTATTTAGCTTTCTAATAGACAAAACTCTGTCTGTTGCTTTTCCCAAATCTTTCCATTGGATATGTAGAACAGGAGGGTTATCTGTAGAAATTTCTATTAAGAAGCTCTTAACTTCCCACAGCAATCGTATATTTGCTACTAGTACTTGCCCTATTATGTTCTTGTTTTCGTCTTTAAAACCCAAGTATAACCCAGTGGTAGTAACTTTTTCCTGAGAGTGGAGTTCATATAGAATATCAGTCATTTCCTGAAGGTTAAACTTGACCACATCATCACCAATTCTTTTTCCTGTTATGTAAAAGTCTGTAGACCCAAGGTAAAGAAAAGGTTTCGTCTTAAGTAAGTAGGATGGGAGTTTAACTTGAAAGCTTCTTAGGTCATCAAACCAAACTTCCTTTGGGGTGGTCGTCCATTCTTCGTCTTCTGAAAACTTCCAATTTATTCTTGGAACGTTGAGGTTAAATGTGGTTTCGTAAATCATTTTTGCTCTATCAATCGAATTGTAGAATTCAACTGTGAGGTTCACGTTTTCTCTCTGACGATCTGTTCGAAGGATTTTAACTAAATCGCTGCCCTCAAGTTGTACGTTCTTGTCTATGTCAGTAACTTTGAAGGGTATATCAGACTTTAATAGAATTTCACTGTCAGATTCATTATTGTTTGAGAAATACCTTTCTAAGCTGACAGTTAAATTTGGGACTAAAACAAATTCCTGATTCCAAATAGGAACCATGTCTTTTATTAATGACAACCTAAAGGAACCATACATTTGCTTTGTTAGTAAACTTAGTGGAATTTCAATTGTACGACCTGCAAAGCCTTGGCCAATGAGTTCTTTTACTGGTTTGGATATAACTTGACCCGTTTCATCAACAAGATTTATATAGTATAATCTTATATCTTCATCTTTTCTGATAGAGAAAACAAAGCTTGGACTAAATGTGGAATAGATTTGTTTTCCGTCCAGGCTTATCCATTCGACTATCTTAACTCCGTGTAATTGTGGTTCAGTATTTATCATTCTTTCTAGTCTTCCAAAGGTCTTACCATCCTTTTCTAGGATTATTGATTCAACGTCTCTCAGATTAAGGCAAGTATATTCATAGTCATTCCATCCAGCAATAAGTTGTTCCCTTTCAATAACAATATCGGGAATCACTTTGCATCCTGCTTTTGTTACTAAATAGATGGTATCGTACTTTTCCGGAATTTCATCACCAATAATAAGTTTCATTTCCGGGCTAAATAGCATATAATCTCGGTTAAGTTTGAGCACCCATTTTTTTATTTCAATGTGAGAATCCATATCTTCTATCAAGAATTCATAGTTTTCACATGGTTTAGCTAAATGCTCTATGATAGCTTTGGTGCGATACATGTCACCAGCACGTCGATAACGTAGTTGCTTTGTTCCAAGTATAATATTGTCACCCTTTATCTTGAATTCCCACGTCCCAAGTTTATCGCAATCGCATATTACTTGCTCCGGTAAGATTACTTGTATACTTTTGCCTGTTGGGTCAAGTCTCATGGTGGGTTTTCTAAACCGGCTATGTGGTTTATCACTCTCTTCGTATAAGTTTTCATCTTCTTGATAACGATTGAAATTCCTGGTGGTTCGTACAATGTACCTTACAGTGTTGGTCATGGCTAAACTAAGTTTTTGCTCAAGCGATTCTTTTATTCTTGTTTTTAACCTGCTTGGTAAATTAATATCTTCAATTCTTTCACTTCTCACTATCCTCTTTAACAAATTGAGACTTTCGTAAATGAATCTCTCTGCAACTTCCCTACCCTGGAGTATGAAGATTCGAACAGGCTCAGGAAGTAAACTCAATAGATTGTTTGTACGAATGTTGATAAGCTCATGATTCGCAATTTCATTTTGAATACTTTGAAGCTCTTCTTTAATCAACTGCATATTCATTTCATAGTTAAATATCACAGGTAGGCAATTAGTCATATCATGCAAATCTTGGTGAGAATAGCGTTGTAGTATCTCTTGTTCTAAGTCGTTTATTTTCTTTCTCAGTTCTTTTTGCTTTTCTAAGAACTGGAGTCCTTCGATGATTTCGCCTGGATATACATTTTTAAGCTTTTCTTCGAAATCGCTAAGGCTTTCTGCTCTTTTCTTGCTTAATTCCTCCCTCAGATTTTTCAAAACTTCATTGGCAATTTGATTGTTAATGTTTACAAGGTCTATAATGCTTTTCGAGCTTGTAGACATTCTAACAAACTTAAGGTTTGTTGCTTGCGTGTTATCTTTGATATACTCTTCCATAATGAGCAAGCGTTTAAGTATTTCGAGATCTAATTGTTCTATTTTCATGCATAGCTCACTTTTTTTGCTGAAAATCTCGAGAATTTCATTAATTTTGCTGAACAGGTCGTCAAAGTCTTTTTTCTTCTTTATATAATCGTTGAGATTTGCTATCAACTCATCTACCAATTGTGATTGTGATAATGCCTTCCTTAATTCTGTCAGCTTTCCAAGGGTTTCATATAGTGGAAACAACTCCAAAGTTCGAGTAAGTTTTGCTTCACGTTCTATCAATTCTTCTAAAGTATTTCTTGCCATCAGATTTTGAGATTCTCTTCGCCATTGTTCGACAATTGGTTGGACATTTGCAAAAGACAAGTCATCTCCTGATAATTCTTTCTTATAAAGATTATAGATGAAATTGAAATAGTCATCTATATATACGTTTGCAACACATCCATGTGCCAACACTGGTGTGACATATCGTAATCCTCCAGTGAAAAACATCATATCATGTTGTCTTAAGGTGCTTAGGAAAATTTCACCCAGCTTTCGTTGAACAGCTATCTCTTCGAAAGGTATGTTGAGAACCTCGTAAACATGTGCCCAAAAGTTTCCATTATATTTTAGGATTCCGGTCCAGACGAGAAATGTTGAAATAGCAAGGGAACCGGTAGAAAACTCTTCCACTTCGAAAATACATTCTCTGATTATTTTAGTAATGCATGTATAATCTTCCTCGTCGAAATCAATGAGCCCAAATACTTTTGGTTTACTTTCGGAGTTTAATATATCTTCAAAAAAATGTTCGAGCTCTTCTAAAGTTCTAAACCTATCCAAGGATAGTATGCTCATAAAATCGCACTCCTCATGTGTCTTATAACAATTATAACATATTTGTATGTTTTTTATGTATCGAATAAATTAACTTTATCTGGCCTCATAACACACGCGATGTCTTTTTAATAGCTGCGAGTGTAAAGGAAACCTGTTTCTTAAAAGGATAGTTTTAATTGTAAAAAAGCGTAAGAGTCTCGACTAGGTGACGTAAAAATAATCCTACAAATTTTATAAGACGTTCCTGATGGATTGGTATAAAGTTACTTGTGTTATTATTTATTATGGCTTCTGTTATATAATATTTTTGTACCTCAGAATTTAAGTCAGAAGGGTTTGGTAAATCATGGTCGAAGACAGTCGGAAATTTAGACAACCTTATTCAACAAAAAGCCTGCTTCCATCGTGTTTCATCGGAGGAAACGATTTGTTTTTGAAAGAAATCAGCGAGACTATATTAAAGGCTATTGAGATAGATATAATTGTTTCGTTTGTTCTCAAATCAGGTGTTGAGTTGTTGCTTGAACCGTTAAAGAAAGCAAGTTCAAATAGTGCAAAAGTGCGGGTGTTAACGAGTACTTATTTGAATATAACCGAACCTTCCGCACTTGTTCTCTTGAAAGATTCTCTTGGTGACAATTTAGATTTGCGGGTCTTTAAGTATGAAGATAAACATTTTCATCCGAAAGCGTATATTTTTGAGTTCACAAATGGCGATGGAGAGCTCTTCGTTGGGTCTTCAAATATTTCCAAGGATGCTCTGACTGGTGGTATAGAGTGGAATTATAGAATTTCAAAAAGCGCAAATCCTGAACATTTTGAGTATTTCAAGAAAGCTTTCTTTGACTTGTTTGAAAATCACAGCGTCTTAGTCGATGATAAGTTCATCGAGCAATATGCTGAAAAGTGGGCAGCCAAAAAGTCTGACTCCGAGTATGAAGGTTTGAAAAATTTGGAAAAGGATATTTACGTTTTTGAGTCGGATGAATGTGAAACTAATTTGGAGGAAATGGAAGGTATTGAACAAAGTAAGTCTGAGCTGTCCAATTTACCCATCATTCCTAACGAGGTTCAGCAGGAAGTTTTGAGGGAGTTGAATAATACAAGAGCAGAAGGATTCACAAAAGCGCTTGTCGTTTTGGCTACAGGGGTTGGGAAGACTTTCCTCGCAGCATTTGATTCTATGCAATTCAACAGAGTTCTTTTCATTGCACACAGAGAGGAGATACTAAAACAAGCGAAGAGCACGTTTGAGAAAGTACGCCCAACATCTCGCATGGGCTTTTTCACCTCTTCAGGGAAAGATACAGATGCTGATATCGTTTTTGCTTCTGTGTTCACAATTGGCAAAGAAGAATATCTGAACGATGATTACTTCCCGCCGGACTATTTTGACTACATAATAATTGACGAGTTCCACCATGCTGCGGCTGAGAGTTACAAAAAGCTCTTGAGTTATTTCAATCCTAAGTTCTTGCTTGGCCTTACTGCAACACCTGAAAGAATGGATGGTAAGGATGTATTCGAAATATGCGACTACAACGTTGTGTATGATTTAAGGCTACCGGATGCCATTAATAGAGGATACTTAGTTCCTTTCCACTATTACGGAATCTATGATGAAACCGACTTTTCAAAGATTCCAATTATAGACGGTCATTACAAAGAAGACGAGCTTGAAAAAGCATTAATGCTCCATAAAAGAGCTGATTTAGTGTTGCAAAAGTATGTAAAATATGGTAGAAAGCGGGCAATAGGTTTTTGCGTTTCTCGAAACCATGCCGAATACATGGCTGATTACTTTAACAAGAACGGTGTAAATGCATGTGCCGTTTACAGCGGTGAACAAGGTAGAAATGCTCTTCCAAGATGGGAAGCTATAGAAAAACTCAAAAATAGAGAAATAGATGTGATTTTCACCGTAGACGTCTTCAATGAAGGTGTCGATATTCCTGAGATAGAAATGGTCATGTTCCTAAGACCTACAGAATCTACTACCGTTTTCATCCAGCAACTTGGGAGAGGTTTGAGAAAAGCTAAAGGTAAGAAATACTTGATAGTGCTCGATTTTATAGGCAACTATAAGAATGCTGTTCTTGTTCCGTTTATACTTACACAGAAAGAGTACGATATTAGCTTGCTGAGAAGAGAACTTGATACAAAAAAACTAAGCGAAGTACTGGAACTCCCCAAAGGTTGCGAAGTTGAATTTGAATTCAAAGTTGTTGACCTCATTAGGAAGATGGCAAAAGAATTGCAGCAGATAGAAGAAATCATCTTTAACGAGTATCTTAGAATAAAGGAATTCTTGGGTCACAAGCCTTTGAGGCACGAGTTCTATAAATATGTAGAAAAAGTTGTATATAACAACATACGTAGAAACTCGAAACTGAACATCCTGAGAGATTATATTGCGTTTCTTAACAACCACGGAGAGCTCGATGAAAATGAAAGAGCTATTTGCAATACTATTGCTCATAGGTTTATAAACTTCATAGAGACTACTAATATGACAAAAAGTTATAAAATGCCAGTTTTACTTGCGTTTTATAACAATGGAAACCCGAAATTATGCGTAACTTCAGATGATATTTATATGAGCTTTAAGGAATTTTATTCCAATCCATCCAATGCTGTCGACTTAAAAATGCACAGCTCCACGAGAGATTTTGAAACATGGGGAAAAGATGAATGGGTGAAGCTTTCAAGAAAGACCCCTGAGCATTTTCTTGAGCAAACACACGGAGAATTCTTCAAGAGAAAAGGTGAGCTGTTTTGCCTGAATGAAGAACTTGCGAGGTTCTTTAATAATAAAGCATTTATAGAACACTTTAGAGATGCAATTGAGTACAGGACAATAAGGTACTACAAGGAGAGGATAAAGCATGGATAGAACGCTGGATTATTACAATAAGAACGCGAAGAAGTTTTTCGAGGATACAATAAACGTCGATATGAGCTTTTTGTATCAGATGTTCTTAAAATACATCCCAGCCAGAGGGAAGATTCTTGATTTGGGTTCTGGTTCGGGAAGGGATACAAAATACTTTCTGGAACGAGGTTTTTCTGTTGTTGCTACTGACGCTTCGCCTGAGATGGTAAAGATATCGACCGAATACACAGGAATCCAAACACTTCACATGAGTTTTGATGAGCTGAACTTTGTTGAAGAATTTGATGGTGTCTGGGCTTGTGCATCGCTTTTGCATGTTAAGAGAAGCGAAATAGATGATATCCTATACAAGATACGCCGAGCACTCAAGCCTAATGGAATACTCTATGCTTCTTTCAAATACGGTAACAAAGAAGAATACAGAGAAGATGGAAGGTATTTCAACTACTACGACGAAGATGCTTTTTCTGAATTGCTGAAAAATCATCCATACTTCAAGCTCTTAGAAACCGCAATCACAACAGATGTAAGAAAAGACAGGGCGAACGAAAAGTGGTTGAATGTGATATTGAAAAGAGTATAAGTCAAGGCTCAAACATTTTAACTTGCCAATGAAAGTGGAAAAGACAAAATTATATTGTTAACCCCTCAAACCGCACGTCAGTGGTACCCCACCAAAGCTATGTTCTTTAATCTAATCTGACTCCTTTCTTAGCCAAAGAGAACACCCTCTTGTTGGTTATATTTTACCACATTCGAGGGTGTTTTCTGTGTATTATTAAGGTCCTGCACTGAATATCATCTGTTCCATGATGATTTGGAAAAAACAGTTGAAAATGTTATAATTATAAAAACTGATGTTCTTGTAACTGTTACGTAAATCTACCTGAAAGGACATGTACTTCAAGGTATTGGGCTGAACATTTCACTGGCTAAAGAGCTCTTTCACTTGGTAGAGCTTGTTCTGCTTGGTGGGGGTAACATGACAAAAGCCGAGAGAATTAGGCAAGCTATCCAACAAACTAAACAAAGACATAAAGAGCAAGTTCCAGTGGTCTATGAACTGAAAGTAAATCTCAACTCGCTATCTAAGGCAGATAGAAAGAATCTGATTGCCTTGTTCTCTGAAGCTAAGTGGTTGTACAATCACATTGTAGCTGATATTGACAATAGGCTCAAATATGAATCATATAAACTGTCAGAAGTTGAAGTCAAAGTAGGGGATAAGTTTGAAACAAGACCAATCATTAATCTATCTTCTCAAATGAAACAGTCCATAGTAGAAAGAATTCAGAGGAACTTGTACGCATTACACAGCTCGAAAGAGAAAGGTAATAAAGTAGGTGCTCTGAAGTTTAAAAGAGAAGTAAACAGCATACCACTTAAACAATACGGGAAGACTTTTAAATTTACGAACGAGCAGAAAACGAAAGTTAAATTACAAGGGTTCAACAAACCAATTCGTGTACTCGGAGGTCACCAGATACCAGAGGATGCCGAAATTGCAAAAGCAGAGCTTGTGAGAAAAGCAAGTGGGATATACCTGCATGTGACATGCTACATTGGCAAAGAAGATTTCCTAAAGGTTTGGCAAAACAGAGTTAATCGCAAGCAAATAGTCAAACGACGGGAGTGGAAAACATTTAATCAAGCAGCAGCAATAGATTTCAAACCAACGGGAGTAGTTCTTTCCAATGGATTGAAAATAGAATGGAAGATAGAAGAAACACCAAGACTGAAAAGGTTGCAGCGGACATTATCATGCAAGAAGAAGGGTTCAAGAAATAGGCAAAAAGTCAAACAAAAGGTTAGGAAAGAATATGAACATATAGTAAACGTAAGGCAGGATGTAGTTAATAAAGTAATCTCATTGCTATACAGGTACGATACACTAATCTACCAAGACGATAACATCCAGGCATGGCACAAGGGGAGTTTTGGCAAATCAATACAAACGAGTGCAGTAGGGATGATAAAGCGAGGACTGAGGGACAGCCTTCGAGTCTCTACTGTACTCATAGATAGATTCCAACCTACCACGAAGACTTGCAGCCGGTGTGGCAACGTACAGAGCTTAGAACTCTCTGACAGAGTATACAAATGTCCTGCTTGTGGCAGTGAACTGGATCGTGACTTAAACGCAACCTATAATATGCTGAAGTTCGTAGGGCTGGACCGGTCCGAAGTAAAGCCTGTGGAGCACGAGACCGCTGTCAAGATTTTTGGGGCCAACCCAAAGGTCTTGATAAGTTTCGTGCAATGAAGCAGGAAGCCAATCCCTTAAAAGGGGTAGGAGGAGGTCAAGATAATATTTCAAAGTGATAGAAATGATGTCCACTATGAACCCACTTTTGAAAGCTTGAAAGGTGAAAAATCGTATTCCTGACTAACTCTTCACATCACATGGCTTCGGTTCTTTACCGGAGCCATTTGTTTTAATTTCTTCTGATGCTACTTCCCGTTGTAGAATTTTATATACTTTTCTATCGACCTCCTACATAAAATTATGGTATAAATATTCTAGTTAAAAGATAGGTAAGGACAGAACAACTTCTCTCATTTTGGCTTTCAAGTAATTTGTAGAATCTGTTGACTGTTCAATCATAGTAAGTTAGTTGGGTTTGCAACCCTTGTCATACTGGAGATTTTGTTCAGCAGGCACTTGCCTTTTATTCCAATCAAAGGAGGTCATGCCATGGATAGTAAAGTTTTTTCTGTTTTCGTAGGTATTGATGTTTCCAATGGTAACTTTAATGCCTGCGTAATTCACAATCCCAATTCCATCATCTTTGAGAAAGATTTTGAGATATCTAACCAAGGTTTTTCCTCATTTGCTGAAAGTCTTTCTTCTTTTCCCAAAGACTCCATCGTTTTAACATTAGAATCTACTGCGTGCAACCAAGTCAATTTGCTTTCGTTCCTTGTTAAAGATTTCTCTTGCGTTGCCTTTAAACCTTTGAATGTTAAAGATTCTCCTTGTGATTCTTTTAGAAAGACCGAGAACGAGAAATCCCATGCTTACTCTATTGCTTGTACTTTGTTTTATTTTCAAGAACAACTTTCTTCTTCCTCATTCCTTGATACTGAGTTTCGTGATGTTGTTATAGAACGTGAGAGAGTTATCCAAGAGATTTCAGAATCCAAGAGTGAGATCAAACAACTTCTTATTGTCCTTTTCCCTGAACTCGAAAGGTTTACTAATATCTACAGTGATTCTACTTTAGAATTTCTTCTCTCTTTTCCTTCTGCTAAAGCAATACAGAAAACTTCTCTCGAAGCCTTAAAAGCTTATTATTCAGAAGCTATCGGCAGGGAACCAAATATTTCTCCAGTCTTTCTAAAAGAACTCGCAGATAACTCTATTGCTCAGTACTGGCCCTTGAACGAGAAGTTACTCATCCACGAAATTGAAAGACTCAGATTATACCAACAACAACTTAAAGAATACGAAGGGATACTTACCCAATTTTGCGAGTGTTATTCAATTGATGTGAGCAATTTAAATAATAATGGCTGAAAAAGTTTTCAGGTTAGTCCATACCAGTTTGTTATCTTGAATTATCATCAAATACAGCTTCGCTTTGCTGTTCTTCTTTTGTCGCTTTTTTTTGTGTAATTTTTATTCCTTATCCGTGCACATAGTCCATATCTTTCATTATTCTGTATACCTTTTTATGGTTTATCATCATCCCTTCGTTTCTTAGCTCCATTGTTATTCTTCTGTATCCGTATGTTCTATTGTGCTTGAAGTATATCTCCTTTATCCTTTCTTTTAGTTCCTTATCTTTGTCTTTCTTATTTATCGCTCGGTAATATGCATTTATTGATATGTTTGCTATTTCACACAACAACTTGATGCTGAATTCTGTGCTTAGTTGATTGTTTCTGCCTTTGCTCTTTTATCTTTTTCTTTAACCTGTCTTTCCATGATTAATTTCAAATACGCTTCCTCTGCTTTTGACATTTCCAGCTGTTTTTCATGTGCTTGTTTCTTTGGTCTTCCTCTTTTCATTTCCACGTTTCCATGGGTAAGGTAGTTCTTTATCCACATTATTACTCTACCTTCGTCGATGCTTAGAAGAGATGCAATTTTCTTTTTTGAAAGATGCTCTTCCAAGTAAAGTCTAATGACTTCTTGTTTGAGTTCAGGAGGATACTTTTTGAATTTCTGTCCTTTCTTTGCTAAAGAAAACACCCCCTTGTTGGTTTTATCTTACCACACTCGGGGGTGTTTTCTTTCTTCACTATTAGTTAATTATTAAGGCTAAGAGCACACTATGAGTGTTTCTTTTCAACTGGATGCTTGTTTTTCTTTGTGGAAATACAAAGAAAACAAATTCTCCTAAACAGGTTATTCAACTTTCCACAGGGTTGCCAGTCCGCATACAGTCGAGCAAAACCAAGCAAGATTGAGAAACTCATATAAGAAAATGAATTTTTGGCGCTTATCTTGCCAATTTGTTCCAATGGCGGGTGAAAATGTGCAAGATAGAATTAATTACTGCTTGACAGTAATAAATAAATTTTATAATCTAATGTAATGTAAATGTTACTATGTAATGTAACCGTCAAATAGGGGGTGAGTGTATGAGAAGAGTTACCTTATCATTGAGTCTTGTGGTATTTTGCGTTCTTGCGGTGAGTTGTCTTGCACAAGGTAAGGTGGTAGCCAGCTTTGATTTTGAGATTGATAGGGGGAATTGGCAGGAGCGCGGTGTTGGAGTGAGTGTTTCTGTGGTACAACAGGTTGCACATTCTGGAAACAAATCTCTTTTAGTGGCGAATCGCACAAGTGGATGGCACGGGGTCCAAATTGACCTGAAGAACTTGCTCAAGAGCGGGAGGACTTATCAATTTGAGGGATGGGTGTATCAGAATTCTGGTGCGACGAAGACGATAGTTATTACGATGCAGAGAACTTATGCGGGTGAGTCCAGGGGTTGGGATAGGATTGCGCAAGTTGAGGTGCCATCAGGCGAGTGGGTTAAGATCTCTGGTAGCTATAGTGTTAGGAACGTTGCTTTTGACGAGATGATATTCTATTTTGAATCAGATGACGCAACCCTCCAGTTCTATGTTGATGATGTACAGATATTGGACCTCTCTCCAGAAGAAGCTGTGAAGCCGGCGAATCAGGTTGCGCTAGATTTTGAGTTTATAAACGATTTTAAGAGCTTACAAGCAGGATTTTCGCCTTTTGGTCAGGCTAAAGTGGCACTTTCAAGAGAAAAGTTTTTGAGTGGTGTGCAGTCTCTCAAGATTTCGAACCGCCAATCTCCGTGGGAAGGTGTCAAAATCGAGCTTAGTAAATTTGCGGAAGTGCTCAACAACGTCGATTTGGAGAACGTTTTTAATGTTTATCAAGATTCCGAAGAGCCTCAGCTTTTTGTTGTGATGCTTCACACTCTGAGCAAATCTGGTGAAAGTTTTGCGGTAGTAACAAACAAGGTGGTAATGCCAAAGGTTTGGACCAAGGTAATTTGCAATTTTAATGTTTCGGTAGAAAATTCAAGTGAACTGAATTTGATAATCGTCTCCCCAACGCGTGCAGATTTCAATTTCTTCATTGATGATTTCCAGCTGCTTGGTCCTAACAAAGTGAGTAAGCCTGGTCTTGTGGCTAAGTACGATTTTGAAAGGGAAATTGGCGGGTGGCAACCGCGAGGAGATAGGGTCGTAGTGGATTTATCATCACGTGTCGCTCATGGTGGGACAAAATCACTGCTTGTTTCCCGCAGAGCTGATAACTGGAACGGAGCTCAGTTGAATGTAAAGGAAATTCTTAAAACTGGAAGGACATATGACTTTGAAGCATGGGTTTATCAAGATTCAGGAACCGGGCAATCGATAGTCATGACGATGCAGAGAAAGTATGCTTCCGACAATTCAACGCAATATGAATGGATAAGGCAGCAAGCAGTGCCTTCAGGAAAGTGGACGAAGATTTCAGGTTCGTATACGGTAAGAGCAGGAGAGACTGTCGAAGATTTGACGCTGTACTTTGAATCGAGCTCAAGTCCAACGTTGGAATTCTTTGTCGACGACGTAGCAATTTATGATATGTCAGTTCCAAAGTTCGCACCGCAGTTGGAGATACCGGCCTTGAAGGATGTTTTTAAGGATTATTTCAAAATTGGCGTAGCATTGCCGGCAAGGACGCTTGTAAACGAGTTGGACAGACTACTGGCTTTGAAGCATTTCAACAGTATTACGGCTGAGAATGAGATGAAGCCGGAGTCTTTGTTGGTCGCTCCTGGAAAGTACGATTTCAGTCAGGCAGATCAATACATAAAGTTTGCCGAGGAGAACAATTTGGTCATCCGCGGGCATACTTTGATTTGGCATTCGCAGACGCCAGATTGGTTCTTCAGAGACGAGTCAGGAAAGCTTCTTTCAAGGGAAGCGATGATAGAAAGGATGAGGGAATACATCCATACGGTTGTTGGGCATTTCAAAGGAAAGATTTACGCGTGGGATGTCGTTAACGAGGCGATTGATCCAAGCCAGCCGGATGGTTATAGAAGATCTTTGTGGTATCAGATAATTGGCCCTGAGTACATCGAGCTGGCTTTCAAATTCGCTCACGAAGCCGATCCAAATGCAAAGCTTTTTTACAATGACTACAACGAGTACGAGCCAAGGAAAAGAGACTTTATATATAAACTCGTTAAGGGGCTCAAGGAAAAGAATGTGCCGATACATGGTATAGGGATGCAGCAACACATCGGAGTGACGACGAGTATAGAGCAAATCGAGCAGGCAATAGCTTTGTTCAGCACCATTCCAGGAATAGAAATCCACATGACTGAGATTGATCTTAGCATCTACAAAGACCAGACGAGCAATTATCAAACAGTACCATACTCGTCACTGCTCGAGCAAGCCGACGCGTACAGGAAACTTTTCGATGTGTACAAAAAGTACAGCAACGTAATAACTAGTGTCACCTTCTGGGGCCTAAAGGATGATTACTCATGGAAGAACCAGTCCAGAAACGATTGGCCTTTGCTCTTTGACAAAGATTATCAAGCAAAGATTGCTTACTGGGCTATAGTTAATCCGAAAGTTTTGCCGGTTGTTCCAAGGGAATCTTTCATATCGCTCGGTAGCGCATCGGTTGATGGAGTGATGGACGAATCATACTTGGTATCTTCACCCATAAAGATCTTCGCTGATAGTCAGGAAAAGTTCTCTGCCAGAGTCGTATGGAAAGACAATAAGTTGTTCGTTTACGCGGACGTGTACGACACGACAAGAGATTTAGGAGAGGATGGAATGACGATTTTTGTAGATCCAAGGAACTTTAAGGCTCCGTATTTCCATAAAGATGCTATTTATGTGACTATCAAGGCTGATGGGAATGTTGAGAAGAGTCATAAAGAATTGGAAGTCAAAAGATTTGTAGGAACAGGTGCTGAAAAATATTCTGTGGAGTGCGAAATAGCGTTGCCAATTGAGAAATTACAAAGAGATCAGAAAATTGGGTTAGATATTTCGGTTCACGACGGCAAGCAAACCTACAGTTGGTCTGACAAGTCAAATCAGCAGAAGTTGGCAACGATAAACTATGGAACGTTGACGCTGCAAGGTTTAGTGACTGCAACGGCAAGGTACGGAACACCAATTATAGATGGAACGATAGATGAAATATGGAAGACCACCGAAGAGATTTCAACCGATGTGGTTGTCTTTGGTTCGCTTCAAAACGCTAAAGCGAAGGCACGCATGCTCTGGGATGAAGAATACTTATACGTGCTTGCGATTATAACTGATCCCGTGCTCAACAAAGATAACACCAACCCATGGGAGCATGATTCTTTTGAAATCTTCATCGATGAAAACAATGAAAAAACCACGAGCTATCAAGAAGACGATTCACAGTTCAGAGTAAATTATCTCAACGAGCAGTCATACGGTACAGGTGCAAGTCCGGAGAGATTTAAAACAGTTGTTAAACTCATCGAAGGTGGATACCTCATCGAGGCGGCGATTAAATGGAAGACTATAAAGCCGGCTCATAACACGATCATTGGCTTTGACATACAGGTGAACGATGCCGGTGCACAAGGCAGAAGAGTGGGAGTGCTAAAGTGGTGCGACCCAACTGACGATAGCTGGCAGAATACGTCAAAGCTTGGAAATCTGAGACTTATAAAATGAAAAGAAACATTAGAAACAACCTATAGGATACCGTACACTGAGCCATAAAAATTAGGTAGAAAAAAGAACACCCCCGAGTGTGGTAGACTGAACCAACAAGGGGGTGTTTTTACTATTTCATTGTTTGGGTTATGTGAAAAAATCTGGGTTCTTGTTTTATTCGATTATTTCTTTGTAAAGTTCAACTGTTTTTCTCAATGTCTCATCGAGTATGTTTTCTATCTCTTCTTTCGTCGGCATGTAAGCAATCGCTTTTATGAGGTTAATCGTAAATTTCTCGTAGTCTTTGCAGTCTTTGTCGAAAAAGTCGTCGAGTGGTTGTTCGAGTAGCGATGTCAGTTCGTTGGCAAAGTCGAAGTGTAATTCCTCTATCTCAGCCCTGACTTCTTCTATGAAGTGATCTATGTTCGTTTCGCCCGATAGTATGTATTGGTGCAATCTTAATATCGCTGTTGAGCATGCGAGCGGCAGCCCTGCACCCATGGTTGTGAGTGTTATGTGCGTTGCGTTTTTTTCCATTATTATTGGCTCAGTTCCTGCAATGTAGATTCCTGCAAGTATGTATGGAAAGTGTTGAGTACTTGCACTTTGTGCGTCTTGGAGTTTTGGGGTGATTTTTGTTAGTTCGATGAATTTTTCTGTTATTATCTGTCCTTCATCGTCTGTTGATTCTATTATTATTTCAAGTTCTTTCTGGAATGGGAATTCTACCTGCTCGAGTTTGGATTCTGATTTTTTCATTTCGTTTTCATATTCGTCGTCGAAGCGCTTCTTGCCTACATAGAATTGTATTCTTTCAAAGTTTTCTGGGAAGTCTTCCTGGATTTTTTCAAAAGTTGTATAAGCTTCTTCGTACAATCCGAGCCTTCTTTGTAAAATGCCGAGTTCGTTCAACACTTCTGGTGTTTCGTATTCTTTAGAAAGTTCGTATAGCATTTTGTACGCTTCAAAGTGTTTGCCGAGTTTTGTGAGGGTGTAGGCTAAGTTGTATGTTATTTCTGGCATCTTTGCGCTTTGCAGTCCTTTTCTGAATGTTTTTTCGGCTTTTTCGTATTGGTTTCGGATGTTATAGAGCACGCCAAGTCGTAAGTATGCCTCTGGCATGGGCTGGAATTCGAGTCCTTCGCTTGCAAGCGGCTGAGATTCAAGTTTTTGGATTATTGAGTTGTAAACTATTTCTGCATCATCAAGTTGTCCAAGTTCCATGTAGGTGTCCCCGATTTTTAGTAAAGGGAGCAGGAAGTTCGGGTCAATCTGGTAAGCTTTCGTGTAGGCATCAACGGCTTCGTCGTAGTCTTTTTTGGCAAAGAGCAAGTTCCCGAGCTCGTAGTATGCCAATGAGAAATTCGGGTTTAGTGCAAGTGATTGTTTGAATTCTATCTCTGCAAGGTCGTAGTTTCCAAGTTTTGCTTGGAGCAATGCGGAGTAAAAGTTGTATCTGTAGTCTACTGCTATGCTTTTGACTTTGTTGAGTAGTTCTTGTGCATCATCGTACTGTTTTGCGTTGAGCAAGATTTTGAATTTTTCGTAGTAAAAATACACAAGGTAAGATTTCCAGTATTCGTCTTTTTCAACGTTGAATTGCTCTTCGAGACCCCTGACAATAACGTCTATAGGTATGTTGTTCTGGTCTGTAACGAGTAATAAGTCTTCGGCAAGTACTGGAAGCTTAACCGGAAGGTTGAGCTTTTTGGCAATTTCCGGCTTTATAGGGAGATATACAATCGCTTTTATTTTGTCCACCTCGCTTTTGGTTTACTTGTTACTTTAATTTATCCAAGCGCACCGAGTCTTCGACCGGCTATGATGTGGAAGTGTATGTGCGGGACTTCTTGTCCGGAGTCTTTTCCGTTGTTTTGGACTATCCTGTAGCTTTCTATGTTTTGTTGTTTTGCCACGGTCTTTATTACTTCAAATAATCTCCACATTTTTTGGCTGTCTTCGAGTTCTAAGTCGTTTATTGTTGGAATGTGTTTTTTGTATATCGCGAGCAAGTGAGTTGGTGCTACGGGACGGATGTCTTTGATGACTATGAATTCCTCGTCTTCGTATACTTTTTCCGATGGTATCTGCCCGGCTATTATTTTGCAGAATACGCAGTCGCTCATTTCTTACACCCCCTGATAAGCTGTGTTCGTTGGGTTTATTTTATTACCTTGCCAATTTTACTTTCAAGATTGTAGTATTTAGAGTTCTCAACGCTTAATGTCTGGGAAGATGATTTGTAAAGGTAAGCGATGGAATAATTTTGTAAAGCTATGGTCCCAAATTCTGAGTTCTTAGCTTTGATAACTCCGCCTCTGTCGGTACTTACTGTGTTTACTTTTGATGACACGAGCGCCATCACAGAGAGGTCTGAGATGTTGAGTGTAGAGAAGCCTGAGCTGTATGCAACGACTTTTGAAACCATGCCTAAGTCCATTTTGCCAATACTCGAATTGTTGATAATCACGTTTCCGCAGTTTTTGACTTCTAACTCGGTTATGTTCGAATCGATTATGTAAACTGCATATGCACCGTTTATTTTGGCGCTTCTAAGCGATGAGTTGCGAATAACTACAAAGTTCGGCATTACGAGGTTCATGTCGAGTATATCTGAGTTGTCGAGAAAGACTAACGCACCGCGGTCGGATGTAACTTTTAGTTCAGTTCCCAGGACGCTCGCGTAAAGTATTCCGCTTCCAGAAACGCTCAATGTCCCGCTACCGAGGATTGTTGCTGGTCCAGTTGTTACCAGCGAACCTTTGATGTTAAGTTCAGCGTTTAGCGAATTTATCAATGTGACGCCATTTTCAAGTATTAGTGCGCTGTTTTCTGGGATTATCGTTCTGCTAATTATCCTGTATGGCGATTTGGACGATAGGAGGAATTTTCTTCCCGAAATGTTTGATATCGGGTTCTGTGAATCGAGTATGTCGAGTTTTTCAAGCGTTGGAGGTACGAACGCAACGTCCGATATGTTACCAAAATCATCTTTTATTACACCGATGTACATTTTTTCGGATATCGACATTTCTTTGCTTGCTGCAACGGTTTTTAATTCTCGAACTGTAGGATCGTAAAATGTTGCTGTGCCTTCGAGGACGAATGTGTAGTACTCAACTGAACCATCGGCTTTCACTGGATCTGGCATTGTTTTTACTTGTATCGTATAGGTGCGGTTGTCAATTGTAATTTTTCTCGTCCCGTCGGCAAGGAGCATTCCGTCTAAGAATGTAAACGGGTAGTTTTTACCATCAACTTTGATGTTCTTTTCGATGTCTATCTTCTGGATTCCGAGTTTTGCTGGGATTTTTAGCGTTGTTTGTGAAGTAGAATCGGTGGCGGGAAGCCCAACCACCGAGATGAAAAGCATTAGTAGTGTTGTGATTAGTAGCAAAAGCTTTCTTTTAAGTGTTTTTTCCCTCATCAGCGTTATTTTCTCTCACCTCTTAGTACTGCTGCACATCTTGGACATGTCTCTGGATGTTGCTCGTCCTTTCCTGTCTCAGGATGGTATTTCCAGCACCTTTGACACTTTTCACCTTCTGCGCGTTTGACCTCGACGTTTGCAACTAAGCCGTTGTAGCCTGAGACGTTTTCAGTAAGTGTGACTTTCGATACAATGAAGAATTCCTCAAACAGTTCTTCGTATTTTTTAGCCAATGCTTTTAGTTCATCGTTTTTGAGTTCTAAAACTACGTGCGCGTCTAAGGAGTGGCCTATGACATCGGAAGCACGAGCGTTTTCAAGAGCTTTGAGCACGTCGTCGCGTATGAGCATCAGTTGCTGGAATTCTTCAAGCAGTTGTTCGTCGATGAACTCTTTTCTTACTTCTGGCCAGTATTCGAGGTGTACGCTTTCGAATTTCTTCAAGTGGCTCTCTTGATACGCTTCTTCCGCTGTGAATGGTATTATCGGCGCAAGTATCTTTACGAGCGCTTCAAGTATGTAGTGGAGCACGGTTTGTGCCGACCTTCTGTATATTGAGTCTTTTGCTTCGACATAGAGTCTGTCTTTTAGTATGTCAAGATAGACAGAGCTGAGTTCTGTCGTGCAGTATTTGATCGTTGCGTTGTAGACTTTTGAGTATTCGAATTCTTCATAGTACTGCGTTACTTGTTCAATGTATTTTTGAAGCCTTGCAAGTGCCCACTTGTCAAGTGGCAGTAGTTTTTCATACGGTACGATGTTGTCTTCGGTGAAATCATTCAGGTTGCTGAGCAGGTATCTGATAGTGTTTCTGAGTTTTCTGTATACTTCAACCTGCTGTTCGATTATGTTCTTTCCTACCCTTATGTTGTCAAAGAAGTCGGTGCTTGCAACCCATAGTCTGAGTATGTCCGCACCGTATTTATTGACTATTTCGAGTGGGTCTATTACGTTTCCGAGCGATTTGCTCATCTTTCTTCCCTGTTCGTCTTTTATGAACCCGTGCGTCACGACGCTCTTGAATGGTGCTGTTCCAGATTTTGCTGTTGCGAGGAATATTGAGCTCTGGAACCAGCCTCTGTGCTGGTCGTCACCTTCAAGGTACAAGTCAACGGGGAATTTCTCGCCTTTTGACCTTATTACCGCTTCCCATGAGCAACCTGAGTCTATCCAGACATCGAGTGTGTCGTATGTTTTTTCAAACTCCGTGCTTCCGCATTTTTCACACTTGAATCCTACTGGCAGTAAATCTTTTACATCCATTTCAAACCAAGCGTCTGTGCCTTTTTCTTTGACTATGTTTGCAAAGTGTTCGACTACTTTTGGATCGAGTATGACTTCCCCACAGTGTTTACACTGAACGGCTGGGATTGGCACGCCCCAGACTCTTTGTCTGGATATAGTCCAGTCTGGTCTTTCCTGGACCATAGCGGTGATTCTATTTTCTCCCCATGCAGGGTACCATTTGACTTTCTTTATTTCTTCAAGAACTTTGCCTCTGAGGTTATTTTTGTTGACTGATATGAACCACTGCGGTGTCGCACGGAACATTACCGGTCCTTTACAGCGCCAGCAGTGTGGGTAGCTGTGGCTTATCTTTCCAACTTTAATGAGGTTTCCGTTTGCTTTCATGTCTTCTACAATTATTTTGTTTGCATCCCAAATCTTTAAGCCTTCGTATTTTCCCGCCTCTTTTGTGAATTTTCCTTCGTTGTCAACTGGCGAGAGGACTGGCAGGTTGTATTTTAAACCTGTTTGGTAGTCTTCTTCACCGTGTCCTGGTGCCGTGTGGACACAGCCAGTACCATCTTCGAGCGTGACATAGTCTGCAAGAACTATCACGGATGTTCTGTCATACAGTGGGTGTTTTGTGAGCTTTCCTTCGAGTTCTTTTCCAAGGAATTTTTCAACAACTTCGAAGTTAATATCGACATCCGCTGCGAATTTTTGGAGCAGTCCTTCGGCAACTATCCAATGTTCTTCACCAACTTTGATTTTTACGTATGTGTATTCTGGATGGAGCGCTATAGCGACGTTTGCTGGTATTGTCCAGGGTGTTGTGGTCCATATGACTACGTATGTTTTTGGGTCATCGACCATTTGGAATTTTACATATATGGACGGCGAGTCGTGGTCGTGGTATTCGATTTCCGCTTCGGCAAGGGCGGTCTTGCACGTTGGACACCAGTAGACTGGTTTGTTTCCTCTGTAGACGTTCCCGTCTTCAACGAGCGTTTTGAAGACATCTAATATATGGTATTCGTACTCTGGGTTAAGCGTTATGTACGGGTTTTCCCAGTCGCCTTTAACGCCGAGTCTTTTGAATTCTTCCCTTTGTATGTCAACGAATTTGAGTGCGAATTCTTTACAGAGTTTTCTGATTTCAACAGGTGTCTTGTTCTTTGCTTCTTCTCCGAGAGTAGTCGTTACTCTGTGCTCTATCGGAAGTCCGTGCGTGTCCCATCCAGGTACATACGGTACTCTGTATCCACGCATCGTTTTGTAGCGCGTGACGAAGTCTTTCAGGATTTTGTTCATCGCTGTACCGAGGTGTATATCACCGTTTGCGTATGGCGGTCCGTCGTGGAGTAAATAAGTCGGTGCGCCTTCGCGCGTTTCAAGGGTCTTTTTGTAAATCTCTTTCTCTTCCCAGAATTTGAGCATCTCGGGTTCCTTATTCACAAGATTTGCCTTCATCTGAAAGTTGGTTTGTGGCAGGTTTAACGTATTTTTGTAATCCAATTCAGACACCTCCTAAAGCTTCTTATGTATATTATACACTATTGTATTCACTGCCAGATTAAGAATAGAAAAAAAGGGGTGATGCCCACCCCTTTTTTTCGCAGGTGTGGGCATCGATTACATGTTAATTAAACGGCTTATTACTTCTTTTAATTCAGTCAAGTCGGCAGATTTAACAACGTACGCATCGGCTGCCCATGAAGCCATGTCACTTTTGTAGTGAGAATACGCTGTTAAGAGCACGAGTTTTGCTTCTCTTCTTATTTCCCTGAGTTTACCAGCAAGTTCTAAGCCATTCATACCGGGCATCTCTATATCGATTGTAACTAAATCGTATACTCTTTCTTGGAATTTTCTTAATGCGTCTTCCCCATTCTCGGCTTCATCGACATCGTAACCGGCATCCATTAATTCTTCAGCTACTAAGAGTCTCATGTTTGGCTCGTCTTCAACAACAAGAATTCTTTTGGGCATATTTTCTACCCCCTTTCTTGGGGATATTATACCATACGAACTTGAGGTTTTTCAACAATTTTTCGATAATTCTTGTTGATTTTATTTGTACATTACAAGAGCGGATGTTGCTGGTATCTTTATCTGTCCGCTGAGTTGGTAGAGTACTTTCGTACCTGCTTTTTTGTTGTCAACCACAACGTTCCATGTGCCTTCTGGTAGTGTGAATGTCTGTTCTTTTGTGTCTCCGTTGTATATTACGAGTATTTCTTTCCATGAATCTTTTGGATCTTTGAGCATGAATGCCACAGCTTTCCTTGGTGATGGCAAGAAAGTGAGCACTTTCTTTATGTCTTCTGCTGCTCTCTGTCTGAACGCTGGGTGTGTTTTTCTCAATTCGATGAGCCCTTTATAGTATTCGAATACGTCTATGAACTGCGCTTTTCTTTCGTAGTCAAATCCGTTTATTGAGATTGGTGAGTTGTAAGAGTTTTCGTCGAACTTCTTCGTTCTTGCAAAGTCTTGTCCTCCGTGGAGGAATGTTACGCCTTGCGATGTTAAAAGTATTGCGCCTGCTAGTTTCTGAGCATCTTTGAGCATTTCTTCTGTCCACTTAACTGCTGTGTCTGCCTGAGCTGCAAGGTAGTTTTTGTCCCAGAGCGTGTGGTTGTCGTGTGCTTCTACGTAGTTAATCGTTTCTTGTGGGTTCTTTGCAAAGCTCTTTATGACATCATCGTATTCTATGCTACCTGCAACACCACGTCTGATGCCTGTTTCTTTTGCAAGCGCGCCCATGAGGAATCCTTTAACTGTTGCGTTGAAGACTGAACCGCGCATTGCGTCTCTGAACTCGTCGTTGAATCCTGCTACTCCTGTACCTCCAAGGTTGTGTTTTCCGAATCTCGGAGATACTCCCATACCGCCCCATGGTTCACCGTAGAGGACTATTGCGGGTTCTATCTTTTTGAGAGCGTCTCTTACTGCTATCATTGTGTCTTTGTCGATTAATCCCATCTGGTCGAATCTGAAGCCGTCGACTTTGTACTCTTCAACCCACCATTTTACCGTATCAACAATGTATTTTCTCATCATCGGTCTTTCACTTGCTATGACGTTTCCACAACCGCTCTCATTGAGGTATGCGCCGGTCTGGTCTATTCTGTAGAAGTAGTAAGGAACTGCTTGGTCGAATGGGGAGAGCACGCCTATACCGTACGTGTGCGGGAAGACCATGTCGAGTATGACTCTTATACCGTTTTCGTGGAGCACTTTGACCATTTGTTTGAATTCGTTGATTCTTGTGTACGGGTTGATTGGGTCTGTTGAGTACCTTCCTTCTGGCACTGTGAAGAGGAATGGGTCGTATCCCCAGTTGTAGTATTTCTCAAAATCTTTGTCAAGTTCATCGCCTGTCCAGAAGTCGTAGACTGGGAGTATGTGTACGTGCGTTACGCCGAGTTCAACAAGGTGGTCAAGTCCTGTCGTTACGCCGTTTGGACCTCGTGTGCCTTTTTCCGTTAAGCCGAGGTATGTGGCTTTGTTCTTTACACCAGAATTTGGAAGTCCTGTTATATCAGCAATGTGTATTTCGTAGATTATCGCGTCGACCTGGTCTTCAAATTGTGGCTTTTTGTGTTCGAGCCAACCTTGTGGGTTTGTCTTCTTTAAGTCGATGATTGCGCTCTTCTTGGAGTTTGCTGTTACAGCTTTTGAGAAGTAGTCAAGCGATTCTCTGTACTCGCCGTAGCTGAAGTATCTGATTTTGTAGAACCAACCTTCCCAGTTGCCGTTCAATACTACTTCCCACGCACCGTTTCCGATGTATTTCATAGGGACGATTTGTGCAGGGTCTTTGTCGTCCCATTTTTTGTAGAGTAGTACATCGACTGTTTTGGAGACTGGTGACCAGACTCTGATTGTTGTCTTCTCCGGAGTGTACTCGAATCCGAGTGGTCCGTCATAGTATATCTTGTCGAGGATTTCCATCATCACTACGCGTGCGGGTTTATAGCCTTCGACTTCGACGAAGATGTCTTTGTTTACGTCTTCAAGTTTAATTGGTTCAGCGAGTACTACTTTTACGTGATTTGTCTTGGAGATATCTGTTGGATTTGCCTTTTCAACTCTCGCAACTTTTAGAGACTTTCCGTCGACTGTCACTTTTGCGGTTGCTTTTGTTGTTTCAATCTGACCTGTGAGATATGCTTCTACCGTGTACTGGTCGCGAGCTTGTGCAAATAGAATTCTTGGGCTTGTGTCGGGTTTTGTTGTGTAGATTTGTTCAATACCTTGCAAGAGCCACACCTCCGCTTTTCCGTCTTTTATCGTTATGAATCTGTCCATAGCAACGTCTTTCTGCACCCACTCATTGAGTCTAACGATGATACCAACTTTTGTCAACGTTTCAGGGAATTTAACTCTTGCGACAACGCCGAAATCGTCTTTTTCAGTAAATTGGTAAGCAGCACCATCTTTTGAAATAGGTTCTACCCACCATATCCAGAGGTTCCAACCATCGTAGTTTCCATCCCATCTGTGGTAGTGGATGATGAGTTCAGTTTCTGCAAGAGCGAATGTAAGTAAAAATAAAACTAACAAGAGTACAGAAATCTTTCTTAACATACCCTACACCTCCTTAGAAGTCTTAATCTTGGAAAAACTCTTGATATGTTCACGACAAGTTATTATACAACGGAATTCGAAGTTTTCAAAGAAAGAATTGGAAATGATTCCATTTTTTGATTAGACGAGGTATTTCTGCAAAGAGTTGTTCCAATCTCATGTGTGAGTCAAGAGTTACATCGTGGATATCGTGACAGGGTTGAAAAGGATGCGAAAACAACTTTGCGGCGCGAGATTCGGATAAGTTCATGTTTTTCAAGAAAGAAGTGCAAATTGATATTGTTTTTCTATATTGCTAAAAAGTAAACAAAATATTCTTCAGAAAAATTCTATTTAGAAGTAGTATAATTAAGTCAAAGGAGGTGAAAACATGAGTCTCAAGACACTTACATTGATTATCTTTGTTGTTAGTGCGGTTTTGGGGATATTTTTCACCTATCGGTCAAATTTCAGCGCGATGGATGGGCAGATTGGTGAAGATGCACTCGCGACTTTAAGGGCAATATCGGTGAGTATTGATGAGAAAGACATGCAAAAGGTCGTTGCAAGTATGGATGATACTATTCCAGAGTATGAGAAGATAAATTCGTATCTTAGCAAGGTGAGAGAGAAGTATGGGTTTAAATATTTGTATACGTTCTATGTGTCTACCGATGAGAAGATTGTCTACTTAGTTGACGGGATGCCAAAAAATTCAGAAGAATTCTCAGCTCTCGGAGATACAGAAGAAGATTCTTTCGTTATTTCTTATATCTCAAAAGCAGATGATTTCTATATTACACCGATATATAGGAGTGAAGAATGGGGAGAGTTAAAGATAGTTGGGATTAAACTTGGAACCTTCTCGGGCAAGGATGTTTGGCTTTCGTGTGATTTCGATGCGAACTTTGTTAGGGGTAAGGTTATTAGAGCATCTTTGTCTTCGCTGTCAGTTTTGCTGGTTGTGAATATTGCGTATCTACTTTTGGGTTTTTATATATTGTCAAGACTCAAGAATGTTTCTAATGTTATGCACAGCTTTGCGGAAGGCAATTTGAGTGTGAGTATCAGTAGTAAAGGTATGAAAGAGATCAGTAGAATTTTCAAAGATATTGATACAGCTAGGAGTGCACTTATCGATGTCATCGAAAGAATTAAGATAGGTATGGGCGGTGCTATTAAAGAATTTGAAGGGAATATCATGCTCGTTAAAGACTTCGAGAGAGAATTTGAAAATAGTATAGATGATTTTGAAAATGTATTCAAGGATATTCTTAAAGCAATCAACGATGTTACAGCAACAACTGAGGAGGTTAATGCGGCTTCGGAGAGTATAAACAGCAGTTTGGAGATGTTCGTTCAGAATTTGGACAAGGCATCGGAATATTTGGGAAGTGTTGCAAAGAGCAGCGTTGAGTCGAGAACGGTTATGAAAGATACTTCGAACGCACTTGAGAAAACAAAAGAAAAAGGTGAGGAATTGTTAAGGTTGATAGGGGATTTGTCGAGCAAGAACGAGAAGATCGAAGATATGTCTTTTGTAGAGCAGGCAAAGGTTATGCTCAATAGCATTTTCGAGGATATTCAAAATATAAATTCAGATTATACGGGAACTTTGGAGAGTATAATGGAGAGTAGAGATAAGCTCAATGAGACACTTAAACATTATAGCGAGGTGAGTTTACAGATAGAGAGTATATACGAGATAATAAAGAATTTAACTGCAGAAGGTAAGAATGAGAAAAACAGCGTCGAAGACATAGTGAACGCAATAGGAGAGTTGGTAAAGTCTATGGAAGGAGTTGCGGGTGAAGTCGAGAAAGCAGATGTCAAGATAGAAGAAGTGAATCGAAAGATTGAGGAAATTAGAAATTCTATAGATAGCTCAACTAAGAGAATGGATGAACTTAAAAAGTCCTTCGGAGATGTTGTAACTGGTATCGATAAGTTTAAAATTTCAAATTTATAACTCTATAATTACTTCACAAATTACCTCACAGCCACCAATAAGGTGGCTGTTTTTTTCATCTATTTTCTTAACAATTCTTAACATTCTAAAATCAAGGCTTAATTTTTGAATGAAATAATTAAGGCGAACTCTGTAAGGAAATTAATTCAATAGGAGGTGTCGGTATGGCAAGGTCAGTTTTAAGGAAGATATTAGGTTTGTTATTCTTGGTAGTTTTGTTCGCTTCTTCAGTAGTCTTTGCGAACAGCTTGGTTATAAAAGGTTCGAACACGATGCTCGAACTTTCACAGTTGTGGGTTGAAGAATTCGGTAAGATGTATCCAAATATCAAAGTAACGCTCGAGGGTGCAGGAAGTTCTACAGGAGTTGCGGCTCTTTTCAACGGTACAACAGATATAGCAAATTCAAGCAGATGGTTCAAAGATTCAGAAGTTCAGCAGATGTTCTCTCAGAAAAAGTGGTTCACACCAATTTTAATTGCTTGGGACGGAATTGCGGTTGTTGTTCACAAGGATTTACCAGTTAAGAACCTTACAATCCAGCAGATCAAGGATATCTATACAGGAAAAGTTACAAGATGGAATCAGATTGATCCAAACCTTCCAGCAAGAGATATAGTTGCATTCTCAAGAAACACAGCATCCGGTACGTTTGAAGTCTTCAAGGAAAAGGTTCTCCAAGATGAAAAGATGTCTCCAAGGGTTAGAATGCTTGAATCATCAATGGCAGAACTCGAAACAGTTGCAAAGACACCTTACTCAATAGCTTATTTCGGGGTTGGATATGTAGATAGTTCAGTTAAAGTTGTCTCGGTAAATGGTGTGCTTCCTTCAAAACAGAACATTCTCTCAGCTAAGTACCCACTCTCAAGACCACTCTTCATATTCGTTGATATTACAAAAGGTTGGCCAGAAGAAGGTCCAGTTGCAGAATACTTAAGATTCATTATGTCCAAGAAGGGTCAGGAATTAGTCGAAAAAGCAGGTTTTGTTGCAGCGCTTGGACAGTAATAGGGATAAACTGAGAAACTTTGGAACAACAGATAGAAACATAAAGAAAGCTTACTAGTGCGATAAGTCACACGCAAGTGTTAGAGATATTAGAAATATGAGATAGAAAGGGGATAAAAGTGAAGAGAGAACTCAGAGATAAAACCCGAAAGGCTTTGTTAGCGCTGACGTCAGCACTTGCGATATCGGTACTCTTTGGTGTGTATTTCTACCTAATCCGAGAATCGCTTCCTGCTATCCGCACCGTCGGTGCGGACCTCTTTTTGTCTGATCAATGGTACCCAGTCTGGGAACCAGGTGAGTACGGGATGCGTTCTTTAATATTGAATTCTCTTATTGTGACTGTCCTCGGTACAATTTTGGTACTACCAGTTTCTTACTTTATAGCCATCTACCTCCACGGTTTCGCATCTAAAAAGGAAAAGGCTGTTGTTCGAAGGTTCATTGAATACCTCTCCGGCGTGCCCTCAGTCGTCATCGCTTTTGTTTTTCTTACACACTTCAGTCCCCTGTTTGCCCAATTTGGTATCTATTCGCCACAAAATTTGTTACTCGCTCTTGCTGGATTGTTTTTCCTCACAATTCCAATCAGCACAGTTTTGATATTGGAATCCTTAGACAATGTTCCAAGAGAATTGGAAGAAGCGAGTGCAGCGCTCGGAGCGCTGCCATTCAAAACGTATGTCAGAGTCACATCCAAAGCCGCATTTCCAGGGATTCTAAACGCTGCGGTCCTTACGGCAAATAGGATAGTTGGAGAGACGATTGTCGTTCTCCTCCTTGGCGGTGGTGCTGCGATGGTGCCGCAAAAACTTACTGACCCGATGAAGACACTCACAGCAGCTATTGCAAGTGAAATGCCTGAGGCAGCTAGGTTTTCAACTCATTTCAGTGCTCTTTTCGTAGCTGGTTTGATACTGATTATTTTTTCGACCATCTTTGAGCTTATTTCCATCATGCTGCTGAGGAGGAGTAAGAGATGAAAAAGGTGCTGTCTAGTAAAAAACGAGGACTTGCAAAAAGCAATCTTGTAACTGCAAATGTTTTAAGAGTGTTGACATATACGATAGTTGTAATGATAGTGGTGCTATTCTTATTAGCTCTCGTTCCCGGATTAAAGTATTGGAGTTTGGAATTTTTCACTCAATTTCCAAGCAATCAGATGCGAGATGGCGGGATATTTCCGACGATACTCGGTTCTGCTATCTTAACAGTTGTCGCACTTGCAATAGCTGTCCCACTCGGAATATTGCTCGGTGTTGTGTTGTCTGAGTATAATCTCGGTTATATAAAGTTTGCGGTGACTATTTTGAGTGGTATTCCTTCTGTTGTGTACGGTCTGTTTGGTCTTGGGCTGTTCTGCATATTGATGAACATGCGCACGTCTATTCTGGCAGGTGGTCTGACTTTAGCGATAATGGTTATTCCGGTCATTTCTTCAGCCGTGTACGAAGTGATGAGGTCAATACCAAGAGAATTGAGGGAAGCGGCGTACGCTTTGGGTGCAAGAAAGAGTGAAGTTATATTTGATATGTTAATTCCAGCGGTGAAAAAGAGTATCTTAACAGTCTCGTTCGTAGGAGCTGGGCGCGTGATAGGAGAGACCGCACCTTTGATTCTCACTGCAGCGGTCTTCTACGCAACGCAGTTGCCAAGAAATCTCCTGTCCCCTGTTATGACTCTCCCAACGCACGTGTATTTCTTAACAGCTTCATACGGAAGTGGGGCTCGCTGGATGGCAGAAGGTGCGACTTCTGTGTTGATACTGCTCGTTATACTCGTTTACACAATAGCTTTTGCTTTTAGGAGGGAAAAGTGATGAAGGAAGTTTTTGGTGATTTTGTTATCGAGATCAAGAATTTTAATGCGTACTATGGAGAAAAGTTGGCAGTAAAAGATGCTAATTTGAAGATAATGAAGAATAAGATAACTGCGATCATGGGTCCGTCAGGATGTGGTAAATCGACACTTCTAAGGAGTATTAACAGGATAAACGACTTGATTCCTGAGTTCAAAGTGAGCGGGGAAATATTGTTCCATGACAGGAACATATACGATGAGGATGTTGATGTCTACGCATTGAGAAGAAGGATTGGAATGGTATTCCAAAAGCCAACGCCATTTCCGATGTCAATTTTCGAAAATATAGCATACGGTCTGAGACTTATAGGTGTTACGGATAAGAAAGAGATAAAGGAAAAAGTTAGGTGGTCTTTGGAAGTTTCAGCGCTTTGGGACGAAGTTAAGGACGATTTGGACAAGAGTGCTCTGAAGTTGTCAGGTGGTCAGCAGCAGAGGTTGTGTATAGCAAGAACTATCGCCGTTGAGCCGGAAGTGATACTATTTGATGAGCCGACAAGTGCACTCGATCCAATCGCAACACAGAAAATAGAATCGCTGATAGAAGAACTTGCAGAAAAGTTTACGATAGCTATTGTCACGCACAACATCGGGCAGGCTTCGAGAATTTCGGACTATACGGTCTTTATGTATAAAGGAGAGATAATAGAGCAAGGGTTAACTTCTTCGCTCTTAACAAATCCACAGCACGAATTAACTCAGCAGTTCTTAAGTGGTAAAATAGGATAAGAGTGTTCGGAGGATTATAGGAGGTGTGAGTATGAACAGCGAAAGGCACCATTTTGAAAAGGAATTCTCATTGCTGAGAGCAGAATTGTCAAAAATGGTCTCGCTTGTGATGGATACAATTGAGATGTCCTCATTTGCTTTCGAAAACTTGGATAGAAATTTGGCAAAAAAAGTAATTGAAATGGACGATGAGATAGACAATATAAACCGCGAGATAGAAGAGCTGGTATTGGATATCATCGCAAGGTTTAACCCGCTTGGAAAGGAATTGAGATACACAATCGCAGCGATGAAGCTTGCAAACAACCTCGAAAGAATAGGTGATCACGCGTGCAATTTTGCAGAGAGGACTCTCTGGATAATCGAGAATTTGCCAAACTTCAAACCTTCATTCCTTGTAAAAGAGATGTTCGGCAAAGTCATCGACATGCTCCAAAAAACTGTAACTGCGTTCTCAAGAAGGGATACGGAACTTGCAATAGAAACTTGGAAGATGGACGATGTAATAGACGAGCTCGACAGACGGATAACGAGCGAAGTCGAAGGGTTAGGAGCGCACGAGCTTGTTTTGAACGTTCTGTTTTCAAGAGACCTTGAGCGAGTTGCAGACCATTTAACAAATATATGTGAAGAAATCGTGTTTATAGAGACCGGAAGGGAGCTTAAAGAGTCACTATGACGGTGCTCGTTGTTGAAGATGAACGCGCTCTTGCTGAAAGTCTGGCAAGGCTTCTTCAAGGCGAAGGATTTGAAGTAAGTGTAGCGTATGGTATTAATGAAATGTACAAAAAGCTTGGAGAAATTTCTCCAAATTTGATAGTTCTTGACCTAATGCTTCCAGATGGGAATGCTTTGAACGAAATTCAGGATATAAAGTCGAATTTTCCGGAGATTGGAATTATAATTATATCAGCCAAGAATACGGATCTTGATAAAATCCTCGGCATAGAACTCGGGGCTGATGATTACGTAGGAAAGCCATTCAATCCAAGGGAAGTAGCGGCGCGTGTGAAGGCGTTTTTCAGAAGAACTCGGGGATTGAAAGAGGTCATAAAGTACGGTAAGTTGGAAATCTATCCAGATGATTATGTTGTTACTTACGATGGCGAACCTATTGAACTAACTACAAGGGAGTTCGAGATACTGAAATTGCTCGCCCAGAGGCCTGACAGAGTGTTTTCAAGAGAGCAGATTTTGGAAGAGCTGTGGAAGGATGAATTCGAAGTTTACGACAGGGTGGTTGATGTTCACATAAACAGCTTGAGGAAAAAGCTTGGCAAAAATTGGATTATCACTATTAGAGGCGTCGGTTATAAGTTCTCAAAGAAAGGGGATAAAGATTCTGAAGAATGAAATTATGTTCTTAAAGAGGGTTTTGGACAACGTCGATGAGTTGGTTTTCTTAATAGAAGGTACTAAAGTGAGTGAAATAAACAAGAAAGCTAAAGAATATTTTGGCGAATGCATCGGTGCGGATATATTCGATTTGTTGATCTTGGAAAAGGGGAACTTGCTGGTTGACGCGGTTCATGACGGTGAAGATAAAGATATTGTTGAATTTGAGGATAAAGTTTTTTCAAGCAAGAAAGGCGGATGGTTCTTCTTTCGAATTCGTTATTTGAAAGACGTCGGAGTTTTAATTTTGAAGGATAAAACGCAAGAAAAGTATCTTCACGACACGAAAATGAATATGTCGGTTTTGATTGCTCACGAGCTCAAGAATCCGATCGGAGTTATCAGCAGTGCTGTGTCTGAATTGATGGAAGAAGAAGATGATATTTCAAAGATAGAAATCCTTGCAAGAGTACAGAAGAATATAGAACGACTTTCAAGAATCATACAACAGATTGAGTATATAACGATGGCGCAGCTTGGTGTTTACACTCCGAAGGTTGAGAAGATCGATGTTAGAAAACTTGTTGACTTGGTTGTGGATGATCTGGAAGGATTGATAAACACAAAGAGAATAGAGGTTCTGAAAGAGATAAAAGTAGACTTTCTTACCGGTGATCAATTCATCCTGAGAACGATTCTGAGAAATCTACTGTCGAACGCAGTGAAGTACTCTTTCGAAAATTCAAAAGTTATTGTTGAGATCACGAAGGATTATTTGTCAGTACGCGATTTTGGTGTTGGTATTCCTGACGAAGAGCTTCCAAGGATATTTGAGCGCTTTTACAGAACTCCAACGGGTGTTCGAATGGCATCTGGATCAGGACTTGGTCTGGCCGTTGTGAAGCACCTTTCAAATTTGGCTGACTACAAGGTCGAAGTTGAGTCGCAGCATATGATTGGGACGAAGTTCACGGTTTATTTCAATAAGTAAACGATATAAAGGATTATATGGTGCTAATATGATAGAAAAAGCCACCTTCTCGGTGGCTTTTTATTCTTTTTCATCTTCTTTCTGTTCTTCAATAACTGCGGTAAGTTTTCTTGGAACCTTTTTGATTATGTAAAATTCCAATTCGTCGTTTTCCTTTATGTCGTCAAAGTTTTGGAATTTTATACCACATTCCTGCGGTGCGCTAACTTTGTTGACGTCTTGTTGGTAGTGTTTCAAGCTTTCAATCTTGCCTTCGAAAACGAGCGATCCATTTCTGTATATCCTTACGAATCCGCTCTTTTCTACGTAACCTTCGTACATTTGGACACCTGCGATGTTTCCGTATTTGTGTATCTTGAAGACTTTCTTTATCTCACCATAGCCTGTCTTCTCTTCTACCTCTTCTGGTTCAAGCATACCTTCGAGTGCAGCTTTCAAGTCTTCGAGGAGTTTGTATATAATCGTGTATGTCTTAATCTGCACACCTTCAGACTCTGCAAGCCTTGATGATTGAGAGTCTGCTTTTACTCTGAATCCAAGGATTATCGCTTCTGATGCGGATGCAAGCATGACGTCGCTTGAATTTATCGCACCGACTGCCGCATGCACAACATCGATGTCGATTTCGTTTGTTCTCATCTTTGCTATGGCATTCTGCAATGCCTGCAATGAACCAACCGTGTCCGCTTTGAGTATCAGTTTTACTTCCTTTTTCTCTTCTTCCTGCATCTTCTTGAGTATTTCTTCGAGTTTTATCTGGCGTTTCTTTCTGAGTTCTCTTGCTTCGAGCTCTTTGACTTTTTCAACTATTTCTACAGCTTTTTCTTTGGACTCAACGACGTAGATGATGCTGTGCGGATCAGGCAGCTCTTCGAAACCGACAATCATCACGGGTGTAGATGGCTCTGCTTGGTTTATCCTTTTACCTTTGTCATCTATTAGAGCTTTTACTTTTCCGAACGATTTTCCAGCAACTATGTAATCTCCGACTTTGAGTACGCCATCTTTAACAACGGCATTTGCGACTGGACCGTATCCTTTATCGAGTCTCGTTTCGATTATGACCGCTCTTGTTGGAGATTCAGGAATGCTTCTGATATCCTGCATCTCTGCGACAAGGAGTATCATTTCAAGGAGTGTATCCACGTTGATTCCATTCCTTGCCGAGATAGGAACAACTATCGTGTCTCCGCCCCAGTCTTCTGGAATGAGGTTGAGTTTTGTCACGAGGTCTTGTTTCGTAAGGTCTACATTTGCGTTTGGCTTGTCTATTTTGTTTATCGCTACAATTATAGGTACGTTTGCAGATTTTGCGTGGTTATACGCTTCAATTGTCTGAGGCATAACGCCGTCGTCTGCTGCAACAACGAGCACGACTATATCCGTTGCCTGAGCACCACGTGCGCGCATTTCTGTAAACACTTCGTGGCCCGGCGTGTCTATGAATGTTATCTTCTTACCATTCACCAGAACCTGATATGCACCTATACTTTGTGTAATTCCACCTTCTTCTTTTTCGGCTATTTTCGTTTTTCTGATGTAATCAAGTAATGTAGTCTTTCCGTGGTCAACGTGTCCCATGACAGTAACTACAGGAGGTCTGTTAACAAGTTTGCTCTTATCTTGATAGAGAATCTCGAATTGTCTTTTGAATTCATCGAGCGGATTTTCTAGTTTAACTTCCTCTTTTACCGTTTCTTCTTCGAATGTCAATCGGACATCATACATCTTAGCGATCTTCTTCGCCAAAGAAATAGAAATTGCCTGACCGGGTCTGAGAACTTCACCTTTCATGAAGAAGTCCTGAATAATCCTATTCTGCGGAATTTTAATCTTCTCCGCAAATTTATCGAGCTTCAAATCGTCTTCTGTTATGTGAACAGGAGGCTTTTTTGCCTCCGCTTTTTCTTTTGCGGGCTCTTTTGCTTTGGTAACTATTATCTCTTCTTCCTCGTCAAGAGTTTCTTTGTATATATCAAGGAGTATATTCACTGTTTCTTCATCGATGTAGCTCATGTGACTCTTGACTTCAATGCCAAGCTCCTCCAACTCGTGGAGTAACTCTTTCGTGTCCATATCTAATTGTTTTGCTAATTCGTAAACCCTTAATCTTGCCAAAAAATCCACCTCCCGTAGAACTCAGATAATATTATAACACATTCTCCCGTGTTTATTCAATTCGTTTAACCAATTGAAAAAATCGTGTACCGAATCTTCAACTTTTATTAGTGAGTACGGGATTGTGGATTTCAACTTTTCGTTGGAGAACTTATAGTTCAGACGTATAGTGTGCAAAGCATATGGAACGAATTCCGCAGGGATCTTGAGAATGACGTTTGCGATAAGTGAAACATAGCTTAGAATATCTGCTGTTGTGTCATCGAGCACTTTGAATTCACGTGCGCCACAAAGTGCTGGAAGCTCCTCAAATCTGATATCGTGTCCTGATACTATGTATCTTTCCTTCGATATCTTCCCAGACTTTAGTGATTTGTACAATTTCACAATCGAATTGGCTACGTCTCTAACATCTACAAAATCAAAACTGCCTCTGACTGTGTATTTTAGCTTCCCACCTCTGTACTTTTTCATTACGCGAGAGAAGTAAGAATCTTTGTAATCGTACGGTCCAAATATGCCAGTTGGGAATACGATGAATCCATCAAGTCCATCTTTGAAACTCGATTCAACGAGCTTTGTCGCTAAAGCTTTTGACTTTGCATAGTCGTCGATCACGCGGTCTTCATCTACTGGAGTTTCCTCAGTAATAGTGCTTCCTTTTTCAATTTCTGCAAAAGCATGGACACTGCTCACATAAATTAAAGGTATCGATTTGCTCTTGGCATGTTCGATTATGTTCTTAGTGCCGTCAACGTTAACAGAGTACAATAATTTTCTTTTAGTCGGGGTTATCGCTATCAAAGAGGCTAGATGAAAAATGGCATCAATACCGTTAAGTGCATAAGAAAAGTCGTTGCGGACATCCCCGTAGAATATCTCTACAGGTAGCAACTGCAAAGATACCAAATTGTCCGTTGGATGGACTAAAATCCTGACTCTTTCGCCAGACTCTATCAATTTTCTAACGAGGACATTTCCAAGATGTCCCGTACCACCAGTGATAAGGACCATGCAAACCACCTCTGCACTTAGTGATTTCTGATTTCCATTTTCTTTGAAAATTCCGCAAGCATTTTGAATGATTCTGTTAGTTTTTTTAATTCTCCTTCATTCATAGACGAGACTACCTCATTCAACAAATTTCCAAAAGAACGCTTAAATTCGTTAAATATAGCCTTTCCTCTTGGGGTAAGGGTTAGGTAGGAATGTCTCCTGTCTTCGATATCCTGAACTGCTTGTATGATTCCTTTCTTTATTAGAAGTTTCGTAGCAACACTGACTGCTGATTTTGAAATGTGGAGCTTTTTAGAGAGGTTTGTGTTTGACACATCTTTTTGGTTATCCGAAATAGCGGTGAATAGGAAAACGTAAAGTTCAGTGGTGCTCATATCTTCAATTTCCTGAAATTCAGGAAGCAAACTCACCATGTTCGTGATTATGTTTAGTATGTCCGAAAGCACTTCTTCAACGCATAGCGCATTCCATAGCTTTTCGGGTTCGTGAATTGTTGATTTTTCAGCAGCCGAGATGTCAAAACTACTATTCAAGCTTTTGTTAACCACTATGTATCCTCCCTTCCAATTGATTAACGCACTTTTCATTCTTCATTATATTAGACTGTTAATTTATTAAATAGTTCAAAAGATAAACTAATTTTTTTAGTCAATTTGTGATAAACATTCGAAAATGGTAGGTTAAGTGCATTTAGAGGTAATTATTTGTGTAAACTTTTACATGCTTTGTTATGCGCGAGTATGTGGAATTATGCTAAGTTTAAGCTTATTTCACAAACGGTTTAGAATATATATACACTATGCACGAAGAATATTTCTTTTGTTTATTCGCACTTAGAGAGGAGGCTTCTTATGGCAACTAAGGGAAGGTGGCAGTGGGGTGAGGTTAACAAGTCCAATTTTTCTAAGATCCGCACGACTATCGAGAGTGCGTTTTATGGTAATAACGTTGAACTTTTGACCTCAAGGAGAGAAGCATACAAAAAAGCTATGAAGTCTCCCGGCACGATAGTGACAGATTTACCGGTGTACAAACCCGAACTCTTGAATCTTGATGAAGGCACGAAGATCTTACTTTTCAACGATGGCGCTGTTGTCGGAAGGTTTTCAGGCGCAAGGAAGATAATCGGTATGCCGAATGTTAATGAAGATGTACTTGCGGAAGTTGTGAGAGAAGCAGTATATGGAACAAGATTTAGAAAGATGCACCATGCAATAAGCTATACCGGACTTCACGAAGATTTCATGGTTAAGAACCATATACTTATACCAGAGGGCTTTGAGAATACTGTATACAATTGGCTTCTGAATTTTCAGGATTTAACACCTGAGTATTCTTTGATGTACGAAAGATCTAAGGTTTTAAACGAGCCTGACATATACATATTCACAGATCCGGATTGGACTCATCCGGACTTTCCCGGAGGGCTTGCGTTATTTGACCCGAAGAATAATTGTGCTGCGCTGCTTGGTTTGAGATATTTTGGGGAGTTCAAGAAAGGAACGCTCACACTCGGTTGGTCGGTTGGAAATAGACAATCGTATGTAGCTTGTCATGGTGGCTTGAAGAAGTATGAATTTGACAGTCGAAGGTACGTTGCTGCGTTTTTCGGATTGTCTGGCTCAGGAAAATCTACTCTCACACATTCAAAGCACAATGGAAAGTACAATATCACAGTTCTTCACGACGATGCTTTGGTAATTAATCTTGAAGATTTGTCCTCAATAGCACTCGAACCTTCCTATTTTGATAAGACATCCGATTATCCGCTGACAAGCGAGGATAATAAGTTCCTTTTAACCATACAGAACTGCGGAGCGACTGTTGACGAACACGGTCGAGTTGTTCCGGTAATGGAAGATATCCGAAACGGAAACGGAAGGGCAATCAAGTCAAGGTTATGGTCGCCAAATAGGGTGGATAAGATAGATGAGCCAGTGAATGCTATCTTCTGGATAATGAAAGACCCTGTTTTGCCACCGGTTGTGAAAATAGAAGATCCAATCCTTGCATCGACGATGGGTGCAACGCTTGCAACAAAGCGCACGTCAGCGGAAAGGCTGCTCCCCGGTGTTGATCCAGAAGCTTTAGTCTTTGAACCGTACGCCAATCCGTTTAGAACTTATCCGCTTTCGGAAGATTATGAGAAATTTAAGAAACTCTTTGAAAAAGGTGTGGAGTGCTATATCATAAACACTGGATTCTATTTGAACAAGAAGGTACCGAAAGAGGTGACTCTCGAAATTGTTGAGAACATTGTCGAAAAGAAATCGAACTTTATCGAGTGGTTCGGCGGTCTTAAGATTATGGAGATACCAGGATTCGAAGTCAAGACATCGGAGTATGAATACAGAGAACTTTTAAGGGTTTCGCTTGAAAAGAGGATAGAATTCATAAACCAAAAAGACGGCGAGAACCAGGGATACGACAGACTGCCAAGAGAATGTAGAGATGCAATAGAAAATCTGATAGCTTTGCTTTAATTTTAGAAAAAGATATAGTCGTTTAATAAATTTAAAAGTAACTAAACAGAAACACCTCCGTTATTGAAAATGATTTGGATAATATATATAATTAGATTGTGTCTAAAAACAAACACGATGTAGATAACAAGTTTATGAGGAGGTGTTTTTATGGGTTTGCCACTTATTGGAGAAAGGGCTCCTGAGTTTACAGCGAAGACAACGCATGGAGTTATAAACTTTCCAAAGGATTACGAAGGCAAATGGGTAGTGCTTTTCAGCCATCCGGCAGATTTCACACCAGTTTGTACAACGGAATTTGTTGCGTTCCAAAAGAGGTACGATGAGTTCAAAAAGCTCAACGCAGAGCTTATAGGTTTGAGTATCGACCAGGTGTTTTCACATATCAAGTGGGTGCAGTGGATTAAGGAAGTGCTCGGTGTTGAGATTAAGTTCCCAGTAATCGCAGACGATAGGGGACAGATAGCTGAACTCTTCGGTATGATTCACCCGGGAAAGGGTACAAACACTGTGAGGGCGGTATTCATAATCGATCCGAACGGTGTTCTTAGAGCGTCCCTGTATTATCCACAGGAGCTTGGAAGGAATATGGACGAAATACTGAGAATGATTAAGGGATTGCAAGTTAATGATCAGTACAAAGTTGCTCTTCCTGCAAACTGGCCGAACAACGAGCTTATCGGTGATGAAGTGATAATTCCACCTGCAAGCGACTGCGAAACGGCAGCAAAGAGGCTGCAAGAGTACAAGGGATTCGATTGGTGGTTCGTTCACAAGAAGCTTTAATAGATCAGATATCTAAACAAGAAGGCTCCGGTTGATCCGGAGCCTTATGTTTATTTCCTTACTTATTAAACTTTCTGCGTCTTCCAGATGTCTCTTACGTACTCTTCTATCGTTCTATCGCTTGAGAATTTTCCGCTTCTTGCGATGTTCAGCAGTGATTTTCTGTTCCATTCTTGTTTATTTAAGAACAGCTCCTCAATTTTTTTGTGCGCCTGTGCGTATGCATCGAAGTCCGCGAGTACAAAGTATTGATCTGGCATTGGTGCGTGTTTCCCATAAATTAATGTTTCGAATATGTCTTCGAAAAGTTCAGGTGTTTCCGGAGTAAAGTAACCCGTCCTGACCATGTCGAGTACTTTTCTTATTTTTTCGTTCTCGAGGTAAATACCGAACGGGTTGTACTTTCCTTTCCTTTTCGCTTCTTCTATCTCCTCAGCCTTTAGACCAAAGATAAGTATGTTATCTTCTCCAACTTCTTCAAGCATTTCGACGTTTGCACCATCTAACGTTCCAATTGTCAGTGCACCGTTGATCATGAATTTCATGTTTCCTGTACCGGATGCTTCCGTACCAGCTGTCGAGATCTGCTCGCTAATGTTTGCTGCAGGAATTATTATTTGAGCTGCTGATACGTTGTAATTTGGTATAAATACAACTTTGAGTTCCTTACTGACAATCGGATCATTGTTCACAACATTTGCAACGCTGTTTATGAGCTTGATTATGAGCTTTGCCATCCTGTAACCAGGTGCAGATTTACCCGCAAAGATAAATGTTCTTGGAACTTTCAAGTGTTTTCCTGCCCGTATTTCGTTGTAAAGGTGTATAACGTGGAGTATGTTGAGCAGCTGGCGCTTGTATTCGTGTATGCGCTTTACCTGTATGTCGAATAATGTATTTGGATCAATTACGATGTCGAGCTTTTCTTTCACGTATTTTGCAAGCCTTTCTTTGTTCCACATCTTAGCTTTGTCGAGCTTTTCTAAGAATTCGGGGTCATCTTGGAATATTTCAAGTTTCTTGAGCTCGTAAAGATCTGTGATCCAACCGTCGCCAATACTTTCTTTAATGAGCTTTGCAAGTGGTGGGTTGCATTCTAAAAGCCATCTTCTTTGCGTGACGCCGTTTGTCTTGTTGTTGAATTTCTCTGGGTACATTTCGTAGAAGTCTTTTAAAACTGTTTTCTTCAAGATTTCCGTATGCAGTTCAGAAACTCCGTTTATGGAGAATGAAGCGATGGAACAAAGATTCGCCATCCTTAATTTTTTGATATTCCCTTCTTCGAAGACAGACATGTTGATTATCTTGTGTAAGTCACCGTCGAATTTGTATGCAACCTCATTCAAGAATCTTGCGTTGATTTCTTCGATGATTTGATAATGTCTTGGGAGCATATTCTGGAACAGAGGTGCTTCCCATTTTTCAAGGGCTTCAGGCATTACTGTGTGGTTCGTGTAAGCGATTGTGTTCTTCACAATTTCCCATGCTTCTTCCCATGTATATCCTTCTTCGTCAAGGAGTATTCTCATCAGTTCAGGGATAGCCAAGGTTGGATGCGTGTCGTTCAGCTGTATAACTTCTGCGCTACTTAAATTGTACAGGTCGTTTCTGTACCTTCTTTTGTGCCTTCTGATTATATCTTGTATTGCCGCACTTACAAAGAAGTATTCCTGTTTGAGCCTCAGTTCGCGTCCTTGGAAGAATGCATCGTTCGGATAAAGAACTTTGCAGAGCGTTTCGGCAAGGTTTTTCTCGTACACCGCTTTTTCATAATTGCCTTTTTCAAATTCAGCAAAATTGAATTCGTTGAGTGCTTTGGGCTGCCAAAGTCTCAGTACCGAGACTATGTCGCTGTCGTATCCAGTTACGTATATATCATACGGAACGGCGAGGACATCGTATGTATCAACCCAGCGGAATCTGAGTCTTCCCTTTTCGTCTGTGTAAGCTTCGCTTCTACCGAAGAACTTAACTTTTACGCTTTCTTCAGGTTTTGGGAATTCCCAAGGGTAACCATTCTTCATCCAGTCATCGGGCACTTCCCTCTGAAATCCGTTCTCAATCTCTTGTTTAAACAGGCCGTATTGGTACCTTATCGTGTAACCGTACGAGAGATATCCAAGCGTTGCAAGGGAGTCTAAGAAACAAGCTGCAAGCCTTCCAAGTCCACCGTTCCCAAGTGCTGCGTCCTCTTCGAGTAATGCTATTTCGTCTAATGTCAGATCATATCTTGAAAGCAACTCTTTGATTTCGTCTTCAACTTGAAGATTGAGAATGTTATTGTAAAGTAGCCTGCCTATCAAAAACTCCATCGACAGGTAGTTAACGATTCTGAGCTCTCTTCTCTTCAGAATTTTTTCTTCGGTTTGTAACCATCTTTCTGCAATGATGTCCCGAACTGTGTTGGAAAGTGCAAAGAATTTTTGCATTATCGAAGAGTATTCAGGGGTTTCTGCCAAAGTATGTTTGAGGTGGTATTCAAATTGATTCTCGACGAAATCTTTCTTGTTGTTGGAGTTTACCTTAGAAATTGACTTAGACACTCTAATGCACCCCTTTGCTTATCTTGTTCCGTTGTTTTGGTTCAGAATTTGTTATCGAAACGGTTCCAAATATTAATTAATTTTAAAAAGCCAAGATAAAGTTTACAATAAAAAACATGAAAAGTCAATTACGGGTTTAAGCGGCCTTTTTCGGACTTATCTCTCGATTTTTCTCAATTTGGGGCGTCTATTTACTTCACATTGTCATACGAAGTAGTCGGTCAGTTCTGAGTGTATTTGTATTTCATATTCGTCGGGAATAAATTCCTTATCAAAGTACACTTCAAACAACCTTTCAAGTGCTGAATTTACAAGCTGGTTCAGTGAGTAGTCTTTTGTTAGTTCTTCATTTACAACGGCGTATACCTTTGACTGTTCAAGGATTACGACAGGTATCGGTTTTGACGTGTCCGATTCTAAGATTTCAGTATCGACTACATGCATTATCTTTTCAATAGCCATTGCCGATTGGTCATCTTTTGTCATCAACCATTCGATTGGCTCGTCTATCACAATTAAACCTGTTAGTTTTATCGTTGGGAAACCTTCCATAGGTGAGTAGAATTCAATTCTGAATTCACCGTAGAATTCATTGTTCATAGGCTTGAAGCTGAGTCTTGTTTCGTGCTTTGATAATTCATTCAGTATCTTTGAAAGTGCACTTTTCTCGCCTTTCTTGATATAAGTTACATTAACTCCGTCTAAGAATTTCATTATACTTCCTCCTTATTTTTCGTTCTCAATAAAATTTGAAGATTTTGCTCGGTTTTCTCCAATAATCTGCAATCATGTGGCTCATCACTCCAGAAAATGCGCTGATACCAAAAAATATTGCGTACTCGCTTTTTGTTGATGAGAAGAGGTAGATTATTATTCCATATATCGCTGCGAATGTAATTGAATGGGCAAAACCTCGGTGCGAAAATATAGGCATGGAAAGGAAGAGGTTCACAAGTGCTACTCCAATTAACATAGCTGAAGCTACAGAAATCGAGAGCATGATGGGGTGTGGTATAAATTTCAGTTGTTGAATAGAATAGAATTTTTCATATAGGAAAGCTGAGAATATGTATATGGCGAAAGATAGAGATATAGCTTTTGTAAAATTTCTGAGAGGTGCGTTATTGCTGTCTAAATCTGGCAAGTCACTTCCCAAAATGTACAAAGCATAACTTATTGCTAAATCAATCGGCGTTGGCGCGAATTTGATGTTTAACAGGTGCGAAATCGCACCGTATATTAATAGGTATATTGGGTATGAAATCATACCAACTCTGAGGTGCACAAGGAGATTTGGCATTATTCTCACCTTCGCTTCTCACAGATTTGCTTTCTTAAATGTGTTTAGTATGTTGTTTATTCTTTCTTCAATAGATGGATATGTATCTATTATTGAATTAGGCTTCTTATGAGTATCGACACAGTTAGGATGTACAAAAAAGTGATATCTTATGAAATGGTATTCAGTATCCAGCTGTATACAATTGCTTTTTGTCTTCTCGAATACACCAATCAACACATCTGGCGACGTTCTTTCTGCTGCGAAAATGTCCGCGTCGAATTCCTTTCTTGTACTCACGAAGAGGTTGGAAAGGTAACTGAGCGGTAGGAACACCGCTGAGATAACAAGTATAAAATTCATTAGAAGGATTTCTTTTAAGTACCTTTCGTGCTCTAACTTCCCTTCTTTCGTAACTTCTTTAAGTTTTCTTATGCTGCTTTTTGTCAGTTTAAATATTAATAGCGGACTTCCAAATGTGCCACTTACAGTTGTGAGATAGTCAGTGTCTCCGTTCTTTATATGATAAAGCTCATGATAAATAAGGCTGCTTAATTCATCGCAATTTAGTCTTTCAACTGCACCTGTTGTGATGCAGATTGTCCTTGAATGCTTTATCATTCCAACTGAAAGAGAATTTATAGAAGGTGAATCTATCAAGACAAGATTTATATCTTCGTCTATGTGCACGTGTCGTTTAGCTTCTTCGAGCTTTTCTTGAGCTTTCTGCAATGCTTCGATGTTTTCTGAACTTAAAGGTTTTTGGAATAATCTGACTATAATCTTCTCAATAACGGATAGCCCAAAGAGAATTTGCAGTAAAGAGAATATCGCAAATACGACAGTAAAGAGAGATTGTGTTCTTAAAATGGTGTCAAGAACAGTGCCAAATAACATGCTTATGATCAGAAAAAGTACAGCGATTATGTAAGATGAGATTTTGTTCGAGGTTTTTCTATCTAATTCCAATTTTTGTACTTTCATCGTCCTTGGCTCTCGGAGACACGCAACTTTAGTCGTGTGAGGAGAGAGCCGCTTTCCTCCTTTCAAACATCACCGTTTTTGATTTCTCCAAAAGTTTTAGTTTGTTGTATCTCCCACTATCGTGTATTCTTTCCCCTGAAAGACTTCTTATTACAAAATATCCACTACTTCTTGTTCCAGCTATGATTCCTATCTTCCCTTCGTATTCTATTTTGTCAAACCTTCTGAAACCGTATGATTG
>OFGS01000016.1_pt1 | contig 56364 bp, 64 predicted proteins | sample 1521851 | NCBI WGS metagenome assembly OFGS01 (sample SAMEA3142070, study PRJEB24117) | hot springs metagenome
ATCAAATAGATTTTTACACAGCCATAATTTTATTTGAGGAGGTGTGGAAAAATGAAGAAGTTTGAATTTTCAAGAATTTTAAATTTTAACATCGAAGAAAGTCTAACAAAAATGGATATTTACATTGGAAAAGAACTAAAAGAAAAAACAGGTCAAATACTATTTTTCACGCTAATATTGTTTATACCAAGTTTTACCATGAGAGTTATTGGCATAATACTTCTTTGCTCTGCAATGCTTGTGAATGATATTAAGAATAAAAATGTTGAGCTTTTGTATTTTTTGCCGTTCTCAAAAAGAGAGCTTTTCCTGTATAATCTAATGTTTTTAGTTCTTATAATTTCAATAACCTCAGCAGCTGATAAAATATACTATAACCTGACCATTTTAGAAGGGTTATTGGCTATTTTCAAAACAATCGTTGCGCTTTTAGCAATTTACGGGATAAGTATGTTATTCACGACATTAGGACATGATGGTTTTATTTGGAGTATTGTAATAACAATTGCAGATGCTTTCCTGGGGGATTTAGGCTCAACTGATTTGAATGCAGCTGATTTTAATCCATATAGTTTAATAAGCTTTACAAAGCAGGGAAACATAGTTTTAGCCTTTTTGTATGCTGCTCTGATTTGCTTTTTTGCATACATTGCATATGTTAAAAAAGGTGGTGAGAACTGAAATGATGGTAGTAGAAGTCAAAAATTTGAGCAAAAGAATAGGTGACAAACAAATTTTATCTGATGTGAGTTTTACTGTACAGAAAGGTGAGATATTGGCCCTTGTTGGACCAAATGGGGCTGGTAAAACGACAACTCTAAAGTGTATAATAAATGCAGCTTCCAGAGATACCGGAGAAGTTTTGATTTTTGGCAAGCCTTTTGAGCCTTCTTTAAAGAAGAACATAGCATTTGTTTCTGAGCACAGAAAAGTTTTTTCAAGGTTGACATTAGGTGATTACTATAAAATGTATCAAGCCTTGTATCCAAATTGGGATGATTTATTTTTCAAAAATTTTCTTTCAAGCTATGGGTTTAGTACAAGTCAAGAACTTTCTAAATTTTCAATGGGACAAAGAACACTTATCCTTGTTATATTGGCTTTGGCAACAAATGCAGAGATAGTTCTTTTAGATGAACCTACTCAAAACCTTGACCCAACTGTAAGATTTGAGTTGATACAACTTATAAAACAATATGTTCAAGAGAAAAATATAGTAGTTATTGTGTCTTCACACGAGATTTTTGAACTTGAAGAGTATGCAACAAATATTGCGATAATCAAAAATGGCAGAATTTTGTACTGCGATTCAATTGATGATGCTAAACAAAAACACAGAATAGTCTCTTCAATGGCAAACTTGAAGGATGCAGAAGTTATAGGTTTGCTTGACGGTGAGGTTTTAGTAAGAACTGAGAAGGATATGGGAGAATATCCTCGATTAAATCAAATTATAATTGGATATTTAAGAGGAAAAGAAGGTATGCAGGAAATTAAAAGTGGTTATTGCCAGATAACAGATTTGAATTCCATATAAGTTTGCCTTGAGTTGCCTGAAAAAGTATAGCACCTTTGCCCTTGAAGTTGCAAGCAAAAATGGCGAAGGTGCTTTTTTGTTGTTGAACACAAAAAATTTTTGACAAAAGATAAGAAGTTTATTATCATATAATAGTGTCAAGTTTTTAAGCTTTACAGAGAGATGAAATTGAAAATGCAACAAGAAAATAAGGTATATTTAAGTCTTCTTTATGACTTCTATAAAGACTTTTTGACCGAAAGACAAAAAAAGATTATTGAGCTGTATGTCAATGAAGATTTGACCTTAGGAGAAATATCAAAAGAACTTGGTATATCACGGCAGGGTGTTTTTGATGCATTCAGAAAAGCAGAAATGGTCTTGAAAAAATATGAGGCAAAGCTCAAGCTTGCAGATAGGTATTATAAAAACATAAGTTTAATTGATGAAGTATTGCAAAAACTGAGGAGAATATACGATAGATATAAAGACGAAGAAATTATGAGTATAATAAATAGTATTCAGGAGTGGCAAGAAAATGTTTAGCAGTCTTTCTGAAAAATTACAGGATGTCTTTAAAAAGTTGAGAGGGAAGGGTAAGCTAACAGAAAAGGATATCAAAGAAGCTATGAAAGAAGTAAAACTTGCCCTTTTAGAGGCTGATGTAAACTACAAAGTGGTAAAAGATTTTATCAACACTGTGACACAAAAGGCTGTGGGAGAAGAGGTTTTAGAAAGCCTCACTCCTGCTCAGCAAGTAATAAAAATTGTGTACGATGAGATGGTAAACCTTCTGGGTGGAAGTGACACAAAACTTACATTTTCACCAAGCGGGTTTTCCATCTATATGATGGTTGGTATTCAAGGTTCTGGTAAGACTACAACAGCTGGAAAGCTTGCCGGGCTTTTAAAAAAGCAGGGCAAAAACCCTTTGCTTGTTGCCTGTGATATATATAGACCTGCTGCAATAAAACAATTAGAGATTGTTGCACAAAAAGTTGGAGTAAAGTGTTTTGCAGATTACAACAGCAAAGATGCTTTTAAGATAGCAAAGGAAGGCATTGAGTTTGCAAAGGCTAATAGATGCGATGTTGCCATTGTTGACACTGCAGGAAGACTTCACATAAATCAAGAACTTATGGACGAGCTGGTTAGTATCAAAAATGCAATAAAGCCAACAGAAATTTTGCTTGTATTAGATGCTATGACAGGACAGGATGCTGTGAATGTTGCTACAGCTTTCAATGAGCAGCTTGGCATAGATGGAATTATTATGACAAAGCTTGACGGTGATACACGAGGCGGAGCTGCACTTTCTGTCAAGGCAATAACTGGCAAGCCTATAAAGTTTGCCGGTGTTGGCGAGAAGATGGAAGATTTAGAGGCTTTTCATCCTGACAGGATGGCTTCCCGAATACTTGGAATGGGAGATATTTTGACTTTAATAGAGAAAGCACAGGAGGCAATTGACCAGAAAAAGGCTGAGGAGCTTGAAAAAAAGCTCAGAAGCATGCAGTTTACTCTTGAAGACTTTTTAGACCAGCTAAAGCAAATAAAGAAGATGGGACCTTTATCTCAGATTATTTCCATGATTCCTGGTGTCAAGTTAAAAGGCGATGTAGATTTTGATGCTGGTGAGAAGGAACTTAAAAAGATAGAAGCAATCATAAATTCCATGACAAAAGAAGAGCGCCAAGACCCAAACATTATTAATTCCAGCAGAAAAAGAAGAATTGCCATGGGGTCAGGCACCACTGTGCAGGATGTAAACAGGCTTTTGAAACAGTTTGAAGATATGAAAAAGATGATGAAGCAATTTTCAAATCCTAACTTTGCCAAGAAAGGAAAATTTAAATTTCCTTTCATGTAATATATAAAACATTTAAAAGAGGAGGTGATTGTGAGTGGCAGTAAGAATAAGACTCAAAAGAATGGGTGCAAAAAACAATCCTTTTTATAGAATTGTTGTTGCAGATTCACGCACACCGAGAGATGGAAAAACAATTGATGAAATTGGCTATTACAATCCTTTGAAGAATCCTGCTGACATCAAAGTTGATGTTGAAAAGGCAAAAAAATGGTTATCATATGGTGCTCAGCCAACAGATACTGTAAAAATTCTGCTTAAAAAAGCTGGCGTAATTGAATAAAACATACGTAGAAGGAGGGGTAGCTTGTCATGCTAAAAGATTTAGTTGAGGTCATTGCAAAATCTTTAGTTGACAATCCAGACCAGGTAAAGGTAAGCGAAATCCACGGTGAGCAGTCAGTAATTATTGAGCTCAAAGTTGCTCCTGAAGATATGGGAAAGGTCATTGGCAAGCAGGGAAGAATAGCAAGAGCTATAAGAACAGTTGTCAGAGCTGCAGCAAACAAAGACAACAAGAGAGTTATAGTTGAGATTTTACAATAAAAGAGTTAGGCTTATCTTGCCTAACTCTTTTTTAAAAAGGAGGTAGAATATGCATAAGTACCTCCAGGTTGGCAAGATTGTAAATACTTTTGGACTAAAAGGTGAAGTTAAGGTAATACCTCTTACAGATGAGGTTGACAGGTTTTCTGAGCTTGAATATGTTCTTTTGGAAGACAACCTTTCAACAAAGCTCACAATTGAAAGATATAGAGTAAAAGATAATATTGTGATAATCAAGTTCAAAGAAATTTCCAGCATAGATGAAGCACAAAAGCTGAAAAACAGGTATATAGTGATAGAAAGAGAAAGAGCCAAAAAACTGCCAAAGGATACTTATTTTATATGCGATATTATTGGGCTTGAAGTGTATGATTTAGATGGCAGAAAACTGGGTAGAATAAAGGATGTTTTAAAAACGGGCAGCAACGATGTGTACATTTGTGATAGTTATATAGGAAAGAAAGATATACTGATTCCTGCTTTGAAAGACATTGTAAAAGAGGTCAATATTGAAGAGGGATATATGAAAATAAAGGTTGTTGAAGGGTTGTTAGATTGAAAATGGTATTCAAAGTTCTAACTTTATTTCCAGAAGTTATTTTATCTGCAACAAACTACAGTATATTAAAAAGAGCTCAAGAAAAAGGTTTAATAAAGGTAGAAGCAATTAATATAAGAGATTTTACAGTTGATAAGCATAAAAGAGCTGATGATTATCCATATGGCGGCGGCTGCGGGATGGTTATGACTGCTCAGCCGATAATTGATGCATATGAGAGTATAAAACCAGCCAAACCTCACAGAGTTATTTATCTTACACCTCAAGGCAAAACATACACTCAGCGGTATGCAGAGCAGCTGTCAAAAGAAGAAGAGATTATAATTATATGTGGGCACTATGAAGGAATTGACCAGAGAGTAATTGACATGATTGTGACAGACGAGATTTCTATAGGAGACTATGTTTTAACTGGAGGAGAGTATGCTGCACTTGTGGTGATTGACTCAGTTTCGCGGCTTTTAAAGGGTGTCATTGAAGAAAAGTCAGCTCAAGAAGAGAGTTTTTCAATAGGACTTTTGGAATATCCGCAGTATACAAGACCGTCTGAATTCAGGGGCAAAAAAATTCCTGAAGTACTTTTGTGTGGAGACCATGAGAAGATAAGAAAGTGGAGAAGGTATCAGAGCTTACTGAAAACAATAAAAAACAGGCCTGATTTGCTTGAAAACTTTGAACTTACCGACGAAGACAGAGAATTTTTAATAAAATATTGTGAGACGCAAAAAATTGTGTTATAATTACACATGTTCATTTTTGGGCTTTTTTCTTGTAAATAAAGTACATGGTCCTCTGCAAACATGGTTTGCAAGAACATCCTTATTGCTGGAAGGAGGGAAAGTGGAAGATGGATATAATCAGAGAGATTGAAAGCGAAATGCTAAGAAAAGATATTCCTGATTTCAAACCTGGTGACACAGTAAGAGTTTACTTTAAGGTTATTGAAGGTGGAAGAGAAAGAGTGCAAGCTTTCGAAGGGCTTGTCATAAAAAGAAGAGGAAAAGGGCTTTCGGAAACTTTCACAGTCAGAAGAATTTCGTATGGTGTTGGTGTTGAAAGAGTATTCCCTCTTCACTCACCAAGACTTGAGAAGATTGAAGTTATAAGAAGAGGTAAAGTAAGAAGAGCAAAACTCTATTACATCCGTGAAAAGATAGGCAAGGCTGCAAAGATTAAAGAGCTTGTTCAACAGCCAAACAATAAAGAAAATGATAATAATACCGAAGAGACTAATGCTTAAAAAAGCTTAGTCTCTTTTTTATATTTACAACAAAAAGAGGAGGATTTTTGCTTTGATTGTTCAGTGGTATCCTGGCCATATGCAAAAGGCAAAAAGAGAAATTTTAGAACTGAACAAGTATATTGATTTGTACCTAATTTTGCTTGATGCAAGAGCACCTTTGAGTTCCAGAAACGAACAGTTAGAAAGCTTGATAAAAGATAAACCCAAAATCTATGTTCTGAACAAATCAGATTTAGCCGATGAAAAAAAGAACGAGGAATTTGTAAAATATTTTCAGGAAAATAACCAGGTTGCTGTGTGTATTGATTCTTTGAAAGGTACAAATGTAAAGAATATATTGAAAATAGCCGAAAATTTATTAAAAGACAAGATTGAAGAGGCAAAACAAAAAGGAAGAAGAAAGATTATAAGGTTTGCAGTTCTTGGAATTCCAAATGTAGGCAAGTCCACGCTTATAAATAAAATAACAAATTCAGCAAAAGCAAGAACAGGTGATAAGCCTGGTGTTACAAGAGCAAAGCAGTGGATAAAAATCAACGACTATTTTGAGATGCTTGACACACCAGGGATACTTATACCAAAGCTTGAAGATGATACTGTTGCTATAAAGCTTTGTGCGATAGGCAGTATTAAAGAGGAGCTGTTTGACAAAGAACTTGTTGCAAAGAAAACAATTGAGATGATAAAGAAAAAATATTGCCAGCTGCTTAACCAAAAGTATTCAATAGATTTTTCCACCCTTTCGGAGGAAGAGTACTTAATAGAAATTGGTAAGAAAAGAGGATGTGTGCTCAAAGAGGGCAGGATTGATACTCTTAAAGCAGCAACTGTATTTTTAGATGATTTGAGAAAAGGAAAGATTGGGAGGATAACACTTGATGAGGTTGTCGGAAGATGAAAACTATTTCGAAATAGAAGAGAAGCTTTTAAATGAAGGCTACAGATTTATCTGCGGAGTTGATGAGGCAGGAAGAGGACCTTTGGCAGGACCTGTTTTTGCCGCAGCAGTTGTAATGGACAGGAAAAAGATAATTGAAGGTGTGAGAGACTCAAAAAAGCTGACTCCTAAAAAGAGAGAAAAACTCTTTGATGAGATAATAAAAGAGAGTATAGCCTATTCTGTTGCGATGGTGGATAGCAAAATCATAGATGAGATAAACATAAACAATGCAACTTTTTTGGCCATGAAAAATGCTATTGAAAACTTAAAAATTGAGCCTGACATAGTACTGGTTGATGGCTATGAAATTCCGAACCTGAGCTTTAATCAAATGGCTATTATAAAAGGTGATAGAAAATCCTACTCAATTGCCTGTGCGTCAATCTTAGCAAAGGTTTCAAGGGATAGATATATAGTAGAGATTTCTTCAAAGTACCCGGTTTATAAATTTGAAAAACACAAAGGGTATGGTACAAAAGAGCACATAGAGATTTTGCAAAAATATGGTCCGTGCGAGATTCACAGGATTTCGTTTTTGAAAAATATTCTATCTCTTTAAGGTGAAAAATATGAATCAAGTAAATAATCTTGTAACTTTCTTAAAACAAAATAACATAAAAGAGATATTGAACCTTTTTGACAATCAAACAAAAGAATTTGATGCTCAGGTTATAGAGGTTGAAGGAAATAGGCTTATTCTGAATGTAGGTTCAAAGACAATTTTAGCTCAAAATAGCTCCTCATTTTCTTTCAATCAAGGTGACAAGGTGCGTCTTGCAAATCCTGTTTGGAAAGATGGCAAGCTCACATTCAAGATAATGGATGTTGTTTCTAAACAAGAAAATTTTAATAGTATATCTTACTTTGAAGATAAACTACGAGAAGAGACTTTATTTAAAACCCTCGATGCTGTGAAGTTAAATAGCATGTTTGACCTTACAGGAAAAGTCAAAGAAGAGATTTTCACCATCCTCGAAGATAAAGTTCCACCTGAATTTTTGGAGTTTGCAGACAAAGAAAAGGTGTTTGTTGCTTCTTTAGAAATTGAAAAGGATGAAAATGTCTTTTTGAAATTGTCTGATAAGACCTTTGAATTTAAAAAAGAGGTTTTTTTGGGAAGTCAAAATGAAAATGGGATATTGGAAAAGCTGAAATTTTCTGACTACAAAAGTGAGAGTTTTATAGTGGTATTCGAAAAAGGCAAAGGATTAATTTTTGTTCCTCAGAAGAATTTCATGAAGGATTTTTTTAAAAGTATGTTAAATGACCATATAGGAAATTTTGATATTAAAATAGATAATGAAAATGACTTATTTGCTTTTCTGGGCTTGATTTTTTCTAAAAAGCCTTTGTCAAAAGAGGAATTTATAAAAGAAAAAAGTGAATTTATAAGGTTTGTGGAGAAGATTAAAGAGATTTTTGAAAAATTTGAAAATAAAGAAGCAGATAAAATTCAAGATATTGCTTTGAATAAAAAAGAGGAATTTTTGCTTTTCAAGATAGCTGACTCTCACAAAGAGTTTTCAGAACAAAAGGTGTTACAGCTGCTGGAGAAGATAAACCCAAATCAAAACCAGCAAACCACACTTGATTTTGATACCTTTTACATGAATATTTTTAATCTCAAGTACGAACTTAATAATAACCAATATGAGATTTCAGTTTTTGTTAACAAAAAGAAGGGAGTTTCAAACTTTAAAGCAAATTCCATTATGCTAAGGCTGACAACCCAGAACATTGGGACAATTGGCATTTATGTTAAAAAGGTTTCCCAAGGCAGTTTCAAATCAATCATAGTTTGTGAAAGGCTGTCAACTTTGAATTTGATAAGAGAAAACCAGCAGAAGCTCTTAGAACTTCTAAAAGAAAGTGGGTATAAACTTGATGTTGAGTACAAAATGGACCAAACCTCTAATTCTTCTCTTGCAGTTGACTATTTGATATTTGATAATACTTTAAGCAGGCTTGATTTGAAGGTGTGAAATAATGAATAAGAAAAAGGTAAAAAAAGCTGTGGCTATAAAGTATGAACTTGAGGACATAGCACCAAAAATTATTGCGAAAGGAAAAGGCTATGTTGCAGAAAAGATTATTGAAAAAGCAAAAGATGAAGACATTCCTGTATATGAAGACCAAAGCATTGCAGAGAAGCTATTTAACTTGGAGCTTCAGGAGTATATTCCAGAGGATTTGTATGAAGTTGTCGCACAGATATTAGTTTTTATTGGGTATCTTGATAAAATTAACAAGGATGGAGAAAATAAAAGATGAATTTAAAACAGGTAGGAAGATTGGGTGAGGATTTAGCAGTTGACTTCCTAAAAAAACATGGATATGAAATTTTGAGAACCAACTTTCGATGCAGGCTTGGCGAAATTGACATAATAGCAAAAGAAGGGAGTACAATTGTATTTGTTGAGGTAAAAACAAGGAAGAGCTTGAAATTTGGCATGCCTTCAGAATCTGTCAACTTCAAAAAACAGCTTCACATAAAAAGGGTTGCTGAGTATTTCATTGCATACCATCTTTCGCAAGACAAGTATTTATACAGATTTGATGTTGTGGAGATATTTATAGATGGCAAAAATAATGTAACTAAAATAAATCTTATCAAAGATGCATTTTAAAAATATTAAAAAAGAGGCAAAAAGCTACCAAAAGTAGCTTTTATTTTTTTTGTCCAAGCACCTTTTTTAACCTCAAAACATAGACTATATTAGCTTTGCAGCAAGAACAAAAAAGAGGGGTAATGATGGAAAAACATATAGGTGTTATTGGTGGTGACCAGAGGAATTTGATTTTGGCGAAAAGCTTAGCTGATAAAGGATTTGATGTTTTGCTCTGGCCAACAGATAAAAGCAAAGCGTTTAATAGTCCAAATATAAACTTTGCAAAAAGTTTAGATGAAATTATTGAAAAATCAAAGGTATTAATAGGGCCAATTCCCTTCACACAGGATGGAAAGTATATATTTGCACCTCTTTCACAACAGTCAGTAGAGATACAAAGTTTAATAGAAAGGTTATCTGGCAAAGAGATTGTCCTCGTTGCAAGTGTAATTCCTGAAGATATAAAAAGTCTTTGCAGGGAGAAAAATGTGAAATTTTTTGACCTTTATGAAAAAGAAGAGCTTGCGATACTGAACGCAATTCCTACTGTTGAAGGGTGTTTGATGATTGCAATTGAGAAGATGCCAATTACCCTTCACTCTTCAAACATCTTAATACTTGGATATGGAAGAATAGGCAAAGTCCTTGCAAAAGTCTTGAAAGGATTTGAAGCAAATATATATGTGGCTTCAAGGAAAAGCTCAGATCTTACATGGTGCAAAGCATTAGGTTTTCTGCCAGTCCGCCTGTGTGATATAGCAGAGTATGTAAATAAAATGGATTTAATTGTCAACACCATTCCTGCCATGGTTGTGACAAAAGAAGTGATAGATAGGATAAGAGATGATACTCTTGTAATTGACCTTGCCTCAAAACCGGGCGGAGTGGATTTTGAATATGCAAGAAAAAAGGGGATTGAAGTTGTTCATGCGCTTTCTCTTCCTGGCAAGGTGGCGCCTGTTACAGCTGCCAAATATATATCTGAAGTGCTGTTGAGTTTGCTGGAAGAAATCTGGGGGTGATAGAGTGAGCTTGAATAATCTAAAAATAGGGTTTGCTATTACAGGGTCGTTCTGTACATTTGATCAAATAATACCTGTGATTGAAGAACTCAAAAAACAAGGTGCAATCATAACACCAATATTCAGTGAAAAAGTACAGACAACCGATACACGCTATGGAAAAGCGGACGAAGTTGTGAAGAGAATAGTTTCTATTTGTGGAAATACGCCAATAACAAATATTGTGGAGGCAGAACCTGTCGGTCCTAAAAAACTGTTTGATGTACTTATTGTTGTACCTGCAACAGGGAACTTTATTGCCAAGCTTGCAAATGGAATTGTTGATGAAACTCCTGTTATGTGCGCAAAAGCCCATCTTAGAAATCAAAGACCGGTGGTTATCGCAATATCTACAAACGATGCACTTGGCCTTAATTGTAAAAATCTTGCTACACTTCTTAACACAAAAAATATCTACTTTGTCCCATTTAGGCAGGATGACCCTTTAGCAAAACCAAATTCACTTGTTGCAGAATACACTCTTCTCATTCCCACAATAATTGAAGCACTTTCTGGCAGGCAAATTCAGCCGCTTTTGCTCTGTCCTGGTGCAAAAAAATGATTGAGCCCCCTGCAAAAGAATATTTTTGGGGGTTTTATTTTTTTGGAAAAAGGCTATAATATTCTTAGAAAAATAAGCACAGAAGAAGTGAAGGGATTTATGAGAGCAAAGGCAGTTTCGAAAAAGAAGAGATATAAAATAAAAAAAGAGGTTTTTGACAGGTTAAATGCCGAGGTGTACGGGACTTTTTTATTTTTTGTCTTTCTATTTCTTGTTTTTTCAGTTTCAACGAATAAAGTAGGAATAGTTGGCGATTTTGTCAAGAAAACCTTGCTGGGATGTTTTGGAGTTGGTGTTTTTTTAATCCTTGCTTTCATGCTCTATGTATCACTTGATTCAATTTTAAGAAGACCAAGGGTGTTTGACAAAAGGGATGTAATAGTATTTACCTATATACTTCTTATATTCATGATTTTCACCACCTTTATACAGGCAAACAAAAAAACTTTTGGTTCATTTATAAAGGTTTTAAAAGATGCATACTTTGATGGTTTGAACTTCAAGGGATTTGGTGTTTTTGGCTGGGCCATTACATACCCTTTTGTATCGTTATTTGGTTTTACAGGCACGCTCATTATTTGTTTTTCCACGCTTATAATCATGAGCATGATTGTTTTCAGCTTTTCTATAAGGGATTTTTTGAAACAGAGAAAGCTTAAAAATACCCAGCAAAATGAAAAAAGGGTAGAAGGGACTGAAGAGGATATAAAGATAAAAAGCAATGGGTTTTACAACTTCAATCTTGATGCTGATATAGAAGAAGAAAAAAAAAGTGAAGAGGTCATTGTAAATATACCCAAAAAATCTAAGGAAAGTAATAAGGTTGCAGCCAAAAAGCAAACATTACAATCAAGCAGTCAATATTTGTATCCTCCCATTGATTATCTTAAAAAACCAAATGATAACTTGCAGGTTTCAAGAAAAGATATAAACGAAAACATAAGAAAGCTGGAAGAGACTTTAAAAAACTTTGGCATTGAAGCTCAGGTGACGGAAGTAAGTGTTGGACCCACAATTACAAGATATGAGCTGCAGCCGGGCCAGGGTGTAAAGGTCAGCAGAATTGTCAATCTTTCTGATGACATTGCGCTTGCACTGGCAGCACCATCTGTCAGAATTGAGGCGCCAATTCCAAATAAGTCTGCAATAGGAATAGAAATTCCAAATAGAGAACCAAAACCTGTTTATATAAGAGAGCTGATTGAAAGTCCAGATTTTTACACGCTGCAGTACAAGATACCATTTGCCATAGGTAAAGACGTTGCAGGAAGTCCTGTAATAGCAGATATAACAAAAATGCCTCACCTTTTGATTGCAGGTGCAACAGGGTCGGGTAAGAGTGTGTGTATAAATTCGCTTATAATAAGCATTCTTTACAGGTGCGTACCTGATGAGGTAAAACTGATTTTGATTGACCCAAAGGTTGTTGAGCTAAGTCTGTACAATGGCATACCTCACCTTTTAATACCGGTTGTAACAGACGCTAAAAAGGCTGCAAACGCACTTGCCTGGGCAGTTCAAGAGATGACAAACAGGTACAAGCTCTTTGCTGCAGCGGGTGTAAGAGACATTGTGGGTTATAACAAGTGGTGTGAGGAAAATGGACAAGAAAAACTTCCATATATTGTTATCATTATAGATGAACTTGCCGACCTTATGATGGTATCACCTGCCGAGGTTGAAGACAGTATATGCAGGCTTGCACAGATGGCACGAGCAGCGGGTATGCATCTTGTTGTTGCGACCCAGAGACCTTCTGTAGATGTCATCACTGGTCTTATAAAGGCAAATATTCCGTCGCGAATAGCCTTTGCAGTGTCATCCCAGGTTGACTCACGCACAATTTTAGACCAGGCGGGAGCTGAAAAACTTTTGGGAAGAGGCGATATGCTATATCTTCCAATAGGTTTGGCAAAACCTCTGAGAGTCCAAGGTGCGTATGTTTCTGAAAGCGAAGCTGAGAAGGTTGTGGAGTTTTTAAAACAGAACTTTAACATTGAGTACAATCAGGAAGTGATTGAAGAGATAAACAGCAAGGTTTTAGATGTTAAAGATGATAAGGCTGATGAGCTTTTAATAAAGGCTATTCAGCTTGTGGTGGAAGCGCAGAATGTTTCAACCTCATTTTTGCAAAGAAAACTCAGAATTGGTTATTCAAGAGCGGCAAGGCTAATTGACCAGATGGAGGAAAGAGGAATAATTAGCAAGATGGATTCTACAGGCAAGCGACAGGTTTTAATAACCAAAGAGCAGTTTGACGAAATGCTTATGAATATGGAGTGAGAAAGTAGAATGGCTTTTTTACCTATTTGCAAGGAAGATATGAAAAAGCGTGGGTGGGACGAGCTTGACTTTGTATTTGTATGCGGAGATGCGTATGTGGACCATCCTTCTTTTGGACATGCAATAATATCACGAATAATAGAAGATTATGGTTTCAGAATTGGAATAATTCCTCAACCAGACTGGAGAGATTCAAAAAGCATAACAGTGCTGGGAAGACCACGGATTGCTTTTTTGGTATCGGCAGGTAACCTTGACTCCATGGTTGCACATTACACTTCATTTAAAAAGCCACGAACTCAGGATTATTATTCACCCGGTATGAAAATGGGAAAAAGACCAAACAGAGCAACGATTGTTTATTGTAACTTGATAAGGAAAGAGTATGGAGATATTCCTATCATAATTGGCGGGATTGAGGCTTCTTTGAGAAGATTTGCTCATTATGATTACTGGTCTGATAAGGTGAGAGCTTCAATATTGATAGATAGCAGTGCTGACATTTTGATATACGGAATGGGCGAAAAGCCATTGTTTGAGATTTTACCAAGGCTCAAAAAAGGAGAGAACATAAAAGAGATAAGAGATGTGCAGGGGACATGTTATGTTGCAAAAGATATTCAGCATCTTGAGGGAAAAGACTATATTATCATTGACAGCTATGAAAAAGTGAAAGAAGACAAGGTGGCGTACGCCCGTGCTTTTGCTATTCAGTACAGGGAACAGAACCCGTACACAGGAAAGATAATTGTCCAGCCACATAAAAATTTATATGTAGTTCAAAATCCGCCCGCAAAACCTTTGACAGTGGAAGAGATGGACTATGTTTATTCTCTGCCGTATGAGCGAAACTATCATCCCATTTATGAAAAAGAAGGCGGGATAAAAGCCCTTGAAGAGGTCAAGTTCAGCATTGTATCCCACAGAGGGTGCTTTGGAGGCTGTAATTTCTGTGCTCTTCACTTTCATCAGGGAAGGATTATTCAAAAAAGGAGCCACAAGTCAATCTTAGAAGAAGTTAAAAAGCTAACAAAATTTCCCGATTTTAAGGGATATATTCACGATGTTGGTGGACCTACTGCAAATTTCAGAAATCCTGCGTGCAGTCTTCAGCTTGAAAGAGGTGCTTGCAAAAATAGGCAGTGTCTTTTTCCACAGCCTTGCAAAAATTTGGAGGTTGACCACAGCGAGTATTTTGAACTTTTAGAGAAGATAAGAAAGATAAAAGGTGTAAAGAAGGTATTTATAAGGTCGGGAATAAGGTATGACTATCTTCTGCTTGACAAAAACTACAGAAAGTTTTTGGAAAAACTCTGTATGCACCATATTTCTGGCCAGTTAAAAATAGCACCTGAACATATCTCTAATAATGTGTTAAAATATATGGGTAAGCCGCCAAAAGAAGTGTATGAGAAATTTGTAAAAGAATATTTTGAGACAAATAAAAGGCTGAATAAAAAACAGTATATCATTCCTTATCTTATGTCAGGACATCCTGGGACAAAGCTTGAAGATGCAATTGAGCTTGCAGTGTTTCTAAAAAGAAATGGATTTGTACCAGAGCAGGTACAGGACTTTTATCCAACACCCGGAACTGTATCAACTACAATGTATTACACCGAATTGGACCCGTTTACCTTAGAAAAGGTCTATGTTCCAAAGACGTTGAAAGAAAAGATGATGCAAAGAGCCCTTTTGCACTTTAACAATCCAAAAAATTATGATTTGGTTTATGAGGCTTTGAAGATAGCAAAAAGAGAAGATTTAATAGGATATGGCAAAGACCATTTGATTCCACCAAAACCAAAAGATGGAGGTAATAAAAGTGTCAGCAAAGATAATAGACGGAAAAAGAATAGCGCAGGAAATAAAAAATGAAGTAAAGATTGAGGCTGAAAAGTTAAAACAAAGAGGAATAGAGCCAACTTTGGCTGTTGTGATTGTGGGAGATGACCCGGCATCCAGAAGTTATGTGAATTCCAAGAAAAAAGCATGTAGTGAGGTTGGAATAAATTCTGTGGAGTTTGCGCTAAGCCAAAACACAACCCAAGATGAACTTGAGAGCTTAATTGATAGACTAAACAGAGATGAGAAAATAAACGGTATATTGGTTCAGCTTCCGCTACCAAATGGACTTGATGAGAAAAGGATTTGCACAAAAATCCTTCCACACAAGGATGTTGACGGGTTTCATCCGCTCAATGTTGGGATGGTTGCAACTGGCATAGAGTTTGAAAGAGCAATCAAACCGTGCACACCCTTTGGAATTATTGAACTTTTGAAAAGAGAAAATATAGAGATAAAAGGAAAACATGCTGTTGTGATAGGAAGAAGCAATATTGTTGGGAAACCCTTGGCTTTGCTTCTTTTGAGAGAAAACGCAACAGTTACCATTTGTCATTCATATACAAAGGGTTTGAAAGACATCAGTAGACAAGCAGATATACTTGTTGCTGCAGTTGGAAAGCCAAGGTTTGTCACATCTGATATGGTAAAAGATGGAGCAGTTGTAATTGACGTTGGAATAAACAGGGACGACGCTACCCAGAAACTTGTTGGTGATGTTGAATTTGAAACTGTAGAAAAAGTGGCATCGTTTATTACACCTGTTCCCGGTGGTGTTGGACCAATGACAGTTGCTATGCTTATGAAAAATACACTTTTTGCTACCATGCTTCAAAACAATCTGGTGTAAAGAAGGAGTGCCAAGAATTGATTAAGGTTGGGTTTGTCTCGCTGGGATGTAATAAAAACCTTGTTGACAGTGAAATAATGATGGGTGCATGTGTCAAGGCAGGATTTGAAATCACCTCAAATGCAGAGGATGCTGATGTAATTGTTGTAAACACATGTGGTTTTATAAACGATGCAAAACAGGAATCAATAGATACCATATTAGATATGGCTGAATATAAGAACAAAAAATGCAAGTTTTTGATAGTGACAGGGTGTTTGACGCAAAGATACAAAGATGAGATATTGGAACAGATGCCAGAGGTTGATGCAATACTTGGTGTGAAAGAGATGTTAAAACTACCTGAGGTAATAAGAGGCTTATATGAGGGTAAACAGAAGATAAAAATGTTTGATGATGCAACTTCGTTTGTGTATACAAGTTCAATGCCAAGGGTGATTGCCACGCCCAGATACTATGCCTACATAAAGATAGCAGAAGGGTGCAACAACAGATGTTCTTATTGTTCCATACCACTTATTAGAGGCAAGTATACAAGCAGGCCCATTGAAGATATAGTAAAGGAAGCAAAAGAATTAGCAAAAAAGGGATACCAGGAAATTGTCCTCACAGCTCAGGATACTACAAAGTATGGTTTGGATTTGTATGGCAAGAAGATGTTACCCTCTTTACTTGAAGAGCTTGAAAAGATTGAAAAAATCAAGTGGATAAGATTTTTGTACTCTTACCCTGAGGATGTGGATGAAAATCTTATCGAGGTGGTAAAATCTTCTTCTAAGATAGTAAACTATTTTGACATTCCAATTCAGCATATAAATGATAGAATATTAAAGCTCATGAACAGAAAAACAACAAAAGAAGGTATAAAGAGGCTAATAGAGAAGATAAGAAGAAGTTTTGATGAGGTTGTGATAAGGACAACAGTTTTGGTTGGATTTCCTACAGAAACTGACGAGGAGTTTGAAGAGCTCTGCAGCTTTTTAAGGTGGGCTGAGTTTGACAGGCTTGGCGCTTTTATGTATTCTCAGGAGGAAGGTACACCTGCTTCGCAGCTTCCTCAGGTTGACGATGAGGTGAAACAAAGAAGATATGAAAAGGTTTTGAATATTCAAAGAAAAATTTCTAAAAAGCAAAACAAAAAGCGAGTAGGCAGAGAATACGAAGTTGTTATAGAGGCAAAAGATAAAAACAACTTTTATATTGGAAGGAGCCAGTTTGAAGCACCAGAGGTTGACGGAAAAGTTCTGGTGTTTTCACAAAATAAACTGACAGCTGGTCAGTTTGTCAAGGTAAAGATACTCGATGCGTTTGAGTATGATTTGGTAGGAGAGATAATTTGATGAATGTTGCCAATATTTTAACAAGTGTGAGAATATTGTTGATACCTGCATTTATGTTTTTCTTACTCTACAGTAATATTCCATATTCAAAGGTTATAGCAGCGGCCATATTTATAGTTGCTGCAATTACTGACAGTTTAGATGGTTATATTGCAAGGTCAAGAAAAATTGTAACAAATTTTGGTAAATTTTTGGACCCTCTTGCAGACAAGTTGTTGATAACCGCAGCACTTGTAAGTTTGGTGGAGCTACAAAAAATTTCCTCTTGGGTTGCCATGATTATAATAGGAAGAGAATTTGTAGTAACTGGCCTTAGGATGGTTGCAGCTGCAGAAGGTGTGGTTATTTCTGCAAATATGTGGGGGAAACTGAAAACAATAAGCCAGATTGTGGCAGTTGTGCTTCTTTTGCTTGACAACTATCCTTTTGTTCTTCTGGGGTTTCCTCTTGATAAGATAATGTTGTACGTGGCAGTCATACTTACAATTTATTCAGGTTTTGATTATATAAAAGCAAACTGGAAAGTGATAGACTTTACAAAAAAGTGAGGCGAAAATTTATGGTGGCTGAAATAATCTGTGTGGGCACAGAACTGTTGCTTGGTCAGATTTTGAACACAAATAGTCAATATCTTGCTCAAAAATTGGCCGAGCTTGGTATTGACCTTTATTTTCAGACAACTGTTGGGGATAACATGGAAAGGCTCAAAATGGCAATTGATATAGCCACAAAAAGGTCTGACATATTGATTTTTACAGGAGGGCTTGGTCCAACATCTGATGACATTACAAAAGAAGCAGTAGCAGATTATTTTGGCTTGGCGCTTGTGCTGGATGAAGATGTATTAAGAAGAATTGAAAAGTTTTTTGAACGCAGGCAAGTAAAGATGCCTGAGATTAACAAAAAACAGGCATATGTTCCCGAAGGTGCAAAAGTTCTTCACAACAAAAATGGTACAGCACCTGGACTCATCATTGAAAAAGACGGCAAGATTGCAATTTTGCTTCCTGGACCTCCTTTTGAGATGCAGCCGATGTTTGAAGAAGGAGTCTTGCCTTATTTAGAGAAGTTTTCAAAACAAAAGATTTACTCAAGAGTTTTAAAGTTTGTTGGAATAGGTGAGTCTTCTATTGAAGAGGCTCTGAAGGATTTAATTCTCTCTCAGACAGACCCAACGATGGCTCTTTATGCAAAGCCGTTTGAAGTTGAGCTGAGAATTACAACAAAAAAAGAAAGCGAAGAGTGTGCAAAATCACTTCTTCAATCGATGGAAAATAGAATAAGAGAGCGTTTAGGAGAGTATATTTATGGTGTTGACAGACAGCTGCTGGAAGAAGTTGTGATAGGCTTGCTTGCAGAAAAGAAGTTAAAGGTTAGCGTTGCCGAGTCGTGCACGGGAGGGCTTATCTGCAACAAGCTTACCAACGTTCCAGGTGCATCTGAAGTATTTGACAGAGGATTTATAGTGTATTCGAATGAGGCTAAGATGAAACTGCTTGGTGTTCCAGAACAAGTTTTGAAAGAACACGGGGCAGTAAGTTCTCAGACAGCAAGGTATATGGCACAGGGAGCACTTTCAAATTCGCTTGCCGACATTGCTCTGTCTGTGACAGGAATTGCAGGGCCAGGCGGTGGAAGTGAAACAAAACCTGTTGGACTTGTATATATTGGCATTGCAACAAAAGACTATAGCGAGAGTTTTGAATTCAGGTTTTCGGGTGACAGATTAAGGATAAAAGAGATGACTTCAAAGGCTGCCCTCAACATTTTGAGAAAAAAGATAATTGATTATTGAAAAGTTAGAGACAAAAGTATATAATAATTCTAAACATATGTTCGAAAAGATGGGGGTTAAAAATGGAAAACTTAGATAAGAAAAAAGCCTTAGACAAGGTTATTATGGAGATTGAGAAGGCTTACGGGAAAGGCGCTATAATGAAGCTTGGCGAGATGGCAAAAGAAAATATTGATGTTATACCTACAGGTGCGCTTTCTTTGGACATTGCGCTTGGCGTTGGAGGAGTTCCGCGAGGAAGAATTGTAGAGATATATGGTGCAGAGTCATCTGGTAAGACCACCATTGCGCTTCACATAATTGCAGAGGCACAAAAAATGGGTGGTGAGGCAGCATTTATTGACGCTGAGCATGCGCTTGACCCATTTTATGCTAAAAAGCTTGGTGTTGACATAAACAATCTTATTGTTTCCCAGCCGGACAGTGGCGAGCAGGCTTTGGAGATTGTGGAGGCGCTTGTTAGAAGCAATGCTATAGATGTTATTGTAATTGACTCTGTTGCGGCGCTTGTGCCTCAGGCAGAGATTGATGGTGAGATGGGAGAAGCGCATGTTGGACTTCAGGCAAGGCTCATGTCACAGGCGCTCAGAAAGCTTGCGGGTATTACAAGCAAGACAAAGACCACAGTCATATTCATAAACCAGCTTCGTGAAAAGGTTGGTGTGATGTTTGGCAATCCAGAGACAACACCGGGTGGTAGAGCACTCAAGTTCTATGCATCTGTCAGGTTAGAAGTTAGAAAAGGTGAGATTATCAAGTCTCAAGGCCAACCGATAGGCAGCAAGGTAAAGGTCAAGGTTGTAAAGAATAAGGTTGCGCCACCATTTAAAGAGGCTGAGTTCGATTTGATTTATGGAGAAGGAATCTCAAAAGAAGGAAATGTTTTAGATGTTGCAGTTAACATCGATGTTATTCAAAAGAGTGGGGCGTGGTATACTTACAACGGTCAGAAGATTGGGCAGGGCAGAGAAAACGCAAAACAGTTTTTGAAAGAAAATCCTGATATAATGCAGGAGATAATTGAAAAGATAAGGCAGAATGCAAACCTTGCATTTGAGAAGATAAAGACAACAGCAGAGATTTCTGATGAGGATTTGCTGTTGAGTGGTGAAATTAATGAGGATATTGGATAAAAAGATAGTTGGAAGCAGAGCTTTGCTTGTTTTTGACGATGGCAAAGAAGTTGAGATTGACAGAGAGGTCTATCTTGAAAAAGGGTTGTATGCAAAAGATGAGATAGACCAAAAAGAATTGGAAGAGGTTTTATTTGAAAGTGGTCTTAAAAGTGCAAAAAAGATGCTGGTAAGCTACATTCAAAGGTATCCGCTCAAATCTGAATATGGGTATTACAAATATTTGCTTTCCCGCGGTTATGACTCAGCTACTGCTTTGAAAGCGGTAGCTTATTTTGTTAATAACGGGTACATTGATGAACTGGAAGCAGCAAAAAAGCTTGTAAATAAGTATCAAAAGAAAAAGTCAAGCTTTGAGATATTACAGCTTTTGCGGAAAAATGGGTTCAAATCATCCACAATTTCAAAGCTGAATTTAAAGCCTGAAAATGATAAAGAGGTTCTTGAAAAGCTTTTAAAAAAGAAGTTGAAGAAAGTAACTAAAAAAGATAACAAAGAGGTTTTAAAGATTATTAAGTGGTTTGTGTCAAGAGGATATGACTATAATACAGTGGTTGAAAAAATTAGAGAATTCTTAGATTATTGAGAAGTCGCCATTGTTGACACTGTGTGCAAAAAGTAATAAAATTTAATTGAAGCAGTTTTTTATAATTTATCATTGACTATTCAACACAAAGGAGGTGCAAAAGATTAGTGAGACATTGAAGCTTGTAATTATTGGAGCAATTGTTTTGATAGCATCAATGGTTGCCTTTTTCTTGGGCTATTTATATAGAAAGAAGATTGCAGAAAAGACCATAAAAAGTGCTGAACAAGAAGCCCAAAGAATTGTTGAGGAGGCCAAAAAACAGGCCGAGGCATACAAAAAAGAGGCAACACTCCTTGCAAAAGAAGAGATACACAGAGCAAGGAGCGAATTTGACAGAGAAGTAAGAGAGAGAAGAGCAGAGCTCCAGAGGTTCGAAAGAAGACTTATCCAAAAAGAAGAAATGCTTGACAAAAAGATGGCTTCTGTAGAAGAAAAAGAGGAGCAGCTCAATCAGAAGCTGAAAGATATTCAGAAACTTCAAGAGGAGATTGAACTTTTAAAACAAAAAGAGCAGGAAGAGCTGCAGAGAATTTCCGGGCTCACTCAGGAAGAAGCAAAACAAATTATATTAAAGAGTGTTGAGCAGGATGTTAAACACGACGTTGCCCTCATGATAAAAGAGCTTGAACAACAAGCAAAAGAAGAAGCTGACAAAAAAGCCAGAGAAATTATTGCTACTGCTATCCAGCGCTATTCGTCAGACTATGTTGCAGAAAACACTGTATCTGTTGTTACACTGCCAAATGACGAGATGAAAGGTAGAATCATAGGTAGAGAAGGAAGAAACATAAAGACATTTGAAACTGTCACAGGAATTGACCTTATAATTGACGACACACCTGAAGCAGTGATACTATCGGGATTTGACCCGATAAGACGTGAGATAGCAAAATTGACGCTTGAAAAGCTCATTTTAGATGGGCGAATACATCCTGCGCGAATTGAAGAGATGTACGAAAAAGCAAAACGAGAGGTTGAAAATAAGATTCGAGAAGAAGGAGAAAGAGTTGTATTTGAGCTTGGAATTCACAACTTGCATCCAGAACTTATTAAGCTCATAGGAAAGCTCAAGTACAGAACTAGCTATGGGCAAAATGTTCTTGCGCATTCTATTGAAGTAGCAAACATAGCAGGTATCATGGCAGCAGAGCTTGGTCTTGACCAGAGTATTGCAAAGCGTGCAGGTCTTTTGCATGACATTGGCAAAGCAGTTGACCATGAAATGGAAGGGTCACATGCCCTGATTGGTTACGAGCTTGCTAAAAAATACAAGGAGACAAACCCGGATGTCCTTGAGGCGATTGGCGGGCATCACGGTGAGATGGAAACAAGGTCAATTTACAATGTGCTAATTCAGGCTGCTGACTCTGTTTCAGCGGCACGACCAGGAGCTCGAAGAGAATCTCTTGAGTCTTATATCAGAAGACTTCAGAAACTTGAAGAGATTGCGAATTCTTTTGATGGTGTTGAAAAAGCTTATGCAATCCAGGCAGGAAGAGAGATAAGAATAATGGTAAAGCCTGACCATGTGAGTGACGATGATATTGTTATAATGGCGAGAGAAATAGTAAAGAGAATTGAAAGTGAGCTTGATTACCCAGGTCAGATAAAGGTAAACGTAATCAGGGAAGTTCGAGCAGTTGAATATGCAAAATGAGAAAAAAAGCGTGTTTTGTTCATAGCTTTTGAGGCTGTGGACAAGACACGCTTTTTATAAATTTATTCTGGAAAATATCTGGAGGTATGGAATGAGATTTTTAGCTATAGGAGATGTTGTTGGAAGGCCGGGGAGAAACATTCTAAAGAGCACCCTCTCTAAACTCAAGGAAAACTACAAGATAGACGTTGTGATTGCCAACTGTGAGAATGCTGCGGGCGGTAATGGGCTTACCAAAAAGGTTGCTGATGAGCTTTTTTCTATAGGAATTGATGTTATGACAATGGGAAACCATGTGTGGGCAAATAAAGAGATTTTTTCTTTCATAGAAAATGAGACCAGGATAATAAGACCTGCAAACTATCCCGAGGGAACAACCCCTGGCAGAGGATATAATGTGTTTGAAAAAAATAATCTTAAATTTGCAGTTATTAACCTGTGTGGCAGAGTTTTTATGGAAAACTTGGACTGCCCTTTTAGGAAGATAGATGAGATTTTAGGAAAAATAGAATGTCCAATAGTTATTGTTGATTTTCATGCAGAAGCCACATCAGAAAAAATAGCACTTGGCTTTTATGTTGATGGCCGGGTTTCTTGCCTTTATGGAACTCACACACATGTTCAGACAGCAGATGAAAAAATACTTCCAAACGGTACTGCTTATATAACAGATATTGGTATGACAGGACCGTATGACTCTGTTTTGGGTGTTGACAAGGATATTGTAATTCAAAAATTCACAACCCTTCTTCCTGTTAGATTTGAGGTTGCCAAAGGTAAAGCTCAGTTCAATGGAATTGTGTTTGAAGTGGACAACAACAGCGGAAAAGCAGTTTCTATTGAGAGGATAAACTTTACGCTGGAAGAGTAAATAAAGATTTGAACACCCTTTTTGAGAGCTGCAAGTAATCAAAATTTGCAGCTCTTATTTTTTTCTCATAATCTTCAAGGTAACATAATAATAATTTAATATAGAACAAATGAAAAAAGGAATGTGAGGTCTTAATGGCAGCTTTAAGTGTAAATACAGAAGTTGAAAAACTCCTTGACAAACTTCCTGCTGAGATTGTTTATACAATCAAAATGGCATTTGAAAAACGCCTTCATGAAATTTGTGAGATAAAAATAAACTTGAACTGTCCACTAATTGTCATTGGTAAAAGGGAATATGTCTTTGACAGTTTGATAATTACAAAAGAGATTTTAAACAAATGTATAAGCAGGCTGACAAACAACTCTCTGTTTACATACGAAAAAAACATACTCCAGGGATATTTTACAGTTGATGGTGGGCACAGAATTGGAGTTGCCGGAAAATTCATGTTTGAAAATGGGAACAAACAAGGTTTTGTCAGTTCAATCAGTGGGCTTAATATAAGAGTGTCTAAAGCAGTTAGAATAGAACCCGAAAAAATCTTAAAAAATATAGTGAAAGAAAATCTTGATAGTATCTATAACACTCTCATAATCTCCCCGCCTGGCTGTGGGAAAACTACACTTCTCAGGAACATCATAAGAATCTTAAGCTCTGGTGAAGGAATTTTGGCAGGAAGAGGATTTAGAGTGGTGGTAATTGATGAAAGGTCTGAGATTTGCGCGGTAAATAATGACAGAAGAGAGATTGGTATCAGAACCTTTGTATTGGACGGAGTGGATAAACTAAGAGGGATTTTAATGGCTGTGAGAAGTTTAAATCCTCAGATAATTGCGATGGATGAGCTTGGGTCGCCTTCTGATTATTTGGCAGTTTGTGAAGCATCAAAGATGGGTGTGAAAATAATTGCTACAATGCACGCAGAATCGGTAAAAGACATCTATATGAGAGAGTTTTCAAGAAAGATAATCAATCAGGGCGTGTTTGAAAAGGTGATTGTCTTAAGTTCCAGAAACGGTCCAGGAACCATTGAAAAAATACTGTCGCTGGGTGAAGGGAAAAATGGTGGTTAAGATAATTGGTTCAGTTTTAATTATTTTTTCATCTTGCATGATTGGGTACTATCAAACCTTGAAGCTGTGGCAGCAGGTAAAGATTGTAAACCATATGATAGTATTTTTTACATATACAAAAGCAAATGTAATTGCAGCACGTCTGACGTTTGCCGAGATTTTGGAAAATTTTAAGCTCAAAGAGGAAAGTAAGTTTAATCAAGTAATTGAATACTACTTTTTGTCCATAGGGAAAAATCAAAGTGATGTTAAAAATGTTTATCAACTCGATAGAGAACTTCATAGCCTTCTTGTTAGCCTTTTTGATGTCATAGCTTTTTATTCTATAAGCGAGATAGAAAAGGTTTTGGATGAAGGAATCAGAGAACTTAGAGAATACTACGATGTTTACAAACTCAAGTACAAAAAAAATAGAAAGATGTTTGCAGTGCTTGGAATTTTTTGTGGAGTGTCTATCTGTATATTACTTCTATAAATGGGTTGAGGTGTAAGAATTGATGAATGGAATAGATTTGATTTTCAAGATAGCAGTGATAGGTATCATCCTGTACCTTGTAAATCAGGTGCTTATAAAAGCTGAAAAGGAAGAACTTGCGATGATGACAACCCTTGTAGGAGTTATAATTGTACTTTTTCTCATAATTGACCTCATAAGAAGGTTTTTTGATACTGTTAAATCAGTTTTCAATCTCTACTGAGATGCTGAGGGACTTAAAAAATGGAAATATTGAATATCATTGCGCTGGGTATTATTTCAGTTTTTGTTGTAAGTTTATTGAAAAGAACTCAAAAAGAAGTTGGACTTGCTGTGGCGGTCATGGTTGGGATACTCATTTTTTTGATGGTGATTGATAAACTTGTGTATGTTGTGGAAAAGATTGTTGAGATGGGAAACAGAGTGTCATTTGCAAGCGGCTATGTAAAGACGCTGGTAAAAATGACTGGTATTGCACTAATCTCAGAGTATACAGCAAGTGTATGTAAAGACAGTGGTGAAAATGCAATTGCTGAAAAAGTAGAATTTGCAGCAAAAGTTATAATCTTGTTTTTATCACTTCCTTTAATAATGAGCCTATTTGATTTAATTACCAAATTTTTAAGATAAGAGGAATGAATAATGAGACAAAAGAGTTTAGTTTCAGTGTGTATACTTGTATTTTTCATAGTAGCACTTGAATGTTGCCAAGCATCCCAGATTTCACAAGAATACATCAAAAAAACGAAACAAATTTTAAATGATTACACTGAAAAAGATATAAGGAGTTATCTGGAAAACATTGTAGAACAAAAAAGAACAAAGCTGGATATGGTAAACGTTTTGAAGGAAAAAATAATGGGACAGGTTTTTTCTACTTTTCGTCAAATAAGTTTGATACTTATTATAGCACTATTATATATACTCATTGCAAGCGTTCAAACAGGTCTTAAGAATCAATCAATTGCGAATGTAACGTTTTTGGCTTTTTTCTTCACAGAGGTTTTGATTGTACTTCAAAATTTAAAAGATGTTCTTTTAGATGCCCAGCAGACAGTTCAAAATGCGTGCAATTTTGCTGAAGTATTTTTTCCTCTTTTTGTTTCTCTGATAGCTTCTATGGGATATCCAACGTATGCAGCTGCAATGAGTCCGAAGATAATGTTTGCCATTGTTTTTTCATCTGAATTTTTGAAAAACATCATCTCCCCCTTTGCATACACTTACATACTTATCAGTATTTTATCGAATATTGATAGTGGAAGATTGGGATTGAGAAGGGTTCTGGGTTTCTGTAAAACTGCGTTGATGTGGTGTATAGTGATTGGGATTGTTGTGTTTGTTGCTATTGTGTCTGTCGAAGGTGTTGCAAATGTTACAGTGGATAGCTTAATTACAAAATCAATTAAATACAGTGTTGGTAACTTTGTGCCGTTTGTAGGGAAAATATTATCTGATGCTGCGGACACTCTCGCCACAAGCCTTGCTATAGTAAAAAATTCTCTGGGTTTGATTGGGCTAATTGTTTTGCTTGTTGGTATTGGAATTTCGCTTTTAAAGATTTTAGCTGTATTTGTTGTTTTCAGAGTAGCAGCCATTTTTGTGGGTTTAATTGGGGATGCAAAGCTTGCCCAGTTTTTAGATGATTATGCAGATGTGCTTATTTTAATCTTTGCAATAGCATTTGCAGCTTTGTGTATGTTTGTTGTTGCGTTTTCCTCATCCCTCTTTTTGCTTCAGGTTGGAAGGTGAGATTATGCAGGAGATTCTCAACGAGATTGCCCTCTCTCTATTTTATATAGTAATTATTGCAATTTTAATTGAAAATTTAGTAAATGAAAGCTACAGAAAATACATAAATGTTTTTTTAGGACTGACAGTAAGCATGGTATTAATAGCGCCCATTGTCGAAAACTCTGATTTTTTAAAGTTTGAATTTCAGAAAAGCCTTCAGAGGATAGAGAGTGAATTCAACCAGCAGGGAATTTACTCTCAAGACATCTACAGACAAGCTCTTGTACAAGAGTATAAAAGCAAATTGAAAGATGAAATTGAGGATAATGTAAGAGATATATGTGGGAAAAAGATACAGATTGTTGAAATGCACATCTATGAAAATATGGATTCACCTGATTTTGGAAAGGTTTATGAGATAAAAATTGAAGGTGAGTATGATGGTAAGGTGGTTGAAATAATTTCAAACAAGTATCATGTGCGCAAGGATAAAATCTATTTCCAAAAGCTGAGGTGAAGAAAAATGGCTGATTTGAGAAGGATAAAAAATTTGCTTGAAAATGTTATGAAAAACAAAGATTTGATTATCTTTTTGGGAGTATGTGGAATATTTCTTCTTGTAGTTTCTGCAAACTTTTCTATATCTTCAAAACAAACAAGTGCTACTATAAAACAACAAGAAATTCAAGAGGATGGGCAGCAGTATGAACAGCTAATTGAGAAAAAACTTGAGGGTATATTAAAAGAAATAGACCCAACAAGAGATGTTTCAGTGATGATAACTTTTGACGACTGCTATGAGTATGTGCTTGCCACAGAAAAAAGAGAGAACAGGCGAAATGAAAAACAAAACCAGAATACAACCATTTCTGAAGAAGAGATAGATTGCAAAGTGGTGGTGTTGCAACAGCAAGGTGAATCAAAACCTTTTGTGGTAAAGAAAATATACCCAAAAGTCAGAGGAGTGGCTATAGTCTCCAAAGGAGCAAGGGATAAGAAGGTATATATAGGCCTTGTTAAGGCTGCATCAACTGTGCTTGGTATAACTCCTGATAAAGTGGAGGTGTTTGTTAAGTGAACAAGAAAATATTTATAAAAGTCTACAGCAAAAGACAGCTGATGATAATATCACTTGTTGTTTTGCTTATAGTAGCAGGAATTGTAAATTCAAGAGTGGAGCTTGGGAATAAAAAGAAGATAAACCCTTCTGTAATTGAAGTAAGTAACCCGACTGTACACAAAAATGAAAGCAATGCTGAAGAAGGTACAATTGATGAAATGAAGCTAAAAAGAGAAATAGAACGTTCTAAAGAGATAAACCTTTTAAAGTCTCTTTTAAATAGCCAAGATGATGCAAATGTTCAGAAAAAGATTGATGATAAGATAGCCCAAATTATCGATATTAGCAACAAGGAAATGACATGCGAAAATGTTCTAAGTTCCAAAGGTTTGGGAGAGTGTGCAGTGTTTTATACAGATAATACAATATATGTTGTGGTACAAAAGAAACTTGAAAAGAAAGAGCTAATTCAGATTCAGAATGTGATAATGAACGTGTTCAAAGTAGATTTTAGCAAGATAAGAGTGTCTCAAAGTAAAAACTTAAATTAACTGATGTTGTTAAAACAAAAAAGTATAGGGTATAATATAAACATAGAATGAAAATTCTTATTAAAGATTGAGGAGGTATTTTAATATGTCAGAAAACACTATTGGTGAAACAATGGGTGGGGTTGTAAAGATTGCTGAAGAAGTTGTGGCTATAATTGCAGCTGTTGCAGCCTCTGAAGTAAAAGGCGTTGCATCAATGGTTGGGTCTTGGACAGGCAATATTACAGAAGCTCTAGGTAAAAAGAACTTGGCAAAAGGTGTAAAAGTTCAGGTAGGAGAAAAGGAAGCGGCAATTGACATCTACATAACTGTAGAGTATGGTGTCAGAATTCCAGAGGTCGCATGGGAGATTCAGGAAAGAGTAAAGAGTGCTGTTGAGAGCATGACAGGCTTGAAAGTTGTTGAAGTCAACATACATGTTCAGGGAATAAAGTTTGAAAAAGAAGAGCAAAAAGAAGAGGTGGCAGAGTAAATCTCTGGGCAGCAGAGATTTACTCTCATTTTTGTGAGGAGGAAAGATTCAAATGAAAATCGGTGAGAGAATACTTTTGACCATTTTTACATTAATTGTAATTTTTCTTTCAGTAATTGCTATTTTGCTTCCACTCAACATCTTTGACGTAGATACAATCCAGGCTGCGGTATATAATTATATGAACACACCCATATATGCCATCATACCGCTACTTCTGATAATAATGGGCTTTTCGGTCATGTTTATTGGTGTTAAAAAGAAAAAAGCAAGACTTGGGATAATTCACACAAATGAGTTTGGAAATCTTTTAATCTCACCAAAAACATTTGAGTCGGCAGGGTACAATGCAGTAAAGGATATAAAGGGAATAAAAGATGCCTCGATTGAGATAGAGTTTGACGAAAGTGGCGTTATATATTACATTGATGCTATTGTCACAAACGATGTCAATGTGCCTGAGTTGACAAAAGAGGTTCAAAATGCTATAAAGAGTCATGTGGAAGTGGCGATAGGCATTCCAGTGAAGGCCATTAACTTTCATGTCAAAGACATGGTTGCCCCGCAAGTACCTATCACTCATTTGAGGTAGGGGTGTTAAAATGGATTTGTTGAAAGAGTTTTTAATAAAACACATAGGAGAAGTAATAGGCGGGCTGATTGGTCTTGTATTTGCTATATTTGTTCTAATTTTTGGTTTTTTTAAAACACTGTTTATATTCGTTTGCATAGCGGTTGGAATATTTATAGGCGGACGATATTTTGAAAAGAAAAAACTAATTGAGTTTTTAGACAAACACTTACCATGGTAAAAAAGGGGTTGAAAATGAAATAAAATGCACAGAAGAAGGAAGACAAGAGAACTCAGTATGAAGATTTTGTATGCCTACAGATTTGAAGATGGGCAACAAGACATAATGGAATTTTACAAAAAGTTTAGAGAATTAAATCAAGATGAAGATTTCAAAGACATAGATGAGAAGTATCTTGAAAGATTATTAAAAGGGGTTATTCAAAACCAGCAGAGAATAGATAATCTTATTGAAAAGTACTCAAAAGACTGGCCACTTAGCAGGCTTCCCATGGTTGAGCTTGAACTTATGAGGATAGCTGTGTATGAGCTTTTGTTTGAAGAAGATGTTCCTGTGTCTGTTGCAATTGACGAGGCTGTTGACATGGCAAGCATATTTGGGATAGAAAAGGCGCCAAGCTTTGTAAATGGCATACTTGGCAGGATTGCTGCAAATGAGGTGAAAAGAGGCCAGAAATCATGATGATAAACAATATAGTCTCCAAGAAAGAATGGAGCGTTTATGAGCTTACAAGCTATTTAAAAAAGAAAGTTGAAATGGATGTGCTTTTGAAGAACATATACCTAAAAGGTGAAGTTATAAAACCTTCAGTTTCAGGTGAGCATCTTTATTTTGAGCTGAAGGATTTAGAATATGATGCAAAGATAAAATGCGTATTTTTTTGGTTTGACAAAAGTGTAGAGATAAAGCATGGTTCTAAAGTACTCGTAAAAGGCAATATTATTTTTTATGAAAAAGAAGGGATAATTGAGCTAAAGGTAAACGAGATCACCGATATAGGACTTGGAGAACTGTTTGTAAAATTAAAGCAACTTGAAGAAAAGTTAAGACAGGAAGGACTCTTTGATTCAAAATACAAAAAAGAAATACCGCGCTATCCCAAAAAAGTAGGAATAGTGACCTCAAAAAATGGTGCGGCAGTCAGGGACATTCTTAATACAATTTACACCCGGTTTGAAAATATTCAGGTATATATTTACAGTTGTTCAGTTCAGGGACAAAACGCTCCATATGAGATTTGCGAGGGGATAGAATATTTCAACACAGCAGAGCCTGTCGAAGTTATTATTGTGGGACGTGGTGGCGGCGCATTTGAAGATTTAATGGCGTTCAACAGTGAGATGGTTGTTAGAAAGATATTTGAATCTAAAATTCCTGTTATATCGGCAGTAGGGCATGAGAGGGACTATGTTTTGAGTGACTTTGTTGCGGACATGAGGGCTATAACTCCCACCAATGCAGGCGAAATAGTGGTAAGTTTTCAGAACCAGGCACTGGAGAAGCTAAATGAATATCAAAAGAGAATGAAAAGTGCGATGGAAAAGATATTAAATATGGTCAAAGAGAAAGTAGGAATACTTCAATATAAATTATACCAAAATTCGCCTGCGAATACCATCGCAAAACGTGCACAGGATATTGATTTGTATTCTCACAAGCTTTCTTTTGCAATCAATAAAAAGCTTCATGAATCTCATAGAAATTTAAAGAATTTTGAGAAGAGATTGGCGGATAGGAATCCTGAATCAAGGCTTTCGGTTGCGAGAACAAATTTTGATAATTGTAGCAGAAGGCTTGGGGAAGCTTTCAAGAAGATTTTTCAGCAAAAAGAGTTTGCATATAAGGTCAATCTGGAAAAGTTAATTGCCCTAAATCCCCTGAATGTTTTAAAGAGGGGATATTCTATAACATTACATAATTCTAAGATTTTGACCACCATTTCTCAGGTAAATAATGGAGATGAGATAGTTACTCAGCTTTCAGATGGTATAATAAAATCTAAGGTGTTTTTCAAGCAAGAAGGAGCTGAAAGTGATGTGTGAACTGCAAAAAGATATAAAATTTGAAGATGCGATGAAAAGATTAGAAGAGATTGTAAAGAACTTGGAAGATGGCAATCTTTCTCTTGAAGAGGCAATAGAGCTTTACGAAGAGGGAATTAGGCTTACAAAGGTTTGCAATGATATACTCCGCAGCGTGGAAAAGAGAGTAGTGTTAATTGAAAAACTAAATGGAGAATACATTCAAGATGACATTACCGATGATATTTATGGAGGCTTAGGGCAGAAGGAATGATAAGCAGGAAATTAGAGGAGTATATAAACCTTTCACAGAAAAAAGTAGAAGAGCATTTAGAAAAAATTTTAGCAGAAAGGTCCCCAGAAATAATATATCAGGCTATGCGATACAGCGTTTTTGCAGGGGGAAAAAGGCTCAGACCCTTGCTGTGTTTGCTTTCATATCAAATGCTTTCAAGGGACCAGGAAGTAGACCAAAAGATTTTGGATATAGCATCTGCGATAGAGCTTATTCACACTTATTCTCTCATTCACGACGACTTGCCGGCAATGGACAATGATGTTCTGCGCAGGGGGAAACCTACAAATCATGTTGTGTTTGGCGAAGCGATAGCCATTTTGGCGGGTGATGCGCTCTTAAATTTGGCAGCAGAAGTTTGTATGGACTGGATATTGCGCTGTGGTTGTGAAAAAAATTTAGTAAAAGCAGCAAAATACCTTTTCTGGGCATCTGGCGTTGAAGGTATGATAGGCGGTCAGGTTATTGATATAACAAATTCTGGACAGGATATTAAAAGTGAAGAACTTTTGTTTGAGATGCACTTGAGGAAAACTTCAAGATTGATTCAAGCATCGTGTGTATGCGGAGCTCTTGTGGCAGGTGCAGAAAATGATGTTGTGTCTGATATGGAGGAATTTGGGAAAAATCTTGGTCTTGCCTTTCAAATAAGAGATGATATTTTGGATGTTATCGGTGACAGTAAAAAAGTGGGCAAGAGTATAGGAAAGGATATAAAGGAAAAGAAGAATACCTTTGTAACATTTTATGGTTTGGAAAAAGCACAGCAGCTTGTTGAACATTATTCTCAGAAAGCCATAGATGTGATACAAAAGTATGACAATTCAGAACTTCTTATAGAACTTACCAATTATTTGATAAACAGAGAAAAGTAGCAGTTGACATAATTTAAATAAAATTTATAATAGAATATGCGAGCAGGTCGAACGGCTGCGCAAGGGTAGTTTCCCTTGTGAGGAAAGTCCGAGCTCCACAGGGCAGGGTGCTGGGTAACACCCAGTGGAGGCGACTCCAAGGAAAGTGCAACAGAAAAGAACCGCCATCCATTTTTGCATGGATGGTAAGGGTGAAAAGGTGAGGTAAGAGCTCACCAGCAGTCAGGCGACTGACTGGCTGTGCAAACCCCACCCGGAGCAAGACCAAATAGGGGAACAATGCAGTGGCCCGCTGCGTTCCCGGGTTGGTCGCAAGAGGTCTGATGGCAACGTCAGACCCAAAGAGAAATAGCCGTTCTCGACAGAACTCGGCTTACAGACCTGGTCGCACATCAAAAAAAGATAATTCAAAAAATGCCCAAAGCAGAATGAAGCTTTGGGCATTTTTGCATTTTGTATGTTTTACGCTCTTTTTATTTTACTTTTAATAACATTCTTGAGGCTTTTTGCACCAGGTTCCTTTACGTTCTTTTTAAGATAAATCACAGCTAAAAATCTCAAAAAGCCTGATACAAAAAATGCGACATGGTACGTAGCTATGTCAAAATGCATGTAATTTTTGAAAAAGGTAACAATGTACGGTGCGATATCTTCTATAAGGTAGCCTCCAAGTACAATTGGAATAGCTGTTCCAAATATTGCATTGAACATGTTTATAACACCAACATACATAGATGTTTGAGTCTGGTCGGATAATTTCAAGATTAAATTGTTATTGCTCATATCAATTATAGGCCACAACAGTCCCGCAAATATGTTTATTATAGTCACTAAGTACTTGTAATTGTTTTCATTAGTGAAACACCACACAATAGGCAACAAAGATAAAAGACTTGCTGCAAAAAGGAGCATTGGTCTGTTGCCTATTTTGTCTACAACTCTTCCTATGTATGGCAGTGTAAGTATGGTTACAATGTTGCTTACAATCTGTGTCAGAAGAATAATGTCAAAATAACTCATCTTGAGGTCTTTTATCATGTACATATTAAAATATGGGCTTGCAATGCTAAGACCAAAGTTCCAGATTACAAAAAAGACCATAAATTTTTTAAAGTGATGGTTTTCGAGAGTAGAAACAAACATTTTCTTCAAATCAGTTTGTTGTTCCTGGGCCTTCATAGGAATATCTTTTACAAAGAAGAAACAAGCTATATCAAGCATTCCCATTATGGCTGCAAACACAAAAACTATAGAAAATCCTAAAAGACTATTGTACATATCCAGAAATTTACCAATGGCAAGTCCGCTGAGCATTCCCACAATAGTGGAAATTGTTGCTCTTCTTGAAAAGAACCTGCCTCTTATGTGCATTGGAACTAAGTCATTTATCCACGACCAGAAAGAAACGTTTGTGAACGAGTTAGAAATCGAAGATATTGTCATCAATAATATCAAGAAAAATAGCAGAATATACGAGCCTTTTCCTAAAATTAGTGGTAAAATGGCAATCAATGCCCATGGTAGTCTGTGAAGAAATCCGCTTATTAAAAATATGAGCTTTCTTTTTTTTGATTTTTCAAGAAAATAAGAGGCAAAAACTTGTGCCACACCACCAAGCACTGGCAGTGCAAGCATCACACCATACATCAGATCGCCAAATCCTATTGCCTTTGCAAATCCAGCAACTGGTGACCCTGTTGTTACATTGAAAAAAACTATGCCAAATGTGATGCCAAGTATTACAAAATTGAGACTCTTGCGCAATGAATTGTCTGATGTCAAGTCTGCGTTTAATTTGAACATCTAATGACCCCCAACATGTTGCATTGTTTACGTTGTATTAAATTAATTTTTTTTTTACACAGTTTATTATACTCCAATATTTCATTAAAAAAAACTGTAGGTTTAACAACCTACAGTTTAACCTTAAAATTTTGTTAAAAACAACTACTGTTCAAGCTGTTTTCCGAAAAAAGATGTTGCAGCTTGAACAAGCTTGTACTCTGAGTCACCCATAACAACATGTGACTGTGTTGAACACATAATCACGCTGCCGATTACACTTCCTTCGGAAAGTATAGGACTTACTATCTGAGCAGTATATCTTGTTGTGTCGCCTTCGACAATTGGTATGCTGCTCATATCATTTTCAGATTTCACAACAACAATAGTATTTTCTTCCATAACTCTTTCCAGTTCTTGGCTCAAAGGCTTATCCATATAATCCTTTTTAGAAGCACCTGCAACAGCTATTACTCTATCCCTGTCAGTGATAATTATGATATGACCACTCACCTGGTGAAGAGTTTCGGCATATTCTTTGGCAAATGCCCCCATTTCACCAATTGGTGAATATTTCTTTAAGATAACCTCACCTTCGTTATCGGTATATATTTCAAGCGGGTCACCTTCTCTGATTTTAAGAGTTCTTCTTATTTCTTTCGGGATTACAACCCTTCCCAAATCGTCAATTCTTCTTACAATCCCTGTTGCCTTCATCTTGTTTCAACTCCTTTTTTAAATATTTCTATAATTAGTTTTGATAATTCTTTGCAGCCTTATTCTTTACTTTTCTTCATCAACCTTTTTTATTAAATTTTCCAGCTGGATTTTTCTGAAAGCCTGCTTTTTTAACATGTTATTCAAGATATGCTTTGGTAACTTATCTCTGTAATGTTTCAAATACCCTTCTGTATAGAGATAGTTTTTAACTAAGCTTCTGACCTCATTTTCTCTGTCATGTTCGTTTAGTATTGCTTTCTGGATATTTTCTATTTGTTCTTCTCTTCGTCTTTGCTTTTGAATAACCTGTTGAATCTTTTCATAGGGCAGAATCTCACCATACTCTTCAAGATGACGTTTGGTGCGGGTATAATTTTCGACAAGATTTTTAAAATGAGCAAATCTGCGTTTGTTTATATGAAGGTCATCTTTCATTGTTTTCACCTTTGTTTAAAATATTCTACTTAGTATTTTTTACAAATGAATATAGTTTTAATCTTAAAAATGATTTTAAATTGAACAAAAATTGCTGTATAATAGAGTACAAGTCAGCTTTGTGCAGAAAGGGTGAGAAATAAAATTATGAAAAAAGTCTTGATGGGGAACGAAGCTGTGGCATATTCTCTTTTTATAAATGGTGTGAATGTTGCCGTTGGGTATCCAGGTACGCCTTCAACAGAGGTAATAGAGACTTTGAAAAACTTTCAAGATGATGATTTTTATGTGGAATGGTCGACAAACGAAAAAGTAGCACTTGAAATAGCAGCAGGTGCAAGCCTTTCAGGTGCAAGAAGTGTGGCTACTATGAAGCAGGTAGGTTTAAACGTTGCGGCAGACCCTCTTCTGTCCCTTTCGGTTGTAGGTGTAGAAGGCGGACTTATAGTGTTTGTGGCAGATGACCCTGGCCCGCATTCTTCTCAGACAGAACAGGACACACGAAACTTTGCAAGATTTTGCAACCTGCCAGTTTTTGACCCTTCTTCTCCAAAAGAGGCATTTGAGCTCATAAAACCTGCTTTTGAGATTTCAGAAAAGTACAAATTGCCTGTGCTCTTTCGGATGACAACACGAGTTTGTCATTCCAACCAGTCGATTGAGTTTGAGTTCAAAAGAGAAAAAAGGAAGATAAAAGGATTCGAGAAAAAGCCAGACTGGGTTATTTTACCGGCACTTTCGTACATAAAACATATGGAACTTGAGCAAAAACTTCAGGACATGAAAAAAGAGCTTTCTGCTTACAACAAAGTTGAAGGTAGGGGAAAAATAGGGATTGTAACAGGTGGCATTTCATATTTTTATGTCAAAGAAGCAATAAAAGGTTTTGAGGATTTGTTTTCGATCTTAAAGATTACAGTTGCACACCCCTTAGATGAAGGATTTATATTAGAATTTGCAAAGGGCAAAGAAATGCTAATATTCGTAGAAGAGCTTGACCCGGTTTTGGAAGAAGAAGTAAAACTAATACTTTTCGAAAATGGCAGAATCATCTCTACATACGGAAAACGAAATGGTTATGTTCCGTTTGCAGGTGAACTTGATGTTGACAAGGTAAAGTACATCTTTTACAAGGTACTTTCTGACAAGCGATTTTTAGCGAAAAATACATTTACGGATGTTCTTCAAATTCCAAAAAGGCAGGCACAACTTTGTGCTGGGTGTCCTCACAGAAGCTCTTTTTTGATTGTAAAAAATGCAACTAAAGACAAAGATGTAATCTTCACAGGAGATATTGGCTGCTACACACTTGGGTTTGCTAAGCCTATTACAACAACAGACACCTGCCTTTGTATGGGAGCAAGCATTACAATGGCACAAGGTCTTAATATTGCAGATAGTTCAAAAAGTGTGGTTGCATTTATAGGAGATTCAACCTTTTTCCACAGCGGCATTACAGGTCTTGTAAATAGCTACTACAATAGGCACAATATAACCATATGCATTTTGGACAATCTGACAACTGGCATGACAGGGTTTCAACCTCATCCTGGAACTGGCAAGAAGATTTATGGGGAAGAAGGGAGAAAAGTAATCATTGAAAGTATTGTAAAAGGAATAGGTGTTGAAAGAATTTTGCTGATTGACCCTTACTCAGATTTCACAGAAAATGTAGACAAAGTCAGAGAATTTTTAAATGACGAGGAACTTGGGGTGATAGTCTTTCGAAGAGAATGTGCCAACCTAAAATCAAGAGAAAGCTACTTTAAAATAAATAAGAACTGTTCAAAGTGCAGAGCATGTATGATGATAACAGGTTGTCCGGCAATAGATGAGGATGAAAATGGTAATATCATTATAGATTCAACTTTATGCAATGGTTGCGGACTGTGCAAGAATTTTTGTCGGTATTCTGCAATTGAAAAGGTGATGGTAAAATGAATGATATTATAATAGCGGGAATAGGTGGGCAGGGGAATATCTTGCTCTCAAGGGTGGTCTGTCAGCTTTTCATGAATAGAAGCTTTGATGTAAAGTCAGCTGAGAACATTGGAATGAGCCAAAGAGGCGGTTCTGTTGTGAGTTATATCAGGGTAGGAGATGATGTAGGACCAATTGTACCAGATGGCAAGGCTGACATTTTAATAGGACTTGAGATGAGTGAAGCTGCAAGAAATGTTAATAAGGTAAATAAAGATTCTGTGATTGTTCTAAATAACAGGTTTGTAAGACCTAAAAATTCTGATTTAAAAAAGCAGCAAATACTCAAATTTTTTGAGGAAAACTTTTCGAAATTGAATGTAATAAATGCCCATGACATTGCTTTTGAGTTGAATATGCCAAAAGCAGAAAATATAACAATGCTCGCTTTGATATGTAAAGAAGGAATTTTACCTTTTTCGAAAGAAGAGATTTTGAGAGCTTTGGAGCAGGTTTTGACCCCAAAAATGTACGAAATGAATAAAATTTTAGTTGAAAAGATTTATGAAAGATATTAAAATCTTATATATTAGCAATCAAATTAAGAAGAGAGAAGAAGAGAGGAGAAGAGGTTATGGAAAGTGTTGAGATGAGAGAAAATGTAAAGGAACTTTTCTTACAACAGCTTGAAAATGTCTTTAAAAACAGCCCGTTTTATCAGAAAAAATTCAAGGAAGCAGGGGTAAAGCTGGACGAAATACAGGATTTAGATGATATCAAAAAACTTCCATTTACAACAAAAGAAGAATTAAGAGATGCTTATCCCTTAGGGCTTATGGCTGTGGATGAGAAAAAGGTTGTAAGAATCCACTCTTCTTCAGGTACAACCGGAATGCCAGTAATCATTCCTTACACTCAAAAAGATGTTGATGACTGGAAGGAAATGATGAAAAGGTGTTATCAGTTGGCAGGTGTCACAGAGCTTGATAGGATTCAGATAACCCCTGGATACGGGCTGTGGACAGCAGGTATTGGGTTTCAGCTTGGTGCTGAGTTTCTGGGTGCAATGACAATTCCTATGGGGCCAGGAAATACTGAAAAACAGCTTCAGATGATGGTGGATTTAAAATCAACAGTCATTGTTGCAACTTCATCTTATGGGCTTTTGCTTGCTGAAGAGGTAGTTAAAAGAGGGTTAAAAGACAAGATACATTTGAGAGTTGGGATATTTGGTTCTGAAAGATGGGGAGAAAAACAGCGAAAAACTATTGAGGAGTATCTGGGTATAGAGAGTTTTGATATTTATGGGCTGACAGAGATTTACGGACCGGGAATTGCAATAGATTGCGATAAACATACAGGCCTTCATTATTTTGATGATTTTCTATATTTTGAAATAATTGACCCTCAAACAGGAGAAAATGTTCCTGATGGAGAGTTTGGTGAACTTGTCATTACCACCTTGAAAAAAGAAGGTGCTCCTCTTATAAGATACAGAACAAGAGACATTACACGAAAAATTCCGGGTGAGTGCAGCTGTGGTTCTAAGTATCCACGTATTGACAGGATTGTTGGCAGAACTGATGATATGGTAAAGGTCAAAGGTGTTAATATCTTCCCTGCTCAGATAGATACATTTTTGAAGGATATAGATGGTGTTGGAAGTGAATATCAAGTGATTATAGAGAGGATTGATTACAGGGATAAACTTACATTAAAGGTTGAGGTTAAAGATGAATATTTTACTTCTGAGATGAAAGAGTTAATCTCTCATGAGTTTAAAAATAAGATAGGAGTATCGCCTGAGGTCATTTTGTGCAGGATAGGTGAACTTCCTCGAAGCGAAAAGAAGACAAAACGCATATTTGATTTGAGAGGCTGAAAGTAAAATGATAAAGAAGATTAAGACAGGTAGGGGGAAGCAGCTGCTTTCCTCTATTTTGCTTGTTGGAGTTATTTATTTATTGTCTCCTACAGTTTCTTACGACAAACTCAGTGCAAATAGATTACTTACATGGCTTTTTGCTCTGCAAATATTTGTTTATTTTGGAGTTGCAATTACCGTTTCATTTGTGCTGAGAGTTCTCAGAGCAAAATATTCTCAAAAGGTTTGCTCTTTTATATTTTCTCTCTGTTTAAATGATATGCTTGTTTTGACTATGCTGCTTACAACTTTGCATATTATGTTCATGCTGTCGGTAGTAAATACAATAGGAGTTTCATACAAGTGGATAATAAAAGGGATAAACTTTTCTATTGTGCTTTCTGTCGCAGACATAGTCATAGTCATTGTCTATTTTTTGAAATTGTATAAAAACAGCTATCCCATCAATTTTCTCAATGCACTATTAAAAGGTTTGAAAAGAGATTTACAGGAGAACAATAAAGATAAAGTCGATGAAAAACTTTTAATTTTGAAGGAGTTTCTTAAGAGTTACCCTTTTCAGTTTAACTATAATCTTTTAGAACCTATACTCGCAAATGATGAAGCCCTCAGGATTTTATCACAAATAAAAAATGAAGATAAGTATTTAACAGGGATTTTTGAGCTTATTGTTTCTCTATTTTTTCACCTTTTAAATTCTCATGAGTTAAAAAGTGCTTACAAGATATTTGAAATAATCCTGGAATATAGTAATAACATACATTTAAAAAGAAGGATGAGGTTTTTAATCTATGAAGGAGTAGAGAAAAGAAAAATCTTCTATCTGATAAAGTTGATTGAAAGAAGTAAAAGCGAAGATTATTTTGCTTCAAAACCCCAACTTTTTAAGAAATATCTGATTACAATTGGATTTTGCAAACCCAGTATGAAATGGACCAGGAAAGCAATGTACAGAAAACGCAAAAAATAAAATTGAGAATAAAACCCCTTCTCTTTGGAAAAGATAGCAAATAGAAATTCCAAAGAAAGGGGTATTTTTATGGTTATAACCATTTTTATTAGAACGTTAATCTTGTATGTATTGGTTGTGTTGGTTATGAGACTTATGGGAAAAAGACAGATGGGCGAACTTCAGCCATTTGAACTTGTCATTACTATAATGATTTCTGAACTTGCGGCTGTTCCAATGCAAAACACCGGTGTACCTCTCATAAATGGTATCATTCCTATTTTAACCCTTTTATTTTTGCAAACATTAATTACATTTGGAAGCTTGAAATCTGACTTTGTAAAAAGACTTGTGTGTGGAAGCCCTACAATTTTGATAGCAAAAGGCAGGATTTTAGAAGATGCACTGAGAAAGACACAGTATAGCTTGAACGACCTTATGGAACAGTTGAGAATAAAAGGGTTTTTCAACATTCATGATATAGAATACGCTATACTGGAGACTGATGGAGATATATCTGTGATTCCGAAATCTCAAAAAAGATACGTTACTCCTGCTGATTTAGGGATACCAACAAAGTATGAAGGAATTCCTATAAGTGTAATTGTCGATGGCAAGATAAAAGAGGAGTCTTTAAAGTATGCCAATTTAACATTAGAACAAGTACTGACAGAGATTAAAAAAAGAGGAGTTGATAATATCCAGGATGTTTTCTTTGCCTGCATTGACCCTGAAGGTAACTGGTTTGTTCAAAAAAAGGAGGGAAAAAACAAGTGAAGGTATGGGCTACAGTTGTAGGTTTTCTCATTTTAGTAATTGTGCTTATGCTAATTTCAACGCATATAATATTAGGTGCTACTGACAAGATTGAAAGTGAACTATCTGGGTTGTATGAAAATGTTATTAAAAACGACTACAAGCTTGCAAATTCAAATTACCTTGATATTGTAAAAAAGTGGGGCGAATACAAAAAAGGCTGGGCGATGCTAATTGAGCACCAGGAAATAGATAGGATAGACGAAGAGCTTACAAAAATAAAAGAATATCTTTTGGAACAAGACAGAACTCTTTTGCTCAGCGAGATAAGTCTTCTCAAGTTTTATATTCGTCATGTCAGGGAGATGATTTTACTCAAGATTGAAAATATTTTTTAAAAATTTTTTAATACAAATGTGCGTTTGAGTGGTATATAATATATAAGAAATGTTTTTTGAATGGAGGGGAGAGCCATGAAAAGGTACGCTTTAGTTATGGGCTACTCCTTTGAGGAATACGACATTGAAAACGGCAACGCAGGTTTTGCTTACTTTTTCGTAGAAGATTTGAAAGAGCTTGAAAAAGACAAATTCACTAATATTCCCTACAAAGATTATAATGAGTTTGCAATAAAATTTAAAGAGGCAGCTTTAGCAGAAAAGTTGGATGCTTATTTGATAGATAATATTATTGAGGCATGTGTGGATATTTCCCGGATAATATATCCGTCGGATAGATTCTTTTCTGTCATTACCTACAATGTTTCAGAAGGGTTTAAAGAGCTGATGTACGAAACTAAAGCTAATGAGTTTAAGATTATATATGATCGAAAATCAAACTCTGTTGAAATAAGAGGAGAAGGAGTATTGCGTGACCCGGTGATTATAAAAGAATACGATATTGTTGATGCTGTTGATGAGTTCTTGTTTGAATACAGAAAAGAGAATGTGAAACAGTTTATGCTCAGCCTCAAGAAAATGTATAAAGACAAATATGGTGAAGACCTGAGGATGAACGTTGTGGGTAACAAACTTTTGATATCGATTGGGAAAGACACCTTTGAATTTGATGATAGCAGACTCGATGTTGTTTATAACTTTATTATGAGCAGAAAATGAGGAGGAAAGATATGAATTTAGAAGCTATTGCATCAGCGTTGAGTTTTAAAAACTGGGCTGTGGTTGGTGCAACACCGAACAAGCAAAAATATGGATACATGGTCTTCAAAAAACTTAAAGAGAAAGGCTACAATGTGTTTGCTATAAATCCTTTGTATGATGAGATTGAGGATGACAAGGTATACAAGACATTGCTGGATTTAAATCAGAAAATAGATTGTGTGAGTATGGTTGTTGCACCAGAAAGAGGAAAAACATATATTGAACAGGCAGCCAAAATAGGAGTAAAGTATGTTTGGTTTCAGCCAGGAGCAGAAAGTGATGAGCTTGTTGAGCTATGTGAGAAGAATAGTATAGTTCCAATTTACAACGCATGTGTTCTGGTTGCATTAAACCACAAAAAATGACTTTTGAAAGATTTACCGCCATCTGTACTTGTAAATGTGGCAGGATGGCGGTTTTTGTTTTTAGAGGATTTTGTTTGTGTGAAAATGAAGACAAACTTTTTACAATGTGATAGAATATTTTAAGATATGTAATAACATTATGAAAAGTAGAGCTGATAAATGATTTAGATCTTATGAACAAAATCTAAGAAAAAGGTGATTTATATGGAAGCAAGGATACCTAAAATATACACCTATGCAGACTATCTTCAGTTACCACAAGATGCAAGAGTAGAGCTAATTGATGGTGTCATCTATGATATGAGCCCTGCACCTTCAAGAGTGCACCAAAAAATAGTTTCAGAGTTAACAATAACAATTGGTAGCTATCTCCGACAAAATAAAAAACCATGTGAAATCTACACAGCTCCATTTGATGTAGTCCTAATAGAGGAAGGACAGGATGAAAAACAGGCAATCAACGTTGTCCAGCCTGATATTTCAATTATTTGCGACAAGAGAAAGCTTACTGATAAAGGCTGTGTTGGAGCTCCTGAGATGATAATTGAGGTTGTATCTGAAAGTAATTTTTCACATGATTATATTCGAAAACTCAATCTTTACACACAGTTTAAAGTCAAGGAATATTGGATTGTAAATCCAAACAACCAAACAATTTTGGTATACAGACTCAAAGACAATGAAGATTATCTACCGCCAGAAGTTTACACCTTCAGAGACAATGTCAAGGTTGGCATTTTTGAAGACCTTATAATAGACTTTGCACAAATCAAAGAGGTGTTATAAAATGCCTGCCAAGAGCAAAAAGAGAGGGAATAATGAAGGCAGCATATACAAAAGAAAGGATGGGCTTTGGTGCGGTCAAATCACCATAGGAACAGATGAGAACGGCAAAGGGAATATGAAAAACAAACTTTAAGACCTTCAACTTTTAAAGATTATTTATGTTGTATTGAAAGACATATAAATCCTGCCATTGGTTATTATAAGTTAAAAGAACTTCGCCCTGAGCATCTTCAAATTTAAATCATTTATTTGAGCAGGTAAGTATAAAGGGTAACCACTCCTAAGACAGTGGAGTAGTTACCCCAAAATTTTACAGTTTCTCGGGTAGCTGTAATGTAGCTTTAGAAAACACACTTGTTGTATTTTACCTATCCAAAAATTCTTGATTTTTACTGGAGCTCCATGGGGGATTCGAACCCCCGACCGGTCGATTACGAATCGACTGCTCTGCCACTGAGCTAATGGAGCTTATGTAGTCATATAAAATTATAATATTTTTCTTGACAACAAATCAAGAGTTATTAATACTTTATTTTGTAGCTTGGCTAAAGAATTTAACTTCAAAAGGAGTGAGCTTTAAATTGAAGAGTCTTGTTGATTGCATTCACTGCTATCTAAAACAGGCAGTTTCATGTATGGAGATGATAAAAGTTCCCGATGAAAAAAAGATAGAAGTGCTCTATAATCTCATGGACTTCATAAAAACTTTGGAGCCTTCTGCCTCACCAGCGTATAACTCTTCACTTGTGCTGCTTAAGACATATGAGTTTATAAATAACCCAGACCCGTACTATGAAGCCAAAAAGTCCTCGAACAAATTGGCACTTGAACTGTATCCAAAAGTGAAAGAAAAGGTGCAAACAGCAGCTGATACTCTTTATGAAGCGTTAAAAGTTTCTGTTGCGGGCAATGTTATTGATTTGGGGATTCAAAGAAGCTTTGATATTGACAAAGAACTTGAGCACGCGTTTGATTTTGGATTTTGGATTGATGACTATCCTCTTTTAAAAGAAAAAATTGAAAAGGCAAAAGATGTAGTAATTGTTGGAGACAATGCAGGTGAAATTGTGTTTGATAAGATATTGGTAGAAATCTTGAATGAAATGGGGAAAAATGTTTATTACATTGTAAAGTCTGGACCTGTTCTCAACGATGCCACAAAAGAAGATGCAAAGGAAGTTTCTATGGACAAAATAGCAAATGTTGTTGAGAGCGGAGCAGCGCTTTTGGGGGTACCAAAAGACTTTATTTCTGAGCAAGTCAAAAATCTTATATCTACTGCTGATGTGATTATTTCAAAAGGGCAGGCAAACTTTGAGACTGTGGATGACTTTGAAGATGTTCAAGCCAATGTTTTTTATCTTTTGAAAATAAAATGTGAGTATTTAGCCAAAAAACTAAAATTCAAGCAGGGCAGCTTGGTGCTCATAAATGGTGAAAAGTTAAAAGAGAGAAAGCAAAAGTATCTTTTAATGTAAAACAAAAAACATAAAAATTTTTATGATGGCTTTCTGAAAAATTCAAAGCTCTTTTTATCCTGTAAAAGTATATGAGAATAGTCTCCAACCTCAGTATTTTCAAAGAGCTTGTGACCTTCATTTTGACAGGCATTGCATGCATCGTGTGGAATTACTATGGCTAAAACCCTATATCCCAAACAAAAAGAGTCTATTAATATTAGACCTGAGCATTTTTTGCAGATTTTTATTTTTTCAAGCTGATTTTCTCTGAATCCCATTGTGTCATAATAAATAGATTTTTTTCTCACATAATAATCTTGATTTGCCATTTTGACTTTGTATTCTCTTTCTTCTTTTGATTTCCATATATTGTATACTTGTTCGCAAAGCCGCTTGATGTAATCAGTTGTTTTTTGAGATTGTTTAAGTCTTACAGGATTGTAATCAGGTTCTTTTATGTTCGAATAATCAATACCCGCAAGTGCAAATATTATACCCAAATTGACGTATGGAAGAGCACTTTCAATAGAATATCCGCCTTCTAACACAGAAATATTTGGACTTAGCTTTTCTGTAAGTTTTGCGTACCCTTGAGCAGAAAAGTTCATGTTTGTTAGTGGGTCAGAATAATGGTTGTCCTGCCCTGCTGAGTTTATTATGATGTCAGGCTTGAATTCTTCTAAAACAGGAATGATAAGATTGTCTAAGCAGTACAAAAATCCTTCATCAGATGTATAGGGTGGCAGAGGCAGATTCAAAGTATAACCAATTGCCGAGGGCCCACCTATTTCGTCTGTAAAACCAGTTCCGGGATATAGGGTTGTGCCATCCTGGTGCAGAGAAATAAACAAGACATCTTTGTCGTTCCAAAAGATATCCTGCGTTCCATCACCATGATGACAGTCAGTGTCTATTATTGCTATCTTTTTGATTTTATATTCTTTTCTTAGATATTCCACCATTATCGCCTCATTGTTTATAATGCAAAATCCCCTGTCTCCATATGTTACTCTGAGTGCATGATGACCGGGTGGTCGGATAAGAGCAAATCCTTTTTCTACTTCTTTTGACAGAACTTTTTGGGCAATAGTTATTGCTGAGCCTGCAGCTATTTTGTGAGATACGGTAACAATTGAGGAAATAGTAGGGATACAAAAATGGGTCATCTCTATATATTTTGAGTCAACCATTTCGGGATTGAAAATTTTTATATTTTCATAGTCAAAAAGCCCCTCTTCTTCTATCTGGTCAATTGTATACAAAAGTCTTTCTTCTCTTTCAGGATGCGTTGGAGAGATTCTCCAGTCAAAGGCAGGAAAGAGTATGAGCCCTAAACTATTTTTAGCTTTTAACATCTTGTTTCACTCCCCAAAAAATCAATCTCTCAAATTTAAAAGCTTGGGTTTTAACTGAGCTTTAATTCTAATCATTCTTCCGCAGAATCTAAAACTTCTTATCATATTAAAAGAGCTTTCATCCACAATCTCTACATCGTCTTGATTCTTAACTTCTCTGGACTCTAAGACCTTTTCAATTAAAACCTTCTTTGCCTGGTCAATAGTAAAATCTGCAGGAATACTTTGATATATGTTTAACTCTGGGATTACTAACTTGCCCTGGATAGTGTCTGCAACTAAGTTGTACTCTTTTGAGATTGAGCCAATCGCACAACCAATTGCATTTGCAACCAAGTAATGTTTCGGGACTTCAACTTTTATTTTAAGCTCGTTCTCTAAATGAGGTTTTAAAAGCTGAGCCGGTCCACCAATTAGAATTATCTTCTGAGGTGCGAACTTCTCTCCGTACAAGAGTTTATTTATGGTATAAACTGGAAGATTATTGATGTATTCAATTCCCTCTTTTATTTTTTCTTCTATCATTGCTACTGCCCTACTTATCACCAATTTACAAAAGTTTTCTTGGCTTATATTCAGCTGAGAAGATAAAGATTTTAAACCAGCATTTATAGAATTTTCATAACAGGAATTTGAAAATTGAAGAATATCGTAAAAAGTAATAAACTCATTTTTGCCTTTTTCATACCATCTTTTTGTTTCTGGTCCTATCTTAACTGTATCATCTACTATTTTAACAATACTTTCTGCCCCCAGACCTACAGATTGTGAATATATTGCTCTTACCAATGTAGGATACTTTCCGATTTTTGCACCATATGGTTCAAGAACAAGATTGCCGTTTGACAAGAAAGCGATGTCGGTTGTTGTTCCACCAATGTCAATTATAATTGCATTTTTTGCAAAATTAGATAGGACAAATCCGCCTTGAGCGGATGCAGCTGGACCTGAGAGAATAGAAAATATCGGAAAACTTTCAATATTTTGCAAGTTTACAATTCCACCATCAGGTTTTTGAATAAATATCTTTTCAAGAGGGATTTTTCTTTCTTGTGAAAATGCTAAAATGCTTTTGTAAAACATATTAAATATACTATAAACTGCACAGTTTAGGTATGTTGAAAAAACTCTTCGTGGAAAATTGAGTTTACCAGAAAGTTTGTAGCCAACTGACACAAATTTAAAGTTGTATTCTTTCGCTGCCTCATATACAGCAAGTTCATGCTGTGGATTTCGAACAGAGAACTTGCCAACAATGCCCAAGTTTTCTATACCTTCTTGTTTAAAGTTTTGCAAAGCGTTCTCTATACTTTTGATATCCAGCGGTTTTATTTCTATACCTCTGTTGTTTATATATCCGTCTGCCAAGAAATTCATATCGCCGCACATTAAAAATTCAGGGTTTGCTCCAATACCGCTTTCTATTATCATTCCAACTTTATCTAAGTTATTTTGAACTATTGCGTTAGTGGTGACGGTTGTGCTGAGTGTTATTCTTTCAAGGTTCGAAATCATCTCTTTAGATAAAAACTGGTTTAAACTTTCTAATACAGAGTCTATCAAGCTTCTACCACGTTCGAATTTTTTAAATGCAACAACCTTTCCATTTTCTATTGCTACTGTGTCAATTGTTGTTCCACCAACATCAAGACCTACTATCATTTTTAACTTCACCTTGCTTTTCAAAAATGTGTTTGACTTCAACTAATATTATAACCCTTTCTTGATTTTATGGGTAAAAATACTTTAAAATAGATAGTAGTCAAGTAGAATTGTTATTTTTTCTTCCATGAAATATTTTTTAAATCACGTTGAAAGGATTGGTTGCATTATCATGATTAAAAGTATGACAGGCTACGGTGGATGTAAAAGAATAATAAATGAGAGAGAGTACAGCGTAGACATAAGAAGTGTAAACCACAGATATTTGGAAATAAACTTGAAGATGCCAAAAGAATTTATCAAATTTGAAAATGAGATAAAAAATGTGGTTTCACAGTATATTTGCCGAGGGAAGGTTGATATATACATTAACTTAAAAAGCTTCAGCGAAAAAGACTACAGGATTATTCCTAACATAGGGATAATGAAGCAGTACTTGGAAGCAATAAATAGGGTTAGGGAAAACTTTTCAGAAATTCAGGACGATTTTAGCCTTTCGACTTTTATAAAACTTCCAGATGCCCTTGTGATTGAGACTGAAGAACTTGACGTCGGTACTGTTAAGTCTGAGCTTTTGGATTGTATTGAAGAGGCACTTCAAAATTTAGATAAAATGAGAAAAACAGAGGGTGAAAATCTTAAAAAGGACATTCTGCTGAGATTAGAAAACATTAAAGCTTTGGTGAGCAGAATAGAAGAGTATTCAAAGGATTTGGTTGAAAATTACAGAGAAAAACTTTACAAACGGGTAAGTGAATATTTCGATTTAAAGAGCATTGATGAAAACAGACTTATGCTGGAGATAACTCTGTTTGCTGACAAAAGCGATATAACAGAAGAGCTTGTGAGGCTTAAAAGTCATATAAGTCAGTTTACTGAGTGTTTAGAAGCTGGAGGAAGTATAGGCAAAAAACTTGACTTTATAGTTCAAGAGATGAACAGAGAAACAAATACAATTGGTGCTAAATCTACTATTTTTGAAATCTCACAGTGTGTTGTAGGTCTTAAAGATGAGCTTGAAAAAATTCGTGAACAAGTTCAAAATATTGAATAGAGGTGAGTTTGTTTTGAGTAGTAGTGGTAATATAAAACTGATAAACATAGGATTTGGTAATATAGTTTCAGCAAACAGGCTGATAGCAATAGTCAGTCCGGATTCAGCTCCTATAAAAAGAATAATCCAGGAAGCAAGAGAAAGAGGCATGCTCATTGATGCCACATATGGCAGAAGAACAAGAGCAGTGATAATAACTGATGCTGATTATGTAATACTTTCTTCTGTTCAGCCAGAGACTGTAGCACACAGAATTATAGAACCTGAAGAAGAGTTTGAAGAAGAAGATATTGAAGTTGAGGATGAGGATGACAAGAAATGAGAGAGGGACTTTTGATTGTAATATCAGGGCCTGCAGGGACTGGAAAGGGTACAGTTGTGGGAAGGCTTCTTGAGAAAAATCCAAATATTAAGCTTTCAATCTCCAAGACCACGAGAAAGCCGAGGCCAGGGGAAAAAGAGGGTGTGAACTATTTTTTTGTATCGCGCGAGCAATTTGAAGAAGAGATTAAAAATGAAAGATTTTTAGAATATGCTGAGTATAACAACAACTATTATGGTACACCCAAAGACTTTGTCTTTGAGGCATTGGAAAAGGGTTTTGATGTAATATTGGAGATTGAGACAAAAGGAGCACTTCAGATTAAAAAAGTATTTTCGGATGCAGTACTGATATTTTTACTGCCACCATCCATAGAAGAGCTTTACAAAAGACTTGTAAAAAGAGGCACCGAGTCTGAAGATGAGATAAGAGCAAGGCTTGAGATTGCCAAGAACGAGATAAAACTTGTGCCAGAGTATGACTATTGTGTTATAAATGACAATGTGGATGATGCTGCTGAAAAGATACAAAAGATTATTGAAGTTGAAAAACTAAAGAGTAGACGATTTGATATACAAAGTTTTTTGAAGGAGTGAATGAAGGATGCTTTTGCGACCAGGGCTTGACGAGCTTTTAAAATATGTGGACAATAAATATACACTTTCTGTACTTGTTGCAAAGAGGGCAAGACAACTTCTTCAGCAGGCGCAAAAAAAAGTTGACATTACCAATTTTAACTCTGACAAATATGTTACAATGGCAGTAAATGAGGTTGCCTCTGGGAAGATTTCTTACAAATACGTAAAGCCGGTGAAAAAGAATGAGATTAAAAAATAAAAATGTTTTAATAGGAATATGTGGTGGGATAGCAGCATACAAGGTGTGCGAGCTTATAAGACTTTTAAAGAAAAATGAAGCAAACGTGAAGGTAATAATGACAAAAAATGCCCAAAAGTTTATAACTCCTTTGACGCTGCAAACTCTTTCCCAAAACAAAGTTTATACAGATACTTTTGAAAGCGAATATTCATATGATATAGAACATATCTCTCTTACAACGTGGGCAGATATTCTTGTAGTAGCTCCTGCTACTGCAAACATAATTGGGAAATTTGCAAATGGTATTGCAGATGATTTGCTTTCCACCACCTTTTTGGCGTTTGACAAACCTGTGCTGATTGTGCCTGCAATGAATTCTAATATGTTTGAAAATGCTATTGTGAAGCAAAATATTCACAAGCTAAAATCGGTTGGAATAAACTTTGTTGAGCCGGAATCAGGGTTTTTGGCATGCGGTGTGTATGGCAAGGGAAGATATCCAGAAAATCAAAAGATATTGATTGAGATAGAAAAGCTTCTTTGCAACCAAGACTTGGCAGGAAAGAAAGTTCTCATTACTGCAGGACCTACAAGGGAATATTTAGACCCCATCAGGTTTATTTCAAACAGGTCATCTGGCAAAATGGGTTATGCTATAGCTGAAGAGGCATACAAAAGAGGGGCTCAAGTTACAGTTGTTTCAGGTCCTGTGAGTATCAACACATATGCTGACATAGAAATTATACATGTTCAGACAGCTTCTCAGATGTATCAGAAGGTAAAAGATATTTACGCGCAGTACGATATACTAATCTTTTCTGCAGCTGTAGCAGATTATAGACCTAAAACTACAAACAAAAACAAGATTAAAAAGGAAAACAAGGATGAAGTGGTTATTGAGCTTATTAAAAATCCAGATATTTTAAAGTTTGTGGGAGAGAATAAAAAACCGGGTCAAATAATTGTGGGATTTTCAGCAGAGACAGAAAATGTTTTAGAGAACTCTCAAAAGAAATTAGAAGCGAAAAATGCTGATTTGATTGTTGCAAACAATGTGCTTGAAGAAGGTGCAGGGTTTGATGTTGATACAAACATTGTGACACTCATATCAAAAGAAAAGATAGAAAATCTTCCGAAAATGAACAAAAGTGAAGTTGCTAAAAGAATTTTTGACCATGTATTGACTTACCTCTGCAAAGTGTAGCAGAGGTAATAATTTTTAATGGATGGAGTTTGAGTTTTAAGATGATAGCTCAGGTTTGTATCAACTACCAGGATGCCAATGTTGATAAGGTGTTTGATTATTTGGTACCACCACATCTTGAAAATAGCATTGAGATAGGGAAAAGAGTGTATGTCAGCTTTGGAGTTTCAAATAGAATAGTTGAAGGCCTTGTTGTTGGAATAAAGCAAACTACTGATATAGAGGAAAATAAGCTCAAGAGCGTGCTTGCTGTAATTGATAAGTTTTCAATTGTTTCAAAGGAACAGATAGAGCTTGCTTTTTCAATGAAAAATTACTATGCGTTGAATTTGGGTGAGGCTTTGTCGCTTGTTATACCTCCTTTTGTGAGCAGCAAACAGATATATAATATCTGTGCCAAAAAGCATGAAGAAAATGGGGACTTGGATGATGATTTAAAAAAGTTGTATGAAAGTATTTTGAAAAAACCGGTGAGCATAAATTCAAAGATTGCAAAAGAGAACAAAGAAAAAATAGTGAAGCTCTTTTTTGAAGGGCTTTTGGAGTTTGATTTGAAGAATTTTGATACGAATGAAAATACTGAGAAAAATCTGCCGCTGGTAGAACCTAATTATAATTTGACTGAAGAACAGCACAAAGCTTTAAATAGTATAATCTCTGCGTTTGATGAAGGAGGATACAGAAATATTCTCTTATTTGGAGTCACAGGAAGTGGAAAAACAGAGGTTTATATAAGAGCGATACAATATGCAATTGAAAAAGGCAAGAGTGTCATATTTATGGTACCAGAAATCTCACTCACACCACAGATGATAGAAAATGTTCAAAGTAGAATAGGCAATAAGGTTTTAGTATATCACAGCAAAATGAAAAGTACAGATAGGCTAAATAGTTGGCTTGCTGCCAGAAACAAAGAAGCGGTTGTGGTAATTGGCCCGCGTTCGGCAGTTTTCGCCCCTGTCAATAACCTTGGTCTTATAATTGTCGATGAAGAGCATGAACCAAGCTACAAATCCGAAAAATCGCCACGGATAAATGCTGTTGAGGTTGCCCAGATGAGAGCAAAGATAAACAATATCCCAATTATATTAGGCTCTGCCACACCTTCTATTGAGCACTATTTTTATGCCAAAAAAGGAAGATACCTTCTTTGTACATTAAAGAACAGAATAAACAAGACCCTGCCAGAAGTTCTAATTGTTGATATGAAAAAAGAAATCTTAGAAGGTAACAAGTCCATTTTTAGCAGGCTTTTGCTGAATGAAATAGAGAACAATTTGAAAAAAGGTGAGCAGGTTCTTCTTTTTTTAAACAGGAGAGGTTATTCTCCAATTGTTATATGCCGTGAGTGCGGTTATGTTTTTATGTGTAAAAACTGCAGCATTTCACTTACATACCACAAAGAGGGATATTTAAAATGTCACTATTGCGGGTATAAAGAGGAATATAGAGGTGTGTGTACAAAATGTAACAGCAGGTATGTCAGACAATATGGTAGTGGCACCCAGAAGATAGAGGAAGAGATAAAAGTGTATTTTAAAGATGCAAGGGTTTTGCGTATGGACAGTGATACAACTTCAAAAAAAGATGCAACTCAGCAGCTTCTAAAAAGGTTCAGGGAAAAAGAGGCAGATATTCTTGTGGGTACCCAGATGATTGCAAAAGGATTGCACTTTCCAGACTTGACCTTGGTGGGAGTTATAGATGCAGATATTCTTTTGAACATGCCAGATTTTAGGAGTAGAGAAAGAACATTTCAACTTCTTACACAGGTTGCAGGAAGGTCTGGCAGGGAAAAGCCAGGAAAAGTTATAATTCAGACTTTTAACCCTGAAGATTACAGCATTGTGTTTGCTTCAAAGCACGACTATGAAAGCTTTTATACTCAGGAGATGAAACTGAGAAAAATGATGGAATATCCACCTTATTCGTACGTAGTCAACTTTGTTGTTGTGGCAAGAGAACAGAATATGGCAAAAAGAGGAATAGAACATGTATATGCTATTCTCAAGGAGTATGAAAATGAAAGTGACATGAAGATTTATGGTCCAAGTGAAAATCCTATCTTTAAAATAGAAAACCAGTACAGGTATCACATACTAGTGAAGTTCAAAAGAGCTGGGCAGATGATTAGTATAGCAAATCTAATCAAAGAAAGATATAATTATAATAACGCGTCGCTTATCATCGACGTAAATCCTTTGGATACACTTTAAAAAACAGGAGGGTTTAAATTTAGACAAATGGCACTGAGAAAAATAAGAACATATGAAGATGAAATACTGCGCAAAAAATCGAAGGTTGTTGAGAAATTTGACCAGCGACTTTGCCAGCTTCTTGACGATATGAAAGACACCATGTATGAAGCAAACGGCATTGGTCTTGCAGCGCCCCAAGTGGGAGTGCTCAAAAGAGCAGTTGTGATTGATATAGGAGAAGGCGCAATTGAACTTGTAAATCCTGAAATAGAACACAGTGAAGGAAGTGCTGTGGATGTAGAGGGCTGTCTTTCTGTTCCAAATGTCTGGGGTGAGGTTGAAAGACCACAGAAAGTGATAGTAAAAGCTCAGGATAGGTTTGGAAATGAATTTAGACTTGAAGCAGAGGGGCTTTTAGCAAGGGCTGTGTGTCATGAGATAGATCATCTTGATGGGATTTTGTTTGTTGACAAGGTTATACGATTTGTATCTGAAGAGGAGATTGAACAAAGGCGCTCTAAGGGCGAAAAGATGGATTTAGAATAAACTACTTTTCTTTTTAGAAAGGGGAAAGTGAATTTGGACATTGTATTTATGGGGACACCTGAGTTTGCAGTTGATGTTTTACGAAAACTTACTCAAGAGCCGTTTGTCAATTTAAAACTTGTTGTGACCCAACCTGATAAACCTGTTGGAAGAAAGCAAATATTGACAGCACCAGCTGTTAAAGAGTTTGCTCAAAAAGTTGGGATAGAAGTTGTTCAACCAGAAAAACTAAAGAACAACGAGGAGTTTTTTGAACTTCTAAAAGAGATAAACCCTGATACAATCGTGGTTGTTGCGTATGGAAAAATTCTTCCCAAAGAAGTGCTTGAGATACCTAAGTACGGCTGCATAAACGTGCACGCTTCACTTTTGCCTGAATACAGAGGGGCTGCGCCAATTCAAAGAGTGCTTATGGATGGCAAGGAATATACAGGTGTTACTATTATGAAAATGGACGAGGGATTAGACACAGGAGATATTCTTCTTCAAAAAGAAGTCAAAATTGAAAATAATGATGACATTTTGACACTTTCAAAAAAGCTTGCAGAAGTGGGTAGCCAGCTTTTAATTGAAACTTTGAGGAATATCGAAAGTATAACTCCTGTAAAACAGGACCACAGCAGAGCAACGTACGCACCACCTATAAAAAAGGAAGAAGGAAAGATTGACTGGGATATGTGTGCAAAGGAAATTTATAACAAGTTCAGAGCTCTTAAGATATGGCCAGGGATTTTTACAACTTTCAAAGAAAAACTTTTAAAAATTCACGATATGGAAATTGCTCAAGATAATAAAGACAACATTAATAGTAATGTACCAAATGGTACTGTGGTTGAGATAGATGACAGCAGCATTATAATAAAAGTTAGAGATGGACTAATAAGACTTAAACTTCTTCAGCTTGAAGGTGGAAAAAAGATTGGTGCAAGAGACTTTGTCAATGGGTATAAAATAAAAAGAGGAGATGTTTTAGCCTAAGCTTAAGAGGAGAGGATGAGAAGTGTTTTACTATTTTGACCCTTTGTATCTTGTGTTTGCTATTCCCGCATTTTTGATATCTCTTATAGCTCAAATGAGGGTCCAGATGGTTTTTTCAAAGTATTCCAGAGTCAGAACATTTTCAGGGCTGACAGGTGCCGAGGTTGCCAAAAATATACTGTGGTCCAACGGTATTTATGATGTCAGAGTAGAATATGTACCGGGACTTTTGACAGACCATTACGACCCGCGATTTAGAGTGCTCAGACTATCACAGGGTGTTTTTGATTCCAATTCTGTTGCTGCAATTGGAGTTGCTGCACATGAGGCAGGGCATGCTATTCAGCACTACCAAAAATATCCGTGGCTGGCTCTTAGAACTGCCATGGTACCTGTTGTGAATATAGGGTCGAATTTGGCTTTTCCGCTTATTTTGATAGGGCTTTTACTGAAGAATGGAGATATATTTATAAATCTTGGAATTTTGCTTTTCAGTTTAGCAGTTGTGTTTACCTTGATTACACTGCCTGTTGAGTTAAATGCCAGCAAAAGGGCTGTAGAGGCGTTAAAAGTATCAGGCGTTATACTTCCTGACGAAGAGATAGCAGTAAAGAAAGTGCTTGGTGCAGCTGCTATGACATATGTTGCAGCAGTATCTGTTGCTATACTTCAGCTTTTATATTATCTTAGTTTAGTTCAACGAAGAAGGGATGATTAAAAATTAATACGAGAGAAGCAGCTTTTCTCCTACTTTTTGAGGTTGAAAAGAAAAAGTTTTCTGGTATGGACTCTTTGATGGAAAAATTCCATCAAAAATTAAAAAATGAAAAGGACAGGGCTTTGTTTGTTGAGCTGGTTCATGGTGTTTTGAGATACAAAAACCTTATTGATTACTATATTAATTTTGTTGCAAAAAAAGGAGTAAAGGATAGAAGGATATTAAACATTTTAAGAGTTGCAACATACGAACTTCTTTTTCTTGAAAAGATTCCAGAGTATGCAACAGTGAACGAGGCATGTGAAATTGCAAGCAAAATAAGTCCACATTTAAAGGCTTTTGTGAATGCAATTTTGAGAAATATAATCAGAAACAAAAACCAAATAGAAGAGTCATTGGAAAGAATTAAGGATGTGGACTATAAAAGTTATGTCTCAATAAAGCTTTCTTATCCCAGGTTTTTAATAGATTATTTAGAAGAAAGTTATGGACTTGAAAAAACATTGAAAATTTTGGAATTTTTAAATACGAAACCTCCTCAGAGTATAAAGATAAATACTAAAAAAACCGATGTAAATACTTTAACACAGGAGCTTGAAAAAAACGGATTTAAGTATGAGATTAATTCTCATAACAATGAAATAATCCATGTTTTGAAGGGTAACATAAAGGAAACAGAACTTTATAAGGAAGGCTATTTCTATTTTCAGGATTTAGCATCCTCTCTTGTTGTAAAGTTTAACCAAGAAGATTTTAAAAGAGCAAAGAAAGTGATAGACCTGTGTGCCGCACCAGGTGGAAAGACTTTTAACTGCGCAGAGGTTATAGATGGGTTTGTTGTTGCATGTGATATAAACGAACATAAGCTTGAT